>Ga0307476_10000024_pt1 | contig 169909 bp, 130 predicted proteins | sample atmos_gasesECM2C_2_FD_203314 | JGI IMG/M metagenome (GOLD analysis project Ga0307476, IMG submission 203314) | Hardwood forest soil microbial communities from Morgan-Monroe State Forest, Indiana, United States - atmos_gasesECM2C_05 | ecosystem: Environmental > Terrestrial > Soil > Temperate... | reverse complement strand
CGCGAAGGACCTGTGCAACCGGCCGGGGAGTGCATAGGTCCTTCGCTTTGCTCAGGATGACAAAGCTATGAGTGCTTGTGAAGCTGGGTTGTATTAGTCTCAGGTTGAAATTGATGTTTTTCGAACCACTCCGAGCTTAAGTCCCTCCACGCCGGATTGACCGAAACGATCAGCGCAATCTTCTTGATCCTTAGCCAGCCTTTGATAGCCTTCTCGCGCTCGATCGCATTGTGGATGTCTTCAAAGCGTTCAAAATACACCAAACGATCGACCTTATATTTCGCGGCGAAACCGGAGCCAATTCCCCGTTTGTGCTCACGAACGCGCCGGACGAGACTGTTCGTGACGCCGGTGTAGAGTGTCTTCGAGCGATTCGTCATGATGTAGACGAAATAGGTTTTGGGCGAACGCATGCGGATGTCTCTGGGAGGATCGCACGGATGTGTCTCGCACGTCTGTGATGACTGAACATTCGAGGTGTGCAAAACAAGTTTGTCATCCTGAGCGGCGCTCTTGGCCGCGAAGGACCTGTGCACCACGCTGACAGTGCAGACTCTTCAGGCAAATTGCATAGGTCCTTCGGCCTGCAAAAACCGCAGGCCTCAGGATGACAGTGCAATGTGAAAGGGATGGGGACAGGAGCTAGAAGCGGACTGCTTCCCCCTGCTACACTCATCCGTTTGCCGCAGGGAGGCCTTTATGCGCCGTCTTTTTCTCGCTCTTCTTGTTCTTGCGTTCACCCTTCCCGCTTTTGCTCAGGCCAAGCATCCCTTTACGTTTGACGACATGATGAAGCTGAAGCGGGTGGGCGATCCGCAGGTTTCGCCTGACGGGAAGTGGGTGATCTTTAGCGTAATGGATGTCGATCTCGAGGCCAATACCAAGACGCCGCACATTTGGATCGTGCCTCTTAGTCAAACAGCAGGTTCCTCGCCCGCCTCTGGCGGACTCGGAATGACATCGGAGCGCGAGATTATTGCCGATCAGGATGCCGACCGTCCGCGCTGGGCGCCAGATGGGAAGCGGTTTGCGTTTCTGTCGACGAAGGAAGGCGGGTCGCAAGTCTGGGTCGCGGACTTCGACGGCGCTATGGGCACGGTCACCGGAACGCGCCAGTTAACTCACATGGCGACCGAAGCCGGTGGCGAACTGTGGTCACCGGACGGCAAGGTGATTCTGTTTACTTCGGATGTCTATCCGGAGTGCCAGTTTCACGACGAAGGAGAGGCCGCTTGCAACGCTGCGATGCTGGTCGAGGCTGGCAAGTCGAAAGTGAAGGCTCTCATCTTCGACCACTTGCTCTATCGTCACTGGAACGCCTACAAGGAGGGCAAGCGCACACACATCTTTGTGACTTCGGCTGCGTCTGCGAATCCTACGGCCACTCAAAACCTCTCCATTCTGGGAACTCCTCGCGACCTCACGCCCGGAGACTACGACGCGCCCGTGTTCTCGCTTGGCGGGCAGGATGACTATGCGTTTTCGCCCGACGGGCAGGAGATTTGCTACGCGTCGAATCACGACAAGAATCCGGCGGCTTCGACTAACAACGATTTGTGGATCGTCCCGGTCGGCGGAGGCGCGGCGAAGAACATCACCGCTGACAATCCTGCCAGCGACACGTCGCCGCTCTATTCGCCCGATGGCCGCTACATTGCCTACCGCGCCCAGCAGCGTCCGGGATACGAGAGCGACCGCTTCCGTCTGATGCTGTATGACCGGAAGACGGGAGAGAAGAAGAATCTGACGGAGGACTTCGACCGATGGGTGGGAACGCTTATTTGGGAGCCGACTTCCGGCGCGATTTATTTCGCCTCGGAAGACAACGGCGAGTCGCCAATCTACCGTATTCGGATTCCAAGTGGACCACTGGATGTGGGGCACAACATCAAGATGGCCCTTCGTGATAGGGTCATCCCCCGCAGCAGCCTGGGGGAGCGAGAACGCAATCTGAACTACGACACCGGATACAACGACGACCTCGCGATCACGCCGGACGGCAAGACTCTGATCTTCACGAGAATGACGCTCAAGTATGCCGTCGAGATATTTCAGAAGCCCACCTCGATGTTCAATTTGCCGGACGAGGCCTTTGCCGATGCGCTACACCTCACCAGGATCAACGACGCTGTTCTCGATGCGGTCGCCATGTCCCCCCTTGAATCCTTCTGGTTCGCAGGCGCGCACGGCGACAAAGTCGAAGGCTTCCTGGTCAAGCCGCCGAACTTTGATGCTGCGAAGAAATATCCCGTGAAGTTCCTTATTCACGGAGGGCCGCAGGGGGCTTGGGGAGACGACTGGAGTTTTCGTTGGAATCCCGAGCTGTTTGCGGCTCCAACTGCATCGACGCCCAGCGGATACGTCGTCATCATGATCAACTTCCACGGCTCGACCGGGTACGGGCAGAAGTTTATTGATGCCATCAACGGCGACTGGGGCGGGGCTCCGTTTGAAGATCTGATGAAGGGGCTCGACTACGCAGAGGAGCATTACGGTTTTATTGATAAAGCCCGGGAGTGCGCGCTGGGCGCCAGCTACGGCGGATACATGGCTAACTGGATTCTCGGCCACACCGACCGGTTCAAGTGCATCGTGTCGCACGATGGCATGTTCAACGCCGAGTCGGCCTGGGGCACGACCGAAGAGCTGTGGTTCAACAACTGGGAGTTCAAGGGCACGCCTTACGACAATCGCGCGGCGTATGAGAAGTGGTCTCCGCATCAGTACGCCAAGAATTTCAAGACGCCGACGCTGGTGATTCATGGCCAGCGCGATTACCGGCTCGACGTGAGCGAAGGCTTCCAGCTTTTCACCACGCTGCAGATGGAAGGCGTGCCGTCGAAGATGCTGTATTTTCCCGACGAAGGGCATTGGGTGCTGAAGCCGCAGAATTCGCAGCTGTGGTACCAGACGGTGAACGATTGGGTGGATCGTTGGATAGGAGATCAGGGGATGGGGAAGTGATGGTCGTGGGACGCGATTGAAGATTGAAAGGGTCGCCATTGAGAAAATCAGGGTTTCGGCATGTGGCGGAAACCTTGCGTTGCCGCCACGAAAATCAGCATTTGGACGCCGTTATACCCGACGTGCACCAGAAAGCTGGCGGCAACGGAGCGGGTGACGGCGCGCACAATGCCGCAAATTACGCCGACGAGAAAGATGACCAGAGCGGCTCCCCATGCCCAACCGTACTGTGGCAGATGCAACAAACCGAAGGGCAGTGCAGTGAGCACGATTCCCCAGGTCACGCCAGTGCGGCGGGCCAGTACGGGATACAGGAAGCCTCGAAAGAATAATTCTTCCATTAGCGGCCCGATGCTTACGGCAAGAATCGCCAGCAGGTAGGCGTCGCGTGGCCGGTCGAAAAGATGCTCGAAAGGTGTGTCCTTGGGCATCGGCAACAAGCTTTGCAGCAGGCCGAGGGTGACGAATGTGCCTACGCCGAGCGCGAGCAGTTTCCACTCGGACCGCGGCCAGTCCCAGCGAATCGCTCGCCAGAAGGGCACGTGATACTTGCCTTCCACTAGAAGGAACATGAACAGGGCGACCGGAATGTAGGTCAGAAATTGCAACACGATGATGAGAAGCGGCTGTTCGGCTACGTGCTGCGCTACGCCTAGGAAAGCTTGGTGCGGATGGTGAAGCGATTGGTAGACAAGCACGAATCCAAACTGCAGTACCAAGACAGACACAACTGCCAGGGCAAATATCAGCAGCACATCCCAGCCGCTCCACACTGGATTTTCAATGGGTGGTGGTGCGATTGAAACGGGTGCAGGGCCCTTCGCAGCCAGATCATGAGGAAAAGGATCAGGCACGCCCGGCACCGCCTCGGTGTTCACTGGCGGCTGTCGCTCAAACTGCGGATTGTCGGAAGATGACAAAGTGACTCTCTCTTAGAGTTGTGCGCTACGAAGGCTTGACCGCGGCCTCGGTAGCATGCCCCGGATAGGTTTTCGCGTTCCCAAAATATGCAGTCAGCGCCTGCCCTGTGTATGACTTCTTCACTCGCGCGACGGTTTCGGGCGTGCCTTGCGCTACGATGCGGCCTCCGTCTTCGCCGCCTTCGGGGCCGAGATCGATGATCCAGTCGGCGTTGCGGATGACGTCGAGATTGTGCTCGATGATGATGATCGAGTTTCCCAGGTCGGTCAACCGGTGGAGCACGTCGAGTAACTTCTTGACGTCATCGAAGTGCAATCCAGTGGTGGGCTCGTCGAGCAGATACAGCGTCTTGCCGGTCTGGCGCTTGCTGAGTTCGCGCGCCAGTTTGATGCGCTGGGCCTCGCCGCCGGAAAGTGTGACCGCCGACTGGCCGAGATGAATGTATCCCAGTCCTACGTCGACGAGGGTTTGCAGCTTCTGCTTCACCTGGGGAATATTTTCGAGAATGGGCAGGGCATCGGCGACCGGCATCTCGAGCAAGTCGGCGATGGAGTTTCCGTTGTACTTTACGGCCAGAGTTTCGTGGTTGTAGCGGCGCCCGCCGCAGACTTCGCACAGCACGTAGACGTCGGGCAGAAAATTCATTTCGATGCGGCGCTGGCCTTCGCCCTGGCAGGCCTCGCAGCGTCCGCCGGACACATTAAAAGAAAAACGTCCCGCCTTGTAGCCACGCTCGCGCGACTCGGGCAGCATGGCGTAGAAGTCGCGGATCTGGGTGAAGACTCCAGTGTAGGTGGCTGGGTTTGACCGCGGAGTGCGGCCGATCGGCGATTGATCGATGCGAATGACCTTGTCGATATTCTCCGCGCCGGAAATTGATTTATGCTCGCCTGATTTTTCACGCGAGCGGTAAAGCTGGCGCGCCAGCGCTCGATACAAAATGTCGTTGACCAGAGTCGACTTGCCGGAGCCGGAAACTCCGGTCACGACGGTCATCACGCCGAGCGGAAAAGTTACATCCAGATTCTTGAGATTATTTTCCTTCGCGCCGAGGATTGTGAGCGCAGCGCCGTTGGCATGGCGACGCTCGGGCCGCATCGCAATCGAAGTGCGGCCGGAAATATAGGCCCCGGTCAGCGAATCCGGATCGGCCATGATCTCTTCTGGTGTGCCGTGGGCCACCAGGCTGCCGCCATGACGTCCCGCACCCGGCCCGAGATCGACCACATAATCGGCGCGGCGGATCGTTTCTTCATCGTGCTCGACGACCAGCACGGTGTTGCCGAGGTCACGCAGGTTTTCGAGCGCGGTCAGCAGGCGATCGTTATCGCGGTGGTGGAGTCCGATCGATGGCTCGTCGAGTACATACAGGACGCCGCGAAGTTTTGATCCGATCTGCGTGGCCAGGCGAATGCGCTGGCCCTCGCCACCCGACAGCGTTGCCGCCGAGCGATCGAGCGAGATGTATCCCAAGCCGACCGCATTCAGAAACTGCAAGCGCTCGACGATTTCGTGCATGACTCGCCCGGCGATCGCGGCCTCGCGTCCGGCGAGCTTGATGCCCTGCGCCGCGGTGAGGGCGCGTTCCACCGGCATGGCGGTGAAATCGGCGATCGACATTCCGTTTACTTTGACTGCCAGGCTCTCCGGCCGCAAGCGCTTGCCCTGGCATGTTGGACAGTCGGTCGCCGACATGTGATCCATCAGCCAGTCGCGGTAGCCTTCTGAAGTTGATTCCTCGAGATTTTGTTTGAGATATCCGAAGATGCCGTGGAATCCGGTTTTGCCGCCGCGTCCGGGCTCGCCGTTGAGAAGAAAATCCTGCGTCTTCTCAGGGAATTTTTCGAACGGAGTGTTCAAGTCGATGCCATAAGCCGCCGCCGAAATCTGCAGCATGTGAATCAGATTCTGCGACGCAGAACCTGGCCCGAGCGCGCCTTCGAGTAAAGGCTTCGACCAGTCGGTGATCACTTTGGCTGGATCGAAATCGTAGCGGCTGCCGAGTCCGTGGCATTCCGGGCACGCGCCGTATAGGCTGTTGAATGAAAATGAGCGCGGCTCGAGTTGCGGAACATTGATGCCGCAATCTGGGCACGCCAGCTTCTCGGAATACAGTTGTTCTTCACCGCCGACCACGGCGACCTGCACCAGGCCGCCTGCCAGCTTCATCGCCAGGCCAACTGACATTTCCAGGCGATGCTCGATACCCGGTTTCACCAGCAGGCGATCGATCACGACTTCGATGGTGTGATTTTTCCGCTTGTCGAGGTTAATGGCGACCTCGTCGTCGAGACTGACCAACTCTCCGTCGATGCGCGCCCGGGTGTAGCCGTGCTTGACGAGAGTTTCCATCTCTTTCTTGAACTCGCCTTTGCGCCCGCGGACGATGGGCGCCATGACCATGACGCGGTCCTCCGGACTCAGCGCCATGACGCGCTGCACGATCTGGTCGGCGGACTGGCGGCTGATGGCGCGTCCACACTTGGGGCAATGCGGGGCGCCGATGGAGGCGAACAATAATCGAAGATAGTCGTAAATTTCGGTGATGGTTCCGACGGTCGAGCGCGGACTGCGGCTGGTGGTTTTCTGCTCGATTGAGATGGACGGGCTAAGTCCATCAATTGCATCGACATCCGGGCGCTCCATTTGGTCGAGAAACTGCCGGGCGTAGGCCGACAAAGTTTCCACGTAGCGGCGCTGGCCCTCGGCATAGATCGTGTCGAAGGCGAGCGAGGACTTGCCCGAGCCGCTCAGGCCGGTAACCACGGTCAGCGCGTTACGCGGAATCTCAACGTCAATATTCTTGAGATTGTGCTGACGGGCGCCCCGGACGGAAATCTTGGTAATCGCCATTATTAGCTGGGGTTCATGCCCCTTCCGTAACGTCGACAGGTAATCAGAATTGTTAGAAAGTGGAAATGCACAGCTCTACTCCGTATCTTATTCGTTAACAGCGCGGAGCGTCAACGCGGTTAGATTTGAGAAGCTTGAAGTTCGCGCTCAGGCCATAAGCTAAGGATGGGAGACGCACCGCAACAGACTCTGGGTCTATCTACTCTGGATCTATATAAGGTTGGTCGATCGTGATCTCGTTCTTGATGCCCGTTATCCTCTTCTTCACTGTCATCGCATCCGTGAGCCTGGGTGTTGTCGCCGCTTATGCCGCCGTCATCTGCATTCTGCGGGCGTTCGGTCACAGGTCGCAGCAGCAGGCCGAAGCGGGACGGCCGCGGCTCGTGCTGGTTCCCACGCAACACCACGCCAGCGGCGACTAAGTTCGGCCATCTGTCTCTTCGGCGTTTCTGCAGCAACGCTTCTCTGCGTCAGTAAATCACCTTCAGCGAAAACTGGATCTGCCGCGACGTCCCCGAGGTCCTGCTGATGATGCCGAATCCGCTGCCGCGCACAATATTCGAAGGCAGCCCGAAATTCACGATGTTGAACAGGTTGAAGAACTCCGCACGAAACTCCACCGTGCCCAGCTCCGCGGTTCCGCGATGGCCGAACGGAGTGTCTTTGATCATGGCGAAGTCAACGTCGTGATATCCCGGACCGCGAAAAGTGTTGCGCCTCAGCGTTCCGAAAACTCCTTGATTCGGTCCGGTCCCGCCGGGAACGTCGATCGGAATATTGAAGAACGAAGCATTATTCGCACCCAGCCCGAAGTAGTCGTCACGAACCTCCCGGCTCGTTGAAAGATGCGGCATCGAAACCAGATCGGGCCGGTCCGCGCCGCCCTCTCCTGCGCCGGTCTGCTGGATCCCCGAATAAACGGTGAAGGGCGATCCCGTGGTCAACGACGTAATATTTAGAAACTGCCAGCCCTTGATGAGCGGCGTCGGCAGAGGCTGTAGAAATCCAATCCGCTGCAGAGGCAGTAACTGGATCACGCTCAAATTGAAAGCATGGGTTACGTCGAAGGTAGACGGACCCTTCTCGGCCGACGGATTCCAGGGATCCTGGGGCCCGGTCTGCAGAACTGTTCCGGTCGCACCGAACATTCCCCCCAGCACGGAGCTCGTGTCATCGATGGATTTGGAATAGGTATAGCTGGCCTGCAGGCCCAGCCCCGCCCGCGGTGAATTCTTGGAAACGCTAGCCTGCAACGAGTTATAGGTGGAATGCGATCCGCTCGTCATCAGGGCTTCCTGTCCGAACCCTCCCGTGGCTTGGCCCGCCGAGTTGAATTGCGTGAACGGGGAGTGGGCCGCGTCGGCTCCGACGTAGCTGTTCGGCGAATAAGCTCTCGCCAAATGAATTCCCGCGGTCGCCACGTACGAAACATTCAGCTTGACGTCGCGGAAATCATGATCGACTCCAGCCGTCCAGCTGCCGATGTAGCCGTTCCCGAAATTTTTGGCAATGCCCGGGACCCCCAGCAATTGCACTTCATTACCGGGGGCGAGCGCATTCAAATCGGTCTGAAATCGCGTCAGGTCAATCTGCGTGTTGGCGGGAACGTCCTGGCTTCTGCCGGTCGCGAAAATCGGCTGCCCTTGAATGTTGTAAGCGGTCGGCAGATTCACCGGCACAAACGTATCTTGAAACGGAACTGCGATTCCCTGTGTCGCAGAAAGGTTGAACGTGAACGCGAAGGGAATCGCGGCAGTCAAAAAATTGTCCTGCCACAAGTTAGGCAGCAGTGAATTGATGGCGCCGCCGGCGTGCAGCACCGTGTGCTGGCCCACTGCGTAATCCACCCCCAGCCGTGGGCCCCAGCCGTTCCAGTCCTGGTCATACGGAGGCTGCGGATTGATCAGCACAATCTGCGTCGCGTTGCGATCGCCGTAAGGGATAGACTGGCCATCCGCACCCAGAAATACGGGAAGCGACGTACGCTTGGTCGCCTCGTGAATGCGGCTGTTCACTTCGTAGCGCAATCCATAGTTGACGGTCAGCTGTGTGGTCGCTTTCCACGCGTCCTGAAAGTAAAGGTTGTAAGCTTCACGGCGGACGCCGGCTTCATCGAATTTGTTGCCCGTGGGCGTAATACTCGCCGCTGCCGTTATCGTGTAAGCGAAAGGCGTCGCGGTCAGCAATCCGGTCAGAGAATCGGGCAGCGGATCGCCAATGTTAATGTTGTGCGTGCCGCTCGCGGAGGTAATCGGCTGACCGCCACCACAGCAGTATGCCGTGCCTCCGCCATACTCGTACAAGCCATTCGGATTCGTGCCAAAGATGGTGGAGTCGCGGTTCACCCGGATATCCACTCCCCATTTGAAGGAATGCGATCCTCGTGCTCCAGCCATGTCTTCCTTGAACTGATAAAGGTTTCCGTACGATCCGAAAATCGAACCCGCAGGTGCGTTGAAGTTTTGAAACAGGCCATCGCCGAAAGTGATTCCGGGCTGCGTGCGGTTACTCGTCGGGAAGAACGGAGTGCTGCGGATGTATCCCAGCGAAGTTTCCGAGGTCAGATGGGGAGAAATGGTTCGCGTGTAGCGCACGCCGGCATTGCGCTGATGATCAAAAAACTGCACACCGAAACTGGGATCGATCGCCGTTTGGTCAGGATTGGTCAGCGGTCCTGTGACCTGATCCAGACTGAACCGCGTCATCAGAGAGGCCTTGTTCGAAATCTGATGATCGATCCGTACCGAGAATTGGTCGGTGACCGTCGAGACCTTGGACGACGCGGCATAGGTGCGGTCGCCGAAGGCTCCCGAGGGCTGGTTTGGCGAGGGATACTGATTGAGTATCGGCAAGACTGCCGGATTGACTGGAATGGTGAGCGTATCGCCCGGAAATGTCGTCGTGTCGACTCCCTGCCGCTCCGCCGCCGTCGGGACCGGAATCACCTGCGTGGTTCCGAGTACCTGGCGAAAACCCTGGTACTCGCCAAAATAAAACGTGCGGCCGCGCCCATCATAGAGTCCCGGAATCACGATCGGGCCCCCATTGGTAAAGCCAAACTCATTGCGCACAAACGGCGGGATGCGCTCGCGGCCGGTCGGATCGATATAGTCGAAGTAGTTGCGCGCGTCGAAAGCGGCATTACGTAGGAATTCAAACAGACTTCCATGCACCTGGTCGGTTCCTGACTTGGTCACTACATTCGTAAAACTCGCTGCCCCCTGCCCGATCTCCGCCGGCATCACACCAGAACTGGACTGCACATCCTGAATCGCGTCCACGTTGAAATTGGAAAATGTCGCCCCGCCCAGTTCCGGGTCGGTGGTATCGAAACCGTCCGTGGCGAACACCGTGGCGACGCCGCGCTGTCCATTCACCGCGAACTGCTGGGTAAAATTAGCGGCGCCATTGGCGTCGGTCATGGTTCCCGCCGCCAGCAGCAGCAGCTTGCTGAAGTCGCGTGCATTGAGTGGAAGACTCGAAACCTCGGTGCTCGAAAGATGTCCGCCTCCGCTGGCTTGCACGGAGTTCGGAGTGCTCGCGGGCGTAATGACGAGTTCCGTTCCCTGCGAAGGAAGTTGCAACTCCAGCGTCAGTGCGGCTGAATCTCTAACTACGAAAGCGGACGCGGTCCGCCATTCGCTGTCGGCCGTCTTGACCGAAACTTGGTAGGCGCCCGCAGCGATTCCGGCAAACGAAAACTTGCCGTCCGCCCCGGTCGTTGCTGTGTATTCAACTCCTCTGGAAGCGGAATGCAGCTTCACGACCGCCTGGGCCACGCCTTTGCCCGATCGATCCTTCAGGACGCCGTTCCACGAGGTACTGGAAAACGCGCCCGCCATCGACGCTGCAAACAGCACAGCCGTCAGGCAAAAAATGCCAAACCGATTTCCGGGCCGTGGAAACATGGAACGGGAATTATACGGCGAGGTTTGCAGCGGCCGCCGAACCAGCGTGATAGCATTTCCTTGAAGCTGCTTCCTCATTTCGGCGGTTACATGCCTCGCGTCCGCTCCATCCCGTTTGGCATTGCGTTGCTGGCATGGAGTTTTTGCCCTCCGGCCCCAGCCGCCGAGCCAACTCCGTGGCTCGAAATACACTCGGCGCACTTCACCCTCATCACCGATGCTGGTGACAAAAAAGGACGCGAGGTCGCGCTGCGCTTCGAGCAGATGCGGGCTGAATTCGGCGTGCTGCTGGGGAAAGAACGCCTCAACCAGTCGATCCCGCTGACCATCCTTGCCTTCCGCGACGACAAGTCCTACTACCAGGTCGCGCCGCTCTTGCATATTCCGCCGATCGCACCGGGCCAGCCCGTCACGTATCAACCCATCGACGTCCCCGGATTTTTTCTCGCCGGCGATGACCAGGATTTCATCGTGCTGAACCTGTTCGAAGAGGAATCCTGGCGCGCCGTAGCCCACGACTTCGCCGCAATGCTGCTGAGATATAACTATCCGCCGGCGCAGGGATGGTTCGACGAAGGCCTGGCCGAATATTTCAGCTCAATTCGCGTGGACAACAGGCACGTCGAACTGGGTGGTGATCCTGAGCTTCGCCCATCGCTGAGCGAGGACTTAGTCGGCAACCAGCATGAGGTGCAGCCGTCGAAATCACTCACCGAATTGCTGGGCGCGCAGGTCTGGTTGCCCCTACCCGATCTCTTTACGCTCAAGCACGATACCTCGAGCCGCAACCGAGGGTCGCACCACACGCTCTACTATGCGGAATCGTGGATGGTGATGCATTACCTGCTTCACGAGAAGAAGCTGCCGGAAACTGGAATGTACTTCAATCTCGTCCTGAACCAGCACGTTCCGGTGGAAGAGGCCATTCAGAAGGCCTATGGCATGAGCTCCGCGGAAATGGAAAAGGCGGTGAAGGATTACTTCCACACGCAGGCTGGGCTTTTCACATCGCTCGACGCCGCCCGTGTGACCAATGTGAACCCGGACCGTCCCGCGAGTCCCGTGACGTCTCAACCGATCTACAGCTTTCCGGTTCCCGTGGGGCCCGACGACAACGCGATCACTTCCAAACCTTTGCCCGAGGCCAATGCACGCGCGCTCTACGCGGCGGTTGAGATCCGTATCCCGGAACGCCGCGAGCGTGGTCTGGCGGATTTGCAGGCGCTGGCGTCGGCGCCCACTGCCGCAGACAAGAAATTCGAAGCTAAGAAACAAGAAAAACGACCCAGCGAAGATGAGGAGCTGCTTCCGAGCAACGCGATCGGCAGCGAACTGGCACATCGCGTGCTGGCCTGGGATCACATTGAGCACGGGGAATTCGAGGAGGCAGCAAACGAGATCAGAGATGCGGGCGCGCTTGATCCGCAAGATATCTGGCTCCGCTATTACAACTCGGTGCTGAAATACCGGTTTGCGCAATCCAGGCGCACGGACATGCAAGGTCTGCCCAACATGATGATCGACCTGAAGGCCGTGCTGGATTGGTACCCCGAGTTTGCCGCGGCTTATGATCTGCTGGCGCTGGCGCGGAACGAGGGTGGGGGTACTGTGGCCGCTTTGCAGGCGGAACAGGCCGCCATCAACCTGAGCCCGCGCAACGATTTTTATCGCTATCACAAGGCCCAGATTTATGTGGCCAGCAAACAATGGGATGCCGCGGACTCGCTGCTCGACCGGTTGAAAGCCAGCAATGATCCGCAAATCGCGACGCTGGCCCGCGATTTAGTGGAACGGGCAACGACCGAGCGCAAATACGGCATCCGGCTGGGCGCAGGAGGCGAGCCGCAACCGAAATTTGCTCCGCAGAAGTCGCCGTTTGATGTGCTCGAAGACGATGCAGCCAAGCGGGCGGCCGCTGAGAAGACGCAGGAATCCGTGGGGCCCGGCGACAAACGTCCGACAAAATTCCTCAAAGGCCGCCTGGTCGATGTCGACTGCTCGCAGGCTCCCGCCGCCGTCCTGACCGTCGATGCTGCGGGCGCAACGCTGAAGCTGCGGGCTGCCGACTATAAGTCTCTAGTCCTGATCGGCGCCGACGACTTTTCCTGCGAATGGACTGACCGCCAGGTCACCGTGAACTACAAGCCCGGCGGATCAATGAACGGCGATGTGGTATCGCTGGAAGTGCGTTGAACGTATCTTCTGGTGAACGTCATTTCAAGTGCCGCGACGTCAGCCTTCCGCCGCCGATTCCAGAAGAACTTCATCGTGACCCAAACCAGGTGTGGCGCCCAAAGGTAACTTGATCTCCTTAGTCTACATATGTAGACTTAAAGCATGAAGCCGGTCCGTGTATCCCCGCAAACCTTGCTCCTGCTCGAATCCCTGCTCCAGACTCCCGCGGAGTGGCGCTATGGCTACGATCTCTCGCGCGAGACCGGGCTGAAGTCGGGAACGCTGTATCCGATCCTGATGCGGCTGGCCGACAAGTCGATGCTGGCCACTCGCTGGGAGGAGGCCGTCGTTCCGGGCAGGCCGCCGAGGCACATGTATCGGCTCACCGCTCTCGGCCAACAATGGGCGCGCGGGGCCGTGCCCGGCGCGCGCAAAGGGCGTGCCCTGAAGCCCGCTTACGGAGAGCGCTGATGGCTGAACCTGTCGCAAGCCGGATCGTGGTGCGCGTGCTCAAGTGGGCGGTCCAACTTTATCCGCCGGAGAAACGTGCGTGGGGCGAAGCCATTGTCGCGGAAGCGGACTCGGCAGCCGAGGTCGGCGCCGCAGTGTCTTGGATGATCGGAGGGCTCATGGTTGCATTTCGTGCTTTCTTTTCGCGTCTATTCCAGCGCCCGGCAGGGAAGAACGAAACGCTGCTTGCCGGGCCCGCGCAGATTCCGGTGCCGGTTCCGTGGAAGCTTGCTGTCGCCTGTGTCGCGATTTCAGGAGCGTTGCTCTTTGTCCCCGATCTGCGCCAGGCGCTGAGCGTCACTTATTCCAGTTGGGCGTCCGAATTCATTCCACGGGATGAAACCGCGATGTGGCAGAAGATTGCCCGCGAAGCCGAGAGCAAGGGTGACGCCCCGGCCATGGCGTTCGCGGCGATGCGGCTGCCGAGTCCCGAGGGCGAGCGCTTCGATGAAGCCGTGCGTCTGGCGGAGCAATCCGTAGCCAAGGACGCGAGTCTCATGTGGACTTATTATTTCCTTGCCCAGCGTCGAGGAGACAGCCGGTTCCACGGTTCGCCCCATCCCGAGCTAACCCAGCTCCTGCAAGAGTGGGATGCAAACAATGCTGTGCCATACCTCGCCGAAGCGGATGAAATCGCGAGTGCCCACAGTGGCGATCCGCAATGGCGGGTGTGGCCGAATGTCAGTGTCGATCCGCCGAACCCAGAGGACATTGCTCGCCTCCGCGCACGCGATCCTCGATGGCTTGAACTGATGGGTCGAGCGTTCGCGGCACCGACCTACGACGCTTATTTTGATCGGCGATTAAACCTTGACCTCAAGGTCATGCAGCGGCTCGGGGTGATGGATCCGCAGCTCGCAGTCAACGCCTATTTTTCTGGCAACCGGCTTCCCAATCTCGTGCACTGGCGTGAATACGCAGCCTTGCGCGTTGCCGAGGGTGAGGAGGCCGAACGCGCCGGCAACTGGGATAATGCTGCGAGCGAGTATTGGGCCGTCGCCCAATTTGGTCAGCGGGTTTGCCTGGGCGGTAAATCGGACGTCGAGGTCGAACGGGTCATTGCGCGAGGATTGCAAGAGGGCGCCTTCAAACATCTGCAACCGGTGCTGCTCAAGCTCGGGCATGCTCAGGAGGCCCGGGTTGTTGCCTACGCAGCGCAATTACAGCACGCGGAGAATGACGAAACGCGCGCGCGTAGCAGGTCAGTAGGGCAGAGGCTCTTTATGTTCTCTGTGGCGAGCGGTCTGTGGGTACATTTCTGCGCGATCGTCTTCGAAGCGTCGGTTTTGCTGACGGCGATCGTACTACTTACATTCGCCCTGAAGCGTGCCCCCAGGTTCGTCCGGCTGGGCCTGACCTATACACCGCTGCTTCTGGTTTTCGGTTGCACCGGCCTGCTGTGTACGTATCATCCATACGCTGAGTACTACCGGTTGTATCTGGCGGATCCATCTGGCCAGGATCAGGAGTCAATCTTTAATGCGCTCATAGTCACCGGGATTCCGCAATACGCCGGCAACCACTGGTTCTTGGCAGCTCTAAATCCTGTTTCTCTCTGGTGGGCTGTGATTGCCGCGCTGGGCGCGATCTGCATCTGGCTTCTGTCGCGAACGCTTCGACATCGACACGTCTAGAACTGGAACAAGAAAAACCCTCCCGCTGGGATCGGGAGGGTTCTCGGGAGGGCTGTGAATGGTGCGCGGGTTAGGCGCGGACGACGTTGGCTGCCTGGAAGCCTTTCGGGCCCTTGAGCAGGTCGAACTCCACGGTTTCACCCTCGTTTAGGGTGCGGTAGCCGTTCTCCTGGATGGCGGAGAAGTGCACGAATACATCTTCCCCTGTGGAGCGCTGGATGAATCCATATCCCTTCGCCCCGTTGAACCACTTCACTGTACCTTTCTCTCTCACAGATGAAACTCCTTTCACCAATCGCGAAGAATTGTTCTCCGGATTGCTCAGACGCGCTTCAATCGCCCGAAGCTCCCCTCAAAGCACCCGGTAGAAATTGCCGAATCGCTTACCCGAATCGCTTACGATGTGCGGAAGAAGTACTTCCAAAATAGAAAAGACTCCTCAGTCCCACCGCGGCATGCATACGCCGCGTGAACTTCGGAGCCCGACAATTTGGCGCGTTTCCACCACACCCAACAACCGTTTTACCTATACCCGCACTGGTCTCACCACCGGACCATTTCCCGGTATTGAGCAACAGATAATAAGCACTATTAAAACGATTCGCAAGCAAAATAAGAAAGAAATCGAAAGGTGACTTGTGGTCATTTGAGATAACTTTAACGCCGGTAAAGAAATAGTCCGGTAACCTCGTCTGGAACTTAGGTTTACCGGGATCGGAGTGCGGAATGTACTGCTCTGGTACGATGGATCGTCGCCATGGCCGACCCTCCCATTCCAACGATTCCGAAGGCCCAAGGCGCGCCGTCGCAGCCTGCGACCCCGCCGCCGGTTGAATCCTCGGCTTCGTTGCGATCTCGATTCGGGTCTTTGTTCCGGCCTCTTTTCCAGTCCTCGCCCGGGTCCTCACTAGGGCAATCTGAGTTAAGGCAATCTGGGTCAGGGCAAGCGGGCGGGCCTCCCCACCGGCGTTCGGGACTGGTGCTTTCCACCGTGAAGTACCTGACGCAGACCGACGTTCACACTTTTGCTTTCTCGGTGGCTGCCAATTCGATTCTGGCGTTCTTCCCCTTCGTGGTCCTGCTGATGACGCTGATCCGACGGGTGTTTCATTCCAAGGTCATGTACGAAGTGATCCTGGATTTGCTGCGCGACTACCTGCCCGCGGGTCAGGATTTCGTGATTCGAAACCTGAATGCGATGGTCAACACGCGGCAGCGGGTGCAGATCGTCTCCTTGATTATTCTGCTGGTGACGTCTTCGGGAGTGTTCCTGCCGCTGGAAGTGGCCCTGAACCGCATCTGGCGCTTCCCGAACAATCGCTCGTACCTGGGCAATCAGATAATTTCGTTTGGCCTGGCTTTTGCCTGCGGAGTGCTGGCGCTGATCTCGATCGGGCTAACCGCGGGTCCAGTGGCGTTCATGCAGTTTCTGCTGCGCGGCTACGGGACGGGCTTCGTGCGTATCGTGGGATTTCTGGTGATGAAGATTTTCGCCATCATTGCCAGCATCGCAATCTTTTTTCTGATTTACTGGCTGCTGCCCAACGGGAAAGTTCCAGGGCGCACCGTGCTGCCCGCGGCCATCATCATGGGACTACTGTCCGAGGCGCTGAAGTACGCGTATATTCTGGCCCTACCGTGGCTGAATTTTCAGGAAGTGTATGGCCCGTTTGCACTCTCAGTGACCATGATGTTCTGGGCGTTCCTTTCGGGATTGCTGCTCCTGGCGGGCGCCAATCTTTCAGCCGAAGAACACCTGCAACAGGCGCTGTAGGGATTTAGTCGTGGAGGGGGACGCTCGAAAACGCAATTCCACGTCGGCGGTTGATACGGCAGATCACATTCTCCAGTTTGTTCGGCAGCAGATTGATTCCTTTGCCTGGCATCAGTGCATTTTTTTCGAGGTATTCTTCCGCGCCCTCTTCCAGCAATTTTTTTCGATTCTTTTCCGAGAGACTGCTGAGCACGACCACCGGAATCTCTGCTGTAGCTGGCTCACTTTTCAGGTGCTTGAGAACCTCGGGACCGCTCATCCGGGGCAAGATCATGTCGAGCAGGACCAGGTCCGGGTGCTGCTCTTGCGCCATTTGAAGAGCCGATTCGCCGTCCTCGGCGCAGATCACCTCGTAGCCTGCGTTCTGCAAAGCCGACTCGTTCTCCCGCCGGATGGTTTTGCTGTCCTCAATTAAGAGAATTTTCACGTTGATCTCCCTCGCTGCCATATATATCGGCAGTGCGGAGAACTGCTTTAGGTTGACGCCGCAAGACTGCGCGCCAAGGAAAAGGCCGCCCGCTCATCGCAGACGGCCAGTTCTTCTCACGCAACGTAGAGTTAATCTCGATGTTGTTGACGCCTGCAACTTTCTATTTCTTCTGGTCGCCGATCGAGATCAATTCCACTTCAAAGATCAGAGTCTCTCCGGGCCCGATGTCGCCACCGGCACCGCGGTCGCCGTAAGCCAAATCCGCGGGAATGAACAGCTGCCACTTTGAACCCATCGGCATCAGCTGCAGCGCCTCGGTCCAGCCCTTGATCACTTGGCCCACGGGAAATGATTGCGGTCCCCCGTGTTTCTCAGAGCCGTCGAATTCCTTGCCGTTGAGGAGTGTCCCGCGATAGTTGCAGGTTACCGTGTCGTTGGCCGTGGGCTTCGGTCCCGTGCCCGCAGTCAGAATCTTATACTGCAAGCCGCTGGGCAGAGTTACGACGCCTTCTTTGCTCTTGTTTTCGGCGAGGAAAGCCCCGCCTGCCTTGCGGGCCGAAGCGCCAGCCGTGCGCGCCACTTCTGTCTGCAGCTGCGTTAGGACAGCCTTCATCTCGTCATCCGTCAGTAGTAGCTTGCCGCCCGCAATCGCATCTTTCAATCCCCGTGCCACAACGGTCGCATCCACCGCACCGGCCGGTACTCCCCGCTGGTGCAGCATCTTCCCGTAGCTCATTCCCAGGGCATAGCTGGCTTTCTGCTTCTGAGTGGTCAGCGTGAGTCCGGTGGCAGGCTTTGCGGCGGTGGTCGTCTTCTTGGCTGCGGTGGCCGACGACGTCTTGGCTGGAGCGGCGGCCTGGGAGGAAGTAGAGGCGGGTTGACTGGGTTGAGCCGGCGTCGCTGCCGGAGTCTGTTGCGCCCGGGCATTGCCCAGCAGCATCATCCCGGCGGCCAATAGTTGGAACACAGTGGTGAGCGATTTTTGCATATGCCTGTATTGTCCCATTGAGGATGAGGGATGGGCAAACCCGGCGAGAGGGTATAGGTACACGCGGGGCTCAGTGACAGCGACGCCAGATGGCCCACATACCGCGAATGCGATTAGTTAGGCACAACGATCAGTTCCATCAGCACGTCATTATTGTCATCGTCGTAGAGGTACGACAGGGCATCATCCAAATGGAGCAGCCACGTTGTAGAACTGGTCTGTTGCGTGATGCCGTGGTCCATGCCGAGGCTGTTGCTGAGATCGGCGAACGAGACGAGCGAAGCCTGATCCGTCCCCGTGGAAAAGGCGTACCCGCTTTGGCTGCCAAACGTGGTGTACATTCCGAAGTTAATCAGCGTGCCGGCGGGGAAAGTGCCGACCAGCAGTTCGCCCGTGGGATTGGGACTGTTGGGCAGACCGGTGTAGTACGGCACAAGGTTCGCTGACGAAGTTCCCAGGCCGAAGGTAGTCGTGGCGGCAGCGGAGCCACCTTCCTGTTGCAGATAGAGCGCGCCGCCGACGGGCATGACAAAGGTTTGCGTGACCCACGCCGAGCTCGCTGCGATCTCAGAGTTTCCGCTATAGGTGGCCGTCACCGTGTTCGACCCGACGGCCAGCGTGGTGGTGTTGAGGACAGCTTTTCCGCTGATGAGTGCGACGGTTCCGAGGGTGATTGAGCCCACGGTGAAGGTCACGGTGCCGCTAGGGGTCCCTGAGGATGATGTGACCATTGCTGTGAAGGTCTCGGCCTGAGTCGACGGATCTTCTGTATAGGTGAGCGCGGTGGAGCTCGTGCCGGAGCTGATGCTCTGTTGGACGACCTGAGTCAGCGATGCTGAACTGCCTTGGATGTTGGAGTCTCCGTCGAAGGTGACGGTGATTGTGGTCGAGCCCGTGGCGAGCGTGGAGGTCGTGAAAGTTGCCTTGCTGTTACTCAGCTCCACGGTTCCCAGCACGGTCTTGCCCGCAGTGAAGGTCACTGGGCCGGTGGGCGTAGTCGTTGGTGAGGTGATTTTGGCGGTGAACGTCACCGACTGACCTTGGTTTGATGGGTTCAAAGATGAGCTGATGGTGGCCGCGCTGGTGGTCTGCTGCACGATCTGGTTCAAGATGGGGGACGCGCTGGGGCCGTTGTTGGCATCACCCAGGTACACCGCGGTCAGCGGGTAAGGATCGGCGTTTAGGTTTGACCTGGTCAGCGTTGCGACACCGCCGGCGTTGAGCGTGGCCGTGCCGACGGACTGGCCGTCCCAGTTGAAGGTTACTTTTCCGGTGGGGATGGTTTTGCCCGAGGTCGTCACCGTGGCCGTCCAGGTTATTTTCTGCCCGTAGGTTGAGGGATTCAGGCTGGAGGCGAGAGCTGTTGTAGTCGGGGACTGGCTACTGGTATCGACTGCCTGCTCCAGAGCCGGTGAAGTGCGGGAGGAGAAGTTGGCATCGCCGAGATAGGCCGCTGAAATAGTATGGATGCCTGGGGGCAGCGAGGACTTCGTCAGGGAGGCAATGCCTCCATTCAACGGAGCCGTACCGAGAATGCCAGAGCCGTTGTAGAACGTGACGGTTTCTCCGTTGGGTGGAGTTCCGCCGGCCGAGGTCACGGTCGCTGAGAAGGTTATGGCTTGACCTCGGATGGAGGGGTTGAGGTTGGATGAAATCGTGGTAGAAGTTGCGCACCTGGCAACGCAGGGGGAGGCGCTAGTGTTGTTCAGCAGCACACTGACAGAGCCAGTTGTGCAGCCATCCGTCGCACATTGGTTGGCAGCGACCAGATCTAGCCTTCCGTCTCCGTTCAGGTCGGCGACTGCAATTGACGTTGCGTTGTAGGCGCCGGAACTGAAAGCTACCACTGGATCGAAGGTGCCGTCGCCTCGGCCACCCAACACGCCGATCAATCCTGTTCCGCAACCACCGACCGGTCCACAGTTGTCCACCACAATGTCGAGCCGCCCATTGGCGTTGAGATCGGCAAGGGCCAGCTCAGGAGCCGCGTACCCGCCCGAGTCGTAGGTCACCGCCGGCTGGAATGTTCCGTTTCCTACACCGAGCAAAATACTCACGATGCCGCTTGCACTGCCGATGTTCAAGCTCGACAAAACTGCGTCCAGTCTGCCGTCGCCAGTGAGGTCCGCGACTGAGATCCAACCCGAAGTCTTCGCACCCGTAGCGTAAGTCAGTGCGGGCTGGAATGTGCCGTCGCCGTTTCCGAGAAGCACGCTCAGGATGGTCAGGGTTTGCAGGCCTTCGGCGCAATTTGAAAAGCAGCCATTAGCCACCAGAAGATCGAGCACACCGTCACCGTTAACGTCGGCCACCGTTACCGCGTTGGCGCCCGGTGCGCCGGAGTCGTAGAGTACGGGCAACTGAAAGGTGCCGTCGCCATTGCCGAACAACACTGCCACTGTACCGTCACCGTTGGTCTGGCCTTGGTAACTCGTCGCTATCAGATCGGGTTTGCCGTCCCCGTCCACGTCGGCGACGACAACGTGTGCACCAACAGGTGCACCCGAACCGTAGGTCAGTGCATGCTGAAAGGTTCCGTCGCCATTTCCGAGCAGGACAGAAACAACTCCGTCTGCAGATCCGCAGGTGCTGGCACTCGCCGCGCACGAGCTTACGATGAGGTCAAGCTTGCCATCCCCGTTCACGTCAGCCACCACCAGCGAGTAATTGGGCGCTCCGCCCGTTTCGTAGCTCATCGCCGGCTGGAAGGTACCATCGCCGTTCCCGAGGAGAACGCCCACGACGCCGATGTTGTTGGTATCCCACCAGTTTGCAACCACGATGTCGAGCTTGCCGTCGGCCTTGAGGTCAGCGATCCTTACTGATTGAGCAGTGTATCCACCCGAGTCATAAGTCACCGCGGGCAGGAACGATAGGGATGTCCCAGCGGCCGCGATTGAGAAGAACTGAGTGTTGGAAACGCCACCGGGGCTCGGGTTGACCACCGTGACCGAGGCAGTGGACGCTGTGGCGATGTTTGATGAAGGGACGGTCGCGGTTAGCTGGGTGCTTTTCACAAAGGTGGTGGGTAGCGGACTGCCGTTCCAATTCACTATTGAAGCCGGAACAAATCCCGCACCGTTTACCGTCAGGGTGAATCCAGCCCCGCCCGGGGCAGCAGCATCGGGAACGAGCGGCTGATCAACGAAGGGCACAGGATTCTGCGCGACGGCTGTTCCGGCCAGCGCCACTAGGGTTGTCAGCATCGAGAGAAACAGGGTGAGTAGGCTCGCAGAGGCGGGTTTGCGGGTCATGGGGGGACCTCCTTGGGTACGGCAACCGTCGGGGACTCTTGCGCACAGAGTCCTTTTGGCCGAACGCCACGCTACGAGGCTCGCCTGCGGGCGGGAGATGAACCCTGGGGAGGGGTTGATCCGAGGGAAAACTTAGCACCCGGTCGAGGGCTCGTCAATGCCAAATTCGAACGCATCACGACTTCACAATCCGCGTTTACAAGGCACCGGGCGACTAGGGGAACGGCCGTAGTTCGATCTTCGCGGAACTCGATGTCGGAATGATCCGACGACGACAAAGTAGGTTGCGAAGGCTCTCGGGTCGTAGGCGACGATGGTTAATTCTTCGGCGCGGTTAACGCTGCCAGTTCGCGCCGGGCTTCCTGGGCGGGAATGAAGTCGGCGTCGGCGTTCTTCCAGATGTCCAGCAGTTGGGCGTAGCTCTTAGCAGCTGCTGTCTTGTCGAATTGAGCCTGCGCGCGTGCCGTTCCGAGCAGGCAAAGAGCGTAGTCCGGGGCCTGGGCCGAGCCGACAGGGCCTTCCTGCAAGGCCACACCGCGGTAGCGGATTCCGGGTTGCAGATCGGCCACCGCCTGTTGCCCCTGACTCATCTCAAGCGACGCGCGGCCCAATAATTGAGGAATCTTCGATACGGATGCGTACGAGGCCGCTGATGACAATAATCCGGCCACTTGTTCGGGATGATGCTGTGCCAGTGCGATGGCCGCCTTCACTTCGGGAAGATAAACGTCGGTCACCAGCGTATTCGCGGGAGCGCCTGCGGCCAGTTGCTCCATCTCCTGCAAAGCCGAGACACCTTCGCCGCATAATGCCTGCGCCAGCGCAGCATCGGGGAGGGTCGCTATGGAGTGATCCAGAGACATGCCCCGATGTGCGGCAGTCCGCGCGTCGGCACACTTTGAGGTCAATGCGTCATGCACAGCCTTGAGCGCATAAAAGCTGCCCGCCGTATCGGAGAAGTGTTGCTGCTCGGCCCGCTGCGCGGCGTGTTCCCACTCCTGGCTGGCGGCATGGTTCTTTCCGGCAAAGAAGTTAACGTTCCCCGCAACCACTTCTACCATGAAACCCGCGGGCTGAGTGGCGGCCCACTGCAATTCTTTTTCCCAGTCCGGGCGCCCAGATTGAAAATTGAACAGGATCATGTTGCCGTGGTAGTTGACGTCGTCGCCGCCACCTTGCCCCAGCGCCTCTTTCAGGTACCGCTCCGCCTCCGGAAGACGGTCGAGCGCAAGCAAGGTTCCGGCCGCATTGTCGGCCGCCACATTGTCCCACTTGGCTATTTCCCAGGTCTTCTCATAGCCCTCCAGGGCCTTCTCAAACTCCCCCATAAAGACGTAGGTTTGCGCGAGATTGTTCAGAGCCGTGGCGTCACGCGGGTAGGTGGCAACATAAAGCTTGTAAGATTCCAGCGACTTGGGCAGATCGTATTGTTGCAGGGCCCATTGCGACTCGATGTACATCCGCTCGCGCTCGGTCACGCGTTCGCGCAAGTCGTAGGCTTTCTTCATGTTCAGCAAGCCTTTGGCGGCGGATCCCTGGTTGGAAAAAGTCACACCCAGACGTGCGTAGGCCATCGCGAAATTAGGATCGAGTTCGATCGCTTGCTGGTAAAACGAAGAAGCCTGCGGAAAGTCGCGCCCCATGCGGTGCTCGTCTTCTCCCAGCGAAAAGGCGTGAAAGGCCTGCAGAGACGTGGTCGTGACGTTGGTGTAGGGAGTCGTCAGCTTCTGGATCGACGCCATCGACTCGCCCAGCCGCGCCCGCATCGCCGTCGCCGCCTTCGAAACGGCCTGCAGCACCGCAGTCTTGTCGGGAGCCGTTTCCTGCTCGCGTGCGAATACCTCTCCACTGGCGCAGTTCACGGCGTTGATCGAGATCACATAGGAGGTTCCCAGGTTAGCGATCGTCCCGGCCAGATAGGCCTTCACGCCCAGGCGCTGGCCCAGTTGCTGCGCCAGTTCCGGCGTAATCTTCTGATCGCGCGACTGGCCCAGGTACTGGAGATTGCTGTGCAGCTCCGCATCGCTGACCAGTTGTAGCAGAGGCGATTGTTCGAGCTGGATCGCCAGGGCTTCTTTTAGCGTGGAATCAAAAACCGTATCGCCGGTCTGGTTGGTGAAGTCGGCAAGAATGAGCTGGTCTTTGTCGGTGAGTTGCACCACCTGATGCTTCTTCACATAGAATGCGCCGCCGATCACCGCGAGCATGAGCACCACTACCGCCGGAATCATCCACTTCACCCAGGCGCGTGAGGGACCGGCTTCCACCGCGGCATGCACGCTGCCTGATCCAGACGCTGTAGAAGTGACAGCTCGCGAAGATCCACTCGTCCTTCTCGATGCATCCTGTGAAGATGCCGAAACCGCGAGCGAGTCAACAGGAGCTAGTGAGTGAGCCGAGTCCGAAGACGGACTCGTCGAACTCCGGCCCGAATCCAAATCGCGCTTCAGTCGCAGCAACTCCGACTTTATGTCAACCGCATGCTGGTACCGCAGATCGCGATCTTTCTCGAGCGCGCGATTGATCACGTCCTCGAGCTTGGGCGGCAGGTTCGGATTCAGCCGCACCGGGGCCAAGGGGACGCGGTTCAGGATCGCGTCGAAGATGACTCCCGAAGTCTCGCCGCGGAATGGGACCGCGCCCGTAGCCATTTCGTAGAGCACGATGCCAAAGGAAAACAGATCGGTCCGGTTGTCGAGCGGCTTGCCCCGCACCTGCTCTGGAGACATGTAAGCGACCGTGCCCAGCGCAGAGCCGGGGCTGGTCAAATGTTCTGGGCCGGAACCCTCGGTCTTGGTGGCTTCGCTGGGATCGAGAGCGCGGCTGGCCTCTTGCGTGACTTTAGCCAGTCCGAAGTCAAGAATCTTCGCGGTGCCGCGCTGGGTGACAAAAATGTTGGCCGGCTTGATGTCACGGTGCACGATGCCCTTGGTGTGGGCGGCATCGAGCGCGTCGGCGACGTCGATCGCAATTCCGAGCAACTTCTCAATTTCGAGAGGGCGGACGCCGATCATGTGCTTCAGCGTCTCGCCTTCCAGATATTCCATGACGATGAAGGCCTGGTCGCCCTCTTCGCCGATGTCATAAATGGTACAGATATTGGGATGATTCAGCGCCGACGCCGCCTGGGCCTCGCGCCGAAATCGGCTGAGCGCCCCCGCGTCGCGGGTGACGTCTTCGGGAAGGAACTTCAGTGCCACGAAGCGGCGAAGGCGTGTGTCCTCGGCCTTGTAGACGACGCCCATCCCGCCACCGCCGAGCTTTTCGATCACTCTGTAGTGAGAGATGTTTTGGCCGATCATTTTTTTGGTCGCGGAGGTTCGTGGTGGCGCTGCCCGAAACTCAGGCTCCAAAATTTCAGGTGAGCCATCTTAGGGGCGGGGAGGAATTAAAGTCAACGAAAGTTGCGTGCGCTAGTCGCGCGCCAGGCTTCGTCGCTGAAAGACGAACATGGCCAACAGCAGACACACCAGCGCGTAATCCACGCCGTAGGCAAGCGCAGTCAGGTGGTTGGTCCAGGGAAAAGGTCGCACCGAGGCTCGCGTGATTTCCATAAAGCGCTCTTCCGACAACAAGCCAGTTAGAGGCAGCACGAGGTGCACCGGCTTCTGCAACCACACCGGAATATGGCGGGCCGTCGACGCAAACACCTCGATCAGCGTCATGACAATGACGATCGCGCCCATGGCAAGAATGGGATGGATCATCGTGACCAGCAACATTGCAATCGCCGCCCAAATGGCGTAACGCACCAGCGGATAAGCGATCAGAGTCCACAAGGCAGTGTGAAAACTCTGGCCGCCCAGCCAGGCCAGAAGAAACGTCACGCCCAGCATGGCCACAACATAAACGGCCATAAGCATGAGAACGCCAAGATACTTTCCCGCCAGGAACTCCCAGCGGCGCAGCGGACGGGCCATGACTGCGAGAATTGTCCCTGACTTCATTTCCCCAGCTACCGAATCGGCCGCGGCCCACGCAGCCAGCAGGCTGCCGAAACCGCTCACCATCGAAATGACGGTCGCCACTTCGTTCAAAATAAATCCTTGCATCTGCTGCGCATTGGCGGCGTTGGTCATCGATTTGTAGGCCAGCAACGGCGTCATCATCAGCAGCACGATGCACACGAACAGGCTGCCAAACAGCAGGATCACCTTGTTCCGCAGAAAGCTGCCAAACGTGCCGAGCGCAATGGTGCGAATAGCGCCGCTGCGAGTTTTCACTGCGTGCCTCCTTGCGCCACCAGCTTCAGGAACGTATCTTCCAGTGAGCTCTTCATCGGCGTAAGGCTGATCACATCGCATCCTCCCGCCCACAGCATCTCAGCTACAGCGCGCTTCTGGGCGGCATCGACCGCGATCCGCACCCGGTGCGGTTCGCGTTCGATCGAGCCTCCGCGCTCCTTCACGGAGAGTTCTAATTCTTCCGGCAACTGGTCGACAATGATTTCCACGCGGTTGTCCTCGGCCAGCATCTCCTGCATGGTACCGGTGCGAACCATGTGGCCGCGATCGATGATGATCACGCGATCGCAAATCTGTTCCACCTCCGACAGAAGGTGAGAGCTCAGAAAAATCGTCTTGCCCTCGGCCTTGAGCGCCAGAATCAGGTCGCGCACTTCCTTGCGGCCAGCGGGATCAAGGCCCGAGGTCGGCTCGTCGAGTACCAGCAATTCCGGATCGCCGAGAAGCGCCTGGGCAATGCCCAGCCTCTGCACCATGCCGCGCGAATATTTTCCGATCTTCAGTCCCTTGTAGCTGTCGAGCTTCACCTTGGCTAGCAGGCCAGAGATCAAAGCCGCCGGGTCGGAGGTTTGCCGCCCGCTAAGCCGCAGATGAAATTGCAGCAGCTTTTCCGCATTCAAATAGCGATAGAACGCGAAGTTCTCGGGCAAGAATCCGATGCGCTCTTTGGCGCGGACATCCCCGGGTTCGTAGCCAAACACTCGGCTATTTCCCGAGCTGGCATAAATAAAACCCATCAGGATGTTCATGCTGGTGGTCTTACCCGCGCCGTTCGGTCCCAGAAAGGCGCAGACCTCGCCCCGCGCCACCGCGAATGAAATGTTGGAAAGAGCCGCGACTTGAACTCCACCAAAGCGCCGCTGGTAGACCTTATTGACCCCGGAGAACTCAATGGCCGGCGTCGCCGTCGTCATCGTCATCAGCGGCTCCCTCCAGTGCTCTTCAACGTGATGCCGAGTGCGTTGGCCAGACCAATCTCCATGGTCGCGTCGAAGCCGGCGCGCCCGTAGATGACCTTACCCGCCTTATCGATAACAAACATCGTGGGGATGCCCTCGACTCCGTAGGCATTCGCCATTCTCTGTCGGGGATCGATCAGTACAGGGAAGTTGAGCTTCATCGCGCTGGCGAAGCTCTGGGCTTCTTTCGGATCTTCATCAATACTGACGGCAAGAATCTCAAAGTCGCTGGAGTCGCTGTGATTGTTCTTGTAGAACTGGATCAGAGTCGGCATCTCCATCCGGCAGGGCCCGCACCAACTCGCCCAGAACGCAACCACGACTTTTTTCTGCCCGCGAAAATCGGCCAGGGCGACCATGCGTCCGTCGAGAGTCGATGCGGAGAAATCGGGCGCCAGCTTTGACACCAGTTCCGGCTGCTCGCGCTCGTCTTCCAGTTTGGTTTCAAGCAGGCTGGCGCGCCAGGTAAGCAGCACCGTGACGATGGCAAGGACAGCCATCCCCAGGATCGCTGGCGCCGAGAGCCGTGGCCGGCCCGGCGCCGGGGCATTGGGGAGAGCGAGAGTATCCATTGCATTCGGCGGACTGCCCAAAGTTTCACCGCCACTCAAGAACGAGATCGCGGGCGCAGGATTTTCCCACGGCGGAAAGAGGGAAGTCTATACCAAATCCCGAGTTGAGTTTTTCGAAACTCCGGGAAGCAGTTTTCCAGCAGTCCTGCGTTACGGTTGCACGGTCTGGGTCACCGACGCCGAACTCGCGGCAATGTTCGAATCTCCGGAATAAGTTGCCGTGATCGTAGTTGAGCCCGCAGCCAGTGTGGACGTGGTGAACGTGGCCTTGCCGCTACTGAGTTGTGCCGCTCCCAGTACCGTCTTTCCCACCGAGAATGTGACGGGGCCGGTCGGCTTCACGGTCGGCGAGGTAACGGTGGCCGTGAACGTGACCACTTCGCCCGAGGCTGACGGGTTCGGCGAAGAGGTGAGAGTTGTGGAGCTGGTGGCTTGTGTCACCACCTGGTTCAGAACCGGAGAACTGCTGCCCAGGTTGTTGGCGTCTCCCAGATAGACGGCGGTCAGCGGATAGGAGTCGGCGTTGAGGTTCGCCTTCGTGAGGGTAGCTACGCCGCTGCTGTTCAGGGTCGGCGTGCCGAGCGTGGAAATTCCCGAAGTGAACTTCACTTTCCCTGTCGGAGTAACTGCTCCCGATGTAGTAACGGTCGCGGTCCAAGTGACTTTTTGTCCGTAGATAGAAGGATTCAGGCTCGACAGCACTGAAGTCGAAGTGGGATACCCAAAAGGGACGGTTTGATTCAAAAGTACGCTTACCGAACTCGTAAACCAGTGCCCCACAACTATGTCAGGTTTGCCATCACCGTTAAGATCAGCGACCGCCACGGAGTATGCGCTGGATAATCCGGAATCGTACAGCGCAGCCGGCTTAAATCCGTAGCCAGTACCCACGAGCACTCCGACAGAACCGTCCTCCGAGACGCACGTGCTGGTGCAGTTCCCCACGAGCAGATCAGGATGACCGTCACCGTTCACGTCCGCAACAGCGACTGAGAACACGTCGCGTCCACCAGTATAGTAGCTATCACCCTGTGTGAAGGTCCCGTCGCCGTTGCCGAGCAACACGCCAACTTTGGCGTGAGGGCTGCCGTTGACACCAGCGGCTACCACATCCAGTTTTGCATCTTGGTTAAGGTCCGCCACTGCCAACCCGTATGCTGTCACTACTCCGGGAACCTGATAGCCAAGCGGCGGCTGAAAAGAACTGTCGCCATTACCTAACAAGACGTCCAACACGGCTTCAAAGTTGTTACTTGCGCCAGTGAGCACCAGCAAATCGGGACGGCCGTCAGCATTCACGTCTGCGATCGCCATCGACCCTTCGCTCTGCCTTAAGAGAGCGGAGGCGGGCTGGAAGGAGCCGTCCCCGTTACCCAAGAGTACAAACACACCCCCTCCCGAGGTGCAGATCGGCGCTTCGGCGCACTCATTCGCCACAATGACGTCGAGCCTGCCGTCCAGGTTTACGTCCCCCACGGCAACCTGAAAGGCCGCAAAGTTGCCAGAGTCATACGTTGCCGGCGTTTGAAAAGTGCCATCTCCGTTGCCGAGAAGGATAGATACCACTCCACGCGACCCACTCGGGCAGAGGGCCCCGTCAATGGAAATACCGCAGTTCGCAATCACCAGATCAGGCTTTCCGTCCTGGTTCAAGTCGGCAATGACAACTGAATTTGGGTATCCGCCTCCAGAATCGAATGTCTTTACGGGCTTGAATGTGCCGTCGCCGTTGCCAAGCAGGACGTCTATCAAGCCATCACCGTTCGGTCCGCCTTGTCCGCTCACGGCGATGATGTCGGGCTTGCCGTCGCCGTTAACATCGGCGATGGCTACTGAAGATGAGAGGCTTCCGCCGATCTCGTATGTAACTGGTGGCAGGAAGATAGGATTTCCGGCGGTCGACCTGAAGGCTTCAGGGGACAGCGATTCCTTCTGCTGTATCGACGACGCTTTGAGATTCTTCGTCAGTGTCCGGGCTGACTCCGTCTGCTCAGCCGAGGCCGAGAAGGCGATCAGAACGCTTAGAGCGAACGCTGGGGCGAGGAAGGTGCGAAGCGTAATCTTTACTGTGAGGAAGCGCCGGTTGGTCATGGACAATCTCCTTGGGATATATCAACCGTTCGGACCCGAAATCGTGCCGCCGGCATTTTTCCGGTAGTCCCATCCCCGAGGCCAAGTGGCGCACCGGAGGGATCAGTTCGGGAAAACACCAATACGGGGCGAAACTTAGCACTGAACCGAAGTGTGGTCAATGCCCAAGTTGAGAATGTATCGTTGTAGTCCGCCGCAGACTGCGGAAAGCCTAGGTTGGGTCCGCCATGATGAACGCACGGGGAATGTTGAAGCCGCGACGCTCTTCCTCGTTCGAGTGCGATCGCACTTCTCGTCGGAATACACCAAACAGGTGACCACCCGGTCCGTCAGAACCCCGGCGGATGTTCGCTCACCACGCCGAAGGCGCGCTCCAGGGCCAGACCTGCGTTGACCATCGTCCCTTCCTCGAACAAACGGCCGATCAGGGTTACGCCGTGCGGGACGCGGCGCGGCGGGTTAAATGTGGGCAGAGGATGGGCCGGGTCGGGAGCCCAATCGCTGCGCGCTTTCGACACTTCGATGAATCCGCCGCGCAGCACTAACGCGGGATGTCCCGTGAAGTTTGTGATGGTCAGCATTTCGTCACGCACCGATGGCACCAGCAGCAGATCCACCTGGGAGAACAGGCGCGCCATTTCTTCGGCCACTTTGCGGCGCAGGCGGTCGGCCTGGACGAAATCGACGGCTGAGAGAAACCGCGCCTGGCGGAAAATGTTTGGCCACGCGTCGGGCACTTGAGCCCTGAGTTCTCTCAGCCCACCGCTGAGCGTGAGTTCTTCAAACGCCGCCGCGCCTTCGGCGAACAGAATCAGGTTGAGCGAATCATAGGGCCAATCGGGAATCGACGCCTCGACTGGAACCATCCCCACTTTTTTCACTACGTCGACGGCGGCGCGGTCGACGGCGGTCGCGGGATTCTCGTTCATCCACTTCGGGAAGTATCCGACGCGCAGGCCGGCGACACTAGCGCCCGCATCGAAGTCAAGGTGGCTGGGCACGCTGGCCACGTCTCCGGCGTCGGGGCCAGTGATCGCGTGCAGCACGAGCATGGCATCTTCGACGCTACGCGTCATAGGGCCAAGCTTGTCGAGAGACCAGCAGAGGGTCATGGCTCCGTTGCGGGCGACGCGTCCATAGGTCGGGCGCAGGCCGGTGATTCCGCAGCGCGTCGCTGGACTGACGATGCTTCCTCCGGTTTCGCTGCCGATGGCGAAGCCGACTAATCCGGCAGCCGTGGCCGCAGCCGGCCCCGCGCTTGATCCTGACGACGCCTCTTCGAGCAGCCATGGATTCATGGTCTGGCCGCCGAACCAGATGTCGTTGAGGGCGAGCGCTCCCAGGCTGAGCTTGGCCACCAGAACGGCTCCGGCGTCGTGCAATCGCTGCACGACGGCCGCGTCTTCCGCGGGAACACGGTTGCGGAACGGCTCCGCACCGTAGGTGGTCGGAATGCCCGCCGTGTCGAGCAGGTCTTTGGCGCCCCACGGAATGCCGTGAAGTGGTCCGCGGTAGTGGCCCGCGGCGATTTCTTCATCGGCTTGCTTCGCCTGCTTCAAAGCCAGATCGCGTGTCAGCGTGATGACGCAGTGCAGTTGGGGATCGAACCGCTCGAGCCGCTTCAGATAGATGTTGGTGAGCCGCTCGGAGGTAAGTTTTCGGGTCTCGATCCAGCGCGAGAGATGAGTGACTGGAGCAAACGCGATATCCTCATCGCGCGCGGGCAGCGGTGCGAGGTCGACCTGGGTGCGCAGGAACTGGTCGCGCTCCGGGCCCGATTTCTGCCCCGGCAGCACTGGATTCCAGCGCGTCGCTGGAGCCAGCGTCGTCTCCAGCGCCAGCTTGCGCGGGCCGGTTCGACGCTCGTAGAGTGCGGCCATGGTCTTGCGCCAACTGGCGGCGGCCACGGCGCGCTCTGCAGCGGTCAGCTCAAACTGCACCAGCTTTTCGGCCTCGGCAAAGGTCGTGACCGACACTTCCGGCCCGACGGCTGGCCCGGCTCCAAAGGCCGGCGGCGCACCCGGCGCCAGAGCTTCCTGATCTTGTCCAGCAGAGGTTTGCCCGACCGAGTTCTGCCCCGAGCTGCGCAGCGCGGCTGCCGCTCCCAGCACGCCAAGAGATGTGACCGTTAAGAATTGCCTGCGCGATTTCGCCATGATTCCTCCGCAGGGCATTGTAGCTGCCCTGCGGAGTTGGTACGAATTCAGCGATGGTTGGAGCCTGGAACCTACAGCTTAGGAACTCGCCGCCAACTCTTCGCATGCTCCGCTGTTTGCGCGCGCTGTTAGAGGGGGAAGCTAACCTGCAGTTGGGTTTCAACCTCGACGGGTTCGCCGTTCAGCAAGTACGGCTGGTACTTCCACTGTTTCGCGGCCTCGATCGCGGGCGGAGCCAGCATCGGGTGTCCGCTGACTATCTGGAGGCTTTCGACGTCGCCCTTCTTACCGATGGTCGCATCCAAAACCACCGTTCCCTGGATTTGCGCCTGGCGCGCGGTCTCGGGATAGTCGGGAGTTACTTTCTTCAGAAGTAGTCCGCTCATGATTTCCCCTGGCACATGAACCAGCGTCGAAGCCTCTGATTGCTCGCCGGCAGGCTTTTCGACGTGATCGATGACGAGAACCTCCATCGGGGCGGTTTGCGGTACCAGCTTCAGGCCGAGCTGGTCCTCCAGTGCAGTGAAAAGCGTGGGCCCAGAAGTGGATGACGATGCGCTCTCAGCGACCGGAGAGTCCCCCATCAATTTCCTCATGCCAGCTTCGCTTTCCCCCGGCGTCCAGCGCAGAGAAAAGTCATAGTTGCCCTTGAGCCCGGTCTTATCCAAGACGGTGTGGCCTAGTTGCCACGACAACTGTTCTACCAGAGGCGCCAAGGTTGTTCCTTGGTCTGTTAGTTCCCCCGGTCCCATCTTCATCATTCCTTTTGCCGGGAGGGGACCCTCGGGACCATTGATTCCGTTCGGATTGAGGAATGCAATTTTCGCTTCTTTCAGTTTCGGCCCGCCCTCCGCGATGACGAGTTCGTATACCGGAAGATTCTTGGTCTCACGGTGCAGCGTCAGCTTGAAACGGTCCGCCAGGAACGCTTGCAGGGCCAGTTGAAGGCGCTGCTCCCCAATGCCGCCGGGTGCTTTAAGGGCAGCCGGGGCCGGCGAGTCCGACAGCTTAATGTCGATATCGTACTTTTCGGTGCTGACCCAATCCGGCGCTCCTGAAATCAGATCGGCCTGGACTCCATAGGCCACTCCAAGCACAGCTTGCAGCGTGGCTCCTCTTGCCGTGAATCCATCGGGGCCGAACATGATCCCGACGTGCTGCATCGCACTGTTCACAGATTTGTGCGGTTGAACCGAAGCTGACTTGTAGCCCGGAGCACTTGCGCCTGCGCTTTCCGCCTGTTCTTGAGCCCGGACTTGCGGCGCGTTCATCACGCCAAACACGATCGGCAAGGCGAGGGCCAGCACTCCGGCCGTGCTGAGCAATAGTTTTCTGCTGAAATCCAGTTTTCGTGCAATGCGTTCGGTCATGATGTTCACCATCCTCTTCTTAAGATCGGAGCCCGTAACCCCAGACACACAAGCCAGCGGAGATCCCAAACAGAACTCACACACCTTCAAAATGCTCTCGGCATACAGTTGGCGTTCGCTGCCCATGGCGACGACGGCTTCATCGCAGGCGCGTTCGCGTTCGTCGACCAGCCGTGCTCCCAGCCACCAAACCAGGGGATGGAACCAGAAGACCGCTTCCACCACCATGTGAATCGCAGCGGCCAGATTGTCGCGACGGCACACATGCCACACCTCGTGCGCGACAATGGGTTCCAGGTGCGCGTCTTCTAAGTGCTCAGAGATTCCTTCGGGCCAGATCAGCACCGGCCGGGCGATACCAAAGATTCCCGGCTCCATCGAAGCCCGCGACGAAACCATCGCAATCGTCTTCCGCACGCCGGTCATGCACTCCAGCCGGCGGAGCGCCTCGACTTCGCGCCCTTCGAGCAGCGGCTGCGCTGCCCGCAAGGCAAGGGAAACTCTCCGCCAACGCACGCACCAGACGCAGAGAACCACGGCGACTCCGCACAGCCAGGTTGCGGCAAGAATCGCCGGGAGCAGCCCGGGTAAACTCGTAGAGATCGCTGATAGAGAGTGCTGCGAACTCACCGGCATTGCGATGGTCGCTCGGTTGAAGGGCTGACTGAGCCCGTCTACGACAAACCACGCAGCGTTAGTTCCGTTAGAGGCGTGCGACCCTGCCAGGCGGCTCCCCATGTTGACCAGCAGTGAAAATGGAATCAGGAATTTCACCGACGCCGCCAGCCAAAGCCCAAAGCGTATCCGCGCGTAATTCTTGCGCAGAGTCAAGGTCAATAGTCCGGCGACGGCGGCGAACAGCGTCGATTGCCACAAGTGATTGCCCAGGCTCGGGGCGATCGCGCTCCACATCGTGGACAAATGTTGGGATGTCATTTCGCTTTGTCCTTTCTCTCCAGCCTGCGGAGAATCTTCTCGGCTTCCTTTACATCTTCGAGCGTGAGCTGGCCGGATTCAATCAGGTGTGCCATGACGGGTTGCGTGCGCCCGCCAAATACCGCCAACAGATCGTCGATCAACTTTCGCTGCGCGGCGTCGCGTGAAACCGCGGCTTCGAAAATGTGAAAGTTTCCAACCTTCTTAATCCGGCGCACGGCGGCCTTACCCTCCAGGCGGTAGACCGTGGTCTGGATGGTGGTGTAGGCCGGGCGGCCTTTTTCCGGGAACGCTTCCTGAATCTCGCGGATGGAGGCTTGGCCTCGCGTCCAGAGCGTCTCCATGATCTGCAATTCGAGCTTGCTTAATTTCGGTCCTGCCATGTGATCTCCTACCGACGTATGCAGTATTACTACATGTGTAGTTTATATGTCAAGCTTTTTGTGAACTGTCCTTCGGGGCCGTGAGAGGTTTCGCCCTTGAAATCCACAGGGAGGTTGTGACATCCGTCACCGACTTTGTTTCTTGTGTTGGATTAGTCTGACTTGTTTCCCGGTAGCCCTCCGAGCAGATGTCAGATTCTTGAGGTCTCCCCATGCATGGGAGAAGTTGCAGTTGCCTGCTCGTGGTTTTCGTTTTGATTTTTGCGCCGGGTAACTTGCGCGGGCAGTCATCGCCCGGGCAGTCTTCGCGCGTCGATCCGGCGCCTGAGTTCACCGCTCCGGTTCGGTCGGCTCCATCGAATGTGGCTGAAGCGGACGCGTCTCAAGCTTCGACGCACGAGCAGTTGCGGCCCCACCTGCCGATTAATCCGCCGGGCGCACCCGCCCACAACCTGCCATTGGGGTTCGGATTCCCCCTGCTCGCGCGCGCCGCGGGGACCATTTTTTCCGGCACGATTACCGCGATTCGGCGACGGCCTGCGAGTCAGAGCGAGGTAGTCGAAACGGTTGCAATTACCTTTCGCGTTGAGAACGCGATTCGCGGGGCTACTCCCGGTCAAGACCTGACGATCTCGCAGTGGATTGGCCTCTGGTCGAGCGGCCAGCGTTACCGCGTCGGAGAGCGCGTGCTCCTTTTTCTCTATCCTCCGAGCAAGTTGGGGCTGACCAGCTGTGTCGCGGGAGCGATGGGGCGTTTCACGATCGATCTTCGGGGCCGCGTCTTGTTTTCAGCGCAACACCTTTCAGCCTTTCAATCGGATCCCATCTTGGGCGGGAAATCGCGCGTAAGCTTCAGCGACTTCGCCTTGGCTGTGCGACAGGCTGGTGATGAGGAATGAGTGCAATCAGACGCGACCATGATAAAGACGTGACCATGAAAGCTAGGATGACATTGACTGCTCGCTCATTTCTCCTCAGGCTGGCCGCGGTTGCGGCGATGATCTTCTTTATCGCATTGCTTTCTCGCGCCGGGGGTCCGAAGTGCGTCGCCGGGACAAGTTACTTCGACACCACCACTACGGGGCAGCCACTGGTCTGGCCCCAGGGGCTGATTACCTACTATACGGATCAAGGAAACCTGAGCCCGATCCTGCCCAACGGGTCAGCGAACAGCTTTGTCGCCAGCGCTTTCAGCGTGTGGACCTCGGTCCCGACAGCAGCGATCTCGGCCGTGAGCGGCGGCCAACTCGCCGAGGATGTAAACGCGACGAATGTCATCCAGAATGCGGACGGCACTATTACCATGCCTGCCGATATTCAGCCGACGGCGACCGGCACCCCGGTCGGCGTGGTTTACGACTACGATGGTTCCGTCACCGACGCCCTGATCGGAAGTGGCGCGGGAGACTCCAGCGAGTGCTTCTTCAACGCGGTCTACGGAGGCGACGATAACTACGGCACATCTGGAACGTACCAGCATGCGCTGATCGTGATCAATGGTCAGTGCGCGCTGCAGTCGTCGCAACTCACCGACATCGAATACCGGCTGGTGCGGGTGATAGGCGGGGTGCTGGGCCTGGGCTGGTCGCAGGTGAATTCCAACGTGCTCAGCGGCACGCCGCGACCCACTCCAGCCGATTACGCAGGGTTCCCGGTGATGCACGAGACCGATCCACTAGTCTGCGTGCCCATCACAATCTGTTACTCCAATCCTTATCGGCTTGCCATGGATGATGTAGCGTCACTTTCCCGGCTCTATCCGGTCACGGTCGATAATCAGTCGAGCTTTCCCGGCAAGCAGTCGTTTTCAGCGGTCACGGCGCGCATCCACGGATCGGTGTGGTTTACCGACACTCAAGGAAATCCGACACAGGCCATGCAAGGAGTCAATGTGGTGGCGCGCTGGATCGATCCCTCAAGCGGGCAGCCGTCGCGCCAGTATGCGGCTGCAGCAGTGTCTGGTTTCCTTTTTAGCGGAGACGCGGGCAATCCCGTAACTGGCTTTTACGACGCTCTCGGAGATCCTCTGGCCGAGTGGGGGTCAAACAGCCCAACTTTGGAAGGCTTCTTTGACCTGGCTGGGCTCGAACCTCCAGGCGGAAGCACGCAATATCAGTTGAGCGTCGAGCCACTCGATCCAACCTGGTCGGCGCAGGTCGGCCCTTACTCTCCCGGTCCGGTTGCGCCTTCAGGACTGGCTCAGCCGATCATGGTTATGGTCGCTCCCGGCAATGACATTGAGCAGGACATTGTTATGAGCAGCAGTGCACAGCCTCTGCCCCAGAGCGCTTCCACCTGGACCGCTCCTTCCACAGTGCCTTCGGCAGGAGATTGGATGGCGACGCTGGGGGACTATGGGGACATGACTTACCTCTTTCTGCCAGCAAAAGCCAATCGCACGCTGTCGGTGGCTGTGACGGCGCTTGATGGATCCGGCAAGGCGAGCGTGCTGAAGGCCCAGCCCGTGGTCGGCATGTGGGCCACATCCGATGCGCCCGGCAGCCCGGCTGAGGCGCTCACACCTTCTCCCTTCAATCAGGCCATTGATGGGCTGACCCGGCTGGACGCGCAAATTAACATTCCAACCAACTTCCTGATCGGGATTTCGGATGTGCGCGGGGACGGCCGGCCCGACTATCTTTATCACGCGTACGTGTTGTATGCGGATTCGGTTTCTCCGGCGCGCATCGGCGTAAATGGCGGCGTGGTCACGCTGCAAGGCAACGGATTTTATTCAGGACTTACAACCGCCATCGGCGGCGCAGCAGTGACTCCACTCGCGATTAACGCAGGGCAAATGATCCTCGCCGCTCCTCCGCAGGGTGATAGCACTCAGAACATCATACTCAGCGATCCGGCAAGTGGCGGGTCTTCGACCATGACGAACGTGCTGACGTACGGTGCTGCCGCCAGCGACACGATCGTTCTATTGAGCGGACTCAACCCTTCGACTCCCGTGGGCACGCAGGCGGCAAGTCCAATGATGGTGCGTGTGGTGGCGTCCGATGGGGTTACACCAGTCAGCGGCGCCACCATCGGATGGAGCGCCAGCAACGGCGTGCAACTTTCGGCTTGCGGCGGATCGTCGTGCTCGGTCACGAGCGACCAGAGTGGAGACGCGGCAACCTGGCTCACACCCACAGCGTTGGGCGGGGCAACCATTACCGCAACGCTGGCCCCGGGAGTTTATAGTCCGGCGCAATCGGTCAGCGCGACGCTCAACGCGACGGAGACAGCCTCCGACATTGGCGTTCTTACTCCTTACCTTTGGATTGCCCAGGGTGCCACGGTGAGCGTCCCACTCACCGCGCGCGTTTTGAGCAACGGCGTGCCGCAGAACAATCTGAGCGTGAACTTCAGCCTGACCAAAGGCTCCGGGGTGCTCAACTCGGCCAATGCCTCAACCGGTTCCAGCGGCTACGCCACCACCATGCTGACCGTTACGCAACTGGCGTCGCTGGTTCAGGTGGTCGCATGCGTGGCCCCAACCAATGCTCCTTGCCAGACCTTCTATGCGACCCCCGTGCCGCTCGCCCAACAGAATTTCCAGCCTGTGTCCGGAGCGGGGCAGGTGTCGACGGGCGCGGCGTTTCAGCCCGTCGTGGTGCGGGTCACGGATTCGTTGTCGCCGCCTAATCCCGTGATCGCCGCCGGAGTGGAGTTTCAAACTACATTGCTGCGGCCGGTTGGAACATCAAGCGGTGGGCCTAACCCCGCCAATCCTCCCATGCCGGTGATCCTGCAGGTGAGTCAGAGCAACGCCACTTCCGACCTGAACGGGCTGGCGAGTCTTGTACCTTCACCCGGCGGACTCAGCGCGCCGCTAGAAGTGGATGTGACGATCACGGCCGGGACGAGTGCGTGGCTGGACTACCCGCTGTTCGTGCTGCAGGCTCTCACCCAATAGAAGGGCGATCGGCAGTCGAAGTTCATCTCCAGTTTGGAGCCGTTGCCATTGCTCTTGATCACTGCTTTTGCGATACTCGTCAGCGATATGAAAGACATGCCTCCGCGAAACAGATGAGCGAGCCAACCCAGCCGGCCACTACAAATCTTGGGCCCAGCGTAAGGCGGCCCAAGCGGGTTCTTTGGAAATGGTCACTTGCTCTGACCGCAGCGGTGCTGGTGTACATGACGTGGCAATGCGACTCTGCGTTGAACTTAGGATCTGAGTCGGCGGATCAGGCAGTGCAGCGGTTCCACGATCATCTCAATCGTGGAGAATTCGATGAAATTTGCCGCGAGGGAGACGAAGCGTTTTCGCACGGAGAGAAGCACGATGAACTCCTGCATTTCTTGGAGCAGGTTCACAACAAGCTCGGCAATGCCGGGAGTGCGACGCGCGTCAACCTTCACGCCAACCTGGGGACCGGCGGAACATTCGTGACCGCGCAGTACGCCACTCACTTTGAGCAAGCGCCGGGGGGCGAGACGTTCACATGGCGCAAGGGCTGGGACACTTTGAAACTCTACGGATACGACGTACGATCGGATGCTTTTCTGAAGTAGCCTTAACCGAATTTACGAAACCTTACGCTTCCTACTTCACGGTGACAGTCAGCAGCTGCGCGCCGCTGACTACGTAGTCCAGGGGCGGGGTCGCGGTTTCGTCTACGCTGGATTCTCCGCTGACGATCATTTCCTGGTTGCCGCGCATGCCGTCCATGATGTTCATCACTGAGATGGGGAGCGTAGGCATCACCTTGTCGGCTACGCGGGCCTCGGGGTCGGCTTCCAGCAGGGAAACGTAGAGGCGGTTGTTGGCGTGCTCTTTGTTGAGCAACGCAATCGTGGAGGCCAGGTCGAGCTTGCGGCCGAAGGCCTGATTGGTGCGGCCCACGCGGTCGAGCGTTTCGCCGTCGCTCACCAGAATGCGCAACGCTCCTTTGCCGGCCGAGGTGGGAATCTTCACCGGAATCTGGCGTACGACGCGTTCACCGCGATAGGGAGCAAGCACGGTTTCAACGATGATCTCATCGCCGGGACGGGCTTCGGTCACATCGGTGCGGGCGCTTTCCAGACGCGCCCAGCGGCGCTCGCGGACCAAGTCAAAGTCGAGCTTCACGCTCTTCACCGCAGGCGCGTTGTAAGGATTGTCGTAGATGCGTCCAAAGCGCTCGCCGAGAGAAAGCGCGGCAGCCATGGCGGCGGGCTGACCATTGTCAGCTGGAACGAACATGTTCTTCAACGCAACTTCCGGAAAACCCTTTACGTTGATGCTGCCATTGAGCCGGTAAGTGATTTCTTCGCCGTATTCATTCACGCCGTGCAGGGCGTTGAAAACCGTTGCCATAATCGCGACCGGACTCAGGCGCGCATTGTTGAGTACTTCGAAGTGAAAGTCTTTCTGCGGCGCGCCGGTGGCGGTGTGAATGGTCAGCGTCACAGGAATCATCTCAGGCTGTTTGTTGAACACACCCATAATGCCGGTGTGACGGTCCTGCACAAAGACTCCCGCCTGCTCGGTGGTATTGACGATCTTGAAGGCGTTCAGCGGCGAGGCCAGCGTGGCCAGCACCTGCGCCTTGTTCATGGGCAAGTCGACGGATCCGAACTGCAGCAGAGGATGTCCGCAGGCCAGCAGGCGCTGAGGATCGATGTACGTCACGGTGCAGGTGGCGGCGATGTCCATATCGCCGCGAACCAGAATCGCGCTGACGGCTGAACCGGCTTCGAGAGGCTCGGGCTGCTTATCCTCGCTGACCGACCCCGCGCCCATCACTGGGACGACTCCGGCAGAGGCGAACTGAGGGGCAAAGCGGCGCACGGTGTCTTCGGAGAATCCGTTGAAGACCAGCGGCGCCGCGATGGGTTCGAGATAGTTTGCGAAATCTTGCGTCGAGCGCTGCGTTGAGCCAGGGAGACCGGCAGCATCGCCGGGTGTTGCGGTTTTTCCGGCGGTGGTGGTCACCGTGGGTTTGATCGCAGCGGCTTCTTCGGCCGGCGATTTGTCGAGGGCGTTGATCTCGAGCATGTCGGCGATCGGGGTAACTCCGGCGATCGGCTCCTTGGAGAATTCGCCGATGCGGAAGGCGAGCGCGCCCGCAAGTTTGCCGTCGAGATATACAGGGCTGCCGCTCATGCCCGCGACGACTCCGGTGTATTCCACCTTCGTGCCGTGCAGGCGGACGAGAATCATGTCGCCTTTTGGTCCGTTTACATTCCGCAGAACGCCAAGAACTTCCACATCCATGCGTTCCGGCTTCACGCCCTCAAATACCGTGAGGGCATAGCCACGCATGCCAGTGTGGATCTGATCCACCGGAATGGTCGGCTGCGAGCTTTGCGCGGCCAGATGTGTAGACAGGGATAGAAAGGAGACGAGAAGCGCAACAACTACTTTTCTCATGCGAAGCCCCGACAGAACCCGCCAACAGGTCCCATTACAGATTAGACTCGGACCAACCGTGATTCGTTGCCAGGATGGGCCGGGAGGGAGAGATCCGGGACCGGGCAAAACATCCCAATTGCGAATCCTTGCGTCTATACTAACACAGAGACTTTTCGGGGTTTACCTATGTTTAATCGTCAGATGTTTCATCATCTCAAAAATCATTCCAAGCTACGCAATAACGGGCCTTTGGGACCCGGTTTAGGGCTGGCAATCTGCCTGGCATTGTGGGCCTGCTTGCCGCTCGCAGCCCAGGACCAATCCGGCCAGACGCCGGCGTCTCAGACGCCCTCGCAAACTCAATCGCAGGCGCCCCAGCCTCCGGACAACGGCAAGCCCAAGCAGGATGTGCCCGACGATGCCGGAGGTCCCACCGACAACGTGGCCCCGTATGCCATCCCTAAGAAAAAGACCGAGGACGCTCCCCCTCCACCACCCCCGGTCACTCCGAAAAAGATCGAGGATATCCCCGACTATTCGCTGAAGGTGAACGTGCCGCTGGTCAATGTGGATGTGCTGGTCACGTCCAAGGACGGGCAGTTCATTCCTGGATTGAAGCAGGAGAATTTCCGCATCAGTGAAGACGGCGTACAGCAGCAGGTGACGCACTTCGGCGTGTCGCAGGCTCCAATCACGGCGGTGCTGCTGGTTGAGTTCGCCTCGACGAGCTACACGTTTCTAGTGGATGCTCTGCAAGCGTCGTACGCCTTCGCCAATACGCTGAGGAAAGACGACTGGATCGCGGTGTCGTACTACGACATGCAGCCACACATCCTGGTCGACTTCACCCAGGACAAACGGGCCGTGATTGGGGCGCTAAACCAGTTGCGCATCCCGGGCTTCGCCGAAACCAATGTTTTCGATGCTCTCTATGACACACTTGATCGCTTGGACCGCGTGGAAGGGAAGAAGTACATCATTCTGGTGACGACCGGAGTCGATACATTCAGCCGGTTGACGCTGGACAAGATCATGAAAAAAGTGAAAGACACCAAGGATGTAACTATCTTCCCCATGAGCGTCGGGTGGATGTTGCGGAACTATTGCGAAACAAATCCGCGCTCACCCTACTGCCGCAACGCCCACGGCATGGGCATTCCGGTCGGGCACATGGACTACCTGCAAGCCGACAACGAGATGAGAACCTTCGCGGCCATGACCGGAGGTCGCGCCTATTTTCCGCGTTTTCAAGCTGAGTATGCGGAGGACTTCCAGGACATTTCCAACGACATTCGCAACGAGTACACGATCTCCTACGCGCCCACCAATTCGAAGCTGGATGGAACCTATCGTAAGTTGAAGGTCCAGTTGGTGGCCCCGGACGGCGGTCCGTTGAAAATAAGAGACCAGAAGGGCAAAGACGTGAAAGTCGATGTGGTCTCGCGCGACGGGTACACGGCGAAGCACACGGTCGACTAGCCGCGGTCACCGCTACTCAGTAGTGGTTGATTGTTCTGGGTACTGAAATCAGAGCCCGTGAAATAACTGGTCGAGTAGAAAAAAGACGGCTGCGCCCACGAAGACCAGCAGGGCCATTTTCATCGCGGGCTCTCTGTTTACCTCGGGAATCAGGTCAGAGGCGGCGACGTAAATTGTGACTCCAGCCGCCAGCGGCAGCCCGGCGCCAACATGGTGGCGGAACAGCGCCATTGTCAGAACACCCGCCAGAGTTGAACCTCCCAGCACCACCGATGCTCCCCAGGCCGTGCTGCGGCTGCGTCCGCTGGCCAGCATCACGGAACTTACAGTGAACCCTTCGGGAATCTTATGCAGAAAAATCGCGAGAAAAATCAGCCAACCCAGCCAATTTGAAACCAGAAATCCGGATGCGATGGCGATGCCGTCAAAAAACGTATGAATGATGAGCCCGAAAAGCACGGAGTAGCTCTTGTGGGAATGCATGAACTCATCGTGATGCGTCTCTTCGCCGAAGTGAAAGTGCGGCGTGACCGTGTGCTCGAAAAAGTGGATGATCAGGTAGCCGAGCAGCACAAGAAATGCGGCGGATCGTCCACGCAGCTCTAGGCTTTCCGGAACCATTTCAACCAGAGCAGTAGCCAGCATGAATCCCGCGCCCAGCGCGACAAAGTAGCGAAGATAGCGCCGCTCCCAATGCCGCTGCACGATGATGGCGCCGCCGAAGACGTTAGCGGCAGCGGCGGTAAGGCCAAGCAGGATGCTGGTGACGATGGGATGCATATGGCGTCGAGTATCGACTATTGCTTCTTCGCAGCCGCTGTTTGTTTCTGCAATTCAGCGAGGAACGCTTGTTCCCGCTCGCTCACGTAATCCTTATAGCCTTCCGGATCGATGTAAGGATTCGGTCCGCCGGCGTTCAGTCTCGCGTACTTTGCTTCCATGTCGTAGTAGCCGCCGTGGGCGCCCAGAAAAACGTCGCAGGGCAGCGACTTGAGCACGCGAAAGCCGCGTGCGTAATCATCGGCAATCTCGGGATAGATCACATTGTTCACCAGCTTGTATCCAGGATTGACGTTCGGACTGCCCACGATCACAACATCAGAAGACTTGCCCGCCTCGCTCACCCGCAAGCTCCAGGTAGTGCAGCCCCGGGTATGCCCGGCAGTCTTGTGCGCGGTCAGCACGGTGTCGCCGAGTTTCACTTCGTCACCATCATGCAGCACTCGGTCGACCTTGGCCGGTGGATATCGGAGCGTTACATCGTCACCATACTGAAAGTCGTTCTTGCCACCCGATTCGACCACGCTCACGTCACCGTCCATGACCATGTATTTGGCGCCAGTCAGTTGTTTGATTTCGGCGCTGCCTGCGTCGTGATCGAAGTGAGCATGGCTGATTAGTAGGATTTTGACGTCATGGAAATGAAATCCCAACTTTTCAATGCTCTCGCGGATCAACGGGACAGAAGTTTTCAGATTGCTGTTGATCAGAATGTGCCCGGCGGGAGTCGTAATCAGGTACGAGGCCAGCCCACGGCTGCCCACGTAGTAGATGTTGCCGATCATGCGATGCGCAGGGAAGGGTTCACTCCAGTCCGGTGAACTGGGGACCGCGACACGGGCTTCGGTGGCGTTGCCCGCAGCGCGATTAGGGGCAGCGTTTGTTTGAGCGAACAGGCTTCCCGCGACCGCCAAGACCACGCCAAACAACATCAAGCGATTGAGCATATCTGGAAAGTATACGTCGCTGCGAAAGCGCAACTATCCGCTATGCCGGATGTGCATCACGTCGCCATCCTGCACGATGTAGTCTTTGCCTTCCAGCCGCAGCGTACCTTTGGCCCGGGCATTGGCTTCGGAGCCCGCTTCTAGGAGTTGGTCCCAGCGAATGGTTTCAGCGCGGATGAAATGTTTTTCGAGATCGGAGTGAATCGCGCCCGCCGCTTCCTGAGCGCGACTGTGCGCGGGAACTTGCCAGGCGCGGCATTCGTCTTCGCCAGCGGTGAAGAATGAAATCAAGCCCAGCAATTTGTAAGTTGTGCGGATCAGGCGAACCAGCCCGCTTTCGGTTAGGCCGTAACTCGAGAGAAATTCCGCGGCGTCGGCGTCGCTCATTTCGGCGAGTTCGGCTTCAACCTTCCCACAAATCGCCGTGGCCGCGGCGTTGGGGCGCGCGGCACTTTCTGTGAGCTTATATTTGCTGACGGCTTCTTCGAGTTCCTTGCCCAACTCCGTCGACTCGCCAATGTTGAGCACATAAAAAATCGGTTTCTCACTCAGGAACATGAAACCGCGCAGGCGCTTTTTATCCTCGGGCGTCATTTCCATTTCGCGCAGCGGCTTTTCGGCGCCGAGATGCGCGTTCGCCCGCTTGAGCAACTCGAATTCTTTTTCAAGATCTGGAGTCTTCATCTTCTTCAGATCTTTTTCCAGGCGCTCGAGACGTTTTTCGATCTGGCCGAGATCGCTTACCATCAGATCGAACTCAACGTTCTTGATGTCGCGCAGCGGATCGATCTCCGCCACCAGCGGGACCGCGGGGTCTTCGAACACGCGCACGACGTGAGCGAGCGCGTCGACCTGACGAAGGTGGCCGATGTAGGCGGTTTCTTTCAACGCGTCCTGGCCGATGGCGCCGACGTCGACGTATTCGACGGAAGTGTGCGTCAGTTTCTTAGGGTTGTAGAGTGCGGCCAAGCGGTCGAGCCGGTCGTCGGGAACTTTAGCGACGCCGATATGAGCCTCACGCGGGTTACTGGCCTGCGCGGAAAGATGCGCCTTGGTCAGGATGCGGAACAGCGATGTTTTGCCCACCTGAGGCAGGCCAATGATGCCGGTTTTCATAAGAAAGAGTCTAGCTACTAGCTCGTGGCGAACGCGTCGGCAAGCGACGGCAGATGCTGGAACGGCATAGTAAACCGTAAATCCAATTGGGCAACGTTTCAGGATAAACGATGACATCGGGAATGCCCAAATGGGAGACCCTCAGCGTCTAGCGTCGCGACATATCATCTCATCGACACGAAGTAACTAATGAAGCGACGACAATGGTAGAAAAGTAAGTTAAACTTTAATCTGAGTCACTTGCCACCTTAGCCGGGATGGCGGAACTGGCAGACGCAGCGGACTCAAAAACGGAGGGTAATCCATGGTAAGTTATAGTAGTTAAAGATGATTCAGGCGCATTGGCAGACGCAGCGGATTTACAACGCCTAAGTCCTTGGGGAAATTGGCGCTGCAGAACTACACAGATTCGGGGAACGTTGTTCTTGACCCCAGCCTCCGTTTAGCCCGTTATTCGGGGCAATTCCAGGCCGCAGGTGTATAGCGACCGCGGCGCGTCACTTCGGCGAGGCGCAAACTCTTTGGCAAGGTTCCATGGCGATCACGAGCGACCGCAGGATTCGCCTGGCCCGAGACCCAAAATGCAAAACACTTCTCCAACGCTTCCCACCCCTCCAAACAGTGGCACTTTCGGCCCTTTCCAGCTTAGAGTAGTGTCCGAGGCGGCTTGAGGTCGGCGCTATGTCCTCGGCTTGGGATAGTATGTACCTCGACTTCTCGCAGAAACGGCGGAAGATCGTCAAGCTTCTCGCCGGCGCCGTCCCTTTTCCCGTTGTGTCGGTACCAAAACTCGGCTAGTTGAATCCAATCGGGGCAGGAAGAACGCTTCATGGAGAGAGCAATACAGTTTCCCGCCAAAATCCTATCGCGGGACGCATCGTCGGAACACGAGTTGGGGCTATTTTCGACTGAATCTGTCCTCAACCTGCAAAAATTGATTTTTGCGGGCTCTCCTCTGTCCGATGTGCTAGCGAACATTGCTCAGTTGGTTGAATCACAAGCCGAGGGCATGTCTTGCACGATTTGGCTTCCAGACGAAGACGGAAAGGAACTCCGTTGTGCCGCTGCGCCCAGCCTTCCTGGATTCATCGCTCAGGTAGGGACCATGGCTGTTGGTCCGAAAGGCGGATCTTGCGGCACAGCGATTTATCGGAGGGAGCCAGTATATGTAACCGACATCCTAACCGACCCCATCTGGGAAAACTATCGCGACCGCCTATCGCCTTATGGAATTCGTTCCGTTTGGTCGCGCCCGTTGTTCACGAGCGAAGGCAAAGCTCTCGGCACATTTTCCATCAACTATCGTGAGGCCCGCAGGCCGGACACGTTGGACTTAGAGCTGATCGAAAATGCCAGCCACATCACGGGGATCGCGATTGAGCGCCACATGAACGAACGAGCGCTCAAGCACGAACGCGATCGGCTGCGATTGCTTCTGGAAATCACAAGCAGCGTCACGTCGAGGTTGGACCTCCGGCAAATGGTTGGGGCGCTTTCGTCGAATCTATTCAGGGTAATGCAATGTGACGTGTCCGCATTGCTGCTACCCGACTCCGAGAGTGGCGCGTTACGTGTCACTCTCTTGCACAATCCCGACATGAGGGGACCCTTCCGCGAGGGATCGTTGGTGCCGACGAATAGCTCGATTTCGGGTCAGGTATTGCGGAAAGGCAAGAGCATCCGGATCGATAGCTTCGAACAGGTCCGCGCAGACCCTGAAATCTATGGGAATCCCGATGGGCAGATTCTTTATGGGAGCGTGCTCAAGGAAGGCCTCAAGACGGGGTGCTATCTTCCGCTCGTCGGCCGCGATCGCGTGGTTGGAGTTCTGATGCTTTGCAGGCGTTCGGACAATACTTTTGCTAAAGACGATGTCATCTTACTAGAGCAGGTGGCCTGTCAGGTGGCGATTGCCGTTGAGAACACATTGGAGTACGAACAGGCGACAAAGGATCGAGACAAGGAGACGAAACAAAGACGGTATCTGGAGGAAGAAATTCGCGCCGAGTTAGGCGAAATCGTCGGAGAGAGCCCGGCATTAAAGACAGCGTTGAGCATGGTATCTGTCGTTGCCCCTACGGATTCGGGCGTGCTGATCCTGGGCGAGACGGGCACCGGCAAGGAACTGGTTGCGCGTGCAATACATAAGCTGGGCAATCGCAGCGAAAAGGCATTCGTAAAACTGAACTGTGCGGCGATCCCCCTCGGGCTGCTCGAAAGTGAGCTGTTCGGCCATGAAAAAGGAGCTTTTACAGGCGCCATTGCCCAAAAAACGGGACGGTTCGAACTCGCTGACAAAGGCACGCTTTTTCTTGACGAGGTTGGAGATATCCCTCTGGAACTCCAGGCGAAACTGCTGCGCGTTCTACAGGAGCAGGAATTCGAGAGGCTCGGCAGCAACCGTACGCATAAGGTTGACGTTCGCCTGATCGCGGCCACGCATCGAGACTTGCCTGCCATGGTCAAACAAGGGACATTTCGCGAAGACCTTTACTATCGTTTGAAAGTATTTCCGATCAACGTCCCGACCCTGCGACAACGCACCGAGGATATTCCGAGATTGGTGCGGCATTTCACAGCGCTCTACGCTCAACGCATGAACAAACGAATTGACGTAATTCCTCCGGATACGATGGATGCGTTGGTGCGCTACCCATGGCCGGGGAACGTCCGTGAATTGCAGAATTTTATTGAACGCGCAGTGATTCTTTCGCCACAGTCAATATTGCGCGCGCCAACCTCCGAACTGGAGCCATTTCGGCCTAACGGGGAATCGAATGCCCCTATGAATGGTCTCGCGGAGGTTGAGCGCGATCATATTCTTCGTGCGCTCGAAGCGAGCAATTGGGTGATCAGTGGCGCAGCCGCGCGCTTGGGAATGAAGCGAACCTCGTTGGCCTACAGGATGAAGAAGCTTCGCATTCGCCGGCCTACCGCAGTCCCATAGAAATGCAGCGGCGGCGTGGCTGGCGATAACTAACCTTCCTGGCGCTTGTAGCAACCGCTTATCAGTGGCACTTGTTCCGACGTAAATCCGTCAGCGGCGGACATCCGTCAGAGATTTGTCAGCTTCGGTTCGGGATTCGCTGCGATCCTTCCTTACGAACTTCAACTGCCAGAATGATTTGCGTGAATGTGTTGTCTTGCACTGAGCTGCGCCTCTTTTGGTATCCCACCTGCGCTGAACACCACAGAAGTGAGGAGAGGATTCCATGAATGATGCGACGCCACGAACCGCGACAAAACGCCAAACGCCGCGTCAGGACAATGCCCGATTCATCGTACCTGCTACGTCCATCCACAAGATCGAAGCCGACGGCGTGCAGGTGTTTTATCGCGCGGCCGGCGATGTAAACGCACCCGTTGTTCTTTTACTGCACGGATTCCCGGCCTCGTCTTTCATGTTCCGCGAACTCATTCCGCGCCTGGCCAATGACTACCGTGTGATCGCACCAGATCTTCCGGGTTTCGGATTCACCGAAGTTCCGTCTGAGCGGCTGTATTCGTACACCTTCGATCGACTGGCGATCACGATCGACGCCTTCACGCAGGCACTCAAGATCGACCGCTACGCAATCTATGTGTTCGACTACGGCGCGCCCACCGGATTCCGCTTGGCGATGGCTAACCCTGAGCGCGTCACAGCCATCGTTTCGCAAAACGGGAACGCCTACGAAGAAGGCTTGGGCGATGCATGGGGCCCGATCCGGAAGTATTGGGCATCACCTACGGCAGAGAATCGCGACATACTCCGCCAAAGTGTCTTGACCGCGGGGGGGACGCGCTGGCAGTACACCCATGGCGTGGCGAATCCGGAGGCGGTTCCGCCTGAGTCATACACCTTGGATACGGCTCTGCTGGAACGGCCAGGGAACAAAGAGATTCAGCTCGATTTGTTTTTGGATTATGCATCGAACGTGAAGCTTTATCCGAAATTCCAGGAATATTTTCGCAGGTCCAAACCACCTTTGCTTGCGATCTGGGGCAAGAACGATCCCTTCTTCATTCCTGCGGGAGCAGAGGCATTTCAAAAGGACCTGCCGAACGCGGAGGTGCAATTCCTCGATACCGGACACTTTGCGATTGAGACACACGTAGTAGAGATTGCCGCCGCGATGAAAGACTTCTTCGCCGTGAATGGCGTCGGCCGGCTGAAAGCAGAACGAACGGCTTAACGACCAGTAACGAGGAGAATATGGAACGTCGAAGATTTCTTGGTGCGCTCACAGCAGCATCTTTCGGTGTGGTTCTTGATGGATCTCTTACTCGATTTGCCCGCGCGCAAAATACCGCTCGGGCTGCCGCGAACCCGCAGACTTCCAAGACAAGTGGATTTCCTCCGAACTCAACAATAGTTTTGGTGCACGGGGCATGGGCCGACGGCTCCTGTTGGCGAAACGTCATTCTGCCTTTGCAACGGCATGGTCTTCACGTCATCTGCGCGTCAATCCCGATGACGTCCCTAACCAACGACACTACCGCTTTGAGTCAGGTGCTGGAGCGCACCAGCGGCCCTGTGATCCTGGTGGGACATGCCTACTCTGGCGCCGTGATCGCCGCCGTGCGAGAAGACCGGGTCAAGTCTCTGGTTTATATCGCGGCGCTCGCGCCGGATGAGGGCGAGACCGTGGCTAAGGTTTTCTATCTCGACCCAAAGCCACCGGAATCGCCGAAGTTGGCGCCGGATTCTCACGGTTTTATATGGATCCCGGACGGTGGCTTTCAACGCGCGGTTGCCCACAAGGCTTCTGCCGAACAGACAAGCATTGCAACTGCCGTGCAGCGGCCGATCGCGGTTCAGTGCATTCAAGAGGCGGCTCCGACGCCGTCGTGGAAAACGAAGCCGTCGTGGTTCCTGATCGCCGAAGAGGATCGCATGATCAATCCGAAGACGCAGCATTTCATGGCCGATCGGATGCGGGCAAAGGTTCATTCGCCTCTTGTGGACCACAGCCCGATGTACTCGGAGCCAAATCTTGTCGTCAACATAATCCTGAAAGCGGCGCGTGAAACCCTCTCGTCCTAGATTCTTGCCGAAACGACTGGGCAATTTCTTTTTGGAAGAGGCGGGGACATGGCCAATACAAAATCTGTCGCCATCATCACCGGCGGAAGTCGAGGTATAGGCCGAGCCACAGCCATCCGGCTCGCTCGCGATTTCTCGGCTATTGTGCTGGTGGCAAGGGATGAGCACAATCTGGAAACAACTGCGAGCGAGGTAAGGTCTCTTGGGGCTCAATCCTTCTTTGAAAAGTGGGCGCCTGCGCACAATCTCACAGTCGAAGAAGCCATCAAAAAATTCCCAGAGCAAGCAGGCATTACCCGCCTGGGAAAGCCGGAGGAGATTGCCGATCTGATGGCTTACCTGGTATCTCCGGCAGCGAAGTGGATGACGGGTTCTTCTGTGCGCATGGACGGCGGCGAGATCAAGGGCATATAGAGCCATGGACGGGGAGCAAGCAATGGAACGTCGTACGTTTCTAGGTGGCCTCACAGTCGCATCTTTCGGTGTCCTGTTGGAGAACGCTTTCGCCGAACGGGTGCCAGGACAAACTGGAGGCGCCTCATCTGGCCAGGATTCTTTCGAAACTTCTCAAGTCGAAGTTTCAGGAAACACGATTTTCGCGCGCCGCTATGGAAAAGGACCGCCAATTCTCATGGTGCATGGCTTCCCGCGCACAAGCCTGATGTGGCGATTCCTCGCGCCCAAGCTTGCTGACAATCACACCGTGATTTGCGTAGATCTGCGCGCCTATGGCGGCAGCGGGATCCCTACTTCTACCGACGATCACTTTCCCTATTCCAAGCGCGCAATGGCAAAGGAACTGGTAGAAGTGATGGACAAGCTCGGATTTCCGACCTTCACGCTGATCGGCCACGACCGCGGAGGACGCGTCAGCTACCGCATGGCCTTGGATCATCCGAAGAATGTGGAGCGACTCGCTGTGTTCGACGTGATTCCCATCCTCGAAGCGTGGAGCCGGTCAGATGCACGCTTCGCTCAGACCTACTGGCCTTGGATTTTGCTGTCACAGAAACAACCGCTCCCGGAGAGTTATCTGCTCGGTGCACCCGAGGCCGTCTTCCATAGCCCATTCGGCCAAGGTTCGTTCGGCCCGGAGATTCTCAAAGAATACCTTTCAACTTATCGCGACCCGGCTCGTATTCATGGAATCTGCGAGGAGTATCGAGCGGCAGCGACGATTGATGTCGAACACGATCGTGCGGATAAAGAAGCTTCCAGGCGAATCGAGTGTCCCATGCTGCATTTATGGGCGGAGGCCGGTCCCCTCGACACTTTTTATCCGAAAGACGGAGGCCCGCTGGGCATTTGGCGGCAATGGGCACCACGCGTGCACGGACACGCGATGAAGGGCGGCCACTTCTTTCCGGAAGAGAACCCTGACGACACCGCAGTTCTCCTCAAGCAGTTCCTTTCTGCTTGAGGCCTGCATCGCGAAAAGAGGAGAAAAAACACATGGTGGCATGGGATCACGTGACCCGTCGTGACGTGTTGCGAGCGATACACGAGTACGATCGGCTGGGCCCAGAGCAGTTCTTCTATAAGCATGGTTTCGCCCCTACTACGACCTATGAGTTGGTCTGGGATAAACGCCGTTACCCGCCGAAGGGAGTTTTGGGCGCAGCTTATGAGTTCGCCACGGGGCAACAGCTTGGCTCTGGTGACTTCGAGGGTGGGAAGACCGGCGCCGTAAGAGTGCTTGGCAAACTAGGATTTAGGATCGAGAAACGGCTAAAGAAATAGGGAGATGCGGAAATGAAAAAGTGGAAACTTATGATTCCTGTCGCCGCGGTCGTGGCTTTTCTCGCTTGGTATGCATTCCGGCCCGAACGGCTTGTGGTTAATCGGCGTGTCGATGAAGCCATGCCAGCCGCACAAGGTAGCTCGTCGCCCCAGCGTCTTGTCTCCGGACAGTTCTACAGCATCTTGCATCCAACGGCAGGTACCGCAACCATCTACCGGATGGGGGATGGCAGCCGTGTTCTTCGCTTTACGGGTTTTAGCACATCAAACGGTCCCGATGTGCACGTCTACATGGTGGCTTCGGACGATGCAAAAGACAGCGCCAGCGTGCTGCGCGCGGGTTTCATCGATTTAGGAACCATCAAGGGGAATATGGGCGACCAAAACTATACCCTCGGTCCCGATGTGGACTTGTCGAAATATCGTGCGGTTTCGGTGTGGTGTAAACGGTTCAGCGTCAATTTTGGCGCCGCTCGATTGATGCCCGACCAAGCGGTGTCGGAGAAGTAGCACAGTGAAAAGATCTTTGGCCGGATGCATCTAATTTCAAATGGTCGAGTCACCATTCATGACCGGCGAGTTGGTGGAGATCTCGGGAAAATCAGGTCCCCACGTTGTATGGAGACCCGGCACAAATGGGGAACTAGTCGTCGCTGGCCCGCGTGGAGGCCTTCCGTTCGAGGTCCCCTATCAAGATGTCAAGAGGTGGAAATCTAATGCAGAACGGCAAGCTCTCACCCGGAGCTAATGATGATTTCTTCCGCAGTCCGAGGTTCGAGCCGGGCAAATTAGGGACTCGCAAGCTTAATGTTGGCTAACCATCTGGTTAACATCCGCAACTGCCTCAGGGTTTCGGAAGGCGGTCTTGATACGATCTGCGACGATCTCGGCGATCAAAATGACCGTTGGATTGATCGCTACCGACTCTGTTTCTTGCCCGATTCTCAAGAGAATTAATTTAGGACTGTCTGCGACCGGCAGATGCCCTCTTGGAGAGTTCGATACTCTGAGGCTTGGCCAGCTCTTCTTCCGCAGCAATCCAGTCCTCAAGAGCATGGCCCTCAATGCATCCACGTTCCTCAAAGAGTTCGAAAGCTCGTTTCTCGATTTCTTCTCTCGTGGCTTTTTGTTGTACATCTGGCATTTTGCCTCCCGAGTCGTGATGTCTAGGCCGCCATGGGCAGCGCCGGCGTCTGTTTCAGTGCGGCGATGACCTCGTCGGCGGTGGGTATCTCGGCAAACCACTTTTGGAGCACGTCGAGCGAGTGGGCGTGGCTCTCATCGCTGTCGGCGGTGCAGGCATCGGAGACGACGATGGTCCGATATCCCAGGTCGGATGCAGCGCGCGCGGTGGATTCGACGGCGACGTCAGTGGCGATGCCGACGAGAACGACGGTGTCGATGCCGGCGAGCCGGAGAATGGTGTCAAGCACAGTCCGGTCGAACCCGTTGGCCGCCTGTCCCCTGACGAGCGCTTCATCGGGGCGTCTGGAGAGTTCGTCAATAAGTTCGACCGCGGGAGTACCCTCCATCAGGCAGACACAATCGAAAAGAGTGCGCCACAGCGGGGAATTCGGGCTGACCCCGGGGAGCCCTGGCTGGTACGTGACCGCGGTGTAGAGCACCCTGGCCTTCGCTGTGCGGAACGCGTCCAGCAGCCGCGCCTGGGTCTTGATGATCCCGGTCTGCTCGGCACGCTGCCGGAAAAGCCGGCTGAAAGGGGTGACGACCTCCCCGGCTACGCCCTTCACCATGTGTGCCACCACCAAAGCTGTTCGGGTGGGATCAAGCCCGTTGAATGCGATTTTTCCGGTCATTATGTTTTTCCTTGCTATTGATTTCTATTCGTCCGGTTACTTTGCTCGGACTTTACTCGCCATGCCGCGCGGTAGGTCCGTGCTTCATTCATGCAGCCTGTTCTTTGGAAGGTGCGCGCTTTGTGTTGGCTTGCATTGATTTGACGAGGGCAGCTGACGACGATCCTTCAAGCGACAATCCGTAGCCAACTTCGTGCACGATGCGTTCCTTCAACGGTTGAATGAAGTGGATGCGGGTGTTGCGGCGTGTCACTTCCGGGGCTTTCAGGTACAGTCCGGCTAACTCCCGCGCCCGGGTGAGCGCCTTGCCATTCGGTACAACTTCGGCTACCACTCCCCATTCGTGCGCAATTTGTGCCGGCAGCGGTTGTGGGTTCAGCAGGAACGCCTCCGCTCGCCCTGCTCCCCCACGATAACTCCAGGTGGTAAAGATTCCGTCACCGGGTGCGACGCCCGCGGAGAAGTGGGCCACATCCTGGAAGGTCGCGCCTTCAGCCGCGACAATTACACTGGCAAGCAGCGCATAGTCTGAGTGCACATGAGCACGGCCCTCGATGGCCGCGATGACCGGCACGCGTATGTTGGCTATGTTTTCCAAAACCTGAACGCCTTCGTCGTGAACCTGGCTCCAAACCCCGGGATCGGCGACATCGCCGAAAGACGACCACTCGACATCAGTAATGAACTCCCCACCTGCGCCCGTGAGGATCACGATCTTGTTGGCTCGATCCTGCGCGATCCGGTAGAAGGCCTCGACAAACTCCGTGTGGGCTTGCGCAGTCATAGTGAACGCCCCGCCGTTGTCGTGAAACTCAGCAACCAGCACACCTTGGTCATCTCGTGTCAGCTTCAGGTTGTGATAAGCATTGAGGTAATCAGTTTGAAATGTCGACATAAATTTTCCCTTTCTAGTTTTTGCCAGCATCAGTCGAGCGCTTGCGGTCGAATCATTTAGTTAATGTCCGCAAGATCTCTACAGTTTCGGAGGGCTCAGGGCGGATCGTATAATCCGCGTTCACATCGGCGGCACGGATGATGCCTTGCTTGTCAATCACGTACCGCGCGGGCACCGGCAAGCGATATTCCGATTCATCGTGGAACCTGTCCAAGTTACTCCCGAAGGACTTGTAAAGCTCCCGCAAGTAGTCCGGCAGCGTAAACACGAGCCCGAACTGCTCTGCGGTCTTGAGGTGAAGATCCGTCAGGATGTCGAACGTCAGGTTCAGCTTCTTGTGAAGGCTGCGGGTGTAACGTTCGAGTTCAGGAGTGAGTACCACGATGTGTGCTCCCATATTTGTGACCTCAGAGTTGACCTCCTGTAGAGCCTCCAGCTCCATATTGCAATAGGGTCACCAATGGCCTCGGAAGAAACCGACCACCAGCGGTCCTTCCCGCAAAAGATCGCTCGAGGCTACCTGTACATGCTCTTGATTGAACAGCGTGAAGCTCGGAGCGCGATCTCCCACTTTCAAGGCGCGATCTAAAATCCCCGAAGCCTCGAGCTCCGCCGTTGCCCGATGTGTCTTTTCGATCGCTTCTCGCGGCGCGTTATAGGGCGGAGCACCAGACTCAAAGGACTTCTTGAATTCGTCTAGTCGCTGTTGAAGGCTTGCCATCATCCTTGATCACTTTCTCGTTCCGAGAATGTCAGAGAAAATCTTGCTGACGAGTGAAAGATCCTGATTGGCGTCCGTAGAGGCGGTGGCAATCTCGATGCCAAATATTGTTTTTCGCTAACTGACTGATCCTTAACTGCAGCGCTGCAGGCCAAGCGCGAAGCGTGGCTCAAACGTCAAAACCGTCAAAATTCACACCTTGACACTGCGGACCCCGACTTAATGGGAGCAACGTCGTCGTAATCGTCGAACAACGTGATTTTTCCAACCTTCATTTCGACCGTCGCTTCGACGCGAGTTGTTTTAAGACTTCCTTCGTAAAGACGCCACAGTGGAATCTGGCATGATCGTCGATCAGTTCCATGAGAGCATCTTCCCCGGCTGCGCTGATGGCACTGAGGTTTGTGATATCGATGACAAGTTCACGGCCATCAAGATGCTCTTTGGCTTTTGTGTACCCGCTAAGGAGTTCGGCTGCCCAAGGCTCAACGAGAATACCCTCTACCACCAGTCGGCATTGGCGTGGGCTCTTAATGACCGAGATCTTCAACATGCCACACTCTTCCTTGCAGGTCCGAGAGTGCAACACGTCCCCCAAACTTTGCAGCCGTAACCGCTTTAGATTTCAGGACGGCATTGAAATCGGTAGGAATGAAGTCGAAGATGTCAATCCATGAGTTTTGACACGGCTCGGCCGGGCGGCCGATCACACGGCGTAATCTCTGGGATCAATACCAAGCTTTTTTATCCGCGCCAGGAGTGTCGTGCGATTGATCCCCAGGCGTGCAGCGGCTCCATTATTGCCGCCCACGCGGCCCTTGCTCAGTGCGAGCGCTCGCATAATCTCTTCCCGCTGTTCCTTCGCACGTTCCGCGCTCTTCTTCGCGCGCCCATCGGCCATCTTCTTGCCTTGATCGCTGGCCAGCCCCTGTTTCCGGTTTAGTGCCTGAATAGTACTTCTTACAATTTCCGCTATTTCCTCCTGACGTGAATCCTTCATTTCGCGCTCAGGTTCTTCTCCGCTCAACTTGCGCATTTCCACAAGCGGCGCGTCCAGCGACTTGCCACGGGTAAGGATGACAGAGCGTTCCACCAGGTTCTCCAACTCGCGGATGTTTCCCGGCCATTCCCAGGTTGTGAATGCCTTCATTACAGACGGAGGTATTCTTTGGATGTCCTTCTGAAGCTGCTTGGCGAATTTCTGCACAAAATAACCGACCAGCAGTGGGATATCTTCTTTGCGCTCCCGAAGAGGTGGGAGGTGAATCGGAAAGACATTTAGGCGGTAGTACAGATCGCTGCGAAATTCGCCTTTCGCAACCATCCTGACCAGGTCGCGGTTGGTCGCAGCAATCAAGCGAACGTTCACCTTCAGAGTTCGCGTGCTCCCTAGCCGTTCAAACTCCTGTTCCTGAAGGGCTCGCAAAAGCTTCGGCTGGATTTCCGAGGGAATGTCCGCCACCTCGTCCAGGAAGAGCGTGCCGCCATCCGCCAGCTCCAGCCTCCCAATTTTCTGGCTGATGGCGCCCGTGAACGCTCCCCTTTCATGTCCAAACAATTCGCTTTCCAGCAGCCCGGTCGGAATCGCCGCACAGTTAACCTTAACGAATATGCGGTCCTTGCGACGGCTATGTTCGTGAACTGCGCGGGCGATCAACTCCTTCCCCGTGCCTGTTTCGCCGAGCAGCAAGACGGTTGAATCAGTGGGCGCAACAGTTTCGACCAGCTGCAAAGCTTGCTTGAGAGGCGGACTGCTCCCCACAATTTGCCCGAAATCCACTTCGCCGCGGATCTCTTGTTCGAGATAAAGATTCTCTTGCGCCAGTCTCTCTTTGAGTTCGCAAAGCTCGCGGTATGCGAGAGAATTCTCAATGGCAACGGCTATCTGTCCCGAAGCCTCCCCTATGAAGTCGACTTCTTCTGGCGTGAAGGAATTGCTCCGAGTCCGAGCAATCGCCAATACTCCGACGGCTCGCTCCCGATTCACGAGCGGTATCACGCATTGACTCTTCACACCCTCAGCGACGAGCAACTCGTAGTAGTCGGGAGGAAACTCATCGGCCTGGGTTATTGTTCTAACGACTGGTTCGAGTTTTTCAAGGGCTTTCCTGGCGACGCCCACCGGCTCAATGAGCATCTCCTCCTTAACAAGGCCTTTTCCTTCGGGGAAGTCTAATGCGTACACGCGAAACTCTGTGGAGCCTGGCTCAGGGAGCGAGATGTGTACAGCGTCCGAATCCATCAATTCACGAACGGTGGCTGTAATGGCGCGCAGCACTTCGCGAAGGTCCAGATTCGACGTAATACGATTGGTTAGTTTGAGGAGTAGCTGGAGTCGACTGTTTTGAATGGTGAGAGCTTGCTCTGCTTTTTTGCGATCATCGATATCGGTATTTGTGCCATACCATTTTGCGACCTTGCCTTTGTCATCGAAGGATGGAGTCGCTCGGAACAAAAACCAGCGGTATACCCCGTCGAAACTGCGCAAGCGCGCTTCGATTTCAGCCGGCTGGCTGGAGGCTATCGCGGTGCGCCAGTAATCCACGAGCGCGTCCAGATCGTCCGGATGAACTGCGGCTGTCCAGCCCCAATTCTGCACTTGATCTACCGCAAGGCCGGCGTACTCTAACCAGCGGCGGTTGAAAAATTGAGCAGCGCCATCGGCTGAGGCCGACCATGCCATACACGGAATGGTTTCTATAACCTCGCGCAGCTCTCGTTCACTGCGCTGAAGCCGCTCGTTCTGACGTTGCAATTCTAGGTTTGCGGCCTCTACTCGCCTGAGATTGAAATTGTCGTCAATTGCGAATGCGACAACCCGACCAATGAGTCGCAAAAAGCTAATGTCATCTTCGCTGTAACTGATCCCAGGGTGTCCCGACATTCCCAAAGCACCTAGGCGGCGCTGCGGTGTAGTGAGGGGAACGAAGACGAGCGGCCCGACCTCAAGCCCTTGTGCTGCAATCCCTTGCTTGAGGCGGCTAGGTACTCCTTCATCGGTGTTCCACTCACGAATGTAGATCGGTTCTTGCCTGGTGTATGCCTGCCACGATGGCCGCTGTTGAACTGGCACATCCGCATACGCCGACACGAGGCTTTTCTCGCGTCCGACCACAGCCCACTCCAGTTCCGTGGAGTTCTCCTTGTAGACAACGATGTAAAACTGTAAGAAGTCGAGGAACTCGCACAACTGTTCAGAAAGGATCTTCGTCAGGTCTTCGGGCTCTACACACAGAGAAAGGGCTTCGCTAAGGCGAAGCACTGCCTCATATCGTCGACCGTCCGTCCGCTGCGGAATGGATGCCTGCACGCTCATGTGGTTCTTGGGCCGCAGTGTGATTGATTAAGAAGTTTAACGCAATAAGACACAACGAGTGAGTGGTCTGAAGCCCGCAAAATCCAGGGGACCTGGATGATAGCAATCCAGCTCCAAGCGTTCTCCAAGTCCAGCGGGGTCGGCTCCTTTGGTTAAAACGACGCAATTGTATTTTTCGTAGGCGCGCTCCCTCGCCCGGCTTCTCTTGGCTGAACACGCTTGTGTCAGGAATGCAAACGAAGTTGGTGGATTGTCGGCGAACGAGACGTAACCCACGTCTTCCTTCACGCAGAACCGCTGGGACCCTAGTTGGCTCTTTCAGCCCTAGCTGAACCAAACCACAGCCGTGCGTCGGGAACGACCTGAGGCACGCATCGGACGGGGAAAACGCCGCTCTTGGCACCGCTCGGCTCGGCCGTAAGCTCAGACCTAAATCGTCCGCTTCGCGTGAAATCAAACGATAGCAGCTCCTAATGAAAGTGGTAGAATTTTGTGCAGGTGCTTTCTTCCGACTTGGCGATGGGCTCTGAGCCCGAGAATCGCAGGTGCAGCGTTTCACGGGCAGGGGACAAGAAGCTGTGGAAATCGGGCGAAAACCGACGCACTTTCTTACACAGCTTCACATTTGTCGTTTGGGGTGGCAACGAAGTAGAACGCGAAACTAGCTGTTGAATAAAGTACTTCCACGAAGTGCCGGGATGGCGGAACTGGCAGACGCAGCGGACTCAAAATCCGCCGACCTTCGGGTCTTGGGGGTTCGACTCCCCCTCCCGGCACCAAGCCTTAAATTCAACGCAAGCCTTAAATTCAACGATTGATGCGATTACCGGGGAAGAGAGGTTTGCCTGAATCCGCCTCTGCCACGTTAGGGTTCCGTCATCGCATGGCGATGATCGAACCGCCTCGAAATGTCGTTCGACCAGCGCCCGCGAAAACTATCGCTCTAGCGTGCCGTCCTCGCGCGTAAACGCGCAGGAGTCCATCCTCAACCTCATCATCCTCAACCTCATCATCCTCAACCTCATCATCCTCAACCTCATCATCCTCAACCTCATCATCCTCATCCACGAAAACGAAGCGGCGCGACCGCACTGATGCCAACGGAGCCGGTGCAAACGAACCTGACGAAGCTCCAAATCTCTTGCTGTATTTCCCAATTCCGAAACGGGAAATCCAGCGCTGCACCTGCCCATTTGGATGGCTGAATCCTGCATTAGTCGTGGCCTCTTACTGCTAGCATCCGAGAAGTGAAATAGGAGTTTCCAAGCAGATGATGCCTCAAACTGTATCGGCGAACATCATGCTCGTGGAAGACGAGCGGATTGTCGCGCTCGATCTGGCCAGCACCCTCGAAGAGCTGGGCTACACCGTAGCGGCCAGCGTGAGCACCGGGGAAGCTGCGGTTAAACAGGCTCTCAAACTGCGTCCGAATCTGGTGCTGATGGATATTCGGTTAGCGGGAAAAATAGATGGAATCGAGGCAGCCGAGCAGATCCGGAAAGAGATCGATATCCCGGTTATCTACCTAACCGCCCATTCCGACGAGCCGACGCTGGCCAGAGCCAAGAACACCGGGCCGCTAGCATACCTGGTCAAGCCCTTCAAAGCCCTTGAACTGCACTGTGCAATTGAGATCGCTCTGCATCGTCAGGAAACGGAATTAAGGCAGCGCGAAGCCCGGGAAAGGCAGATGCAGGCGGAAAAAATCGAGTCGGTGGCGCGGCTGGCAGGGGGAATCGCGCAGGAATTCAATAATCTGCTGAGTATTGTCTCGGGTTATTCCGAACTGTTAGAAACGGACCTCCCGGCCAATAACGGGGGGATGCCTCGGGTCGCAGCCATCCACACCGCGGTGAAAACGGCCACGCAACTGACCCGGCAGCTGGTATCGCTCAGCCGGGGGCAAATGCTTTTCCCGCACGCCATCGATCTTAAATCGATTCTTTCTGAAACCGACCGATTGGTAGCTCCTCTGCTCGGTTCGGGGATCGAGTTGACCATCGCACCTATCCGCGAACCGGTGTGGGTGCGAGCCGACCCCGAGGAACTGCAGCAGTCCATCGTAGCCATTATTTCGAATGCGGGCGATGCCATGCCCGAAGGCGGCAAGATCACCCTGCAGGTTGGTGCGGCTGCCTTAAGTTCCAAAAACTCGGCCAAGTTGCCCGACCTTGTTCCCGGCAAGTACGCCACTCTATCGGTGACCGACACCGGATCGGGTATGACGGAGCAGGTCAAGGCTCGCATCTTTGATCCTTTCTATAGCACAAAGAAAGATGGGAAAGGGCTCGGCTTGGCGGTGGTGCACGGTTTTGTCGCGCAAAGTGGAGGTACCATCGTGGTCGAGACCAAACCCGGCGCTGGCACCACCTTCACGATTTATCTGCCCCGCATCACCCAACTGGAAACGGAAGCTGAAGCCATTCATATCGGATCCTCCGCTCCATCGTTGCGCGGTTCTGAAAATCTGCTTCTGGTTGAGGATCATCCCCAACTGCGAGCTCTCTTCCAGGAGTTCCTCGACAGTTTGGGATATCAGGTTCTGGCGGCGGGCAGTGGAACCGAGGCGGTTGGGTTAGTGAAGAAATTCCCGTCCGAGATTCAGGTCGTTGTAACCAATGTTGTGATGCCCGGCATGAATGGCTGGCACCTGGCTAGAGAGCTGAAGCAGACGAGTCCCGACATCAAAGTGATTTACACCACCGGATATCAGGATCTGGCCATGGAAGACTCCGGGGATCCTTTCCCGGATGAAGTTTTCCTGCAGAAGCCGCTGGCTCTCGGCGACCTGGCTACGACCATTCGTCAGATGTTAGATCCGCCGCCGGGTCTGCCCAACTAGAGCTGGCGATGTCGATGACGGTTCCCAGCGATCGCGGCCACGCCGAGCCAAGGAAACTGCAAGAGCCGATCGACGTCCCGCTCCGGCGCAGGATCAGCGTCGGGTTCATCGTTGCCTTGTTACTAACATTGTTCGTCGGCCTTTCGGCGTGGTGGGGTACCAGACGGGCCGAGCAGGATGCCCATTGGGTATCGCACACTCACGAAGTAATGGAGGCCATCCAGCGTACCACTCGGCATACGGTCGAAGCGGGAACGAGCGGACGGGCTTTTGCATTGAGCGGGCAAGAGCCACTGCTGGTGCACTACCAGACCGCAAAGCGCACCATCTACGAAGACGAGGACACATTACGCCATTTGACAGCGGACAATCTTAGCCAGCAGCGGCGGTTGGATGTGCTCGGGCAGCGGGTAGACACCGCACTCGAATTTGCCGACAACATCATCATCAAACGCCGGAATCTGGGCGCCTATTCGGGCGGCAGCGACGCACTGGAAACCGAGAGGCTCCTCGATGCCGTACGTGCAACTACGCGGGAAATGTTCGCCGAGGAATCACGGTTATTGACGCAGCGCGTCGAAACTGCTGCCGTGGGACAGCGGTTGGTGAGGAGCATCGCGGTCGTCGGCGCTATTCTTCTGACGGGCCTCTGGGTGCTTGCCAAGCTTGCGGTCAACCGCGAGATTGAGATCGGCGCGCGGGCGCGAGCGCAACTCGGCGTCCTGAACGCCGAGCTGGAACAACGCGTGGAGCAACGCACGTCGGCCCTGGAATCCGAAATCGCCGAGCGTAAGCGCGTTCAGGCGACAAATGAGCAAGTGCTCGCGGAACTTGCCGATCAAAAGTTCGCTTTGGATCAGCATGCCATTGTCGCCACCACCGACGTTCAGGGAACCATCACCTATGTAAACGACAAGTTTTGCGCCATCAGCAAATACTCGCGAGATGAATTGCTAGGCCAGAACCACCGCATACTCAACTCCGGCCACCATTCGAAAACGTTCTTCCAGCAGATGTACCACATCATCGCCGACGGACAGGTCTGGCGGGGCGAGATCTGCAACCGCGCCAAAGACGGTTCGATCTACTGGGTGGATACCACCATCGTTCCATTTCTGGAAGCTGACGGAAAGCCGCGGCAGTACATGGCGATCCGCGCCGACATCACCGAGCGCAAACGCATGGAGGAAATGCGGGAACGCCTGGCCGCCATTGTCGATTCCTCCGACGACGCCATCATCAGCAAAGACCTGAATGGGATCATCACCGCCTGGAATCACGGTGCCGAGAAGATCTTCGGCTACTCTTCGCGGGAAGCCGTCGGCAAACCCATGCTGATGCTCTTCCCGCCCGACCGTGTGCACGAGGAGCCTGAAATTCTGGCGCGCATCCGGCACGGCGAGAGCGTGAATCACTACGAAACCGTCCGCATCCGGAAAGACCGAATGCGGATTGACTTGTCCGCGACCATTTCGCCGATCCGGGATAGCAGCGGAGCAATTGTGGGCGCTTCCAAGATTGCCCGCGACATTACTGAACGCAAACGGGCAGAGGCGGCTTTAAGCGAACAGGCCAAGGTTTTGGATCTAGCCCAGGTGATGGTCCGCGATCCCGAAGGCCGTATCGTTTCATGGAGTAAAGGTACGGAAAAGCTGTATGGATACACGGGGGAAGAAGCTGTTGGCTACCTTTCACACGAGTTGCTCCAAACCCAGTTCCCGGAGCCGCTGGAGCTGATCGAAAGAAAACTCGCTGCTGCCGGAACATGGGAGGGCGAACTGACGCATCGGAAGCGCGACGGCAGCCACGTCGTGGTGGCCAGTGTGTGGGTGCTGCATCGCGATTCCGCGGGCGATCCTGTGCGGGTTTTAGAGGCGAACACTGACGTTACTCTGCGCAAGCAAGCGGAACAACAGCTTGCCGGGCAAACCGAGGAATTGCGGCGTTCGCAACAGGCCCTGGAGACCCAGAAGCTCATGCTGCAATCCGTGCTTGACAGCATGGCCGAAGGCCTGGTGGCTGCCGACGAACACGGAAAATTCACCATCTGGAATCCGGCAGCTACGAGAATCGTGGGCATGGGCGCAGAAGACGTTCCCGCCGGGGAGTGGAACACCCACTACGGCGTTTACATGCCCGACGCTGTCACGCCCTTCCCCATTGAACAAAATCCCCTGACGCGCGCCCTTCGCGGCGAGGCCGGCACGGCCGAGATGTTCATCCACAACCCGGAACTGGAGCAGGGAGCGTGGATCGAGATTAGCGGCAGTCCTTTGAAAGCCGCGGATGGATCCGCCCGAGGCGGCGTGGTTGCCTTCCGCGACATTACGCAAAGGAAAATCGACGAGCGCAAGATCCACAAGCTCAATGAAGAATTGGAAGAGCGCGTGGAACGAAGGACCGCGGAATTGGCCGCGGCCAACCACGAGTTGGAAGCTTTTACTTATTCCGTGTCGCACGATCTGCGGGCGCCACTGCGGCACATCGGAGGTTTTTCCAAGATTCTGATGGAAGACTTTGGTCCCGGCATGCCCGCCGAAGCGCAGACTCATTTGCAGCGCATCGAAGACGGCGCCCGCCGCATGGGGTTGCTGGTCGATGAGTTACTCAATCTGGCGCGCGTGGGCCGCCATGCTCTCCAGCTTCAGGCCGCTCCTCTGAAGCCAATTGTCGAGGAGGTCGTTTGCCTGCTCCAGCCGGAAATCAACGGCCGCGCCGTCACCTGGAATGTCGCTGATCTCTCCACGGCGCAGTGCGATTCCATCCTTATCAAGCAGGTCTTTCAAAACCTGCTGGCCAACGCTCTCAAGTTCACCCGGACCCGGGAGCACGCCATCATCGAGATCACCCAGCGCCAGGAAAACGGAGAGACGGTCATCGCCGTCTCGGACAACGGAGTCGGATTCAGCATGAAATACAAAGACAAGCTGTTTGGCGTCTTTCAGCGGCTACATCGCGCTGAGGATTTTGAAGGTACGGGCATTGGCCTGGCGACGGTGCAGCGTATCGTCCGCAAGCACGGAGGGCGGGTTTGGGCGGAAGCGGAACTCGATAAGGGTGCGACGTTTTATTTCACCCTCAGAGCCGCTGAATCGACCGAAGTCAAGGCCAGCGAAATTGAAAATAAGTCTGCTGCCGCAGGAGCCCAATCATGAACGCAACCGAAGTCGACATTCTTCTGGTAGACGACAGTCAGGACGACATAGATCTCACCCTGCACGCCTTGCGCGCGGAAAACCTGGCCAACCATGTCTTCATCGCCCGCGACGGAGAGGAGGCGCTCGATTTTCTGTTCTGCTCCGGGCCCCACTCCGGACGGTCCTTCGATCATCCCCCGAAGCTGGTTTTGCTGGATCTGAAAATGCCCAAAGTCGATGGAATGGAGGTTCTCAAGCAGATCAAGGGTGACCCGCGCACCAAGACCATCCCCGTCGTCCTGATGACTTCCTCGCGGGAAGAGCGCGACATGGTGAATGGCTACGAGTTGGGAGTCAACAGCTATATCCAGAAACCGGTGGACTTTGCCGAGTTCCGGAAGGCAGTGAAGACATTGGGGCTCTACTGGCTGGTTACCAACCGGCCCCCGGTCGCCAATGGCAAGTCGCATTCAGCGGGGCAGGTGTAATCGCAATGAGCAGTGCAGGGCCCAAACTCGAGAAACAAGATTCCGTCTCACTCCCGGCCAAGCTGCGCGCGTTGCTGGTGGAAGATAACACGTTGGATGCCGCGCTCGTGGTGCGGGCGCTGCACAAAAGCGGCTTCGAGGTTACGGCCGATGTGGTGCAGGACGAGGCTGCCTTCACTAAGGCACTCCGCGACCACGTCCCCGACATCGTGCTGGCCGACTTCAATCTCCCGAACTGGTCCGGGATGGCCGCATTGAGCACCCTCCGCCGGGAAGGTTGCGACGCTCCTGTGATTCTGGTCTCGGGCTCCGTGGGCGATGTGACCGCCGTCGAGTGCATCCGGCAGGGTGCTACGGATTACGTCTTAAAGGATAGTCTGGCGCGATTGCCGGGCGCCGTCCGGCGGGCCCTGGAGGAGACGACCCTGCGCCAGCAGCACAAGGAGGCCGAGCGCGCCATGCTCGAGCAGAAATACGCACTCGATCAGCACGCCATTGTCGCCACCACCGATGTTCAGGGAACCATCACTTATGTAAACGACAAATTCTGTGCCATCAGCAAGTACTCGCGAGACGAGCTGCTGGGCCAGAACCACCGCATCCTCAACTCCCGCCACCATCCGCAAGAATTTTTCCAGCAGATGTACCACACCATCGCCAACGGCGAGGTGTGGCACGGCGAAATCTGCAACCGGGCCAAGGATGGTTCGACTTACTGGGTGGATACCAGCGTCGTCCCGTTCCTCGACGCCTTCGGCAAGCCCAGACAGTACATGGCAATCCGGACCGATATCACAGAGCGGAAGCGGGCGGAAGAAGCCCTGCGGCAAAGTGATTCGAGAAGAAAGTTTGCACTGGAGACCGCAAAACTCGGCGATTGGGAAATCGACCTCGGGACGATGAAAGCCAGCCGGTCGCTGCGGCATGATCAGATTTTTGGGTCTGAATTGCCCTTCGCAGAATGGGGCCTCGAAATCTTTCTTGGCCACGTCCATCCTGATGACCGGAAATGGGTTCGGGAGACCTTTCAAACCTGCGTCGAACAGGGCAAACGATTGGATTTTCAATGCAGAATCATCTGGCCTGACGGGGATATTCGATGGATATGGGCCTGTGGTAGCCACTATCGAGCTTTAACCAGCGACTCGAACCGGATGTTCGGAATCGTCGAAGACATTACCGAGCGCAAACGCGTAGAGCAGGAGCGCGAAGACCTTCTGGTCAGATTACAAGTTTCCAGCGCAGACCTCGAACAACGAGTGAATGAACGCACGTTTGAGTTGAGTGCTACTTTGAACGAGCGCGAGGTCTTGCTGCAGGAAATCCACCATCGGGTCAAAAATAACTTGCAGGTTATTTCCAGCCTCATGAACCTGCAACTGCGGAGCATCACGGATCCGCCTACGCGGGCGGCGCTGCAGGAAGCGCAGTCGCGCGTCAAAGCCATCTCGCTGATTCACGAAATGTTGTACCAGTCGAGCGATTATGCCAACGTTCCCTTTTCAGAATATGCCCGCAAACTCACGGCCAACGTTTTTGACGTGGTGGGAGTGGCGCCGGGTTGTGTTTCTCTTGACCTTGCCATTGACGATGTTGCCCTTGCGGTAAACAAAGCCATCCCCTGCGGCTTGATCCTGAACGAACTCATCACCAACGCGCTAAAGCATGGGTTTCCCAATGGCCGGCGCGGGAAGGTGCGGGTGGCGTTGGGCAAACTGGACGCAGAGAGGTTGCAGTTGTCGGTCACCGACGACGGAGTGGGCATACCCGCCGGACTGGACATCCGTAAGACCAAGTCGCTGGGCATGCACTTGATCCATACTCTGGCGGAACAGCTGGGCGCCGAGTTGGAAATTGCGCGCGAGCCAGGGACCACCATGAGGTTTACCTTCACCGCAGGAAACGGCAGCAGGACTGTCGCTGAGCCGTAAATTGTTTGAGGGATCTCCCAGCCAGACGTTAGAGAGAAAGCAAGCCAGAAATAAAGATGGCTGGCGGGGTTCCTAAATGCTCCGCCAGCCCAAAAGATTGCGAACTCAAAAGTTCGTCTTCACAGTGTGACCGCCCCCGTCTCAAGTTGTCGCGTTCGGCTTAGCCCTTTAACCGCAGCGCCGGTGGGGGGAGGGTCGTTTGGCAGGTCTTCTGCGTCCCGGGGGGGCACAGGAAAATCGGACCTCCATCAGCGACCGGAACGGTCTGAACGCTCGCCGCCACGAAGGTGCCAACCATTCCTACCATCAGAATCGCGATCCTGATTGCCAGCTTTGCATTCATCTTTACTTGCATTGTGTTGCTCCTTGGGGGTACCTGGGATTTGTTTCTCTTGCTCGGGCCATCCGTCGCAAGTGCCTTTCCTAATGCAACCTGCGTACCAAACCTGACAACTGGATGTACGGGTTCGTTCTACAGTGAATTTGACCGAAACAAAGGGGAAAGTCCGGTCTACCACCTCGGATTTACCCCGATCTCCGCCTAGGCAGAGATCAACCACCCAAACAAAAACGCTAGAGGGGTAACATTTATGTTAGGTCGCGGAGCCATAGGGGTATAGCGGAACGTGGGACTGTCCAAGCGTAGGCGTCCGAGTATACTCAGTGCGTCATGGGCCATTCGGGTGAACTGGGTGTCTCTGCAACGAGCGGAGCTCGGCTGGAAGTGGTCAGCGGCCCCCTTAAGGGGAAGCTGTTCGCCCTGACCGGCGATGAGGTTTCGATTGGTCGCGATCCGTCCAATGAGATCTCCTTGCTCGACTCTCTGGTTTCGCGGCGTCACTGCGTTATCCGCAAGGAAGCGACCGCCTTCCGGCTTGTAGACCTGGAGAGTCGCAACAATACCTTTGTGAGCGGAGTGCCGATAAGGGATCGGGTGCTGGCGCACGGCGACCAGATTCGCGTGGGCAATTCGATCCTCGTCTTCCAGGGGGCCGGTAGCGACACCGCTGCAGGCAACGCCGCGCTGCAACTCGACGCGACTCCGATGCCAGGGGCGGCGACCGTAATCCTGCGAAAAGAGGACGCCCGGTACCTGCAGGCTTCGCGGCCAGACGGTCTGCCCGCCACTGCGAAGACGGTTCGCGACCTGAATGTGCTGCTCGAGTTCAGCCGAACTTTGAACTCGGTGCGCGGCCTGGCGGCTCTACAAGAAAAAGTTCTGGAGGCCGTTCTTGCCATAGTCCCCGCCGATCAGGCCGCTGTTTTATTGAGTGAAGACGGAGTCGCAGGATTTTCTTCAATCGTGGGTCGGCATCGCCGCCTCGGGCCCAATCAGCCGATTCATGCCAGCCAGACCATCCTGGACCGCGTGCTAGAGGAGAATCTCGCGGTGCTGTCGAACGATGTGCAGAGCGACGCTGCTTACCGCGAGGCCGACAGCTTGCTGCAACGCAGGGTCCACTCCGTCCTGGCCGTGCCTCTCGAAGTACAGGGGAAAATGTTAGGGGTGATGTACCTGGACGCCAGTTCTCCGGGCGCGCGCTTCGACTCCGATCTGTTGGAATTTGTGGCCACGCTGGGAAACATTACCGCGCTCGCGATCGAGAACGCTCGACACCTGGAGAGACTAGGCGGCGAAAACCGACGACTATATGAGGAACTGAACATCCACCACAGCATGATCGGGGAAAGTAAGGCCATGCACGAAGTCTATGACTTCGTTTCCCGCGTGGCGGGACGGGACTCGACGGTGTTGATTTCGGGCGAGAGCGGCACGGGAAAGGAACTGGTGGCGCGGGCGGTTCACGCCAATAGTGGCCGCACCGACAAACCGTTTGTCGCGATTAACTGCGCTGCCATCACCGAAACCTTGCTCGAGAGCGAACTGTTCGGACATGAACGAGGAGCGTTCACCGGCGCCGTCTCGCAAAAAAAAGGAAAGCTTGAAGTCGCCGAGGGTGGCACGGTTTTTCTGGATGAAATCGGAGAGTTGGCCGTGCCGATGCAGGCCAAGCTGTTGCGAGTTCTGCAAGAGAGGGAATTCGAACGAGTCGGCGGAACGCGTTCCATCAAACTCGATGTGCGGCTGATCGCTGCCACGAATCGCGACCTGAAGGAAGCATCGCGCACCGGATCGTTTCGCCCGGATCTTTACTATCGCCTGAATGTCGTGTCGCTTCACATGCCGGCCCTGCGGGAGCGGCGGGAAGATATTCCCCTGCTGGCGGCATTTTTCGCGGCACAGTATAGCGAGAAGGTGAAGCGGCGCGTGGCAGGCATTTCTCCCGAGGCGCGTGCCTGCCTTCAGCACTACGACTGGCCGGGAAACGTGCGCGAACTGGAAAACGCCATTGAGCGCGCGGTGGTGCTGGGCTCGACGGAATTAATTCTTGTGGAAGATTTGCCTGACTCGATTCTGGAAGAAACAGCAGCTTCCGGCGAGCCGGTGAGCGCCCTGCACGATGGCATTCGCGATGCCAAGAAGGTGTTGATCGAGCGAGCCATCGAGCAAGCCAACGGAAATTATACCGACGCCGCGAAAATCCTCGGCGTGCATCCGAACCACTTGTTCCGTTTGATTCGCACGCTGAACCTCAAGCCGAAGCGGCAGCGGCAGGGGTGAGGGGATCGTTTTCGAGCAGCGCTCATTGACCCTGTCGAATTTCATAACTCCTTTGCGTCTTGCGCCATCTCTCAGGCGTGGCGCCGCCACAACTATCCCCTCGTTATTGTGTTCATACTTCTCGAGCAGGCTGAGCCGCTCAGGAAGTGGACCAATGGCATTCCGATTTCGGTTCGCGCTCGCGGCGACAACATTTCTTTCCATTGTCGCGTGCGCCCCTACCTCACACGCTCAAACAACATCATCGGCTTTGGTCCAGCCGCTCTCTGTTCCGTTGACGATGGTCGAAACTGCGCAGCAAACCGAGAAAGCCATGCTTGAGATCAGCATCGGCTCGCTTCAACCCCTCTCGATCCCGGTCGACACCGGATCTGTAGGTCTCACGCTGTTTGCCACGCCAGGCATTCCCGGAAACGACACCGCTTGTTCCACCAAAACCATCTCTGTCTCCTACGGAAATCCGCTGCGCGTCACCTACAGCGGTATGATCTGTCACGGTTCGATCAATCTCGCCGGCGTCATTGCGACGCCACGCATTCCCTTCGTCCTGCTGACCTCGACCACCTTTTGCGCACCGGATAATCAGTGCAAGACGCCGCAGCAGAACTACGCCGATGGAAATTACGGCGTTTTCGGTGTCGGCATCTCTCCCGGCGATAATCTTCCCAATCCACTGCGTACACTGCCCGGCGTCTACGGTAAGCGCTTCATGTTTCGTTTGACCGCGAACGCCAACGAGCCAAGTAGCCTGATTCTCTCGCCCCGCTGGCGCTTTGACGCCGCCATCTTCCCGCAATTCGGGCAAACGACCGGAGCGCTCGGTCTGCCCGTCTACGACAAGGGCCAGGGATGCATCCTTGTAAACGGACAGCAGACCTCCGTTTGTCCGTTGGTCTCGTTTGACACCGGCAACGGAGTGCCGTGGCTACACGTCACTATCCCCGGCCTGCCGACCGTCTGCGGATCCAATGGAGACGCTTATGTGGCCCCGGGAACAACGATTGGAGTTGCGCCCCGCTTGGGCGCGCCTGCCGTAGTGAATCTTGTTGCCGGCAACACCTTCGCCACTGAGTTTCGCTATGCCGACCAGGAATCGAAGCTTATTAATGTGAGCATCCAGGCCTTCCTCGGAAACGACATGATCTACGACGCCGAACAAGGAGTCATAACCATAGCTCCGACGCTGGTGGGTCACGATTGATTGCAGACGACGTTTTCCGCACCGTTGAGCAGCTTCATCGGACGTATTGAGTCCTACAGAAAGGCTAAGAACGCAGCTTTACTTCAGCCCTCGCACCAAGAACAGATTGGCCAAGTCGCGCTGGAAGGTCGTGGCGTAAGACTTTCCGTCGGCGGATAAAGCCAGTGGTCCAAAGAACTGAGCTCCCGGTTCAGGAACCTTCACGACGAGCCATGGTTCCTTGTGGCGCGTGGTCAGGTCGAGGCGGCTGATCTTGATGCTGCCGGGCTCACGCTGTTGCAGGAACAAGTAGCGGCCGTCGCCGCTCCAGCGCACAACGCTTTCGCCGCCCTCCAGGTCGGCAACGGTTTTCGCGTCGCCGCCGCCCACAGGCGACAGCAACAGCTTGTGCGGGTCCACAGTAACGAACCACTTTCCATCGGGCGAAACCCGTGTTCCGCGCGAGCCTTCGGGCGTAAGCGGTGTTGACTTATCCGTTTCCAGATCGTACATCCAGGTACGGGTGGGGTGACCGGTTTCATTCCCGGTAAACAGAATGCGCTTGCTGTCAGAGAACCACTCTACTCCGTCGAAGTGCATGCCTTCGATTTTCGCGAAGCGCGATTCTCCCGCGCCGGTCGGAAGCAACATCAGCGTAGAGCGCTCCGCCTCATGGTGAATACAAGCCACCCATTTTCCGTCTGGCGAAAGCGAAGGTCGATTGCCATAGCCAAGTTGAATGGCAGGAGAGCCGTCGGTCTTTCTCAAGTAAATTGCGGAGTTGCGACCCTGGCCGCTGGAAAGCTCGACGAACACAAGAGACTGAGCGTCATTCGAAAGGTCATAGAGCAGGGAAGAGTCGAGCCAGGCTAAGTCGCGTTGCGCCGGACCACTCGGCGGAAGATAAAGAATGCCGAGCCGGGAATTCACCGTGCTCAGCAGGACGCGGCCATCGCGAGCTACATCCTGCATCACAATCATTCCGCCGGTTTGAGAAACGAGGCGTTGAGCGCCGCTGAGAGTAACCGCGTAGAGCGCGGGATCACCGCCCGGTTGGCCGCCTGAAAACCAAACTTCCTGATTGTCCGGCGACCAGTTCAATGCACCGGTTGCCCGCCATCCGCGGGAAAGAATCTGCCGCGGATGGTTGGGGCCGACCACGCAGAGGGCGTAATCGCCAACCTCGACATCGAAATCGAAAAACGCGACCAGCTTGCCGTCGGCCGAGACTCGCGGCATCAAGGGCGGCCGCTTCTCCGTTTCGTACAAGACCGTGCCGATGGGAAATTCCAGCCGGAACTTTCCATTGAGCGCGCGAACCACGGCGAGCGACTCTCCATCGGGCCCCCAATCCGCGCCACTGACGCCTTCGAGCACCTCGCGCGGCGCGCCGCCACCAAAGGGCACTCGAGCGAGTGTGCCGACATCCTCACCGCCTAGCAGAATTGCCATCTCGCCGCGCGGTGAGATGGCGAGCACGCGTGCGCTCGGAAGCGCCAGCGGCTGCGCTTCGCGATTCCCGGGCTGCGCGGAAAATAACGCAGAGGGCGTGCCGTCCCACTCGGCGCTATAGACCACGGTGTCGCCGGGAGCAAACTTTGCGGATGTCACGTCGCCGCGCCGAAATGTCAGGCGCTTGTACGACGGGGGCTCCGGAGGAGGACTGTATCTATGCTCATAAGAAATGCGCAATCCGAGCCCAAGCAAAATTCCTGCCAGCAATCCCACACTTGCCCAGAGCCTGCCGCGCGACCGACTACGCGGCGGCGGATTCCGCGGCGATATATCGCGCAGAGTTCCGGACGGACTCGCGTGAGCGAAGTTGCTCGCGTCCATCTCGTCGCGCAACTCCTCCAGCGCGACTTTTACGTCGGCCATGGTCTGCCAGCGGCGCTCAGGATCTTTCTTCAGGCAGCGGCTGATGATGCGATCGAGTTCGGGAGGGATGTCCGCTACAGTTTGCGAAACCGGCTGAGGATCTTTGTAGAGCACCGCCGAAAGCGACGAGAGTTTTGAGCCACCTGCAAATGCGCGCTGGCCCGTCACCATTTCGTAGAGAACCGAGCCGAATGAAAAAACATCCGAGCGAGTGTCGACCTTCTTTCCGTCAGCCTGCTCAGGAGACATGTACGCGACAGTCCCGAGGATGGTCCCTTCTTCGGTGAGGGGCGAACCCTCGCCATGCATAGTTTCGGCGAAGGCGTCGGCGGCCGCTGGTTCGCTAAGCTTGGCTAAACCGAAATCAAGAATCTTGACCACGCCCTGTGGGGTCACGATCACGTTCGCCGGCTTAAGGTCGCGATGCACGATTCCCGCTGTGTGAGCAGCGGCCAGGGCGTCCGCGATCTGGACGGCGTACTTCAATACATCGCGAATGCGCAGTCCCTTTTTCCCGATCAAGTGATCGAGCGTTTCCCCCGCCACAAACTCCATGGCGATGTACGGGACCGGCTGGCCATCGACTGACTGAGTATCGATGTCGTAGATCGTTACGATATTCGGATGGTTCAGGGATGACGCTGCTTTGGCCTCCTGAACGAAGCGCCGCTCATGCTCGGAATTCAGAGACCCCATAGCCAGAATTTTGATCGCAGCGGTTCGGCCAAGCCGGGAATCAACGGCCTTATAGACCACTCCCATACCACCGGCCCCGAGCTTGGCTTCGATGCGGTACGAGCGGAGTGATTTGCCGATCATGTGAGTAGCCCTGAATCGTCGATTCGATTCGCGGCATGAGGTCTGCTGTGTCGGAGCCGCGACAAATGAAAAATCGCAAATGAAAGCCGTCACAAGAGTGCGGAGAAAAAGCACACTACAGGAATCCGCTGGACGACTTCACCGTCTCCCGACAACGCGAGCTCTGACGATCTGCCCGCGCGCCGGAGACTTAGTGGTTGCATTCTAACCCAGAAACGCAAAGCCTTAAACGTTTCATTCTCCCGCCCGCGTGATGCTTGGATGGAGTGAGAATGAGGCTCCAGTGAGTTCCTTGACAATAGGGAGCGAGTCGCCTAGCATCGCTGGCTTGACGCGAAAGCGTTGGCCGCGAGGCGCGGATTTGTGTCGGGCAGCGAGCGCAACTCACAGCGGTAAAACCTCCCTAGTATCAGGTGAAGCGGCATGAAGTTGCTGTCCAGAGTAGTGTGGGCGGAAGGCATGTATCTGGCGCCGCAGCATTTTCAGGCGCAGAACCGTTACTTCGAGGAAGCCGTCCATTTTGCCACGGCCAGTCTGTGGAGGGATGCGTACGGGTTGGCAGGGTGCCAGCTTGACGCGGATGCGCTGCGCAACGGCACAGTCAGCCTGCTGCACGCGCGAGGAATGTTTCAGGATGGCCTGCCCTTTGACATCCCTGAGTGTGACCCTCGCCCTGATCCGCGCAACATAGTCGAACAGTTTTTACCTGCGACAGACAGCTTGACAGTGGCCCTGGCGGTGCCGCGCTGGCTTCAGGGCCAACAGAATTGCGACCTGGAGGCGATCGCCTCCGGCAGTGCACGCTACACGAGTACAGTCGAAATGGTGCACGACGAGAACACCGGACTCGATGCCAAGCCGGTGAAGCTGGGGCGCAAGAACATCCGGTTGGTCGTGCTGCCAGTCGAGGACGAGAATCTGCTCACCATCCCGATTGCCCGCGTCATGCGCGATCAGTCAGGCCACTTCGTTTATGATCCCGCGCACATTCCTCCCTGCCTGAGTTTGAGCTGCAGTGAACGGTTGACCACTATGCTGCAGCGGCTAGTGGGAATTCTCGAGGAGAAGAGTGCGGTCGTTACCGAGGAGCAGAATCAAACCGGAAAATTTCAGACCGGAATGTCGGCCCGGCAAGTGGCGCAGTTCTGGTTTCTGCATGCCATTAATTCCAGCCTGACTCCGCTTCGGCATATTCTGCTGGCGAAGCACCGGCATCCTGAAGAACTGTTTCGTGAAATGTCGCGACTCGCAGGGGCGCTGTGCACCTTCAGTCTCGACAGCAGCCCGCGTTCGCTGCCCGCCTATAGCCACTATGATCCCGAGGCCGGCTTCACCTACCTGGAAGATCACATTATTCGACACCTCGAGATTATTGTTCCGTCGCAAGCTGTGGTGATTCCGCTAAAGCAAGCGGCCCGATATTTTTACGAAGGCGAGATTCGCGACCAACGTTGCCTCGGCCGCTCGCGCTGGATTCTCGGTTTGCGGTCGCCGGTCGGCGAAGCCGACGTGATTTCGAAAACCTTGCAGCTGGTGAAAGTATGTTCTGCGCAATTTGTTTCGGAGCTAGTGAAACGGGCGCTGCCCGGTCTGACACTAACTCATATGCAGGTTCCTCCATCGGCGATATCGGCGAAGGTCGACAGCCAGTATTTTGTGGTGACGCGGAGCGGGCCCTGCTGGGAGCACATCATGCGCACGCGCAACGTGGGCGTGTACGTGCCGGGGGAGTTGCCGTCGCCTGAGATTGAACTAATCGTCTTGCTCGAGAGTTGATATGGGATCATCCGGTCAAGTCACTCCGTTGGGAAGCTATCGCGGGTCGAGTCCGGCCATGGACCGCCGCGGCTGGAACCTCGCGCTCGGATTTCAGGAAGTATTCACGGCCGTGGTGCGAGTGCGCTACAACCGTCAGGCGGTGCAGGACGCGGAAACTTTTCGAGGCCAGATGCGGCAGGCCCTGCGCGTCGCGGAACAGGATGCGCGCAGTCATGGCTGCAGCCCCGAAGATGTGAACCAGGTTATTTTCGGCGTGGTCGCGTTCCTTGACGAATCGGTACTGAGTTCTGGAAATCCGGTGTTCGCCAACTGGCCGCGGTTGCCGCTGCAGGCCGAACTGTTTGGTCATCAGTTAGCCGGCGAAATGTTTTTCCAGGAATTGCAGAAAGCCCTGAACCGCCCAGATTCGCAGGAGGTGGCCGATCTGCTCGAGGTCTATTACTTGTGCCTGCTGCTCGGTTTCAAGGGACGCTACGCGGCGGGGGGAGACCTGCGATCAATCATGTCGGCGATTCAAGAAAAAATCCGGCGAGTGCGCGGTCCGGCGGGACCGTTGTCACCCCGCGGAGCGATCCCCGCGGATGCCGTGCGCCGGACGCAATCGGACCGCGTGAGCGTCTGGCTCGGACGATCTGCGCTCATCACCGTCGCTCTGGCCGTGGTGCTGTTCGTTGTTTTTAAAATGTTCTTGATGTCAGGTGTGTCATCACTCTCGGCCCTGGTGGCCGGACTACTGAAATAGGACTGCTGAAATAGGGGGCTGGGATGTTGTATTTGGTGACCATTCTAGTGCTGATCGTTTATTTGGTGCTGGTTTGGCTTCTGGGCCTGTGGCTGCCGGTGCACGGGTCGGATGTGTGGATCCTGCGCGGCGTGCTTGGGCTGCTGGGGCTGATCGCCGGCGGCGTGGTGCTGTGGTACCTGCAGAAGGCAAAGAAGGCGAAAGAGGCTTCCGGAGAAAACGCGTCGCAAGTGGGGGCTGCCGACGATCTGGATGGTCTGGTGCGGGAAGCGATCCGGCGCTTGAAGCATTCGACGCTGGGGCGCGGCAGCAACCTGGGCAGTCTTCCGCTCGTGTTTGTAATGGGAGATCCGGGTTCGACCAAGACGACGGTCGTCATCCATTCTGCGCTCGATCCGGAACTGCTGGCGGGTCAGGTCTACCGCGACAGCGACGTCTTGCCCACTACGGCCGCGAATATCTGGTACACGCGGGAAGCGATTTTTGTGGACCCCGCCGGCTCGCTGATGGGTGAGGCAGATCGGTGGAGACGCCTGGTCAGGCTGCTGCAGCCGGCGCGGTTTTCTGCAGCGATCGGAAAACGTGCGCAAGCCCCCCGGGCAGCGGTGGTCTGCTTCGATTGCGAAACCTTTCTTCAGCCGGGTGCGAGTGAGGCTGCGGTCTCCGCGGCCCGAAGATTGTCGGTTCGGTTGCAGGAAGTCTCCCAGCTGTTGGGAATCAGCTTTCCCGTCTATGTGTTGTTCACCAAGATCGACCGAATCTCGTTCTTCAACGACTTCGTGCGCGGGATGAGCAAAGATGAAGTCTCCGAAGTGCTGGGAGTGACTCTGCCTCTTCGCTCGCTGAGCGCGGGAGTATATGCCGACGAGGAAACGCGGCGTCTCACCAAAGCCTTCGACGAAATTTTCTACTCGCTCGCCGAGCGGCGCATCCTGCTGCTTCCTCGTGAACACGAAGGAGACAAGCTGCCCGGCATTTACGAATTCCCCCGGGAACTGCGGAAGCTGCGGACGCTTCTGGTGCAGTTTCTGGTAGACCTCGGGCGTCCCAGCCATCTCAGCACGAATCCTTTTCTGCGCGGTTTTTATTTCACCGGAGTGCGTCCCGTGGTGATGGAGGATGTAGTGGTCGCCCCGGTCGCTCCTGTGGAAACGGCAGACGCGGGATACGGTTCGGGCGCCACGCAAATCTTCCAACGGATGGGATCACAGGCGCAGGCGCCACCCGCGGCGCGAAGCGGGGGATCGCGCCGCGTGCCGCAGTGGGTTTTCCTGACGAGCCTGTTCAACGATGTGCTGGTGAAAGATCGCGTCGCGCTGGCTACCAGCGGGTCCAGTTCGCGAGTGAATTTGCTGCGCCGCCTCGCGCTTGGGGCAGCTCTGTTTGTCGCGCTGATCTGTTTGACCGGCTTCGTGGTTTCGTTTTTCCGCAATCGCGCGCTGGAGACGCGTGTGCGCGAGGCCGTCGCCGACCTGAGTACGCTGCAAACGGCGAACAACCAGCCCGCTGGTATTGGCGACCTCACAAAGCTGGATAATCTGCGCGGCGAACTCGTCGATCTCTCCGACTACGCGGAACACGGAGCACCGCTCAGCCTGCGCTGGGGTTTATACGAGGGCGATCAAATTTTGCCCGATGCCAGACGAGTGTACTTCGAGCGCTTCCGGCGCCTTTTGTTCGCCGAAACCCAGAAGCGCGTGACGGACAATCTCGACGGTCTGGCTGGCAAGTCCGCAGCCAACGCGCCGAACGACGCCTACCAGAAAAGTTATGACGAACTGAAGGAATATCTGATCACGACCGAGCCAGTCGATCACGACAAGAGCACGAAAGAATTTCTCACTCCCGTTCTGATGAATCATTGGGTCGCGGAACGCGACATCGACAAGGATCGCAGGGATCTGGCGGCGATGCAGTTCGATTTTTTCGCCACGGAACTGGCGAAGGAGAATCCATTTCCGACCGGCAACTCCAAGCCTCTGATTGAGCAGGCGCGCGCTTATTTAAAGCAGTTTGCCGGGATCGATCGTTACTACGCACAACTCTTGTCGAAGGTTGCTCTGAAGGAAGTCAGCTTCAACGATGAATTTCCAGATTCCGTCGGCGTGATCGTGAGCAGCCACAAAGTGCGAGGAGCGTTCACCCGCGCTGGATTCTTGAAAGTGCAGGACGCGCTGAAGGATTCTGGAACGTATATGGTTGGGGAAGAATGGGTTTTGGGCAAGAACGACGTCAAAGACATGGACTCAGACGCGTTGCGGCAAAAACTGACGGAACGCTACAACCAGGATTTCGTAAGCGAGTGGAATGCGGTTCTAAAGACATCGTCCGTGCCCGGCTATAGCGGGTTCCCGGACGCGGACAAGAAGCTGGCCAGGATCACGGATACAAAGTCTCCGCTGATGGAGCTGTTTTATTTCGTTTCCCACAACGTTGATCCCGCGCCGACGGATGTCAAAGCGCCCTTCTCCCCGGTGCAGACGGTCGAGCCTCCAGGACCGCCGGACAAACTCCCGGACGTATTGATTGCGAAAACGACGCAGGACTATGTGAAGGCTCTCGGTGCACTCAACGCTGCGATTCACTCGCTTGCGCAGAGCACAGGAGCTCCGGATCCGGCGCTGCTGGCACAGGCTTCGAACGCGCAGACGGCCGCTTCTAGTGCGGTGACGACTGTGATCACTTCTATCCCCGTCGACAACTCCCAGCCGGTTGGAAATGAGAAGCAGGTGCGGCGGCTATTAGAGGAGCCGATTACGGCACTCGAAGGGCCGACGAAGCAGGCCCCTCTTAAGGCCGCCGGCGGCGCCGCAGCCGACTTCTGTTCGCAGATGAAGGGCATGTATCCCTTCGATCCAACTTCGTTGAAGGAGATGCCGATCGATCAACTCTATTCTTTGTTGGGTGGCGATGCCTGGAAGAAACTCAGTGAGGGCGTCAGACCGTTTGTGCTCAAAGTGGGCTCTGGTTATGCGCCAAATCCAACCGCGACCGCAAAACCATCGCCGGATTTCCTTCGGTTCTTGAGCAAGATGGAGGCTCTCAGCGAAGTGATGTATCCCAATGGGTCGGCGCCGCCGCACTTTTCCTACACGCTGAAAACCCTTCCCAGCAACCTTGAGGGCGTGGAGGTAACAATCGGAAGCGATAAGCTCTCGGGTAAGGACGCGCAAAAAACCTTCGTTTGGACGGGCGCACCTGAAAACATTGATGTCTCCAAGAACGGAGACACGCTGGACTCGGCAAGTGGGCCCTGGGCCGTCTTCCATTTCGTTGCGCGTGCCCACCACCTGACCTACAACAATCTAGAGTGGGTGATTGAAAACAATGGCCAGCCGGTGAAACTACCCGACGGCAAGATCAAGTCCTACGACTATCAATTGCAGGTGGCCGGTCCGGCCAATCCGTTCTTCGATATGCCCGGGTTGAAGTGCGTCAGCCACGTCGCAGGGAAGTAGCACTGCTCGGCCAGACTGATTTCAGGTTGAAGTTTTCTGGCTGCCCGGCCCTGACAAGCGCCCCAGCAATCGATCTTTCCATGAGGGATGAACCGCGCGGATCAGCAGACATGTGATGTTGTCGTCGCTGTTGCCCGCCTTCGCCGCTGCAATCAGATCGGCGCACGCCTGCTCCAGTGAGTCCTGGTTGATCGCTTCGGCTATTCGTTCTTCCTTCACGTAGCGCGACATCCCGTCGCTGCAGAGCAGCAGCACATCCTCGGCATTGAATTCATGATCGGCCAGGTCGGGCTCCACGCTCTCTTCGGTGCCTAGCGCGCGCACAATTACATTTTGCATTTTCGACTGTTCCGCTTCTTCCAAAGTGATGAGGCCGCGCCTGACTTGCTCCATCACCAGGGAGTGATCGTTAGTCAGCTGTACGACATCTTTGTTGCGGATCAGATACACGCGGCTGTCGCCAACGTTGGCCACGGAGAAAAGATTGCCATCAACTGCGACGGCCACAATCGTGGAACCCATGCCGGCATGATTAGGATTCACGGCTCCCGATTCATGGATCGCCTGATTTGCCAGCTGAATGGCTGTAGCCAGGCTCACGGCGCGCGGCGAGACTCCCTCGAACCTGGCTCCGCCCACGGGCGCGGCGCTCTGATCCTGGCGAAAGTAGTCGAGCACGGTGTCGACGCCGATCTTGCTGGCAAGCTCTCCGGCCTGCTGTCCGCCCATGCCGTCGCACACGACGAAGATACCGTGGCGCAGGTCATATCCAAAGTTGTCCTCGTTATTCTTGCGCACGAGGCCGATATCGGTGACGCCGGCGGCTTGAATCAATAAGGTCATGGGGGAGTGCAAGCGCTAAATCCTACCGCACCCCAAGCCGCGGGTAAACAAGCAGAGAGGATGGAGCGCGGGGATGATTTTAACTGGTTCTCCCAAACATCTTGCTCTTCTTTGCTTTCCGGAGAAGATCCTGCCACTCATTCTGCAAGTTGATGCTGGCGTATTTGGTGAAGGGTTGGGCCGTGGTTAGCGCAACGGCTGCCTGCTTTCGATCGCCCACTTCCATCGCCGCCTGTGCCTGCTTGATAGCCGAAGATAGCTGCCGATCGGCCGCAGATTTGCGCCGCGAAGTGAAGACCGGGACGATTCGCGTCAGCAACGAGGATTCTCCCCCGGGACTCTGCAGAGTTCCCGCGCCGTCGATGCGGTCTAGCGCGGCATAGGCTCGTCCTACCGATTGGAGTGACGCCAATTCGTTTTCGCTGGCGGCGCGTAGTTGCTGCAATGCGGTCTGAACTGGAAGCGCTTCCAGAGTGTGGGGAGGCTGCGCTTCCAGGAACTTGATCGCCTCGGCATAGTGCTCCTCAGTGGCGAGGACTTCAACGGTTTGCAGCGCGCCATCGACATCGCGTTGCAGCGCCTGCAGCCGTCCGCGCGCATCCTCGAGCAGAAAAACCAGAGATGCCGCCGACGGGTCTTCGCTGATGGGCGTGAGCAAGTCGACAACGGCGCGGTACGAACCCTGCGTCATCAATTCCTGCGCCTGGCGCAGCAATCCCCGCAGTTGGCTGGTCTTCAGGTGCTGATCGGCTTCCTGCCGAGCGAACTCCATCAACTCCGCAATCTCGGGCGAGAAGATGCCCTCTTTCTGGCAAGACTCTAATAGGCGCAGCGCCTCCAAGTACTTTCCGGTGCTTAGCGCTTCATGGGCGCGCGTGAGAAATTCGGCGCGGGATTGTTCCCGACTGCGCGATGAGATGTGGCTGACAATCGTGGATTGTAGAGTCAGCAGGCGCTCGTTGCCTGGAGTTTGTTGCAGCTCATCGCGCACCAGCCTTAACGCTTCCTCGGGCGAGCTCTCCATCAAGTTGCGGCAGCGCAGCGCCACTTCATCCACGCGCCGGCGAACCTCAGCTTCGCGCAGTTTCCGCGTCAGACTTCCTTTAAACTTCATGAGCATGGGCTCAGTGGGCATGCGCTCCAGAGCCTTGTCCACTAGCTGCGCGGCACGGGTAAGTTCTTCGATCGTGGAGGCAAGAGAAACCTCATTTTGCAGCTGTTCGAGGATTCGTCGCCGCTGTTCCTGCTCGCGTCCCGACTTGGCCGCCGCCTGCAACGTGATCAGCTCCGGATTCGACGGATCGACGAGTTCGACCTCGGCGAGAGCTTCCATGGCGGCAGTAAAGTGGCGGGCGCCGATCTCGCGGCGCGCGTTCTCGATCAGCTGTCGCGCTTTCGCCTGTCGAGTCGCTTCTTCAATCAGGCGCGCCAGTGCGACGTGCGCGGCGCGAACCCGGGAATCGTCGCCATCGACTTCGAGCGCTTTGGCTATGACGGCCTCAGCGCTTTCCAGATCGCCGCGTTCGCGAGCGGAATCGGCCTGTCGCAGATATCCTTCCACGAGCTCTCTGCGGCGTTTTTTCTGCCGCACAGTTTCCAGAAGCTCCGCCAATTCCGAATTCGCGGGATCGAGACCACAGGCTTCCTGCAGATCGCCGATGGCCTCGTCATAGCGCCGGTCGGCGGCGGCTTCCTCGGCTTGCTGGCGCAACTTGCGGACTTGCTCCGCGCGCTGCCGCATGGTCAGGTTTTGCTGTACCTGCGCAATCAGCTGGCGTGCTCGCGTATGCTGGCTATCCACTTTCAGCAACTGCAGCAGAATGTCTCTGGCCGCCGTGTACTGATCCTCCTGCACCAGGCGCTCGGCGCGCTCAATCCACTCGCCAACCTGTTCTTTCTTCAACTCATGAGCCAGCGAAGAGACCTCGGCCGCCATTTCGTCGGCAGTGGAGTAACGGTCATTCGGATTTTTCGCGAGAGTGCGATCCAGAATGACGTCGAGAGCCGGAGGATAATTCTGGAGAAATTGACTCAAGTGAGGATGATTCCCAGACAGGATCTGCTGCACCATCGCATAGTCACCGGTAAACGGAAGCTGCCCGGTCAGCAATTCAAACAGCATCACTCCAACAGAAAAAATGTCAGAGCGGCCGTCGAAGGGCTCATTTTTCAGGCGTTCCGGCGCCATGTACTGGATCGTGCCGATTACATGGCCCGTGCGCGTAAGATGGCCGTCGGTTTTTTCCTGGCGCGCAATACCGAAGTCGAGCAGCTTCACGATACCGTCGGACTGCACGATCACGTTGGCCGGTTTCACATCGCGATGAATCACGTCATTGCGATGGGCGTAGCCGAGAGCGTAACAGACCTGCTCGATGATCTTCAGCTTGAAAGCAAGCGGCAGAGACTGTCCAGAGTGGATAAGCTTGTCCAGCGGATCGCCGGACAAGTATTCCATGACGATGTAAGGGAAGCCGTCCTGCTCGCCCAGGTCGTACACGATCACGATATTGGGATGTTTCAGCGCACCCGTCTTGGCGGCCTCGCGATAGAAACGCTGCAGCATTTCCTGATCGCCGGTAAAGCCCTCGGTGACCGTCTTGATCGCGACTTCGCGGTTCAGTTGGCGATCGAACGCGCGGTAGACCATGCCCATTCCACCGCGACCGAGAAGATCGATCACTTCGTACTTGCCAATGCGTTTGATCGGTGGAGTGGTCACGGAGATTTGTTTTCGATTTACGCAGAAGGCTGGGGGAAGCCTTCATTAGTTATCTACAGCGATGATCTGCAACCATGACTTACAGCGTTTGCGCCGGAATCGACCACGCCGTGAATCGCGCCCAGACGCCGAACAAGTTTACTCCTGCCTCGCTGGCTGGCCAGCGAGATGCGACCTCGGAACCTATGCCGAGCCGCCCGGCCAGACCATGTTGAAGTTGTCCCGCAGATACTTCTTGGCTTCCTCGCGTTCCGGCGTCGGAGCGTCGGGAGTTGAGTTCAGGTACAGGATGTAGGCTTCAGCAGTCCCGTCGGTATCGTTGTCCATGACGCGTTTGCGCGCCTGCGCCAGAATCTTTCCCGGGAGCGATTTCACCTTCTCTTTCACGTCGTCAATCAAGGCGATGCGCGCAGCAATCTCGACATCGCCCAGGAACTGCGCTTCATCGGGCGGGGAGCCGCTTTGTTTCACGCCTTTGGTGTCGGTCGGATTCACGTTTTCCGTTATCACGAATTGCTTCTGATTCGATCTCTTGACCGACGGATTCGATGCGATGGCGTTGCCGTTGGAGTCGACAACCCGAAATCCAAGTTCGACTACGGCGCTCAGGTCGATGGTCCGCCGGGTATAGCTGTAGGGCTTCACAACATCGCTGAGAATCGTTTTCGGGATCGTGTCGAGCTTGCGGTGAGCCTCCTCCACTTTCTTTTGAGCGGCATCGACCGCGTCGGTCGCGGTCGCGATGTCCTTTTTCTTGCCGTGTGCCTGTGCTCCTTCCAGAATCTTTTGCTGTTTCTGCAAATCCAGGTTGGCATCCTCGTAGTCACGATTCGCTTTGTTCCAGTCTTCGTTCTGCACTTCTCGTTCACTGGCGCGATATTCAGAATCCAGCGACTCGATCGTCGGTTTCGAAACTGGCCGATGTTCGACCACGTCGCCAATGAGAGTGAAGTTCGGATCGACCGGGGTGGCGTCGGAGGCGCGGATGATTCTCACCGGAAGATCTGTGGTCTCAAGGCCGGTGGCGATTGCGTCCTGCAGTTGATCCGCGAATCCAGCGCTGTCGCGCCGCGAAGTCTGGTCGCGGAAAACTACTTTGATCGAAAGCGTAGAACGTACATTGTGAATCGCTGTGTATTTCGTGCGTTCGTCGCGCACATCGCCGCGGTTCGACTGGTACTGCTGCGCTTCGTCCAGGTATAACCACGCGAGACCCACTCCCGATCCCAGCGGTTTGTCGAGAAATTGTTTCGCTTGCACCACGTAGTAGTCGCTCAGAGTTTGAGCGAGCAGTTCAAGGCGGAGCTTCAGATCCTGATCGTCGGGCCGCAGTGTGCTGGCGGCCTGCAGATAGTTATAAGCCTTCTGCACGCCGATCTCGTCGGTTCGGCCTTGAATCGGAACGTGCGCATCTTTCAGTTTCTTCGCTTCATCCGACGCGCTCTTTACATACTCCGGTTCGAGCGCCTGCATCTGATCTTTTACCAGGGCACGCTGCGCTTCCGGCAGTTTGGCCAGAACTTCGTAGGCTTCGATGAAGTACTTCTGCTGCTGGAGCGACGTACTCTGCTGCACGGCAGCATCCGCGGCAGCCTGGTTGGACGACGACACAAACTGCGCATGTGCCTGCTGGAGCGCGTTTGCCGCTTCAGGCGTAGCCTTGAGGTCCGCTGCTTTCTTGTACTCCTCGACTGCGTCGTGCCACTTCTGCGCGGAAGCGGCGGCCTTGCCACGATCAAAATGAAGCTTGTACGCGTTATCGATGACGGCGGCGATGCGCGGTTCTTCATCGGCGAAAGAGCGGAAGTCGGCCACGGCACTGACGGCCTCATCGTAGCGTTGAGAGGACATCATCGATTCAGCACTGCGCAGCGCGGCGTCAACCCGCTTGCTCTCCTCCGCAACTTTACCCTGTAGCGCGAGCCCCTGGTCAAAATGAGAGTCGACCTCTAACGCGTGGTCGTCCAATTGGTGGGCGTTGGCGAGATGAACATATCCGGCTGTACGTCCGGCAAGCGCCTGCTTGTAGGCTTGCAACTCCGCATTGCCCTTGCCGACAACCTGCACCAATTCCGCGCGAACATTTTCGTGAAGCTTCGCAGCCCCATCATTTCCGGGCAGCAGAGTGCTGACTTGATCGGCCCGCAAGAAAGCAGTCTTGAGTTCAGGATAAGCCGAAGAGTTCGTGGAAGCAGAGGCGCGGTAGGAAGCCAATCCCTCTCCGCCCTCCTTTAGCAAAATGGCCGCAAGAGCCTGCTTGCCGAAGTCGGTGTGCGCAGCCTTCGGATAGCGCCCCAGATAGTCCTGCCACTGCGCGACCGAGTGAGCGCGCTCGGCGCGAAGATACTCACCCAGTTCGGTGTCAGGCGCGGAGACGAATACGATCTTCACGCCCGGCTTGAACGCCGGCACTTCGGTCGTTCCTTCCGGCGATGAACTGAGCACCTTTCCCTGCAGCGCAGCTTTGTCTGCAAGTTGTGCGGGAGTAAGATTCTCGTCCTTGTCGAATTTCAGGTTGGACGGAACCACGCACTCTGCCGCCGAACCGCGCGTAAGGTTCATCACGCCCTTGGCATCGCGCTCCAGCGATGTTACTGACGAATTGAGTGGAATCTTAAGAAGCTTGCCGTAAGAAGACTTGTTGATCTGGGTTGCGCCACCGCAGGACCTGACTTCTGCCTTGCCATTGATCAGCAGGTCGCTCACCTGAACGAAGGCGGCGCCGTTTGGTCCGTCAAACAGTTCGATCGCGGTCAGAGGAACATCTTTGGAGTGAACTGCGGAACTGGTGAAAAAAATCAACGCCAGAGCTACACAAGCCCTGTTCACAAAAGACGGCAGACACAATTCTCCAGGAAACTTCGGACGTCGTGGCATACACTCCCCGAGATAACGGCAACTGCCATAAATTCGCCTACGCAGGTGCCCCGTATCATACTCACAGTTCCAACGAAGTCAAGCGCTCCCAAGTGGTAGAGACGGGGCACAAGAGTGCCATCGAAATGCCGCGTAATCATTTGCCTGGGGTGCTGATTTGGCGTAACCTACACCCGAGTTTCGAGCCCGTCGAAACCTGATTGACGCAGTGAAGAATGACGAAGTGAACATTGGCCCTAGTGAAACATGGCGCAGTACGAGCAGAAAACTGACAGCCGGGAATTCGAAGTAGCCAACCCTGACCAGCACACGGGTCCGCGCGGCGGCAACTCGCCTGCGGATGCCGCGGACGTCGCGATTCGGCTTTGGGGTGCGGCGCGGCCGGACCGTCGTGTGCCTCTGACCTGGAAAACCGAAAGCGTTCTGGTTTACATGATCGCGGACCTGGTCGGCGCGAGCCGCGGCCGTATTGCCGAAGAATCGCAGACGGTCCTGGCGGTGCACTTCGAGAGTTGCCGCCAAGCGGTGGTTGCGGCGAAGCGGATTCAAACTGCAATCCTGGAGTTCTTGACTTGCCGCCCCGGTGAACGAACTGGCGCCGCCATCCTGATTTATCAGCCGAGGTCGATGGACCCAACGGGTCCCAGCGGCGAGCTTGTGCAACTCGAATTGGGGCAGGCCAAGCCCGGTCAGATCCTGCTGGCGGAGAATGTTTTCCGTCGAATGCGGGATCTTCCGGGTATGGAGTTCGTGAACGCGTCGAGCGGCGTGAGCGGAGACGAGCCGATTGGATTGACAGAGTTGGCCTGGACGACCCCGGACCGAGTTGCGCTAATGACAGAGTCGGTTGGTGATGGGGCTGAGCCCGCCGGCGCCGACGCTCTGCCGGTAGGTGCAACCCTGATCGTCAATTCTCCGATGGTTGATTCTCCTTTGGCGCGCCCGCAAGACTACATTGTCAAAAGTCTACCGGAAACCTCGCGTCGCGTTACCGAGTTCAATCAGAAGGCGAGCAGTTCTCTGACCGAAGAGCTCGACTTCGCCGACCGTTCGCTGTTCACGCGTACTCGGGTGATCCTTGGCGTGGTCACGGTGGTTCTGGTAGCGGCGCTGATTGCCATATTTTTTCAGCCGGCGCGTGTTGCCAAACCTCTGACGCCTCAAACTCCGCAGACGCAGGAACCGACTCCGGCAACTGCATCGGAAAACGCCGACCAGCACCCACCAGCTGCGGAAGTTCCTCAAGCTCAGACCGCACAGCCCGAACCGGAGCCTCCGAAACCGGCAGCCAAGGCGCCTGTACCAGTGAGGAAGCCGCCGGTGGAGAATCTCGCAAAAAACAAAAAAGCGACGCAGACCCAGGAGACCAAGACGGAAGACAGCAAAGATACTCCCGAGCAGCCAGCGGTCGTCGATGAATCCGGCAACTGGGCGCTCAGCGATATTCCTCGCCTGCTTGCCATGGCTGGAAACGATATGGGAGATGGCAAATACGACAAGGCTCGGCGGGAATACCGAATCGTTCTGCGGTTGCAGCCGAAGAATCAGCCTGCATTAGACGGTGTAAGCAAGCTCAACAAGATTCAGAGTGACCAGCAGTAACGCTTGGAAATTCAAGTTCTAAGGATCCAACTTCTCAAGTCCAGCACGCAACGCACCGAAAGGAGCTGTCGATGCCGAAACCATTCGACTTCGGTGGAGTCAATCTGTCGGCGGGCGAAGACGACTCAGGCGCCCACCTCGCGCCTGAAACTCCCTTCTGCATTGCGATTCTCGGCGACTTCAGCGGACGCGCCAACCGCGGAATTTTCGACTCCAAGACCATCGGTAAACGCCGGGCCTGGCTGGTAGATCGAGACAACTTCGACGAAGTGCTGTCCCGATCGGGCGCTGAAATTCAGTTGCCGATGGACGAGAGTGGCGCGTTACATTTGCGGTTCTCTGAAATTGACGATTTTCATCCTGACCGCATCTTTCAGCGTCTCGACGTTTTCGTCAAATTGCGCGGCCTGCGCAACCGTGTGCAAGATTCTTCGAGCTTTCCGAAAGTGGCGGAGGAGTTGGGGCTGCGCTCGCGCGATGCGACGTCGCAGCCGACAAAGCCGGTCCCTGCTCGCGCGGTCGCGCCTAGCGCAGTGCAGTTGGCTTCCGGCAGCCTGCTGGACGAAATGATCGCGCAGACTGAGGCTCGCGGCATCACAAATTTGCCTCGGCGCTCGACCGATGAAATCCACGAGTTCGCGCACAGAGTGGTGGCAGAACACCTGGTAAGCACTCCCGATCCTCGCCAGCCAGAGATCGTTGCCGTCATCGATCGCGCCATTGGATCGCTGATGCGAGCGATTCTGCACAACCCGGATTTTCAGGCGCTCGAAGCCGCATGGCGCGCAACCTTCCTGCTGGTCCGGCAGCTCGAAACCGGCTCGCAGCTCAAGCTCTACCTCGTCGACATTTCGAAGCAGGAACTGGCGGCCGACTTAAGCTCCGATACCGACCTGCGTGAAACCGGGCTCTACCGCCTCCTGGTGGAGCAGAGCGTTGAAACGCCCGGCGCGGAGCCCTGGTCCATCATCGTAGGGAACTACAACTTCGGCACGGCAAGCGACGACGCCCAGATCCTGTCCCGCATCTCAAAGATCGCGAGCCGCGCCCGGGCCCCATTTTTGTCTGCGGCAAGCCCGCGACTTCTAGGATGCTCTTCATTGGCGGCGGCCCCGCATCCGCGGGATTGGAAATCCCCGGAGCCGGAACTTGCGCGGGCCTGGGCTCAACTTCGGCACCTGTCGGAAGCCGGTTCGGTCGGTCTGGCGCTTCCACGGTTCTTATTGCGCTTGCCGTACGGAAAGAAAACCTCACCGCTCGAGTCGTTCGAATTCGAGGAGTTTTCCGAAACGCCGGTGCATGAGGAGTACCTGTGGGGCAATCCGGCGTTCGCGGTTACTCTGCTGCTCGCCCAATCCTTCAGCGAAGCGGGATGGGCGATGCGCCCCGGCGGTGCCATGGAGATCGACCAACTGCCGCTTCATATCGACCCGAAGGCAGGCGAATTCCAGGCCAAGCCGTGTGCCGAGGTCCTGCTCACCGAGGATGCCGTCGACCGCATGTTGGACGAAGGCCTCATGCCCCTGGTCTCGTTCAAGGACCGGGATCGCGTCCGGCTGGCAAGATTTCAGTCGATTGCCGACCCGCAGCGCGGGCTGGCAGCGCGATGGAGCAATTGAGCGCGCCGACGAATTGAACTCGCCCGCCGGCGATGCTTCTTGGGGCCCCCGCCGCCTGTGAGCGTTCCAGATTCACAAGTCGACGGCCGAACGGGGTCGGTTTTCTAATCTAGCGCTTGTGAAAAATAATCCCCCGGATGATCCTTTTCTCACCATTTTTACGCTTTATACATTGTGGGATCCCACTAGAACGGGCTGAGAAACGTCGATTCATTCCGGGAAAAGTTTTTTGTCGGGAAAATGGGGCTTCGTGCTTGACTGCGAGTGTACCTTGTGATAAACCGTTGCACCACGACCCGTAGGGTCAGATTACGAGACGTCTGGCCACCCTCGGGATGGGGGTCCCCTGACCGCTACGTTCCCCCGGTCGACTGCAACATCGAATTCGTAAGTCTAATAAGGCACTTCCTCGAAAACTGCGAAGAAGTTAGGGAGAAAACATGGCAAAACCGAGCACACAGCACAAATTGGACCGGGTGCGACCGCCCCGGGTTCAGATTACTTATGACGTTGAGACCGGCGGCGCGATTGAAATTAAAGAACTGCCGTTCGTGGTCGGCGTCCTTGGCGATTTCACCGGACAACCTGAACAACCGCTACCCAAGCTCAAAGAGCGCCGCTTTGTCGAGGTGACGCCCGATAACTTCGATTCGGTTCTGGAAAGCATGAAACCGCATCTGTCGTTTGCGGTGGAAAACAAGCTGAGCGAGGATTCCGGCGCTGGCCAACTCCGCGTGGACTTGAAGTTCAAGAGCCTGGAAGACTTTGAGCCCGAGCAGGTGGCCAGGCAAGTGAAGCCGCTGAGGGAACTCCTCGACCTGCGAACCCGGCTCAACGATCTGAAGGGCACGCTGCAGACCAACGACAAGTTGGACGAAGCCTTGCTCGATGCCGTTAGCAAGACCGAAAAGCTCGACAAACTGAAAGCCGAAGTCGGCGAGAAGGGGGAACCCAATGCCTGAGACCCAGAAAGTTGCTGGCAATACGGCCGTTGTAGAGCAGGCCGCAGAATCGAGCCTGCTCGACCAGATTGTCGAAAAGGGACGATTTAGCGACCCGAGTGCGCGCGAGCGCGGCAAGGGACTGATCAAGGAATTCGTTGCCCAGGTTCTCGAAGGGTCAATGACGCTGGGGCGCGATGCCGACCAGATGATCTCCGCGCGCGTAGCGCAGATCGACCATCTGATTTCGCTGCAACTGAACGAAGTCCTGCACAACGAGCAGTTCCAGAAGCTGGAATCCACCTGGCGCGGACTGAAGTATCTCCTCGACCAGTCGGAAACCGGAACGCAACTGAAGATTCGCATCCTGAATGCTTCAAAAAAAGATTTGCTGCGCGACTTACAGCGCGCTGCCGAGTTTGATCAGAGTGCGATGTTCAAGAAGGTCTACGAGGAAGAGTACGGCATCTTCGGCGGCGAGCCGTTTGGCGCGCTGGTCGGCGATTACGAATTCAGCAAACATCCCGAAGACTTGGAACTGTTGGAGAAGGTCTCGCAGGTCGCGGCTGCCGCGCATGCGCCGTTCCTTTCGGCCGCATCGCCGGAATTGCTGAACATGGATAGCTTCACCAACCTGGACCAGCCTCGCGATATCGGCAAGATCTTCGACAGTACCGAGTACGCGAAATGGAAGGGGTTCCGCGAGAGCGACGACTCGAAGTATGTCTGCCTAACCTGCCCGCGCATCCTGATGCGTCTGCCTTACGGCCGGGATACTTCTCCGGTAGACGGCTTCAACTTCGAAGAGGGCGTCGACGGAACCGATCACACCAAGTATCTCTGGGGCAACTCCGCGTTCGCGCTGGCGTCGAAAATGACGCAGGCCTTCGCTACCTACGGGTGGTGCGTGGCTATCCGTGGCGTCGAAGGCGGCGGCCTGGTCGATGGATTGCCATCCCACACCTTCCGCACTGATGAGGGCGACGTGGCGCTGAAGTGCCCGACCGAAATCGCCATCACGGACCGTCGCGAAAAAGAGCTGGCGGATCAGGGACTGGTTTCGCTGGTTCATTGCAAGGGAACGGACAAGGCTGCATTTTTCAGCATCCAGTCCTGCAACAAGCCCAAACTGTATGACAGCGATGCGGCCACGGCGAACGCTCGCCTTTCGTCGCAACTGCCTTACATGATGGCTACATGCCGCTTTGCGCACTATCTGAAGGCGATGATGCGCGACAAGATCGGCGGCTTCATGTCGAAGGACGAATGCTGGAGGTTCCTCAATCGCTGGATCAGCAAATATGTAACGCAGGACGATAAGGCCAATCAGACCACGAAGGCCAAATTCCCTCTGCGAGAAGCGCGCGTGGACGTGGAGGAAGTCAAAGGCAAACCTGGCGTTTACCGGGCCATTGCTTACCTTCGACCTCACTTTCAACTGGATGAACTCAGTGTGTCGCTCCGGCTGGTGGCGGAGTTGCCGGCTGCTGCGAAGTAAATTGAACCCGCTGTACCGTGTCGGAGCTTCAAACAAGGCCCTAAGGGGCTCTTGAATTTCAATCGTGTGATTTAGGAGGAATTGCTATGGCAAATGATGCGTATCTTCTGATCGCCACCGTTGATGGAGAATCGGTTGCGCAAGGGATGACCAACAATATTGAGCTGGACAGCTTTTCGTTCGGCGCTTCGAACCCCGCTGACGTCGGCGGAGGCGGTCTGTCGGCCGGGAAATGCTCCCTGTCGGACTTCAGCTTCACGTGCGCGGTTGACAAGGCGAGCTATCAGATTCTGAAAGCCCTTTACACCGGCCAGCACATCGCCACAACCACGTTCTCGCTTCGCAAGTCGACCGGCGCCGCAACCCCATACACCTACCTGCAGGTCACGATGACCAATTGCTATATCACGAGCAATAGCATCGGCGGAGGAGGAGTAGGCGTACCCTCGCAGAGCGTCAGCATTGCATACGAGCAGATTTTGTATACCTACTACACGCAGGACACTTCGAGTGGTGCGGTGACTCAAGCTGGAGCCGCAACCTACAACATTGGCGCCGTGCAGCAGAGCTAGTCAGGCGGCGGCTAAACGTTGGTTCGAATCTGGAGGCATCTCCGCAGCCGGCTTTGGCCGGAGTGGAGGTGCCTCCACGCTCTACGGCAACTTCCGGCGGAATGATCTCTCCCAGTGTAAGTCTGCCGGTGTTTGCAGAATCCATTCCAGATCGTGGGTGCGCGATGACTCCACTAGAGCTTTACCGGGCAGGCCGGCTGACCGATGCAATTAAGGCGTTGAGCGCCGAATTGCGCGACAATCCCACCGACATAAAGCGTCGCACCTTCCTCTTTGAACTCCTCTGCTTTGCTGGCGAGTATGATCGCGCGGACAAGCAGCTAGAAGTGTTAGGACAGGCCGGGCCAGAAAGCGAATTGGGTGTTCTGCTTTATCGCAGCGCATTGTTTGCCGAGCGTCAGCGCCACGATCTATTCGAAAAGGGCGAACTCCCTGCCGAAAAGGATGATGGCGAACCGAGCCGTGGCGGCGTGGCGAACGACAAGCCCTTCGGTTATTTCTCAGACGCCGATCCCAGAACTGGCGCTAGGCTCGAGCTGTTTGCCGCCGGAAACTATTTGCTGCTTCCGCTGGAGCACGTAGCCTCCATACAAATCCCTCCGCCGCAGCGGCTCCGCGATCTGCTGTGGACGCCCGCCGCAGTGCGCACGACGCCTTCTTTTAAGGGCACCGAACTGGGAGAAGTGTTGCTCCCCGTGCTGGCCCCGTTCTCCTGGCGGCATCCCGATGAAGCCGTTCGCCTGGGACGCATGACCGTCTGGGAAAAGCCGCAAGGCTCTGAATATCAAGTTCCGTTTGGACAAAAGATGTGGGTGGTGGACGACGACGACATCTCATTCCTTGAACTGCGCGCCCTCGAGTTCAACCCAGCCTCTGTGGCCGCCTAATCTATCATGCCCCTTCCCGACGATCTGCTGAACCCTATTGAAGGGCCGAATCCCAGTGGCGCGAACCTGCGTTACGATCCGGTCTACGACAAGATCAAAGAAGCGCGGCGCGAGGAGGACCAGCCTCCGCCAGGGATGACCGAGCGCGATCGCAAAGTTCCTGACAACCTGCTCGTCATCAAACTAGCCACCGAACTCCTCACCAAGAAAACCAAAGACCTGCAGGTTGCCGCCTGGCTCACCGAGGCCTGGCTCAAGCAGAAAGGTTTTGGCGGACTGAAGGACGGCCTCGGTTTGTGTCTGGGCCTGGTCGACAAGTTCTGGGACTCGCTGTACCCCGAACTGGAAGATGGCGATTCGCAAACCCGCGGAGCGCCATTGGGATTTATCGGAGTCAAGCTCGATATCCCGATCAAGTTCGTGCCAGTGGTGGAGAAGGCGACATATGGCCAGCTCGACTACCAGCAGTCTCGTGACGTGGGTTACGAGGATCAGGCCAAGACCGACGAGGCCAAGAAAAGCCGCGCCGCAGCGGTGAAGGAAGGCAAACTCGCTCCCGAGGTTTTCGATAAAGTTTTCGAAGAGACACCGAAAAAATTTTACGCCCAGGCGGAGCAGGATCTCGACGCCTGCTTGAGTACGCTCGCTCTGCTGACCAAGATGTGCGACGAGAAGTTCGGAGATGACGGGCCGGCTTTCGGATCATTGAAGAAGTCGCTGGAAACAGAACGGCACCTGATTCACGGATTTCTCCAGAAAAAACGCGAGAAGGAACCCGATCCGGTGGAAGCGGTCCCGGCCGCTGAGGGCGCGGGCGCCGAGGGTGAAGCTGCGACCGCGGAAGGAGGCGGCGCGGTACGCACCGGTGTTCTAATCTCGCTGGACAACTCGTCGGAACCTGCCGACCGCGTCGACGCGATTCGTAAAGTTGCGGAGGCGGCGGCGTTTCTGCGCCGCCGTGAGCCTACCAGTCCAGCGTCTTATTTGATGCTGCGCGGCCTGCGCTGGGGCGAGTTGCGCGCGGCCATCGATCTGGCAGACCCTACGCGACTGGAGGCTCCGCCCACCGAACTTCGCCGGCATTTGAAAAAGCTGCTGCTCGACAAGAAGTACGAGCAATTGCTGGAAGCCGCCGAGAGCGCAATGGCGTTGCCGTGCAGCCGCGCATGGCTCGACCTGCAGCGTTTTGTAGTCGAGGCGTGCGATGGCCTGGGCAGCGGATACGAAGCGATTGCGAGAGCGATTCGTTCAGAACTGAAGGCTCTGGTTACTGATGTTCCGCAACTGCTCGATGCCACATTAATGGACGAAACTCCAGCGGCAAACGCCGAAACCCGCGCCTGGTTAGTCGCGCTAACTCAGGCGCCTTCCGGGCCACCTGCTCCGGCGGAAGCGCCCCTGCAGGCCGCGGCCAGTTCCAACGGTTTGGGATCGCGATGGCCAGGGCAGCCAACCGACGCGTACGCCTCGGCGGTGCAAGCCCTGCGCGAAGGCCAGGAGCGTAAGGCATTCGAAATTCTGCAGCAGGATATTGCGCGCAAGCGCTCTGGACGCGAGCGCTTCCGCCGCCGGATGCAACTGGTGGAAATCTGCGCATCCACTAACAAGCCAAACGTCGCGCAGCCCATCCTCGACGATTTGGCGGCGGCCATCGAGAACCACAAGCTCGATGAGTGGGAAGATCCCGGCATGGTCGCTGGCGCCCTGGCCACGATTATGAAGATGAGCATGAAAATTCAGGCGGACAAGGCGCAGCAGCAGAAATTGTTCGAGCGCATTTGCCGCCTCGACCCGGCGCAGGCGCTCGGAGACGGGAAGTAATTCATGGCCAGGCGAGACGCTACTGGACCAGTCACGCTCTCGGTGCTGGACCGGCTCATCGATCGGGATCCGAAGACCGGTTCGGAGATTCCCCTCACCCGCGCGCAATCCCTGCGCGAGTTGAAATTGGGCCTGAAGCGCGATCTCGAATGGCTGCTCAATACCCGGCGGACGATTGATCCGGCGCCGGACTCGGCTCGCGAGACGGTTCGCTCAGTCTACCAATACGGGTTTGCCGACATCACTTCCAAGTCGGTTCTGTCGACTCGCGACCATAGCGATCTGGTGCGCGAGATGGAATCGGCGATCGCAATTTTCGAACCACGATTGAAGAGGGCCAAGGTGCGCATGGAGGCGGTGGAAGGCAGCTATCGAAGCTTGAAGTTCGTGATCGAAGGACTGCTGTGCATGGATCCTGCGCCCGAACCTGTGCGTTTCGATACTGTGCTCGAGTTGGGTAAAGGCGAGTACGAAATCAAGGGAGCCGACCTTGCGCAATGAGCTGAGGAATTACTACGAGAGCGAGCTCACGTTCCTGCGCCAGATCGGTGCGGAGTTCGCCGACAAGTATCCGAAGATCGCCTCGCGCCTGGTGCTGGAGCCCGATCGCTGCGAAGATCCACATGCCGAACGCATGCTGGAAGCCTTCGCGCTGCTGGCGGCGCGAGTTCACCTGCGCATCGACGACGACTTTCCCCAGATCACTGAGGCGCTGCTCAACATCCTTTATCCGCACTATATGCGGCCCGTACCGTCAATGTCAGTAGCGCAGTTTCACACCGATGCGGAACAGGGCAAGCTCACCAGCGCCCTCAAGATTCCGAAAGGAACCGTTCTGTATTCGCGTCCGGTGGAAGGCGTGCCGTGCAAGTTTCGGACTTCCTACGACACGACGGTGTGGCCCTTCAAAGTTTCGCAGGCACAGTGGATGACGCCCGACCGCATTCGCCCCGCCTTGCGCGCGTCGGAAGCCGCGGTGCTGCGACTCGAACTGGAATGCTTCCAGGATGTTTCTTTTGAAAAGCTCGAACTCGACACGCTCAGCTTCTATCTGAACGGCGAGAGCGCAGTGGTCCACGGGCTGTACGAGCTGTTGTGCCGGAACTGCGTCCGCATTCTGCTGCGCGATCCGGCGAACCCGAAAGCTCCAGTGCGTGAACTTCCCGTGAAAAATCTGCAGCCCATGGGTTTTGGAGAGACGGAAGACGTGCTGCCTTATCCCCGGCGCTCGTTTGTGGGTTACCGGCTGCTGCAGGAGTACTTCGCATTTCCGGAGAAATTCTTTTTCATGAGCCTCGGCGGGCTCTCGGAGTTGCAGCGCGCCGGGCTCACCTCGAAAGCCGAGATTCTATTCATGATCTCGCCCTTTGAGCAGGACGGCCGCCAGCAGCGCCTGGAAGTCGCGGTGAATCCGAAGACGCTGCGTTTGGGCTGCACTCCCATCATTAACTTGTTTGCGCAAACTGCCGAACCGATCCTGGTTGATCAGACCCGCTACCAGTATCCGATCGTGCCCGACGCGCGCCGCCGGCAGACCATGGAAATTTATTCCGTCGACGAGGTGGTCTGCACTGACGTAGAGACTCATCAGACTGTCACGTTTCAGCCTCTCTATTCGGAGCGGCACGCGGTGGCGGGAACAACTCCGGCGTACTGGTACGTAACCCGGTCGCCTTCAACCCGCAAGGGCGACGACGGCACCGACGTTTTTCTTTCGCTGGTCGATCTCTCGGCTCGCCCCATGCAACTCGACTACGACACGGTGACGGTGCGAAGCACCTGCACCAATCGCGATCTGGTGACGCGGTTACCCTTTGGCAGTGAAACCGGCGATTTCGAAATGACTGGGGCGGCCGCGATTAAGCGCATCGTCGCGCTGCATAAGCCGACCCGGACGCTGCGTCCCCCACTCGACGGAAAGACTTTGTGGAGCCTGATCTCGCACCTATCGCTGAATTATCTTTCTATTGTCGATGACGGCAAAGAGGCATTGCAGAAGATACTTGAACTCTACGATTTCTCCGAGTCGCCCGACACCAAGAAACAAATTGGCGGAATCACCTCAGTCGACGCGCGCCGGCATTTCACGCGCGTGATCTCCGAACACGGGATTGGTTTCGCGCGCGGCACCCGGGTCGAAATTGAATTCGACGAAGAACAATTCAGCGGCGGCGGGGCGTACCTGTTTGCCAGCGTGCTCGAAAAATTTCTGGGTCTATACGTGTCGATGAACAGCTTCAGCCAACTAGTGGCGCGCAGCCGCCAGCGAAAGGAGCCGTTGGAAGAGTGGCCACCGAGAGCGGGACAATCCGTTCTGATCTAACCGCATCTGAGATCGCCGAGAAGCTCCGTCGCGAGCCTTTCTCGTTCGATTTCTTCCAGGCGGTGCGTCTGCTCGAGCGCCTTTTCCCGGAGCGGACGTCGGTCGGAAAGTTTACACATCCTGAGAACGAGGTTGCGCGTTTTGGAGTGCATCCTTCGCTGGCGTTTCCAGCCAGCCAGATCCAGTCCATGGATTGGCCGGGCGAGGATTTGGCCGGCGAAGACGGGCACGGGGAAGATTCCCAGCAGAAACCGGTTCACATGACCGTTAATTTCATGGGGTTGACCGGGCCCCAGGGAGTTCTTCCCAATCCCTATACCACGCTGCTCATCGAGCGCTTGCGATTCAACGATACTGCGCCGCGGGATTTTCTGGATATCTTCAATCACCGGATCATCTCCCTTTTTTATCGAGCCTGGAGGAAGTACCGCTTTGACGTGGCGTGCGAGCAGGGCGAGCGCGATCTTTTCTCGCGGCATCTGCTCAGCCTGCTGGGACTGGGCACGGATGGCCTGCGCGACCGGCAAGCGGTATCGGACGATACGCTGATCTACTATGCGGGCTTGCTGGCGCAGCGCCCGCGCTCGGCTCAGGCTTTGCAGCAGATTCTCTCCGACTACTTTGACGTGCCGGTCCAGATCGAACAATTTGCGGGTGGATGGTATCGCCTGGATCGCGAGACTCAGTGCAATCTTTCGGAAGGAAAAAGCGAGAGCGGCGAACTTGGTTTCGGCGCCGTGGTGGGAGACGAAGTTTGGAACCAGCAGTCGAAGGTGCGCATCGTTCTGGGTCCGCTGACTCTGGAGCGTTACGCCGATTTTCTGCCCGACGGCCAGTCGTATGAGCCGCTGGGCGCGTGGGTGCGATTTTTCTCGAACGACGAATGGGATTTCGAAGTGAAGCTGATTCTCGAACGCGAGCAGGTTCCGGCCTGCACCCTGGGTGTGGAAGGCATATCTGGTCCGCAATTGGGCTGGGTGTCGTGGGTGAAGTCGGTGCCCTTCGGCCGGGACCCGGACGATACCGTGCTGGCGCTGCGAGCAGCGGAAGGAGAACGTCATGAATCTAAAGTCTCTGATCGGCAAGCTTAACGATTCGACTCGCGGCGCGTTGGAGGCAGCGGCTGGACTCTGCCTGGCGCGCACGCACTATGACATCGAAGTGGAGCATTACCTCACAAAGCTGCTCGACTCCACCGACAACGATGTGGCCGCGATTTACAAACACTTCGAGATTGACACCTCGCGGTTTTCCGGCGAACTGGCTCGCGCCCTCGACAAACTGAAGACCGGAAACGCGCGCACGCCGTCTCTAAGTCCCTCTCTGATGCGGATGCTGATCGAAGCCTGGACGATTGGCTCGATCGATTACAACGCCGGACAGGTGCGAACGGGTTTCACTATTCTCGCTCTCGCCACGAACGACGAACTCGTGCGCCTCATGCGCGACATCAGCCGCGAGTTTCAGAAGATCCAGGCCGACGCGTTGCGCAAAGACTTCGCCTCGATAGTCGGCAATTCGAGCGAAGAGGCGCAGGCCGCGGTAGCGGCCGCCGCCGCGGCGCCAGGCGCGCCCTCCGCTGGCCTGCGTCCCGGCGGAAAAACTCCGAACCTCGACCAGTTCACCATCAATCTCACCGAGAAGGCGAAGACGGGAAAGATCGATCCTGTGCTGGGACGCGACTTTGAAATTCGCCAGGTGGTCGACATTCTCATGCGCCGCCGCCAGAATAATCCAATTCTCACCGGTGAGGCTGGCGTAGGAAAAACGGCCGTAGTGGAAGGCTTCGCGTTGCGCGTAGCACAGGGAGACGTGCCGCCACCGCTCCGCAACGTCATCATCCGTACCCTCGATCTCGCGCTGCTGCAGGCGGGAGCGGGAATCAAAGGTGAATTCGAGAACCGGCTCAAGGGCTTGATTGAGGAAGTAAAGGCCTCGCCCATCCCCATCATTTTGTTCATCGACGAAGCCCACACCATGATCGGCGCCGGTGGACAGGCGGGACAAGGCGATGCGGCGAATCTCCTGAAGCCGGCTCTGGCGCGCGGCGAACTGCGAACCATCGCCGCCACCACTTGGTCGGAATACAAGAAATATTTTGAAAAAGATCCCGCGCTGGCTCGCCGCTTCCAGGTCGTGAAAGTGGAAGAGCCGATCGAAACGCAGTGCCTCACCATGCTGCGCGGCATTGTGCCCTCGCTCGAAAAGCACCACAAAGTTCGCATCCTGGATGAGGGGCTGACGGCGGCAGTTCATCTTTCGCATCGCTATCTCGCCGGACGCCAGTTGCCCGACAAGGCCGTCAGTGTGCTGGATACAGCGTGCGCACGGCTTGCCCTCGGACAGAGCGCGACTCCGCCCGCCATTGAAGACAGTGTTCGCCAGATCGACGATCTGGCGGTGCAGCAACGCATCCTGGAACGCGAATCGCTGACCGGAACCGATCATCGCGAAAGGTTGCAAGAGATCGCCAGCAAGAGCGCGGAAATCGAATCGCATCTGGCGGGCCTGCGGACTCGCTTTGAAAAAGAACGCGACCTGGTCACCACGATCCGCGATTTGCGCTCTCAACTCGAGGGTGCGGGCTCGCAGAACGGCAACGCCGTCGCGCATGCTGAAATCCCCGGAGTTGCAACTGATGCAGCCGCGCCGACTCCAGCCACTGCAACTCCTGCGGCGTCATCGGTAACAACGTCGGCAACAGCCACCGCGGTTGAAGAAGCCGCCAAGTCCGTTGACGTGGCCGCGGTTCGCGCCCAACTGGCGCAGGCCGAGGCGGATCTCGCTGCGCTCCAGGGCGAGACGCCCATGATTCGCGTCGCCGTCGATGCTCAAATTGTGGGCGAGGTCATCTCCGCCTGGACCGGAATTCCCGCCGGCAAAATGATGAAGGACGAAATCACGACCGTCCTTTCTCTGCCGACATTCCTCGGTCAACGGGTAATCGGCCAACTCCACGCTCTCGAAATCATCAGCCAGCGCATTTCAACTTCGCGCGCTCGCCTCGACGATCCCAACAAACCCATCGGCGTTTTCATGCTCGTGGGCCCCAGCGGAGTCGGCAAGACCGAAACCGCGCTTGCGCTCTCTGATCTTCTCTACGGCGGTGAACGCAACCTGATCACCATCAACATGTCGGAGTTCCAGGAAGCGCACACCGTATCCACCTTGAAAGGCTCGCCTCCAGGTTACGTCGGCTACGGCGAAGGCGGTGTGCTGACTGAGGCTGTCCGGCGCCGACCGTATTCTGTTGTCCTGCTCGACGAAGTTGAGAAAGCTCACCCCGATGTGCTGGAGCTTTTCTACCAGGTGTTCGACAAGGGACACATGGAAGACGGCGAAGGCCGCGAGATCGATTTCAAGAACACGATCATCATTCTCACCACCAACGCCGGCACCGACACTATGGCGAAACTCTGTGCCGACCCGGAGACCATGCCCGGTCCCGAAGGTTTGCTCAAGGCGCTCAAACCGGAGCTTAACAAGATTTTCAAACCAGCATTTCTGGGGCGCATGGTACTGATTCCTTATCTGCCGATTCGCGATGAGAATCTGCGACAGATCATCCGGCTGAAGCTGGGAAAGATTCAGCGCCGCATGCAGGAAAATCACAAGATCGAAATGTCCTTCGATCCTGCCCTGGTGCAGGAAGTGGCGAATCGCTGTACTGAGGTCGAAAGCGGCGCCCGCAATGTGGACAACATTCTCACCAACACACTGCTACCTGATATTTCGCGGCAGTTGTTGTCGCGCATGGCAGCGAATGAGCCCATGGAGCGAATTCACGTGGGCATTGGGGCCGACGGAGCCTTCGAATATCGCTAAATAGCGAGCGGCGCCGACAATCTGAAGCGTCTGAAGTAGGCCGCCCTCGCGCGGTCGCCAAAATAGGACTGCGATAACCAAGGGAAGGATCGCTTCGTGGCAGACGAAAGCTACACCCAAGATAACCGGCTGCTCATTTTGGACACCCCGCTGGGCAAGGACGTGCTCCTGTTGCAGGAGTTGACCGGCGAAGAAGGAATCTCGCGCCTGTTTACCTACGAACTGAATCTGCTCGCCCACGAGAATGATTCAGTTGTCTTCTCCGATATCGTGGGGCAGAAAATTACGATCACCCTGAGCCGCCCCGACGGAACATCGCGCTACCTCAGCGGCTACGTGAGCCGTTTTACGCAGGGCGCTACTGACGATCGGATGTTTACTCATTACCACGCACAGGTTGTGCCGTGGCTCTGGTTTCTGACCCGACAGGCCGATTGCCGTATTTTCCAGAACATGGCCGTGCCTGACATCATCAGCCAGGTATTCAATCTGTTCGACTTTAAAGATTTCCGGCTCTCCCTGAAGAATACATATCCGCAGCTCGAGTATTGCGTGCAGTATCGCGAGACTTCCTTCAACTTCGTCTCGCGCCTCATGGAAGAGTTCGGCATCTTCTATTACTTCGATCATTCGACCGAAGGAAAGCACACTATGGTGCTGGCCGATCAGTCGAGCACGCTGCCGGCGTGTCCCAGCTCTCCGATCAGTTACGACACGCAAGTCGGAGGCATCTACGATCCCGAAGCCATCAGCGATTGGCACGTCGGACAGGAGGTGCGCACCGGTAAGTACACGGTAACCGACTACAATTTCATTACGCCTTCCACAAGTTTGCTGGCCAACGATCCGACAGTGGTGCAGCTCTCCGCTAGCCAACCGCTCGAACTCTTTGACTATCCCGGATTGCACACCACGAAAGATCAAGGCGACACCGTAGCCAAGACGCGCATGCAGGAAGAAGAAGCTGGCTACATGGTCGTGCAAGCGGCCAGTAATTGCCGCGCCGTGATGTCAGGCTACTCGTTTGTGTTGAAGAATCACTATCGCGGAGACCAGAATACGAACTACGTGGTCACCGAGGTTCGGCACTACGCCACCGCGGGACAGACTTACACGACCGCAGGCACGCAAGGGGGAGAGGTTTATTCCAACAACCTTACTTGCATTCCAGCTTCAGTGACTTACCGTCCCCCGCGGGTAACTCCGAAACCGTTTGTTCAGGGTCCGCAACCCGCGCTGGTAGTGGGCAAAGCCGGCGAGGAAATCTGGGTCGACAAATACGGGCGCGTCATAGTGCAGTTTTATTGGGACCGGCTCGGTAAGCAGAACGAAAACAGTTCCTGCTGGATCCGCACTTCCCAGCCTTGGGCCGGGGGAAACTGGGGCGCGATGTGGATTCCTCGCATCGGTCAGGAAGTGCTGGTCAGTTTTCTGGAAGGCGACCCTGACCGGCCAGTCATCACGGGCCGCGTCTACAACGCGAACCAGATGCCGCCTTACACTCTGCCCGATTACCAGACGCGCAGCACATTCATGTCGCGCACTTCCAAAGGCGGCGGCGCTTCGAACTATAACGAACTTCGTTTCGAAGATCTGAAAGGAAAGGAACAGATCTTCATGAACGCGGAAATGGATATGGATCTGCGCGTCGAGAAGGACTCGCGGGAATTCATCGGAGCCAACCGCCATCTCGTCGTAACCACCAATCAGCAGGAGCAGGTTCAGGCCGACAAGCACCTGCAGGTTCAGGGGAACCATTTCGAGCAGATCCAAGGGAACATGTCTCTGCAGGTCGCCGGAAACCAGATGGAGAGCGTCACCGGTAACAAGTCTCTGGCGGTCACCGGAAATCAGAGCGAGAGCGTGACGGGCAATCTCTCATTAGCCGTGACCGGCCAGCAGCAGGATACGTCCATGGCCTATGCGATGAAGACCGACACGACCATTCATCTCAATGCCGGGATGAGCGCAGTGATTGAAGCCGGCGTCGACCTGACGCTGAAAGTTGGCAGCAACTTCATCGATATAAATCCCGCGGGCGTCTTTATCACTGGGACCATGGTCTTCATCAACAGCGGCGGCGCAGCCGGAAGCGCGCCCGATGCCAGTCCGCAATCGCCCGACTCACCTACTGCCCCGCAGAAACCGGATACAGCCGACGACGGCAGCAAGGGTACGAAGTTGAACTAGGCCGGCCCGCTTGCGGTGGGGGGCACTGCCGACCTACGGCACCATGACCGTGAACTCTCCGGGGTCGACGAAGCTGATGATGCCCGCCCACATGCACATGAGCGTGGATGTATTGTCGAGCGTCGGCATGTAGGCGAGCAGCACGGTCGGAGCGCCTGGTACCCAGGGCGCGACCGTCATCGGGATGCAGGGCATCGGGGTCAGTACGCCCATCGCGGCGGCGGTCGCGGCGGCAACCATCGGGTTCGCGGGCGACATGCACATGCCGAAGGGCATGATGTTGACCATCGGAATGTTGTCCATGATGTTGGCGTCAGGCATTTCGCTGGTGAACACCATGTTTGTCGGCAAAACCACCAGTGAACTCGGCGCCATGCCCATGGTGCACATCATGGTTGCCCCCATGCAAACTTGCATCGGCATATGCCATCCCCCAGGCCAACTTGGCTGCCGGGAATTTTAGCAAAGCTGGAAGCGAATGCAACCCGTGGAGCGAGGTGTTGCAGTCCATGCGGAGGCATTAGTACTGACGGGCAAGGCAATCACCATCGTTGCCGACCGCAAGGCCGACGCCGTAGAGGATCTGTTGGCTAAGGATAAGCAATCGCCCGGATCGGTGACGGATTCGCAATTCTCGGCTGCCATCAAGGATCTGCTGGGTATGGTCCGGGAAGTCCAGCTCCTCGGCGCCTCGACTGCCAAGACAAATTCTGCATGAGTAAGCGTGAGCGAAGTTATGAAAGTTGTGATTCAACGAAAAGGCGAGTCTCTCCGCAAGCTGATTCAGCAGAAAGCGATTCCCGGTAGCGGCGTGACAGATGACCAGATCCAGCAAGCGACGGATGATCTCAGTCAGCTCAAAGAACAAGGTCGACGAATGGGATTATCGGTTCCCTGACGTTCGATATTCGATATCTGTGAATACCAGTGCCCGAAACCCCTTGTGCCCAGCGTTTTAGCAAAAACCCCCGGCGACTACAGCGAACCCCTCCGGTTAACCCAGTGAGAACTTTAGTAACCTTGCCCTAGCCCGCGGCATCTTACACTATTGATACAGAGCCACACAGGAGGGCGAACCCCCGAAAAGGGGAAGTAGTATGGCGAGAAATAAATTGACCTCGGGCATGTGGCGCATTGATCCGCAGAAGTGGTCGCGCGTGATCGACCGTTCTGGACAGCCGGTGGCCTCGATTGAAGCGGATACAGATCCCACGGCCAGCGCCAGCCTGATCGCAGCCGCGCCCGACATGTTCGAGTTGCTGCAAGCTTTAGAGAGCGACGAGTCGCTTCCTGAAGGCGTGCATGAAGAGATTCAATTGGTTCTTCGCCGCGCTCGCGGCGATTTTGGTCTGGCGGTTTTTTCCCGCAACGCCGCCAAGCAACTGAAGTCGAGGACCCAGGAATGGCTGAAGTTTATGGAAGGCCTGTGGACGCCGGGTCGCGACGGAAAACAATAGTCCTCTACTGATTTCCGATCGGCGTTGTCTCTACCGCGAGAGGCTGCTTCATCTTACCTGCCGCTTCCGTTTCCCGTTCGCCCTAGCCGGTTGGCCCTGCCCGATTTGACCTTTGCTTCCTGGCTCAGGAATTGTTATTGTGGGCAGCCGTGCTGAGAACCGCCTGAATATACCTTGCAGGCTAACCTCGGCGGGGCGCGCCGCGATTCTATGAAGCAGCTGAAACCAGTTCTGTGGACCAAGGGCACGTTCCTGACCCCGCAACATCTTCAGGTCCAAGATCGCTTCATCGAAGACGCGCTTAATTTTCGTCTGCAGGCGCTGAAGTTTTGTCCGTGGGGATTTCGCGAACTTTCGATTAATGCGGAACTTCTGACCGAGGGCCAGTTCGCCGTTACTCGCGCTACCGGCATTTTCCCCGACGGACTCCTGTTCGAGATTCCTGAGGCCGATCCGCCGCCACCGTCGAAGTCGCTGGAGGAATTCTTCGAGCCCGGGGATAAGAGTCTCGACATCTACTTAGCGATTCCAGACTACCGACAACGTGGCCTGAACGTGTCGACGGGCAAAGACGGAGGCACGCGGTACCTCGCGGAAGTGACTGCGTTTCGCGACGAGAATACAGGCACCGGCGAGAAGCCGATCCAGGTAGCGCGAAAGAATATGCGGTTGCTCGCGGACTCGGAGAATCGCGAAGGCTCTTCCGTTCTGCGCATCGCCAACGTCGAGCGCACGCCGGCCGGCACGTTTCAACTCAATCCCCGGTTCATTCCCCCGCTCATCGAAATCGGCGCCAGCGAATATTTGGTAGGACTACTGCGCGGCCTCGTCGAACTGCTTTCCGCACGAAGCACGCAGCTCTCTGCAGGGCGGCGGCAGAAAAATCAAAGCCTGGCGGATTTCACTGCTTCTGATATCGCCAACTTCTGGCTGCTCTATACGGTGAATTCGAATTTTCCCGTCTTCTCTCATCTCTACGAGAGCAAGATGGGCCATCCCGAAGAGTTGTACGCCGCCATGGTTACGCTGGCGGGTTCGTTGACTACGTTTTCGCAAAAATTGCGACCGCGGGATCTGCCGCTCTACGTGCACGATTCCCTCGGCCCCATTTTTTCCGAACTCGATGAGAAGATGCGCTCGCTTCTGGAAACGGTCGTGCCCACCAACCTGGTCTCTTTGCCGTTGAAGTTGTCGCAGGATTCGATTTATGCCACGGCCATCGACCACGACAAATATCTGACGAACACGCGCATGTACCTGGCGGTGAGCGCGGAAACCACGGAAGAAAACATCATTCAGAAAGTGCCGCAACTGGTGAAGGTCTGCTCCGCAACCCACATCGAGCACCTGGTACGGCAGGCCTTGCCGGGAATTTCCCTGCGCCATCTCACCAATCCGCCAAGCGCGATCCCAGTGAAATTGAAGTATCAGTATTTCGCGTTGAACCAGGCGGGCCCAGCCTGGGAGGCTGTCACTCGCGCTCGCAACTTTGCCGCATACGTTCCCGGAGAGCTGCCGAATCCGACTCTGGAATTGCTTATCCTGCTTCCGCAAGCGAACTGAAACGCTTCCCCACGAATCAGGCTCGCGCGAACCAGGACTTCGCGATTCAGGACTTCGCGATTCAGAACGTGCGTCCCGCCTAATGCTTTAGTACAAAGTAAAGCACCAGCAATGCGGCAGCAAAGAAAAGCACCGTCAGGATCAGAATCAGCGGCCAGTAGGAAACCGGCGGCGCCGCAACAGCCTCAACTTTCGGAGCCTTGGGAGCCGCAGGAAGTTTGGGAGCGGCAGGCATTTTAGGCGCTGCCGGAGCGGCGAAAGCAGGCTTGGGCGCCACCGGAGGCGGAGGCAACGGTGGAGGAGCCATGGCCGGAACCGCCAACGCTGGCATGGCGAACGCGGGCGATCCAGCGGCCCTGGCTGGGCCTTCGGCACCGGCGTCGTCGGCAGCAGGATTGACAGGCCGCGCGGAAATGATGCGTGTGTAGGAGCTCGGACCGCTAGGGATCTCCTGCGGAATAGGAGGGGCCTCGCTGACCGGGCGCGAGAAAGCGCCCGTCGCTCCGTCAGGACTCAGAGCTGACGGTGCAGCCGACGGTGGCCTCGGCACCGGCGGATTCGACGGCACCGGGATCGGGAAAATCGGCGGTGCCGGAGGTACGTACGACGACGCCTTCGGCGCAGAAAAAGCATCCTTCGGAGCCGCCGGAAAGCTCGACGACGGAAGCCCTGACTCCGCAGGGTCCGGAGAGTGAAGGCCTGACGCGGGAAGAGGCGACGCGGAAAGCCCCGGCACGGGATTCGCGTTGGCTCGCGGCAATCCCGGCGGCGAAGTTGTACTCGACATCCGCGGAGAAATCTCCGGAGTGAACCATCCAGTGAACGATCCCGCCGGCTCGTTTCCTGCGATTCCCGGTGCTGGCGGCGGCTCTTCCTTCTGCGGCTTCACCGAGCCAAACATCGACGTAAAGTCCCCGACAGGTTTCTGTGGAACCTCCTGCCGCGGGCTGACAGCCGGGGTCTCTGACGGAACGTCTCCGCGAAATGGTCCCTGAAAAAAACTGGTGAACTCGCCGAGCTTGGGGCCCTCCTTAGGTGGAGCGGTCGTGACCGGAGAGGGGAAATTCCTGGCTGCGAAATCGGGCCGAAACGATTCTGCGGGACCGCCCGCGTTCGGATCCGTCTTAGGCGGAGCCGGAATTCGCACAGATTCCGGCGCCCATGGCGGTGTCGAGTGAAGGCCAGATTGTCCGCCCGCGGAACTGATCGGCGGCAGAGGCCTGGGCGGCGGTGCAGGAATCGAATACGGATCCGCTTCCCTTAGAGGCGCGCTCGGCGCGGTCGACTTCGCAGGCGGATCGAAATCCCGCAACAACTGCGTAACCGAAACCGGGCTCGCCGAGACTGAGGGCATTGATGCTGGCGGCCTTGAAGCTGGCGGAACGGGAACTGGGGTCACGGGAACCGGAACTGGAGTGACTGCGACCGGTCGCTGCGGGATGTCCTTCAGTGCTACCTCCGCCGTCGCTGCACGGCTCTCCGGCGTCGGAGGCGGTGGAGGGATCTGAATCTCCTGGGTATCGCGCGCTTGCGCCTTGTACTGCTTCACCCATGCCCGCAGCGCAGTCTCCTCCGGCAATTTGGTCACCAGATAGGCGTAGAGCGTCCCACTATAACGACCGGTTTCCAGCACCAATCCCACCGGCTCTGGCGCGACCCGGCGAAACGAGTCGAGCACCCACTGCACCGTAGGCTGGTTCGGCTTCTGCGGATCACCATGCAAAATGTGCACCAGCACCCGCTCACCCCGCACTTTGTCATTGGCGACGAAAGTTTCCACCGCGCCCGTGGTAAGCGACTCCAACAGTTCGTATTTTTCTCCGAATTTCATGCTTGCTTCGTAATTCCCCTCGCGAAAGCCACTCGCCTCGACGCAGGATTATACCTCGCGGTTGCAAGCGAATCGCAAAGAATGCAGAGAGTTGAACACCCGGCGAACGCTCGCATGTTAGACCACTCTAAGCCTTGCCGGACCAGCCTGGCACGACTCGACGCCGGGGTGCATTCGCGAGCACCTGGACTGCCATTTCAGCCGGGATTTTTCTTGACTTGCACCCTCGCCGGGATCAAAATTGCCTTCACTCCCGCGTCGCAGGCAATATGTGTCCCAGACGTTTCGGCGGAGATTCGGTGCCTGTGGACGACCTAATTCCCCCGGAGTTTAAAGTTTCCGTTGGTGAAGTCAAAACTTGAAGGATTTTCTCGCCAGGAGTTTGCGATGAATTCAGTGCCTATGAATTTCGTGCCCATGAGTTTCGTGTCGAAGAAGACATTCTTGCTCGTGTTCTTGCTCGCCGCGCTGGTTGCAAGTGTGGCCGCCGACAAGAAGACCGCCCCAGCGCCGAAAGCCGCGCCCAAGGCCGCACCCAAAGCTCAGGCTGCGCACCCTGCCGCCAATCGCCCGGCGACTACCAATCGTCCAGCGACTACCAATCGCCCAGGTGCCGCGGGCACCAGGCCTGGAACCGCGGCAGGCACGAGGCCCGGTGTCGGCAGACCAGGGGCGGGAACCGCCAATAGGACTGGTACTGCCGGCAGGCCTGGCGCCGGTGGGGCAGTCGGCAGAAACGGCAACATGGGAGGAGCCAGAGGCGGCGCTGGTAACGTATCCAGAGTCAACCGGCCCCTTCCCGGGAAGCAGGTTTCCCTCAGAGGCGGTGGAACAGCGAGCATCCGCCCCAACGGACAGATTCGTTCCATCAATCGAAATGGCATGCACATCGAACACGGCCTGAACGGGAGCCGCCGCATCGAGAGCATGCACAATGGCGCTCGCGTTGTAACCACCGGCCGAGGGTCTGGCTACGTACAGCGGCCTTACGTTACCCGCGGTGGCCGCGCCTACGTATCGCGCACGGTTGTCATCAATCACGTGGCGTACGCCCGCGTGTACCGTTCGTATTCATACCACGGCTACTGCTGCTATTACGGCTATCATCCTGCGTTTTACTATCACCCCGGGTTTTACGGCTGGGCCTATAATCCCTGGCCCGCGCCGGTGTATTGGGGATGGGGATGGGGTGGAGCGCCTTGGTATGGATTTTACGGCGGCTACTTCGCTCCGTATCCCAGCTATCCTTCGGCTGCGTTCTGGCTGACCGACTATCTGATTGCAGCGAATCTGCAGGCCGCCTACGCGGCGCAAGCAGCGGCCAATGCCGCAGCCGCGAACGGAGCTGCGGCGGATGCGGCAGCGGGCGGTGGTGATCAGCAAGCCGACAACTCCGGCGGCGGCGATCAGACTGCAGCCAGTTCCGGCCCGGTGGTCCTTACTCCTGAAGTTAAGGCAGCGATTGCGGAAGAGGTAAAAGCGCAACTCGCCGCCCAGCAGACAGCAGCGGCTCAACCGGCTGCCGCAGGTGGAGACTCGGGCGGTGGGCAAGCGCAGCCTCAGCAAGCCAGTGAAGAAGTGCCGCCCGCTCTCGATCCCGCGCGGCGCACCTTCGTAGTCGATACCGATCTGGCGGTGGCAGCCGACGGCCAGGAATGCGAACTGACCGGCGGCGACGTCATCACCAGAATTACCGACACTCCCGACGACGACAAGAAAGTGACCGTGAGTGTGGCCAGCAGCAAAAAGAAGGATTGTGCTCCCGGCAAGCAAGTTGCCGTCTCGGTCGACGACCTGCAGGAGATGCACAATCATTTCCAGGAGCAGCTCGACAACGGCATGAAGGAAATGGCCGCCAAGCAGGGAACCGGCGGGTTGCCGAAGGCTCCCGATACTGGCACCACTGCCTCCGACGTTCCGCCTCCGCCCCCGGATGCGAGCGCTGCTAAGACTCTCGAAGATCAGCAGGCCGCAGCCGATCAGACAGAAGCCCAGGTTTCGAAGGAGGCATTCAGCCAAGGTTCGTGACCTCGGCTGAGTTGCGGTTTCTGCGAAGGGAATAAAACAATTGAGAATGGGATCGCCGGTAGGGTGAATCTACCGGCGATTATTTAGCAGCAACTCTTCCGCTTTCTGCGCCTGCTGAGCTTTTTGCAACAAGTCTTTCGCCCCCTTGCTAGGGTCAACCACAGCTGCTTTGGTGAAGCAGGCGATCGCTTCGTCGTATTTCCCGTCGTCCATGTATTTGTTTCCATCGTTGACTAACGAGTCGTAGGATTGCGCCGGAACGACTACCGTACCCGGCGCGGGAGTCACCAGGATTCGATTGATCACCTGCGTCACATCGGGAACAGCGCCGGCCAGCGTCTCTGCCGCTTTGCGGTCTTCCGGGGTCAGCACGCTGCCGTCGAGAATTACCTCGCCCTTCTCAGAAACCGATACTCGGAGCGCAGCCTTGTTGAGATCTGGCTCGGTATTCAACACCTCGATGACCGCTTTCTCAACTCGCAATCGCTGAAGCGATTGATACTTCAAATAGCCGACCCCCGCCACCAGGGCTGCCGCCAAGAGCAAAGCCACAAGCCCCAGGAAGTGCTTCAGCCCGAATTTTTTGGGCTGCAAAAGTACATGCTGTGCCGCGCTCTTTACTAGCACTGAGGCTGGCTGCGGTGGCGGCGCCGCAATGGTTTTTGCCATCGCCGGCTTCGTCGCAATCGGCGAAGTCAATGGCGGAGTTGGAGGCGAGGCGATTGCCGGCGCCTTCGTGGGAACTTCTACGGGAACTGTCGCGGCGATTGTTCCAGTTCTGGGCTTGGTTGCGGGCGTGGTCTTAGTGCCCGGCGGAGCCGGCGCGACTCGCGGCGCAGTGGTCGAAGGCGGAGTTCTAACGCTCGTGATCGGCGCGGGCACGACTTGACTGCTCTGTGCCGGACTGCTTTCCACAACCGCGTCTTCCCATGATCCGCCGTGCAGAGCAGTTATCTCATCCATGGCAGCGATAAATTCTTCTGCAGTCTGGAATCGTTGATCCCGCGATTTGTCGATCGCTTTCAGAATGACCTGCGAGAGCGCCTCGGGTAGGTGCAGCTCCGGAACGCGCTCGTGGGGCGGCTTCACGTTCCCTTCCATGTGCTGGATCATCAGCGAATAGAGCGTGTCGCCGTCAAACGGCGCTTGCCCCGTCACCATTTGATAGAGCACCACGCCGAGGGAATAAATGTCAGTGCGGCCGTCAATCTCGCCGCCCTTCTTGCCCATGAATTGTTCCGGCGACATGTAGAGCGGCGTGCCAACCAACATGCCGGTCATCGTCATTCCCGACGACTTGCCATCACCGCCGGAAGTCTCGCGCAGCTTCGCGATTCCGAAATCGAGCACCTTGGCCATTTCCTGACCCTGCTCGTCCTTAGTAAGGAGGATGTTTCCCGGCTTGATGTCGCGGTGCACCACCCCGAGCTGGTGGGCGACTCCCAGCGCCCGCGCCGCCTGCGTCACAATACGCAGCGCCCGCGGCACCGCGAAAGGCCCCTGTTCCAGAAGAACCTCGCCGATGCTTTTGCCCTCCACCAGTTCCATCACAATGAAGGGGCGACCGTCGTCGGTGTAATCGAAGTCGTCCACGCGGACGGCGTTCGGATGGCGAAGCTTGCGGGTCACCACGGCTTCGGTCTGAAAGCGCTGCAGAAAGTTGGAATCTCCGGCAACGCCCTCGTTAACCACCTTGATCGCACACATCTCGTTAAACGTGAGATGTCGCCCACGATAGACCACGCCCATGCCGCCAATTCCAAGCTGATCCAGGATCTCGTACTTATTGCGGATGATCATCCCCGGCTGAAGTTCGTGCGTGCTCTGCAGCCCAGTCTGGTCCGCGGGACACACGTTGTAGTCGGTCGGATATGTCTTGTGACAGGCAGGGCAATATTTCATGAGATCCCGTTACGCGGCCCCGAGCTTCGAATGCCGCATCGGCCGATAACACTACATAGCAGGGAATGCTCACGCAGAAAAGCGCAGCTGTCAAGGTCCTTGAAATTGACTTCGGATATGCGTGTCCTTAAAATTGGCGGCCAGCAAATGATCCTGCCCCGTGAAGGCAGGAAATACGCTTATGAGCCATCGCCTTCATCTGATTCGCGTGGTCGCGGCTTGCGCCATCGCCTTCGGTTCCGCTTCGGCGCAGACGCAGGATCTTGCTGCTACCCGGCAGAAGGCCGAGGCCGGGGATTCGATTGCCCAGTTCGACTTAGCCCGAGCGTATATGTTCGGGGAGGGGGGCGTCGCAATCGATGCGAAGGAGGGGCTTCGGTGGTTACGGAAATCTACGGATCAAGGCTACGTCGGCGCTGAATATGCTATGGGATACATCTACCAAACCGGCACTGAAGGACTTCCGAAGGATCAGCATGAAGCGGCGAAATGGTTCGTGAAAGCGGCCCGTCAGCAGAACAAGAAATCCCAAGAACAACTGTCGGAGATGCTCGCGCACGGCCTGATCTCAGCCCGCGAGGCCAACTGGCACGTCCCCGATCAAGCCGCATCCTCCGCGACTAAGCCGGCAAAAACCGGCGCCATGCCTTTTTCTCTCGCCGAAGTTGAAACCGGACTCAAGAGCTGGATCACGACCCGGCGCATGGCGATTCTGGTTCAGCAATTTGGAGTGGACTTCGCACTGAGCGACCCCATCCGCAAGCGCCTGGGCGACGCCGGGGCAGACTCTGCTCTGCTGCAAATTATTTCTGCCTCTAAGCGTCCCCTCTAAGAGTGGCCGCCTTCCCGCGTTGTATACTCTGAGGTCTTCGCGCTGAGGTCTTCGCGAAACGACAACTGAGCGTCACGTTCGAGCGAGCCAACCTTTCACTGAAGGAGATTCACCATGCAGAGCCGCATCACCGGCACCACCATGCCCGTCCTGGAATTTGCCCTCGAACCCAACGAGGCCGTGATCTCCGAGGCCGGAGAACTCTCGTGGATGGGCAGTTCGATCCAGATGACCACACATACACAGTTCGGCGGCGGCGGAGGAATCTTCGGCGTGCTCAAGCGCGTGGCCGGCGGAGGCTCTCTGTTCATGACGGAATACCGCGCCATCGGCGCGGCGAGTGAACTTGCCTTCGCCACTAAACTTCCCGGTCACATCGTGCCCGTCGAAGTGTCGCCGGGACGCGAGTACATGATTCACCGCCACGGCTTTCTCTGCGCCACGCAAATGATTCAGATCAGCGTCGCCTTCCAGCAATCGCTCGGCGCCGGAATCTTCGGCGGCGACGGATTCCTCCTGCAAAAGGTCAGCGGACAAGGTATCGCCTGGCTCGAACTTTCCGGCGAACTCGTCGTGCGCGATCTGCAGCCCGGCGAAACCTTGCGCGTCCATCCCGGCCACGTGGGCGCGTTTCAGTCCAGCGTCTCTTTCCAGATCACAACCGTCCCAGGCATCAAGAATATGATCTTCGGCGGCGACGGAATTTTCCTCGCCTCCCTCACCGGTCCCGGCAGAATCTGGCTGCAAACCCTGCCCATCGCCAGATTAGCGCATGCTCTGGAGAGATACATGCCGCATGAAGGTAGCCGAAAAACGGTGGAAGGTGGCGTTGTTGGCGGCATCGTCGGCTCCATCCTCGACAACATGAAATAACGGACACTTCAATGAACCTCTTCACTCGCCTTGTCATTTTCGCGGTGATTCTTCTCCCTCGCCTTGCTGTCGGCCAGGAGACGCCGAAATTTTCGGTGACCGAAGGCGACTTCGTTGCGCACGATTTCAAATTTCGATCGGGCGAGCAATTGGCGGAGCTTCGCCTGCATTACAGAACGCTGGGCAAACCCGTGCGTGACGCTGCCGGCCACGTGACCAACGCCGTCCTGCTGCTGCACGGAACCGGAGGATCAGGACAGCAATTTCTGTCGCCACAATTTGCCAACGAGCTTTTTGGTCCAGGACAACCCCTCGATCTCACCCACTTCTTCATCATCGCGCCCGACGGCATTGGCCACGGCCACTCCTCGAAACCGAGCGACGGAATGCACGCTCGCTTCCCTCACTACGATTATGACGACATGGTGGCCGCGCAGCATCTTCTTCTCAGCGAAGGTCTTGCGGTCGATCACCTGCGCCTTCTCTTCGGCACCTCCATGGGGTGCATGCACTCGTTCGTGTGGGGTGAAACCTATCCCACGTTCACGGACGCCCTGATGCCGATGGCTTGTCTTCCAGTGCAGATAGCCGGACGAAACCGGGTATGGCGCGAGATGCTGATGGATGCGATCCGCAATGATCCCGACTGGAAAAACGGCGAATACAAGGAAGAACCGAAGCAGGCGCTTCGTAGCGCGCAAGATTTGCTGATCATCGCAGGCAGCGCGCCCGTGCTCATGCAGAAACAGCTTCCCACGCGCGACGCAGCCGACAAGTACGTCGCTGACTCGGTCGAACCGCGCATCGCGAGCCTCGACGCGAATGACCTGCTCTATCAGGTGAACGCTTCGCGCAACTACGATCCTTCACCGCGCCTCGAGGAAATCACCGCACCGGCGATGTGGATCAATTCTGCCGATGACTTTATTAATCCTCCTGAACTCGGGATCGCAGAAAAACAGAGTGCCCGTCTCAAGAATGGCAAGTTTGTGTTGTTGCCGATCAGCGAGAAGACTCACGGACACGGCACGCACACCTGGGCCGTCGCGTGGCGCGACTACCTCATGCAAATCCTTACTCAGTCGCAGCACTAAGCAGAGTCGTATCAGGGCACGTCATCCAGGCGTGCCGAAACCCGAGGCTAATAGCTGATAGAAGACCGGGTTGAGACGGTAGCTGCGCCTGCCGCGATGCCTCCCCCTGTCCATCTCCTGTAAACTAGTAAAGCCCAACCCCACATGATCAACGGCAAGCGCATCGCGGTCGTCATGCCCGCCTACAATGCGGAGAAGACTCTCCAGGCCACGGTGGGAGAATTGCCCGATCTGGTCGACATCCGCATCCTGGTCGACGATCACAGCAGCGATCGCACGGTCGAAGTTGCCCGCCAACTCGGCCTGCTGGTTTTTCAGCACGACCGCAATTACGGCTACGGGCGCAACCAGCAAACTTGCTATCGCGAAGCCCTGAACGCCGGCGCGGATGTCGTCATCATGCTGCATCCCGACTATCAGTACACACCGCTGCTGGTCACGGCTATGGCAAGTATGGTGGCCTACGATGTATACGACGTTGTCCTTGGATCACGCATTATTGGCGGCCGCGCCCTGCTCGGCGGCATGCCATTGTACAAATACATTGCCAACCGCGGGCTCACTGCGTTCGAGAATTTATTTCTCCGCGTGAAGCTCTCTGAGTATCACACTGGATATCGCGCCTTCAGCCGCAAGGTGCTCACCGAGCTGCCGCTGCTCGAAAACTCCGACGACTTTGTTTTCGATAACCAGATGCTGGCGCAGTGCGTTCACTTCGGCTTTCGAATTGGTGAAGTCTCCTGCCCCACGAAATATTTTGAAGAGGCCTCGTCCATCAACTTCCGCCGTAGCGTGAACTACGGTTTCGGCGTGCTGGCCACGACCCTGCAGTTTGCACTGCAGAAAATCGGCCTGATTCACCTGGCGCGCTTCAGCGACCAAGGGCGCAAACTGGAGGCGGGCGGCGAAAGCTACTACGCTGTGCGCTCGGAAACGGTGCGTCCAGCCTAACCCCACACAATGCGTAACGAAGACAGCAGGCTCACCAACGCGAAGAACCTTGTGCGATTGCTGGCTTTGACCGTGCTGGCCATACTGGTGCAGGGATATCACCCCGGCCTCGAGGACGATGCCTACTATCTTGCAGCGATCAAGAACAATCTGAACCCGGCGCTGTTTCCTCACGATGCCGAATTTTTCCGCGTTCTGTTTCAGGCGACTGCGTTCGACAAGCTCATCGCGCTGTCGATCCGCTGGACGCACGTTCCACTGTACTGGGGGCTCTTCTTGTGGCAGGTGGCCGCAACGTTTCTGGTTCTGTGGGGATGCTGGAGAATCGCCCGGCGCTGCTTCGACGAAGAATATTCGCAGTGGGCAGCCGTGGCCATGGTGGCCGCGCTTTTAACTCTGCCGGTCTCGGGCAGCGGGTTGAGCTTGACCGACCAGCACCTGCATCCGCGGGCGTTGGCGACTGCACTCATCCTGGCCGCAATCGTGGCCGTGCTCGACGGCCGTCGTGTGCTGGCGGGCGTGCTGCTGTTGCTGGCTTTTCCGCTGCACTTGAACATGACGCCTTTCGGCGTCTCGTATTGTTTTTTTTTGGGATGGAATCTGAAGCGGAATCCAAATCGGAGGCCGCGCAAGTTTCTAGAGCACGGTCATGCCTCCGTCGCCGCGCTACTCATCCCCTTGGGATGGATTTTCGAGCCCGCAACGCCCACCTGGCGGCAGGCCGAGGCAACGCGATCGTTTTATTTTCTGCTGCACTGGCATTGGTATGAGTGGCTGGGGATCGTTGGCCCGCTGGTGCTGCTGTGGTGGTTTCGCTCGCTGGCGCTTGGCCGCAGTTCCACAGTAAGTTCGGCGGTTCTGGCGCGGGTCGCGGAGCGCACCGTTTATTTTGGCGTGTTCCAGCTGGCGGTTGCGCTGGTTCTCATGCTGCCTCCGCCGCTGGAGCGGTTTCGTTCGCTCGAGCCTATGCGCTTTCTGCACCTGGTGTACATCTTCTTTGTGTTACTGGCCGGCGGATTGCTGGGCCGCTACTTCCTCAAGCGCCATGTAGTGCGGTGGCTGCTTTTATTTATTCCGCTGAGCGCCGGAATGTTTTATGCCCAGCGACAGTTGTATCCCGGGACGGTTCACCTGGAATTACCGGGAAGGCCCCCGAGCAGCGCCTGGCTGCAAGCCTTCCAATGGATCAGCCAGAACACTCCGGTCGACAGCTATTTCGCGCTCGATCCGCGATACATGGAAATGGACGGCGAAGACTACCACGGATTTCGCGCCCTCGCCGAGCGCAGCGTTCTAGCAGATGCCTTGAAAGACCCGTGCATCGTGGTACGCGTGCCTAGCCTGGGGCCACGCTGGCTGCGAGAAATGAATGCGCAAAGTGGCTGGCGCGATTTTCAGAAAGGGGACTTTCTGCGTCTCAAATCGCAGTTCGGAGTGAACTGGGTCGTAGTTGCAAATCCGCCGGTTGCAGGCCTGACCTGTCCCTATCGCAACAACAGCCTCGCAGTCTGCCGCGTGGAGTAACGAACGCGTGGAGTTAAGAATGTGGAGTTAAGAAATAAGGAGTTCAGCCTTCGAAACCGGCGCGAGCCGCGCGGTGTTGGTTCAGGGCGACCAGCGATTCCTCGGCGTGCGAAAAAGGTTCGTCAAAGCCCAGAGTTTCCCGAACGAAGAAAAGCGGGCGGCGCTTGTTCTCGGCGTAGGTTCTCCCCAGATATTCCCCAAAAATTCCCAGGCACAATAACTGCGCGCCGCCGAGGAACAAAACCGCCAGCAGCACCCACGCCCACGGCGATACCCAATGGCCACTCGCCACTCCGACGCCGGCCGCAGTCAAGCCTCCAAGCAACGCTAGTGCAAACGAGGCCACGCCCATGACACTGGCAACCCGCAGCGGCGCAATGGAGAACGACAGAATGCCGTCGGCTGCAAACCGGGCCATGCGGAACAGAGTGTATTTCGAATCTCCCGCATGGCGGGCGGCGCGATTGTAAGACACCGATATTTGCCGGAATCCGACCCAGCTCACCATGCCGCGCATAAACCGATCGCGCTCCGGCATCGATAGCAGCGCGTCCACTACCTTGCGATCCAGAAGCCTGAAATCACCGGAATCCAGCGGAATTGCGACATCCGATACGCGATTGATGATGCGATAAAACCATTTTGCCGTGAAGGTCTTGAAAGCGGTTTCCCCTTCCCGGTTGTCGCGAGTGCCATAGACGACATCGTAGCCTTGCTTCCAAAGGTCTACCATCTCACAGATGACCTCGGGAGGATCCTGGAGGTCGGCGTCGATTAAAACGACCGCCGCTCCACGCGCGTATTCCAACCCTGCGCTAATCGCGATCTGATGGCCAAAGTTTCGGGATAGTCTCACGACACGGATCCGTGGATCGGACGCGTGCAGGTCGGTCAGCATTGGGGGCGTATTATCCTCGCTCCCATCATCCACGTAAATAATTTCGAAGGGACGATCGATGACTTCGAGGCTCGCAATCAAACGCCGCGTCGTTTCCGGCAGCACCGCATCTTCATTAAAGCAAGGAACAACTACCGAGATCTCGGGTTTTGGCCCGAAGGAGACAGGGCGCATTCTAGAGACTCCCAACGTCGATTTGAGATGCGGGCAAACCTCTATGATACGCTAGTGGTTCCCGATCTCACTAGGGAAAAGATCGCTGAATATTGACGCAGCTGGGTCCTTTGGTCACTCTTGTTAGCGTTATAGAGATGCGGTCGCGGTTCCAGCGGGGCCTGAAGCCTCCACAAGCGAGCGGCATCCATCCGAGAGAGATCGTTCCTTCCGACTGAGAAAGCGCGACCGACTCATCCGTGAGAGGGTCTCGAAGAAACAGGAAGCCGTCTGAGTCTCAAGGTCCTGCCGTTAACCAGCGGACGCCGATCGGGCAATCGACATGAGCACATGACCGAACAACAGCAAACCAAAAACGAAAGACTGCGCGCTTACGGCCCCATGGTGGCCGCCGCGCTGCTGGTGCGGCTGGCCGTCATTCCGTTTCTGTATCGTGAATGGCTCGACCCTTTCCTGATTGAGCACTGGGCGTTCGGCCGTGTAGCCCGCTCGCTGGTGACCGGGCACGGCTTCGGAAACGTATTTGCCGATACCGGTCCGACGGCAGTTCTATCCCCGGTCTACGCTTATCTGCTGGCGGGGATTTTCTGGATGTTCGGGCCCCACACACGCGCGTCGGTCATCACGGCGCTCGCTATCAACAGCCTGTTCTCGGCGCTGACCTGCATTCCAGTTTTTCTGCTGGCGCGCCGCTGCTTTGGCCATCGTGTAGCGATGTGGTCGGGCTGGCTCTGGGCGTTTTCGCCATATGGAATTTATTATGGCGCCGACTGGGCCTGGTCCACGTGCCTGCTCACGCTGCTGCTCTGCTGCCTTTTCCTGATTGCGCTAAAGCTGGAGAATTCCGGCAGCCTCCTACACTGGACTGGCTTCGGCCTGCTCACCGGCGTTGCCACGCTCACCGAACCGGTGACGCTCGCCGTCGTGCCGTTTCTAGGAGCGTTCACGTGCTACCGCCGTTACCGCCAGCGGCTTACCTGGCTATTGCCAGCCACGGCCGCAAGCCTGGCGTTTCTTGCCGTGCTCTCGCCCTGGATCATTCGCAACTATGAAACGTTCCATCAATTCATTCCCGTGCGCAGCGGCCTGGGGCTCGAACTCTATATCGGCAACAACGGATATTCCGCGCGCTGGGTCAACAGCGCCCTGCACCCTAATCACAGCGACGCCGAACTCGAAGAATATGAGAAGTCCGGCGAGGTCGCGTACATGGAGCACAAGCGCCAGCAGGCGGTTGACTACATCCGCGCCCATCCCGGCTGGTACGTCCGCATGACGCTGCGCCGCGTGCTCTATATATGGACCGGATACTGGAGCCTGGATCGCGCCTATCTTAAAGATGAACCGCTCGACCCTCCCAACATCCTGGTCGCCACCACTTTTTCGGTTCTGGCCCTGCTGGGTCTTCGCCGTGTATTCCGGTTGGACTGGGCTATCGGCGTTCGCTTCGCCATCGTGCTCGGCTGTTTCCCGCTCGTCTATTATTTGTCACACCCGGAGACCTACTATTTTCGGCCAGTCGATCCGCTCCTCGTCGTGCTGACGGCGGTGGCCATTGCAGGCCGCGCGAAAAAGCCCGCTGCATTGCAGCGTCTCGCACACGGGGGTTAACATCTAACTGGCAATGGCCAACGCGACCTCTTTATCTCTCACCGCTCAGCGCCGCTTCACGATTGGAATCGGTGAGATTCTCAACTTCGCCTACGAGTCCTTCTGCAGCAACAAACTGCAATTCACGCTTACCGCCATGGCCATGGCAGTAGGTACGGCCTCGGTAATCCTCGTGGCGACGATCGGCCTGACGGGAAAGCAGTACATGCTGCGGCAGTTGCAATCGATCGGGCCCAACATGATTTATGCCGACTACCAGGGCGGCTCGTCTCGCATCGACTCAACCCCAGATCCCATCACAGCCGAGGATGTGCAGGCGGTGCGCGAGCAGGTCTCGAGCGTCGTAGCCGCTTCGCCCACCGCCGCCCTCGGAGACCGCATCGACGTAGGTGCGGGCAAGCAGAGCGACATTCTTGTCCTCGGCGTCGATCCTGAGTATCAGCAAGTGCGCAATCTGAGGATTCTTGCCGGCCGATTCTTCGATACCGAAGATTCCCTGGGCCGCAACAAAGTTGGCGTCATCACCGAGAAGCTGGCGCAGCGAATCTACGGCGCAACCCCATCTGCCATCGGCCAGATCATCAAGCTGAGCGGCGGCCTTCCGTTCACGATCGTGGGCGTGTTCAAGGAAAGTGTGGACACCTTCGGGCAGTCGGAAATTCAGGAAGATACCATGCTGATCCCCTACACGGTCAGCCGTTTCTTTAAGACCACCTCGGCGGTGAACGAAATCTATGTTTCGGTGGCCACCGCGCAGGACGTGCTGCCCGCCACTGCCGCCATCAAACGCGTGCTGCAATCGCGGCACCGTCCCGAGTCGGTCTACAGCGTGCAGAACTTGAACCAGATTCTGACCGTGGCCTCAAAAATCGCCGATGCCATGACCCTCATTCTCACGCTCGTTTCTTTCGTCACCCTGCTGGTGAGCGGCATCGGGATCATGAACATCATGCTGGCGACGGTGACCTCGCGCATCCGCGAGATTGGCATTCGCAAAGCCGTCGGCGCCACCAACCGCGAAATCCGCCTCCAGTTTCTGGCCGAAGCCATTGTGATCTCGGTCACCGGAGGCATCGTTGGCATCGTGGTCGGCCTTGCCATTCCCTGGTCGGTACGCTTCGTCAGCGACTACCGCGTCCCCGTCTCCGGCCCCGCGGCGATCATCGCCATCGTCGTGTCCTCGATCGTCGGCATCATCTTCGGAACCCTTCCCGCCACCCGCGCCTCCCAGCTCGACCCGGTCGAAAGCCTTCGCCACGAATAGCTTCCCAAATCCAAAGGACCAACATTCCCACCGGTAGGGCAAACAGTTCAGCCAACAAAAAAGTGGCGCACCCGAAGGGTGCGCCACTGAGCGAAGCTGCTGAAGTTCGACTACTGTTGGTCGAAGTATCCGAGTGATAGCTGGTTCGAGTCGGTTTCGATCGCGATGTTTTCTCCAGTCGCGTCGATCAGGTAGTAGGCGAAGGTGTCCTGGTTGCACGCGGCACCGTCCACTGTCGGGTTGAAAATTGGGCAGGTTAGCAGATCCACGCCGGTTACCGTACCCGTAAACGGAGCTCCCGCAGCGGCCGTGAAGGTTCCCGTCACTGGAGCGGCTGTATAGGTTGGAAGGTCAGTCGTCGACCCCGCCACTCCTGCCGAGCTAAGGTACCAGTTAACGTCCACGCTTCCAGTGATGTTCGCGCTTCCGTCGGCGACAACGCCACCGGCGGCGTCGAACTCCTCTTCGTTGTTGTCGTCGTAGCCGGTGACGCCCAAGGCGTAGGCGTTCACGAAAGAGCTTCCGGCAATTGATGCGCTTCCGGATTGCTCGAAGCCACGACCACCAAGGACATCAATGGGGTCCATGCTCAGAGCCGTCAAATTGCCGTTTCCGTCGAGGTAGAACTGGAGGTTAAAGGTAACGGGCTCCGAGTTAAAGGTGTTAACGTTGCCGTCTGTCACGCCGGTCAGCGTGACTCGTCCCGTGCCCACATCCTCCGTCCACGTTCCACCCGTAAGAGGAGACGGAGCAGTTGGGTCCTCGGCGAGGCAAGTAAGGTCGTTGTAGTTCATGAATCCGCTTATGCTGTTATCGGCGTTCAAAGTGACCTGTGCCGCACCCTGTTCCCAATTGCATTCGTCAACGCCGCGCAACGCTACTACGTACGTGTTGCCGGCGACCGACGTAGCCGTGAATTTTCCAGTATTCGCTCCTTGGACGAAGGCCGTGCCACCGGTAGTGCCGCCGTAGCCGTCAGCGGTTTCCACCAGACGAACCCTGGTCGAGTCGACGACGTAGCCGGCCAGAGCGATGGTGCTGAAGTCTGCGCTGTCCGTGGGCGAGAGAGAGAATACGACGCGGCCGAAACTGTCAGGGGCCGTAACCGTGCTGGCGTTTTTTAATAAGGTTCCGGCCGCCGGGTACGTGTAAACATCCCCTTCATTGTCTGCGTCGAAAGCGCTGCCTGTGCCCGAGATCGTGGATGTGGTGGAGCCCGTGACGGGTGGTGTGTCTACGTTGATGACGCCACCGACCGTAACAAACGAGCCGCCACCGTCTACTCCGTGAACGTTGAAGGCGTACCCGCCAGACGTCTGAGCAGCGGCTGCAGTCGCATTCTGCCGAATCAATTCTCCGCTAGAGCTAGCAGAGGCGTCGAACTCTGTGATTAGGAACTTGTTGGCATTTAAAGCGGCGACCGAGCCATTGAAGATCTCGACGCCACCCACACCCACATTGGTATCGTTCGCACCGCAGGCGGTTGCTGAGGCGGGGACGCAGGCTACCAGCGTGATCTGCAGGTTGCCATCGCCGGTAGTCGTGAAACTGCTGCCGGTGGGGTTGATCAGGTCGTAGTCCGGTCTGACGCCGAAGTCAACGAAGTCCTGTTCCCCGGCGGTAATCTTCCCGTTGAGAACCGTGAAAGCGCCAGCGAGGTAGTACAGCTCGTTCGTATCCTGGCCCTCCACTGAGAATACGTAGTTGCCATTGGCCAGAGTGGGAGCTGCGATAGTGATGGGTGCGCTGCTGGCGGAGATTGCCGGGTTGGTTGCGGAGGTGGCAGTAATAGTTATTGTTGTGCCAGTGGGCAGCAGGGTGTAGGGAGCAGTGTAAGTAGAGGAGGCGCCACTGTTCGTAGTGGCCGGGCTAAACGAGCCGCAGCCCGGGCCGGACGGCGTCGCCGTGCAAGTCCACGTAACGCCCCCATTCGCCTTGTCATTGTCCACAGAGGCCACGACGGCAGTCTGGCTGTTAAAAGCCAGGGATGAGGGGACCGTGTTCAGGGTAACTGTGATCGGTGCGTTGGAGCCATTGTTGCATCCCGCTAGCAAAGCAATTGTCGCCAGAGCAATCGTCGAAAGAATCGGTTTCCGGAATGTCATCGAGCACCTCCGTTTTGTTCAGGCTGGGATGTCTTCCTGGCTGTGGCGCGCTCGGAGCGAGGAGACCGCGTTTGCACAAGAAATCCTCGAGGGCCGCGCACGGTGATGGTGTTGCCGTCGACGGTCAGTTGGCGCGCTAGGATATAAGTCTTCCCGTGCATCTCAATGCTGGCCCCGACGATCCGAACCGGCACGCCGGGTTTCAGGGCTTCTTTGGTCTCTTTGCTCATGAACGGCCCAACATGAGTGTCCATGAGGCCCTTGGGGCCAGCCACCATCAAATGCATGCCGCCGGGGCTGCCTGCGGTGTGTTTTACAACAACTTCCTGGATGGTGCCTTCGAATGTAGTTTCGTGTGCCGCGTCATAGAAAGGACGAAAGCCCTGTGCAGGGCGGGATACCGATGCCGCGTGGGCATCGAGTGAAACAGCCATGGTCGCGAATAGCAAGCTGAAGAGCAGCCCTGCGATCAGTCGGGTGTTTGTGAATCTGCAAAGCCTCATTGCACGCTCCTAGTACGTCTGGTTGGGGGGGATCGCAGACACTGTAGCAGAACCTCAACAAAACCGATATTGTTTTGATGGTTACTTCGGTGTCACTGCCCCAAGGCAACCCAACCTGGCCAGCCCGAACCTTACGAGAAACCCAAGGTTCGGGCAGCCCTCAGGGACTGGGCTGATCCATCCGGGGCGCTTGCTGTGGGAGGAGTTTTGCCGGAAGCGGAGTTAGCTGAAGCGGAGTAGCTGGAGAGTTTGTTCCTAAAAACCACAAAGCCGGGCTGGTTGGCCCGGCTGTTCTATTGTGGAACTGGTTCGTTCGATCTTTTTTGATCGCCGACCCAGAATGTCAAATTCTCGATGTCAAAATCCCGGAATCAAAAGTCTAGATCTAGAATCCCGCGAATTTTGCTTCGATTCCCGAGACTTCCGACCTCGGTTCCGCGTTTTCCAGGGTCCGAAGGGTCTCAGTTACGTTTACCCAGTCTCATCTTGCGCCGCGGGTTCACCGGCCCGCGCCGCGGGAAAAACGCACTACATCACCATGGCCAGGTTTTCCAGTTCGTGCATCAGCACGGGCATGGCGCACCCCGCCATTTCGACCCGGCCTGCCGCGTCGAGCGCCGCCTTGGGCGATACCCCATAGCCACGGCCCATCAGGAACACCTGGAGCAGTTCGGCCGCCTCGTAAGAGTCGATCATCCCCCCCTGGAGCAGATCGTTCCTAAGAGCTGCCAGTTCGGTCGTCGTGAACCGGTCTTTGTCGTTCATAACCTTCGCGATTGTCATTTTCTCGTTCGTCATTTCGTTCAACATGGCCGTCATCACCTCCGACTTCGACCTATTACGCCTTTGCCGTATTAGACTCATCGGCAGCTGTCTTAGTTGCATGCAATTCTGCTGCCGTAATTGCCCTTCATTTCCTATTACGATCCCCAAACCCCTCTGGATTCATTTAACCCCTGTGGATATCGAAAGTTGCGCGAACCCCTGTCGGAGAAACGAGTTCGTCCAAAGTGCCCTTCGTACCCAGACGGTAATCTCAAGACTGACACAATGTGTCGATCCCAGAGAGGTCGGCCAACAAAGAATGTCGTGCCAGGTTTTGGTGCAAAGTGGACGCGGCTACGCCTCGGGCGAACGCGGGTACGGTGCCCTAAGTGGATCACCTCAGGCCGGTCGCGAAGTGGGCGGGCTTTAAGGTTTGGCCGTTGCGGCTTCCGCTGCCGCCACAGTGTCATAAAGATGGAAGAACTGCTCGACCCGCGTAATCTGCATCGCGCTGCGTACGCGGTCGGTGACCCCGACCAGCGCCAAATGCCGGCCGTCTTTCTGGTGGGTCACGTACGCTCCCACCAGCGCCCCGATGCCGGCTGAGTCCATATAGGGAACTCCGGTGAGGTCGAGGATGAGGGTGGGCGAGGTGCTGGCGCGCACCTTGGATTGAAAATCAAAGAAATTGGTGAGGAGAACGGGGCCGTTCAGGCGCAATATCCGCACGCCGTCCGGCGCTCCGCTGACTTCCTCGATCTGCAAAGGCTCCTGTGGCATTGGCAGATAATATTACGAAAATGTGAACGTGGTGTTAAAGGATGCAGGTCGCGAGTCCCGATAGCTGAGGCCGCACTGCCAGCGGCGCTAAGGCTCGATCGTCGCCTCATCAATCAGCATGATGGGGATGTCCTCTTTGACCGCATACACGCGGTGGCACTGCTGGCACTTCAAACTCTCCGGGTTCACGCGATACTCGAGCGCCTGCTTGCACGCCGGACAAACCAGAATTTCGAGGAGTTCTTTAGCAACCATGATCCGTCGATTGTACGACAGAGGCGCCGGCAGCGGTTGCGATAGAATCTCCTCGGAGTCCGAATGTCCGCCATCATCCTCAACGGAACGAAGATCGCGCAAGAGATTCGCAGCGAAGTAGCCGCGGAAGTGAAAACCATGGCCGCGGCCGGGGTGCGTCCTGGCCTTGCTGTCGTGCTGGTGGGGCACAATCCCGCGTCCGAAATTTATGTGCGCGGCAAAGTCAAGGCCTGTGAAGAAATTGGTATTTACAGCGAGAAACTGACGCCGCCCGATTCAGTCACCACTGCCGAACTGCTGGCCGTAGTCGAAGGCCTAAACCAGCGCGACGATATCGACGGAATCCTGGTGCAGTTGCCGTTGCCCCCGCAAGTCGATGCTAAGAAAGTGCTGCTGGCCGTCGATCCGGCAAGAGACGTTGACGGATTCCATCCCGTGAACGTCGGACTTCTCTCCACGCAGCGGCCGGGGCTGGTGCCCTGCACGCCCGCAGGCGTCCTCGAGATTCTGAAGCGCAGCAATATCCCTATCTCTGGCCGCGAAGCTGTGGTCGTGGGGCGCAGTGACATCGTGGGCAAGCCCACCGCCATGCTGCTGCTCAACGCCAACGCGACCGTGACCGTTTGCCACTCGAAAACGCATGATCTGCCTGGAGTGTGCCGGCGCGCAGACATCCTGGTCGCCGCCATCGGCCGCGCAGGCATGATCACGCGCGACTACGTCAAGCCCGGCGCAACTGTGATTGATGTCGGAATGAACACGGTCACCGATCCAGTGGAATTTCAGCACTTTTTCGCCGGTGACGCCAAGAGGGAAGAGAACTTCGCCAAGAAGGGATCAACCCTCATCGGCGACGTCCATCCCGAAGTTGCGGAAATAGCCGGAGCACTCACGCCCGTTCCGGGAGGGGTCGGCCCACTGACCATCGCTATGCTGATGTTCAACACCGTGAAGGCCGCGAAAATGCGGCGCGGAAGCCAGGTGCCGGAGCCAGCACGGGTCTAACAACGCAATGACACCCCAACACGGAGTCACAGAGACGCAGAGAAGTGCGTTCTTTCTCTTTTGTTGTTTTCCTCTGTGCCTCTGTGTCTCTGTGGTGAGTGTTTTTTGTCAGAGGATGGGATGCTGAAAGTCGGCCTCACCGGCGGCATCGCCGCAGGCAAGTCGGTCGTAGGAGAGATGTTTGTCGCGCTGGGCGCGCATCTGGTGCAGGCCGACCGCATTGCGCACTCGCTCATGCAACCGGGCGAGCCGGTCTACAACGAAGTCGTGCGCCATTTCGGCCGCGAAATCCTGAATCCCGACCTCAGCATCAACCGCGCGAAACTTGCTGAAGCCGCGTTCGGCCCGGCCACAGACGCTCAAGGTAAGCGCGCGTCTCGCATTGAAGAGTTGAACCGCATCGTCCACCCGGTCGTAATCCGCAGTCAGGATGAGTGGATGCAGGAGATGGCTCGCCAGGACCCGCGCTCCGTCGCGATGGTAGAGGCCGCGCTGATTCTCGAAGCCGGCGCTGGCGATCATTTCGATCGCCTGATTGTCGTGACCTGTGGCGCTGAACAACGCGTGACCCGATTCGCCGCCCGCCAAAAGATCGATCTCGAAACCGCTCGCCAAGAAGTCGCGCGCCGCATGGCCGCACAACTTTCCGACGAAGAAAAAATCAAAGCCGCAAACTACGTGATCGACAACTCCAGCACGCTCGACCACACCCGCGAGCAAGTCCGCCAGATGTGGCAAAAACTGCAAGCCGAAGCGAGAAAAACCTGAGCTTCTCCTTCCCCTTGTCATCCTGACAACGCTGTTCAGGATGACAGCGGGGTTTAGAATTCCGCCATGAAGCCCAAGACGCTCTACCTCGTGCTCTGCTTTGCCGGCCTGGTAATTCCGTACTGGCAGTTCGTTCCATGGTTGCTGCAGCACGGCCTGAATATCCCGCTCTTTGCGCGCGAACTCTTCGCCAACCGCATCGGCGCATTCTTTGGCATGGATGTCATCGTCTCGGCCGTGGTCTTGCTCGTGTTCGCCCGCATCGAAAGCGCGGGCCTGGGGATTCGTCGGCGCTGGCTAGTGATCGTCGCCGTGCTCACGGTTGGAGTCTCGCTCGGCCTCCCGCTGTTTCTCTACCTGCGGGAATTGCAACTCGAACGGAAACCCAGCACCGCCTAGGGACATACTTTCGCTTAGCGGTTGACCAGGCGCGGCGTGCTTGCCGCCGCGGCATTGTTTAGAATCAATGCAGGGACCTTTCTACTCCCCAACTTCGTACTCATATTCAATGGGACTTTCCGAGATGCGTCTCGGATGATCGGCTCCTCATCGAATGCATCGAATGGGATGGTTTGAATCATGAAGCTTATACGGCCTTTGATTTTCACGCTGGCGATCGCCGGCGGATTTTTCTACTTCACCACCTGGCGCTCGAACTCGCAGGCAGGCGGATTCCGTCCCTCGAACTGGCTAAGTCATCCGGCGCAGGTGGAAATAACCGAAGCGGCGCCGAGCGAGTCGCTCGACGGCGAAGAGCAGAATAATATCTCCGTCTATAAGAAGAACATTCCGTCGGTCGTGAATGTCACGTCCCGTGCCATGACCTTTGACTTCTTCTACGGGCTGGTGCCACAGGAAGGCCAAGGCTCCGGGTTCGTGATCGACAAAGAAGGACACATCCTGACCAACTACCACGTGATCGCCGAGGCGCGCCAGGTGGAAGTTACCATGCACAATCGCAAGAAATACAAGGCGACTGTCATCGGCACCGATCCGCCCCACGATCTGGCGGTCATCCAGATCAAGGCTCCTGACCTGGTCCCCGCGATCCTGGGCGATTCCCGCAATTTGCAGGTGGGGCAGAAAGTTTATGCCATCGGCAATCCGTTTGGACTGGCTGGGACCATGACCCGCGGCATCGTCAGTTCGATTCGCCCTGTGCGCGAGCCCAACGGCGCCATGATTGATGAAGCCATTCAGACCGACGCCGCCATCAATCCCGGCAACTCCGGCGGTCCTCTGATGAACTGGCACGGCGAAGTCATCGGCATCAACACGATGATCCTGTCGAACGCGAACCAGAGCGCCGGCATCGGCTTTGCCATTCCCATCAATACCGCGAAGGCTGTGCTCAATGACCTGATGACGCTGGGCCGGGTGCGGCGCCCCGCACTGGGCGTAGTCACCATTGCCATCAGCCCCGAACTGGCCGACGAAATCGGTCTGCCCGTCGACTCCGGATTGCTGATCGTCAAGGTGACTCCTGGCGGTTCCGCCGATCAGGCCGGCCTGCGGGCCGGCAGCGAGCGCGCCTACCTCGGCAATACGCTCATCATGCTGGGCGGAGATCTGATCGTGGCCATCGACGACCAAAAAGTGCAGGACGAAGAAGACCTGTCGCAGATGATGAACAATCACCGCGCCGGAGACACCGTGAAAATTACCATCTACCGCAACAAGAAAAAGATGGACGTGACGGTGCCGCTGGGCGAAGCTCGGCAGCAGGTGTGAGAAACGAGCTTTCACTTCTCAGCTTGAGCGATGAGTTGTGCGACCATCTTGCTCTTGAATCTTGTTCTTGAACCGCGCACACGCGATGTCCACGCAAGAGTTTGTGCTGCAAGGCCGCCACATCCGTCTCGAGCCGCTCGATCATCGCCACGTCGACGGCCTCGCGGCCGCATCGGCCGACGATGCCACGCTTTATCAGTGGAGTCCCGTTCCGCGCGGCAAGGCCGAAGCCACGAAGTACGTCGACACCGCGGTGGCCTGGCGAGACGCCGGAACTGCCATGCCCTTCGCGATCGTCCGCGTGCAAGACGGAGTCGTGCTGGGCTCGACGCGCTTCTGGAATCTCGAGCGATGGGCGTGGCCGCCAGGCCATCCTCTGCACGGGCGCGGCGCTCCCGACGCCTGTGAGATCGGTTACACCTGGCTGTCGCGGTCAGCGATTCGCACTGCGGCGAACACCGAGTCGAAGCTGCTGATGCTAACGCACGCCTTCGAGGTGTGGCAGGTGCTACGCGTCTGCTTTCACACCGATGCGCGCAACCAGCGCTCCCGCGCCGCGCTCGAACGCATTGGCGGACAGTTCGAGGGGATTCTCCGCGCTCACCGCATGGCTGCCGACTACATTCCTCGCGACTCGGTGCGCTATTCGATTGTGGCGGCCGAGTGGCCGGCGGTGAAGCGGCGTCTGCTCCAGTTCGTGGATCGCTAGTCGCCGATTTTCTCGTCTACGCAATCGTCTTCGGTTCAATCCCATATTCGCCCACCCACTGATCGTGGGTCTGCTGCGTGGCGGGCCACTGCAAGCAGAGACCGTAGCCATCGGGATCTTTGAAATACAACTGCCTTATGCCGTAAGGCGCGACTTTCGGCTCCTTCAGATTCACGCCGTTCGACCGCAGGTGCTGGTACGCGGTGTCCAGATCTTCGCAGCCAAAAAACAGGCAGGTATCCTCGTGCGCCGCCACGCGGGCCGGAACTGGAGTGGCCGGTCGCTGATCGGCTTCATACGCCGTATTCAGCATCAGTTCGCCGCTATGCAATTTGAGCCACGCCCAATTGCAGTCGTCCCCGGGCTGCGACGTAGCGTGAACCTGGAACCCGAGCACGTCGCGGTAAAAACGTATCGCCGTCGGCATATCGAAAACCTGGAGCAGCGGGCAAATCCCCTGAATTTCCATGGACCGATCCTTCTCCTTGGCGCGGAAATATATCACGATCCCCTGGGATGCGCGTCAGACCGTTACGATCTTCTGAACTTCCTGCGCGTCGATGAATTGCAAAATCGAATCCCCGCAGTCGTATGAAGTGTCGCCGCGAAGCAGCCGTGACAATTCGGCTCAGACGCCGTGGTATCTTTGTTTCCGCTTGGGTTCCGCTTGGAGTAGGTCATGCCAGTGACCTATCGTATCGACACTGCGACAAAAACAATTCGAACCACTTGCAGTCGGCCGCTCAAGTTTGCCGAAGTCATGGACCATTTTCGTTGCCTCAAGGAAGATCCCGCCTGCTCCGGCTGGTTGAACGTACTATTGGACGTCAGCGACGCGGATTTAGTTCCCCAAGCCAGCCAGCTTGGGGCGGTCAGCGCAGCCGTCAGCTTGGTTCGCAGCAAAGTGCAGTTCCAGGCTTGTGCCATTGTGGCCACGCGCGACGCCATGTTCGGCATGATGCGAATGTTCGAAGTCCTCGCCGGCAATTATTTCAGCGCGATGCGCGTATTCCGGAAAATGGATGAGGCCGAAGCGTGGCTGGCTTCGCATTCGCTGGTCGATCCCGCGCCTTAGCCGCTCGGCCATGGGGTACCCGTCACACGTGGCGCTCCTCAGAAGTTGGGTCCGTCCGAGAGTCCCAGCGCTCGCTTCTGGATTTGACTCTGCCCGCTTCGCTCGGCTAGCCTCAAGAGTTCTGTTGCAGTCTCGGATGCTGTCAACCTGCATGCGATCTCCGCATAAATCACTCATTCGGCTGCTGATGGCGGTTGTAGCGGTCTTCGAATCGGCCGCAGCCGTTGCCTCGACTCAGCCAGTGCATGCCCAACACGCGATTGTGGTGAGCGTGCATGAACTAGCGTCGCAGGCCGGAGTCGAGATCATGCAGGCTGGCGGCAACGCCGTGGATGCCGCAGTAGCCACCGGGTTCGCCCTGGCCGTGGTACATCCGGCGGCCGGAAATATTGGCGGCGGGGGATTCATGCTGATTCGCATGGCCGACGGCAAGACGCATTTTCTCGACTATCGCGAGAAAGCCCCCGCAGCGGCGACGCGCGACATGTTTCTGGACGCGCAGGGCAACGTGATTCCGGGCGCCAGCGAAGTCGGCTACAAATCGATCGGCGTGCCAGGATCGGTCGCGGGCATGGTTTACGCCGAGCAAAAATATGGCAAGCTCTCACTCAAGCAGGTCATGGCCCCGGCCATCCGCCTCGCGCGCGAGGGCTTTGCCCTGACGTGGGGCGAAGCTCGCGATATGCAGCGTGATTCCACCCTGGCTAAGTTTCCCGAGTCGCGTCGAATTTTTCAGCGGAACGGCAACTACTATCAGCCCGGAGAAACTTTTCGCCAGCCTGACTTAACCCACACGCTGGAACGAATCGCCGACAAGCCGGATGATTTTTATCATGGTACCCTTGCCCACGACCTGGCCGCGGCCATGCAAAAAGGCGGAGGCCTCATAACCGCTGATGATCTCGCCCACTATGAAGTGAAAGAACGCGAGCCCGTGCGCGGCACCTATCGCGAATATGAGGTTATCAGCGCGCCCCCTCCCTCTTCCGGCGGAACGGTGCTGATCGAATCTCTGAACATTCTGGAAGGCTACGATCTCGCCAAGATGGGCAACCGGTCGGCCCAGTCGATTCATTACACCATCGAAGCCTTCCGCCGCGCATTTTTCGATCGCGCGGAATTCATGGGCGATCCGGATTTCTCCAAGATTCCTGTGCCCCAGCTCATCGACAAAAAATACGCTGCCGCGTGGCGGGAATCGATCGAGCCGGCGCGTGCCAGCCCCAGCCTGGGATTGAAACGGCCCGAAGTTTTTCATGAGCTGGAACAGTATGCGGCGACGCATCCCCAGTCGATGGGAATACATGAAGGACCGCATACCACGCATTACTCCGTGGTCGACGCCGAAGGCAACGCCGTCGCCGTGACGACAACGATCAACTCCTGGTTCGGGTCGCAGGTCACTGCCGAGGGCCTCGGCTTCCTGCTTAACGATGAGATGGACGACTTCTCAGCCAAGCCGGGCGCGCCAAATTCCGACGGCCTGATTCAGGGTGCGGCCAATGCCGTCGGGCCCGGCAAACGCCCGCTCTCGTCCATGACGCCGACGATCGTGGTCCGCGATGGAAAACCGTTTCTGGTTCTGGGATCGCCGGGAAGCTCGAAGATCATCACCACGGTGGCCAACGTCCTGATGGGCGTGGTCGATTACGGGATGAACATTCAGGAGGCGGTGAACGCTCCACGGTTTCATAACCAGTGGTTGCCCGATGTACTGAACGTGGAGAAATGGTTTTCGCCAGACACGGTCAGCGCGCTCGATAAAATGGGATACAACGTACAAATTGGCCTGCACGAGGGCGTGTTTGTTTCGCCTTACTGGAGCGATGCAGAGTGCATTGCCGTCGACCCGAAAACCGGCGAGCGCCTCGGCGCCAGCGACGGCCGAAACGGCGGAAAGGCCATGGGATACTAGAAAGGCATTGGTGTAGCGCCGGCATCCTGCCGGCTGTCGCGAGCGCATCCTGCCCTCGCAACTGCGAGCGAGCGCCCGCAGTACAGCCGACCGGACGGCGGTGCTACAGCAATCAAGAATCTCTCAAGGGACGCGCATGCTGAAAGCGGTTTCGACATATCTGTTCGTCAAAGAGCGCTTGCATCCCGGCATTCTGGATGGGATGGCCCGCAGCGGAGTGCAGGCGGTCGAGATTTTTGCCGCGCGCCAGCACCTCGACTATGCCAACCGCAAGCAGCACGTCAAGGAAATCGCCGAGTGGTTCCGCGGCAGCGGGATTCCTCTCCATTCTGTTCACTCGCCGCTCTACGCCGACTACGAGTGGGGACGGGCCGGTGCTCCCCCAGTCAACATCGCGTCGACCGATCGCGCCGGACGAATCGAAGCCATGGACGAGATTAAACGCGCTCTCGAAATTGCCGAGCAGATTCCATTTCGTTTCCTGGTGCAGCATCTGGGAGCGCCCAACGAGGATTTCAGCGACAAGAAGTTCGAGGCCGCGATGACTTCGATCGAACACCTGCGCGCGTTTGCCAAACCGCTGGGCGTCCGCATTCTGCTGGAAAACATTCCCAACGAACTTTCCACTCCCGACCGCCTGGTGGAAATGATTCGCAGCGCGCACTTCGACGACGTCGGCGTCTGTTTCGATGTGGGTCATGCGCACATGGCGGGCTCGGTGCGCGAGGCATTCGAGCTTCTGCGCAATCACATTTGCTCGACCCACGTTCACGACAACGACAAATTGAAAGACTCGCACCTGTGGCCGGGGCAGGGAACGGTCGACTGGAAGGAAGCCGTGGAACTGTTGCGGTCGGCTCCGCAAACCCCGCCGCTGCTGCTGGAAATCGCGGAGGATGAAAAAGTGAATCCGCTGGAAAAGATCGGCGAGACTTTCGACAAACTGGAAGGATTGCCGTAGCGCCGCCGTCCCGGCGGCTGTCCTGCGGGCGTCTCGCCCGCAAGACGCGCGAGCAAACTGCGGGCGCTACTCTACGAACCTATGTCTTCACCCGTTACCACGATTGCAGAAATCGGTAAGCATGAGGGCCAGTCGGTGACCATCCGGGGCTGGCTCTATAACCTGCGCGAAAGCGGGAAGCTGCTGTTTCCGCAATTTCGCGACGGCTCCGGAATTATTCAAGGCGTCGTCCCCAAGAACGCCGTCTCGCCGGAAGTCTTCGATGCCATCAAAACGCTCACTCAGGAATCAAGCGTGATTGTCGAAGGCAAGGTCCGCGCCGACAAGCGCGCCCACGGCGGCTACGAGCTCGACGTAGCCAACGTGGAAGTCGTGCAGCGCGTCCCAGAGTCCTCACCTTATCCGATCACGCCCAAAGAGCACGGCACCGACTTCCTCATGGAGCATCGCCACCTCTGGGTGCGCTCGCAGCGCCAGGCAGCGATTCTGCGCGTGCGCGCCGAAATTATCAAAGCAGCGCGCGACTTCTTCGACGAACGCGGTTTCACGCTGACCGATCCGCCGATCATTACGCCCGCTGCCTGCGAAGGCACAAGCACGCTGTTCCCGGTTGATTACTTCGATGAGCAGGCCTTTCTCACGCAATCAGGCCAGCTCTACGTCGAAGCCACAGCCATGGCGCTGGGCAAAGTCTATTCGTTCGGCCCGACGTTTCGCGCAGAAAAATCGAAAACCCGCCGCCATCTCACCGAATTCTGGATGGTCGAACCGGAAGTCGCCTACGCGCAGCTCGACGACGTGATGGAGCTGGCCGAGGGCCTCATCACGTTCATAGTGAAGCGTTGCCTCGAAAAGCGGCGCACCGACTTGCAGACCATTGGCCGCGATATTTCCAAACTCGAGAAAATCGAAGCGCCGTTCCCGCGCATCAGCTACGACGACGCGGTGAAGAATCTGCAGGAAGGCCACGCCAAGGGCGCTCTCGAATCGAAATTCGAATGGGGCGGTGACCTCGGCTCGCCCGACGAGACTTATCTCTCAGCACAATTCGACAAGCCCGTCATGGTTCATCGTTACCCGGCGAAAGTGAAGGCGTTTTACATGGAGCCCGACCCGCAGCGCCCCGATCTAGCGTTGTGTGTCGACGTCCTCGCGCCCGAAGGCTACGGAGAAATCATTGGCGGCTCGCAGCGCATGGCCTCCTACGAATTATTGTTGAAGCGCATTCACGAACATAATCTGCCGGAAGAGGCGTTCAAGTGGTATCTCGACCTGCGCAAGTTCGGCAGCGTGCCGCACGGTGGATTCGGCATGGGAATCGAGCGCGCCGTGGCCTGGATCTGCGGCCTCGAGCATGTGCGCGAAACGATTCCATTCCCGAGAATGCTGTACCGGCTGTACCCGTGAGAGAAGATTGAGTAATTGGGAAATTTAGTAATTGTGTAATTTAAGAATCGAGCGTCTCTAGATTTTCAATTACTCAATTACCAAATTTCCCAATTACTCAATTGGTTTCAGTCCCCGTCGATTGAGCTTATGATGATGACCACTCCCGCTCCCTCCACCAGCATCACTCCGCGAAAAATCCGCGTCATCGGAGTTCCTCTCGATCTTGGCCAATCCCGGCGCGGCGTCGACATGGGGCCATCGGCCGTGCGCGTGGCCGGACTCGAGGCGCGGCTCGAAGCGCTTGGCCACGAAGTCGAGGACGCCGGCAACGTCGCTGTCGCCATCCCCGAACAAAAGAAAGAAGGCGATACTCACGCCAAGTATCTGAAAGAGATCACGGCCACCTGCACCAAGAGTGCGGAATTGGTGGTCAAAACGCTCGAGGCCGGAAAAGTCCCGCTAGCGCTCGGCGGCGATCACTCCATGGCTGCCGGCACCGTCTCAGGCGTGGCCGAGTTCTATCGCCGCCAGGACCAGCACGTCGGCCTGATCTGGATCGACGCGCACACCGATATCAACACGCCCGACTCCTCTCCCAGCGGCAACGTGCACGGCATGCCGCTGGCTGCATTACTGGGACTCTGGCCCTCGGAGCTGGGAAATATTTTCGATTTCTCGCCGAAAGTGAAACCGCAGAACTGCGTCCTGGTCGGTGTACGCGACATCGACGCCGTCGAAAAAGAAAATGTCCGACGCGCCGGCATCGGCGTCTTCACCATGCGCGACATCGACGAGCGCGGCATGCGCACCGTGATGGAAGAAGCCCTGCGCATGGCCGGACGCGGCACCGCCGGCTACCACATTTCCCTCGATATGGACTGGGTCGATCCCGAGGACGCGCCCGGCGTCGGCACTCCCGTCCGCGGCGGCGCGACCTACCGCGAGGCGCACCTCGCCATGGAGATCATCGCCGACCACGGTCGCATGCTGAGCTTCGAAATCGTTGAAGTGAATCCCGTGATCGACGAGCACAACCGCACCGCCGACCTGGCAGTCGAACTGGCGCTGTCAGCATTCGGCAAGAAAATTCTGTAGCTGTTCCCGGGTCCCCCATTTCTCGCGTTCTATGCGAGAAGTGGGGATTTTGTAAGTCCACATAAGACTCACCCGTAACCATCCCTGCGATTGACGCGCGGCTCGCCTCGCGTCCACACTGGAAGGTCATGAAAAAGCTTCGGGTCGGCATTTTATTCGGCGGGCGCAGTGGAGAACACGAAGTTTCGTTACTCTCGGCCGCATCAGTTCTCAACGCAATCGATAAAGACAAGTATGAGGTCGTGCCCATCGGCATCACCAAAGATGGCCGCTGGCTGACGGCCGAGCACGCCGAGAATCTTCTAACCGGCAAGCTTATGCTCGAGCCGCGCAACCTGCGTGCCGGAGACCCGGAGACAACTTCTCCCGCGGCAGTGCTGGCGCGCGGCGAGGCTGTCGTCGTACCGCCTGAACCCGTGCACCGGCACAGCGGGCTGGTACCGTTTCAAACCGATGCCGGGCTGTTGCGCCGCTCCAGCGACCGCGCCATCAACGTCGATGTAATTTTTCCCGTGCTGCACGGCACGTTCGGCGAGGACGGGACCATTCAAGGCCTGCTCGAACTCGCCGACATTCCCTACGTCGGCGCGGGCGTGCTCGGTTCGGCTGCGGGCATGGATAAGGACATCATGAAGTCGTTGTTCATCGCCGCCGGAATCCCGATAGTGAAGCACGTCACGATTCTGCGCAGTGCCTGGCAGCTCGATTCTAAAAAGAATGGCGCGAAAAAAGTTCAGAAGCTGATCGAGAGCAAACTGAGCTATCCCATGTTCGTAAAGCCGGCGAATCTAGGCTCGTCGGTCGGCATCAGCAAGGCGCACAATCGCAAAGAACTCGGCCCCGCCATCGAAGAAGCGGCAAAGTTCGATCGCAAAATTGTCATCGAGCAGGGCGTGGGTGGCAAGAAAGATAAGGCCCGCGAGATCGAGTGTTCGGTGCTGGGCAACGATGAACCTGCGGCCTCCGTACCTGGAGAAATTGTTCCCGGCAAGGAGTTCTACGACTACGCCGCGAAGTATGTCGACGAAGGTTCCCAGCTGATTATCCCCGCGAAGCTCACCAAGGCCGAAACGAAAAAAGTGCAGGAACTCGCGATCGCGGCCTTCCGAGCCGTGGATTGTTCCGGCCTGGCCCGCGTCGACTTCCTGATGGATCCTGGTCCTCCGAGTAAGACGAGGAAAATTTATCTGAACGAGATCAACACCATGCCGGGATTCACCGCCATCAGCATGTATCCCAAGCTGTGGGCCGCATCTGGCCTGGCATACGCCGACCTGATCGACCGCCTGATTCAACTCGGCATCGAGCGCCACGAAGATAAAAAGAAGAATCAGTACAGCAAGTGAGGGTATCTGAACTTCATTGATCTCAAACCTACTCAGGGTTTGGGGCCTGGCAGCGGAATAACTAGAGGTGTGTAGCCGCTCGTCGAAACCGCCCAGTTCACGTCGGTGCGCACGATGACCACGCCTGGCAGATCGTAGCTAAGATGAACGCCGGAAACTTCCCTCAACTTAGGCAGCTCATATTCCTTCGTTTCTCCCCCATTGAAACGGTATAGAGCGCGCCATGTAAGAGCCCAGAACATTCCGCCTGGAGCCGGCACGAGGCCGTAGAACGCTTCCGTTTGTTTCCGACCGCCATCCGCTTTGCTGGTCACAGGCTTCTCTGAGAGCAAGGTTACAATCTCGCCACAGACTCTCAGCAGTCGACCCTCAGAAGTAAACAAGTGGACTAACCCCACGGAGACGAGGACACAGTCTTCGTTTTGCGGATCGGGAATTACACCCGTGACCGGGTCGCAGTCGCTATTGAGAGGGCCACTGCAGAGTTGTTTGGAGTCGCGCCGCTCGATATTCGTAACGATACCCGTTCGTAAATCCACGCGTTGCAATCCTCCTCCCCACTCCCCAAGATTGAAACCTATGAAAGCAACATCGCTACTCGGAAGTGTAGCGACTGAGGTTTGAACACCGCGCCGGAGCTCACCCTTGAAGTCGACAACAACTACATTGCGGTTATTGCCGGAGAACGTGCGAACCGCTCGCCGAGACAGCACTCTGGGGATGCCTTCTCCGTTGAGCAAAACTATGGGATCGTCTCCGATCGGCAAGTCAAACTGCGCTAGGTCCTCGAAAGCTCCCTTTCTCCAGACCGATATCACGAGCGCCCGACTCTTAAGAGCAACAGACCTCAACACCCAGAGTTCGTTCCCGAAATTCTGGACGTCCAAAACACCGCGAGCGAAGTGCTTTTGCCTGAACGCATCCGTCATACCGAAAGACACAAGGCCGCCCGTCGGGTCGTCGCGCGAGATCATTGTTCCCTCAAGCCACAGTCTCCCATCAAACGCCACACCTTTGGCAATTCGCTCGCCGAGGATCGGGTCGGACTTAGTCGGCGGAGCGATGGGAGTTGCACAGAACGCGGAGGCCACGAGCGATAGGCAACACAGAGCGCACGCGGTGAGAAGTGGAGGAACTCGCACAGACAGCTTCATGTTTGCAACTCCGATCGAATGACCGTTACTTCTTCGGCGCTTCACACACAAAGCTCCCCGCATCATTCGTATCCCCCTTGCCCTTGTACTTCGCCGCCTGAGGATACGCGCACAGCGGCCGCGTCATCTTCGCGTGCTGCCGGTCATTGGCGGAATACTTCGAGGCGATGATCGTCCCCGGTGCGGCGCCCTTCTCGACCCACCGTTCCAGCAAGGCATCCACGCTATGCTGCGGATCGTCCGCCGTCAGCCGGCCTACTTGTCCGAATGAGTCCGCGCCCGGACCGTCATCGCAATGCTGCATTCCCGGCACCATATAGAGACGCATGAACGAATCCGCTTCGCCTCCCATCTTCGCCCGCACACTCTCGTAATAGTTGACCGTATTGAGCGCCGGTATCGCCGGATCATTCCACCCGTGATACACAATCAGTTTCCCGCCGTGTGCCTGAAACGCCTTCAGATCTGCGTCGGTCGCATTCAGCGCGCCTGCCGTTCGCGCCTCGGCCAACTTCAGCGCCTCATCGAGTCGGAACGTCTTGTAATCCCAGTCGGGCGCTTCATAAACCATGTCCGCAAAGTAGCCGATGCCGAAGAACGCCATCAGGCTCTTGGCCGGAGCAGGACCAAAGATCCACAGCCCCCAACCTCCCGCCCCATCCTCGCCACCAGGCAAGAATCCAGGGAAAACCTGCTGTCCGTTGGCATCATGAGGACCAGCGTAAATCTTCTTCAGTGCAGCGACCTGCGGCGCGGTCAGGCACTGATCGGTATCTTCGCCTGCCTTGCACTGAATCACCGCCGGATCGAAGTGGCACTGCCGGGGATCGTTGAGAATTCGGTCACGCACGCCGTCGAGTTCGTCACAGGCCTTCACCACCGCCGCCGAAATCGCCGGAACTTTCGCTTGCGGAATATAACTGGCCGCATCGAGCGTCAGGGCCTGCGTGTCCGCCGCCGCGGTCGAGAGCAGCGCAGTCCAGTAGTTGGCTGGAGCCCCAGCAAGAATGCCGTCATAGTCCGCGGGATAGCGCTGCGCCTCCATCAGCGCCTCCCGCCCGCCATCCGAGCATCCCGCAAAATACGAGTGCTGCGGTAGCTTGCCATAAAACGCGCGAACCGCCTCCTTGGCGACGCGTGTCATCTCATGAATGCCGCGATGCCCGAAATCAATCACCTTCTCGGGATGTCCCAGCGCCCACGACGCATCGAGCGGCGACTCCGCATCGTGGCCTGTGTTGGTCGCGGTCACGGCATACCCTTTGCTGACCGCAACGCCGAGCGGCATGTAGTCGATCCGGCCGGCGAATCCGCCGTCTCCCAAGCCTTGCAACTTTCCATTCCAATCTGCAGCCGGCATCCAGACTTCGATCCTGATCTCGGAATCAGCGCTCGGCTTCGCAACCGCTACCACCCGGCAAAATGTGGGAACATTTTTATATGGTGCGGTCAGATCGCGGCTGGTGAACGGGGCCACCGGAGGTCCCGCGAAAGTTCCGGCAGCATTCGTCTGAGCGAGGATGATGGTCGCGCCGGGCACCTTGATTCCCATCAAGCGACTGCAAGCATCTTCGGCCGCGACGGCGCTGCCCACAAGCAGAAATGAAACAATGACGAGCCACCCGAGTCTGTAACCAAAACTAAGACGTTCTTTCATGAGTGCTCCGCTTCGGTATTCTACTGAGTTTCGGCCCTCACCATAAACGCAGCTTGATCGGCCTTCATTTTCTTCAGGCCCTCCATCGGCAGGCAAATCATGTGCTCCGCATCGCAAGTCGCAAAGGAGATACTATCGCGATATTCTTGCGGCAAGTTGAGATGATCCACAGTGTAGCCGCACAGTACGGCGCGGCCAGATCGGGCGGATGCAACTTCCGGAGCGTCGGCTTGTGGCCGAAGCAAGATGGGCTGAAACAAGCGGCAAAGGCTATCGCTGAGAAGACAGAAAACAGAAGACAGAAGACAACGACCAACGTTCGGGAAAATCGTTGCATGAAGCTCTTCTCCCCGGATGCTTCATCGCCACGCCTGATGCGCAATAACTGACGCAAAGTCTGAAGCGCGCGACAGCCGAATAGTAACGTCCGGCGCGAGCAGATTTTCTAGACCCCTCGAGTGCGAGGAATTGTACACCGGATGCCGACCGCGATGCCCCAGAAGCCATGCTATCCTTCGGCGCATGCGACTTCGCTTTCGTCTGCCTGCTCTCATCCTGATTCTGCCGCTGACGATTTCTCAACTCCACGCCCGCGTCCTGCGCGTCGAGATTGCTTCCCGCACCGACGTCCTTAACGGCAAGCAGTTTGGTGACGCTGGAGCCTACGAGAGCATTACCGGGCGCGTCTACTTCTCGCTGTCGGGCCAGAATGCGCACAACCGCATCGTCGATCTCGGCAAAGCGGAAAATCTGAAAAATGGCGAGGTCGAATTCTCCTCCGACTTCGTCGCCGTCCGTCCGAAAGATACGCAGAAGGGCAACGGATCTCTGCTGCTCGAAGTTCCCAACCGCGGACGCGCCCGAATCCTTTCTCTCGTCGACGGCGGCGATCAGGATCTCGCCAACGACGCCGGAGATGCCTGGCTCCTGCGCAACGGCTTCACTGTGGTGAGCCTCGGCTGGCAGTGGGACGCCGCCGGCCCCGACGCACTCCGCTTCTTTGCGCCCGTCGCGAAAGACAACGGCAACACCATTACCGGCCTGCTGCGCGGCGACCTCATGCCCTCAACCGTAATGCCGGAAATTCCGCTGGGACATCTCATCATGGGCAACATCGGCGGCACCGAATATCCAGTCTCTGCTCCCGACGACCCGCGCAACACGCTCACCGTGCGCAACTCTCGTAACGCAAAGCGCACTCTGATTCCCCGGGCCAAGTGGCAGTTTGCCCATGCAGTCGATGGCAAACTTACCCCCAGCGATCGCTATATCCATCTGAACGGCGGTTTTCAGCCCGGCAAGATTTACGAATACATTTACGTCGTCGCCGACCCTGTGGTGGCCGGCGGCGGATTCGCCGCGATTCGCGATTTTGCGTCCTACGCCAAGCACTCTCCCGACGCCATCACTCCGGCAGCCCGCGTCTATGGCGAAGGCATTTCACAGAACGGCCGCTTCCTGCGCGACTTTCTATATCAAGGGTTCAATGCCGACGAAGATGGACACATCGCACTCGACGGCGTGCTCGCTCACGTAGCTGGAGCCGGCCGCGGTAGCTTTAACTACCGCTTCGCCCAGCCTTCGCGCGACGCGCAGCCGACTTCATCCGTATTCTTCCCCACCGACATTTTTCCCTTCACCGATCAGCCTGAGTATGATGCCACTACACACGAGACAAGCGGCGTGATCGTCCCTGAAATGTTTGAAAAGGTCATGCCCAAGATCTTCTTTTCCAACACCTCGTATGAATATTGGGGCCGCGCCGCGGCGCTCATTCACACCGCAGTCGATGGCCAACACGACGCGATGATCAACGAGAACGTGCGCATCTACCACTTCACCGGCTTGCAACATTTTCCCGGGCCGTTTCCACCGGAAAGAGGAAAAGGCGATCTGTTTGGCCAGCAACCGCAGTCGCCGCTCCCGATCAAGTATTTCTGGCGCTCCATGATCGCCAACATGGACGCGTGGGTGCGTAGCAATACGCTTCCACCGCCTAGCAGTTATCCCAGGATTGACGACGGAACGCTGGTCCCGCTCGGCAAATATGCCTTCCCCGAAATCCCGGGAGTCCATCGGCCGCATGAAGCGAATGAGGCCTGGCACATCGATTTCGGCCCGTACTGGCGGGTAGGAATTCTCAACGTCAGCCCGCCAGCGCCGTCGCTCAAGGGAATACTCAGCCTCCAGCCTCCCAAGGTCGGCGCGCCCTACCCGGTGCTCGTGCCGCAAGTCGATGGCGACGGCAACGAACTGGACGGCGTCCGCTTGCCCGAGATCACCGTTCCCCTGGCAACCTACACAGGTTGGAATCTGCGCGACCCATCGATTGGAGCGCCTGATCAGCGAGTCGCCTTCGAAGCGTCCTACCTTGCGTTTCCCAAGACTGCCGCGGATCGTAAGAACACCGGCGATCCACGCAAGTCCATTGCAGAGCGCTACGCGGGTCACGAAGGCTACATGACCCATTACAAATCCGCGGTGGACGATCTTGTAAAGCAGCGCTGGATCCTGCCCGAAGACCGCGAAGCCCTGATCCATAACGGCGAACTTGAGTGGGCCGAAGCCACGAAGGGGAATTGAAAATGAGACAAGAGGTAATTTACTCGAGCCTTGCTACACAAGGCTTTCGTGGGTGTACACTGTCAACGCGAAAGTCAGAGCGTAGTCTCCAACTGCTGGAGCGTTTCGACACGCGGGCCCTGCCTTCCCCCTGATCTGGGCTGGAGTTTTCATGAGGAGTTCCCCCGAAGCCAGGCGGCTTGTAAGATGCAGCAGGGCAGCGAATATCTTTCCCCTGCGCAATCCGTTCGCCTCGTTCTTGCCGTGCGTGATCTCGTCTTTCGTTTGCTTGACCTTAGTTTGCCCGACCTTTGCGCGTGCGCAGGATTCTCCGCAAACTCCCGCCGCTCCAGTCCCCGCTCAATCCGAAAGCAAGCCGCCTTCGGAGGAAATCGCCACTCATGACGAGCCGACCACATTTAAGGTGAACTCAAAACTAGTGGTCGTGCGCGCCGTTGTCCGCGACTCTCAGGGGCGCGCCGTCGGCACTCTTCACCAGGAGGACTTTCAGGTTTTCGACAAAGGCAAGCCGCAAGTGGTTACCCAGTTCGACGTTGAGCAGCCGGGATCTCTAACCGCGAAGGCCCGCCGGGAATCGGAGAAGAATTCGGATGCTCCTTCTAGCGACGCTTCTTCCAGTCCTGCGAATCCGCCCGCAGCGCCCGAGCGTTTCGTGGCGTACCTGTTCGACGATGTGCACATCGAATTCGGCGACCTCGCCCGCGTGCGGGAAGCCGCAGAACGACACTTTGCGACTTTGAGGCCCACAGATCGTGCGGCAGTCTTCAGCACCTCAGGTCAAACGATTCTCGACTTTACCGACGATCGCACCAAGCTGCATGACACGCTCCTGCACTTGCGTCCCACTCCAATTAACTCTGGCATCTTCGCGCATCAATGCCCGGAGATCAGTTACTATCAGGCCGACTTGATCGTCAACAAGAACGATCCTGAGGCCACGCAGGCTGCTGTCCTCGAGGCCGCCGAGTGTGGTCCCAAACTGGCGTCACCTGGTGGGGGTTTGACAGCGCAAGGAGATCCCACAGGGCTGGTAAACGCCCTCAGCGTGGGCGTCTTGAGTGCTGGCGAGCACGAAAGCCGCATTTCACTGCTCTCGTTGAAGGACGTCATCAACGGCGTCTCGCATATGCCCGGTCAGCGGAGCGTCGTCCTCGTCTCTCCAGGATTTATCACTCCCGGTCTCGAATATGAATACTCCGAGATTGTCGACCGTGCCGTGCGCTCGCAGATCGTCATCAACTCGCTGGACGCTCGCGGGCTCTATGTCGTCATCCCTTTTGGAGACGCCAGTCACAAGCCGATCGTAAACAATATTCGCTCGGCAGAGGTCAAGACAAGGATCGAGGTAGCGGCCGCGTCCGCCCAATCCGACCTGCTCGCCATTCTGGCCGACAGCACGGGCGGCACTTTCTTTCACAATAACAACGATTTCGACGAAGGCTTTCGCCGCGTCGCCGAAACTCCCGAGTACACTTACGTGCTGGCCTTCGTCCCGCAAAATCTCAAGCTCGATGGCAGCTACCACAGCCTTAAGGTTACGGTGAAGAGCCAGCCGAAATTGACTCTGCAAGCCCGCCGTGGTTACTACGCGCCCAAAAACTTCACCAATCCGGACGAGCAAGCCAAGCAGGAGATCGAAGATGCGATGTACTCCCAGGAAGAACTGCACAATCTTCCCGTCAAATTGCACACCCAGTTTTTCAAAGCGAGCGACGATGATGCCAAACTTACCGTCCTCGCTCACGTGGACGTGCAGCACTTGCACTTTCGCAAAGTCGAAGGCCGAAATAACAACGTGCTGACCTGCGTCTCCGCGCTCTTCAATCGCAACGGAAATCTGGTCCAGGGAGTGCAAAAGGTAGTCACCATGAATTTGAAAGATGACACTCTGGATCACAAGCTGAACTCCGGCATCACGCTCAAGACCAGCTTCGACGTGAAGCCGGGCAGCTATCTGGTCCGGCTGGTGGTCAGGGACGCGGAAGGGCAATTGATGTCCGCAGAAAATGGAACGGTCGAGATTCGTTAGAAACGTGCCACGGAGGTAACTATGCGCGATCGCCGACGGCTTCTTTGGATTGGTTTTCTTTCTCTAGCCAGCTGCTGCATGTTCCTCGTACTTTCTCCCGTCCGCCCGATCGCCCACGCTCAGGAACCAGTCGCTGCGCCCGCGTCCGACCCGCAAGTCATCCACGTCGAGACTCGCCTGGTTCTGGTCGACACGGTCGTGACCGACCGCAAAGGCAATTACATTCGCGATCTGAAGCAGAACGACTTCAAAGTTTGGGAAGATGGCAAGGAGCAGGCCATCACCAGCTTCTCGTTCGAAGAGAGCACGAGTTCCGCCAACGCTCAGCCGCGCTACATGGTTCTGTTCTTCGATAACTCCACCATGGACTTTGGCGATCAAGCCAAAGCGCGGGATGCGGCCGCGAAGTTTATCGACGCGAATGCTGGCCCCGGCCGCTTGATCGCCCTCGCCGATTTCGGCGGCACCGTACGCATCTCGCAAAACTTCACTGCCGATGCCCAGCGATTGAAGCAGGTAGTGATGGGCATAAAAGGATCCGTGGTTTCGCCCAACGCGCAACCGGACGTCGTGGCGTCCATGGGCCCAATCGCTGCCTCGCCCACTCTCGGGAATGCCGAGGCCGACTACGGCGTACGCAGCGTGCTGACGGCGGTGCGCAGCATGGCCAAAGCTCTGTCGACCGTGCCGGGCCGCAAGACGCTGGTCATGTTGACCTCCGGGTTTCCACTGAGCTTCGAATATGAGTCGGAGTTGACCGCTGTTATCGATACATGCAACAAGGCGAATGTCGCCATCTATCCCATCGACGTTCGTGGATTGACGGTTCCAGAAATGCCGGGGCTTCACAGCCGGCGGTCGACGCCTGAAATCCATTCCGCATCCGGGTCGTTCGTTCAGGCCGCATTTCACCACTCGGCGCAGCACTCTCATCAACCGATGTTGCGACTCGCTGCCTTTGCCGAACCGGCAGAGGCGTTTGCTCCGCAGCATGGCGGCGGCGGTGGTGGCGGCGGGGGGGGTGGCGGAGGAGGCGGTCATGGCGGGGGAGGTGGAACCGGCGGAGGAGGGACCGGTGGTGGTGGCACCGGCGGCACCGGTGGAGGCGGAACCGGTGGAACTGGCGGTGGCGGCCATGGCGGCACCGGAGGCGGAGGCACGACTGGCGGCGGGCACGGTGGGACTACGGGCGGCGGCGTCCCGGTGTCGCCAAACAACAACTTATACAATCCGTACAATCAGCCTCGACAGATTGTTCCGCCATCTCCTCCGAGCGCGTCGACGAACCAGCAGGTTCTGTATCAGCTGGCGGATGGCACTGGCGGATTTGTCATCGTGAACACCAACGATCTGCTCGGTGGTCTCGATCGCATCGCCAGGGATCAGAATCAGTACTACTTTCTGGGCTACAAGCCGACCTCTTCACCCGAGGGCAGTTGCCACACCCTCAAAGTTAAAGTGGAGCGCGGCGGGACCACGGTCCGCGCGCGCAGCGGCTATTGCAACTCGAGACCAGCTGATCTTCTGGCGGGAAATCCGATCGAGAAGGATCTGGAAACCCGCGCTGGGGGCGAGATGCAGGGCAACGTCCACGCGGTGATGCAGGCTCCTTTCTTCTACACGGCGCCCAACACTGCCCAGGTTCATCTTGCTGTGGAGATTCCTGCCGCGGCGCTCAAGTTCGAAAAAGTGAAAGGGAAGCAACATGCATCGGTCAACATACTGGGCATCGCTTACAAGGCTGATGCATCGATTGCCGCGCGGTTCAGCGATACCGTCAACGTTGAGTTCGACGACAAGAAACAGATCGACGAGTTTCAGAAGAAGCCGTTTCGCTACGAGAACCAGTTCGGCATCGCCTCTGGCGAATACAAACTGAAAGTCGTCTTCAGTTCCGGCAATGAGAGCTTTGGCAAACTCGAAACGCCTCTCATGGTCGACGCTTACCGCGGTCAGGACATCAGCCTGAGCGGAGTCGCGTTGAGCAATGACGTTCACCGGGCCGCCGACTCGACCGGTCTCGACAGCCAGTTGCTGGAGGATAGAACGCCTCTGGTGATTAAGGGATTGGAAGTTTCGCCGTCCGCCTCGAACCATTTCAAGAAGACTGACAGTGCCGCCATCTATGCTGAGATTTATGAACCGCTGCTGAAGAATCCGAATCCTCCGGACGTTGCCTATGAGTTGATCATCGTCGACCGCAAGAGCGGGCAGGAGAAAGTGCATGTTGGCGAGCGGACTCCCAAGGGCAATGGAGGCGATCCAGTCATTCTGCTGGGGCTGAAGCTGCCGGTGGCAACGCTTGATCCTGGGTCTTATCAGGTAAGGTTGCGGGCGGTCGATTCGCTGAACAAAGCCAGCACGACCCGCACCGCCGATTTTGAGTTGGAATAAGAGCGCCGTGGACGGGTTTGTGGGCACTATCAAACACGGCGGGCTCAAGGCTTCACTTTCCACATAAGTCCGCACTTCTCGCAAAGTGCGCGAGAAATGGGGCACAGGGTCACTCCGTGAGGGCCAGCTTCGAAGGAGTGGATGGGGCGGGTCGATGTTGAATATTTTTTTCTTCCGATCGGGTAACATATTCATTCGTAATGGTTTGTGGGTCGTGGATAGGGCTGGATCTGGATAAAATATTGATTCGGAAGAACTTGCAGCTAAAATATTCTGGAGTAAGGACTTAGCGTCAGACCGCGATTCCCGCTTGGGATCGGCGGTCGGAAGGTTGTTGGGAAAGCCATCGCGCATGTAACGAGCTTGCGCGTTCTGAAATCCTCAGTAAAGGTTGTTCGTCACAACGGGTGGAATTGTTTCTGTGGAAGGCTGTGGAAAAGGGCGTGGAGTGGGGAACATTTCGTCTGTTCCCGGTTTTTCCCTGACGTGTGAATATCCCCGCTCAAGCCAAAAGGACGGCTTGAATGGGCCACCTCGGACCTGGCCCACCTTTGCGTCGCCTCGGTGTGGGCTGCCCCACCTTTCGTGGTTTTCGAAAGGTGGGCACCACGGACCTGTCCCATGTTCACTCGTCACATACTCGCAGCCTGCGTCTCTGCTACGAATGGTCGGTGCCTAACCGACTCCATCGTTACTACGGCGCCGGATACCTGCACTTCATCACTACGAGTTGCTACCAGCGCCGTCCGCTGCTCGACAGCCGGCGAAGTCGAGACTTGTTTCTCCAGGTGCTGGAGCGGGTCCGCAGGAGATATCATTTTGTCGTCATAGGCTACGTGGTCATGCCCGAACACGTACATCTCCTGCTCGGCGAGCCGGAGCGCGGCAACCCATCTCTGGTCATGCAGGCCGTCAAACAAGGATTCGCACGCCGCTTGCTGCGCTCCACGTCCGATCGTCAACCAACCAAACTGCCCGGGAACGCGGGGTTTGCAGACGGGTTATCAGATCATGTGTGGCAACGTCGCTTCTATGACTTCGTGGTATTCACGGAAAAGAAGTGCGTTGAAGAATTACGCTACATGCATCGCAACCCGGTGAAGCGGGGACTGGTGCTCGAACCGCAGCAGTGGCCATGGAGCAGTTTTTGCGACTAGGCGGAAGGCCGACGTGGGCCGGTCCTGGTAAACGAAGCCCGGAAAGCTGAAATGACCGTGAGAGAAGTCGCCTGATGCCATCGTCGGTGGTTCCCCACCTTTCGAAAATCACGAAAGGTGGGGCAGCCTATTGCGGGGTGCGCGGGGCGGGCGAGCCCCCCGGAAAGCTGAGATGACCCGTGAGAGAAGTCGCCTGATGCCATCGTCCGTGGTTCCCACCTTTCGAAAATCATGAAAGGTGGGGCAGCCTATTGCGGGGTGCGCGGGGCGGGCGAGCCCCCCGGAAAGCTGAGATGACCCGTGAGAGAAGTCGCCTGATGCCATCGTCCGTGGTTCCCACCTTTCGAAAATCACGAAAGGTGGGGCAGCCTATTCGTGGTGCGTAGGCGACAGATTCCGACAACCAGTTTCCCCTTGACGCCGTTCCTGGCATTTTGTAACATCGTGGGGACAAGTTCGTTCTTCATTTCAATGAGGGGCGGACCTGAATTTCATGCAGAGTGGCTGAGGGACGAGCCCTGTGACGCCACGGCAACCGATCCGGGATCATATATCCCGGGTGCTTGGTGCCAACTCTCTCCTGGAAACAGGGAACATGGGATTCGGCAAGCGCGATGTATTGGTATTCGCTTTCCGATAGCCTCTTTTCCTTTTCCTGGAAAAAGAGGCCTTTGCTTTTTTGGGCCGCTTTTTCGAGGCTCGTCGTCAGCTATTCGCTAGCAAGGAAGCGCGCCGAACGCGCGATTTTTTCGCCGCATGAGACGCGGCGATTCGCGCGGCGCGCCCAGGTCCTTCGCGAGACACAAAGCGTCTCGCTCAGGATGACAACTGGTTCCGAGTTTACGGAACAAGAAAGCGAGTAGCTCCATGTCGAATTACGAACTGCGGTGCCGGGAATGCGGACGGAGCTGGGGAAACCAGCCCCGCTCCATCTGCGACGATTGTTTCTCTCCTCTGGAAGTGGCCTACGACTACGACGCGCTGCGCGCGCAGATTGGTCGAGGAAGCTTCAGCCGGGAGCAGATCGCCTCGCGGCCGCCGAACATGTGGCGCTACTCCGAACTGTTGCCCCTCCCCCAGGGGTTTGAATCGCGGCTGCCGGTCGGGTTTACCCCGCTGCTGCAGGCTCCGCGTCTGGCTGCGAAGTTGACTGGGTCGGCTGGCGCCGCGAAAAACCTTTACCTGAAGAATGACGCTGTCTGTCTGCCCACGCTGAGCTTCAAAGATCGCGTGGTCGCTGTAGCGATTTCGCAGGCGAAGGCGTTTGGGTTCGACACCGTGTCGTGCTCTTCGACCGGGAATCTGGCCAATGCCGTGGCGGCGCATGCCGCGCGCGAAGGATTGAAAGCGTGGATCTTTATTCCTTCTGATCTTGAGCCTGCGAAAATTCTGGGCACGAATGTGTTCGGCGCGAAAGTTGTGCGCATCGCCGGGAACTACGATCAGGTAAACCGGCTGTGCTCGCAGATTGCCGACGAACATCGCTGGGGCTTCGTTAACGTCAACCTGCGGCCTTATTACGCTGAGGGGTCGAAGACTGTTGGATTTGAAATCGCTGAACAACTGGGATGGCGGCTGCCGGATAACGTCGTGTGCCCGATGGCCGGCGGATCGCTGATTGTGAAGATCAAGAAGGCGTTCGATGAACTCGTCAAACTTGGTTTCGTCGAGGCGAAGGAAGTGAAATTCTTTGGCGCGCAGGCTACCGGATGCTCTCCGATTTCGACTGCGGTCAAGACGGGCAGCTCTGAGATTGAGCCGCAGAAGCCGTCGACCATCGCGCGCTCGCTGGCCATCGGCAATCCGGCGGACGGGCATTATGCGATCAAATGCATCAAGGGCAGCGGCGGATGGAGCGAGGACGTCAGCGACCCCGAAGTGATTGACTCGATCAAGCTGTTGGCTGAGACCGAAGGCGTGTTCACCGAGACTGCTGGCGGCGTGACTGTTGGTTGCGCCGGCAAACTGTATCGGCAGGACCGCATTCTGCCGGAAGAAACCACTGTGTTGTGCATCACCGGCAATGGGCTGAAGACTACCGACGTGCTGGCGGGCGTTTATGAAACTGAGCGTGCGATCGCTCCGAAGCTGACGGAGTTCGAAGCGTATTTGCAGCAGTCGCTGAAAACGGCTGGGGCTCCGGAGGAAGTACCGGGTGTGGCCGCCGAAGCTGCTGGCGTAGGAGTATAGCGATGGCGATCACTGTACAAATTCCGACAGCGCTGCGACGCCACACTGCGGGGGTTGGCTCGATCACGTGCGCGGCATCGAATCTTACTGACCTGTTCTCGGTCCTCGACGAAAAGTTTCCGGACCTGAAGCCGCACCTGCGCGACGACCAGGGCCATGTGCGCCGCTTTCTGAATATTTATGTGAATGAAGAAGACATCCGCTTCCTCGGCGGACAGACTTACGCGTTTCAGGAAGGCGACGAAGTTCTGCTGGTGCCGTCGATCGCGGGCGGGGCGGAGTAATCGGTTCTCGCGGCCGCCTCCGCTGGACTGGCAATTGTTGCAGGCTTGGTGCTGTAGTAGCCTGTTAACAACAACTGTGAGTGTTTGCCGCCTTTAGGTAGAATCCTGTCGCCATGAACTGCCTCGTCCTCGGGTGCTTCGCTGCTTTTCTTCTGACCAATGTCCTAAGCAGTGCTCAATCGCTCCAGATGAATCGTTGGCTCAATACTGGCAGCGAAAAAGAGCGAACGCAGAAACTGATCTCACTAGGCATTAGAGACGATCAGGCAAGACTAGCTGCAGGCGAAGATGTTCTATGGCGGCCCATACGAAGTGAATCACAGAGCGGACTTGCGGTTTTCTTCGTTCCCTGCGGATCTTTCGAGGAGTCAGGGTTGTACTTACTGGAAGAGGGCAACAAAGGGTGGCACGTCGAAGATAGGACCGGGTTCGATTGCCATTACGACGACAGTGTTTCAATCTCGATGGCATCGGTACGGACTCCAAATGTCGACGACATCCTAGTTCATCATGAATGCGAGGAACGTGGAACCGGATACTTGGAGCAGCACTTCAATGTGCTTGTGGTCGAGTCTGGAAAGTTCAAAATCATACTCAATGTCAAAGAAGTAGTTAACGAGAGCGGCTGGCCGGAGAAAAGTGAGTTTCGACTGCGAAGCAAATTCGCTCTTGTTCCTTCGCGGTTGGGTTCTCGGATCATTGAAGAAACACGATGCACTGATGACAACGGCAGGATTTCAGTAAGAAAAAGGCGTTTCAGGTGGGACGAATCCGCACTCCGCCTTATTCCCTCCAAGTTTGTCAGCGTGGGCGCGGTCGATAATAAATCGAAACCTAGCTGTCGATAAATAGGGATCAGACTCTTTGACGGGCTGGACCTTCTGGGGATGGACGGAAGTTTGCGACGTTCCCTGGCGCTCCGGTTCCGCCTAGTGAATCGGGTTCGCGGCATCGCTCGCGCGCGGGCGTCATTCAGAGCCGGCGTTTTAGTACGGATCCGCGGGGGCCGTCACCGTGCCGGTCGACAGATGTAATTCCTTCGTCCGGTCGATCACCCACTGCGGAAAGGGCGGACCGCCTTGCGGAATTTTGCCTTGCGTGATTGCCCAGTGGTCGATCCAGCCGCTGCCTTCTTCTCCAACGTAAGTGTCGGGCAGACTGTAGGCCGGATCGCCGAGCGCGTCTTCGAGGGTGATGAAGCGATAGCCGCGCTTGCGTAGAACGTCGAGCAACTCGCCGATGTGGTCGGCTTCCAGGTTGCTGGCGTGCAGCAGCAGAATCTGTTTCGGCTCGTAGCCCACGATCTTGGCGGAGAGCTGTTCCTCGTAGGCGAACACTGCGTCGTGATGCGCAAGATATTCCTTCACGATTCGCTGCTGCAGTTCCGTGTCGTTGCGCTTCTTGGCGTCTTCGTAGAGTCCCGCGAACATCCAGTCCCAGCCGTCGAGGGTGATGGGGGCGATGCGGTATCCGCGGTCGACGAGAAACGCTTCCGCCTCGCGGCGCGTCTGCAGATCGCGGCCGGTATCGAGGTAGGGATGGCGAAAATAGCGCAGCTTCATTTTGTGCTGTGCGAGAAGGATGCGAGTGACGTTCTCGCCCTGAATCACCTGGTCTTCCCACGCCTTCAGGCCCACCTGGTTGAGCGACGCGTGATTGAAGGTGTGATTGCCCAGCTCGAAACCGTAGTCGAGCCACATCTGGAGAGCCTTGATGCGCTCGTCGACTTGGCCGGGCTGGTAGAGCTTTCGCTCGTTCACGAAGCCGACCACAGGAATTTTCTGATCGCGTAACGTAGTGAGCAACTTGGTGGTCAGCGCAGTGATGTCGGCCGCTGGAAGGCGATCGGCCATTCCGGCGGGTAGATCGTCAATGGTCACGGCGACCTGGCGGTCGGGTTGCTTGGCAGACTGACCGGTGGCAGGCGGAGACGAAAGGGAAGTAAGGCATGCGACGGCGAGCAGGATTGGCAGCAGTTTCATTAGAGAGCCCTCGAGACCGAAAGAACAGAAAAGGTATTAGAACACGAGCGGGCCTGAAGTTCTGGCTACGGGCGATGTTTCAGAAAAAGGTTGTGCATCGAACCTGGAAGTGTATAATCTAACTAACTGGTTAATTAATCTGGAACGGTTGATTAGGCATGGTCCGACACATCCAACATGAGAAAGTTCGCGAAGGTCGCCAGGAACTGCGTGAGCGTCGGGCGCGGATGCGCCAGCAGCGGCACGAGTTTCCCCGCATGGGCACCCGCGGCCAGCCGGAGGAGAGCCGCGCGGCCATTTTGCAGGCGGCCGCGAAGGAGTTCGCCGAGCACGGCATTGCCGGAGCCCGCACCGACGCCATTGCGCGCGAGGCCCGCGTCAACAAGGCGCTGCTGTATTACTACTTCAAAGACAAAGAAACGCTTTACGGCGCCGTGCTCGATACTGCCTTTGCCGGGCTTAAAGCGACTGTCTTTCGCGTGCTCGACGGCGACCTGCCGCCGCGCGAGAAAATCATGGCCTACGCCGGGGCCTATTTCGATTTCATTGCTTCGAACCAGCTCTACCCCCGGCTGATGCAGAGCGAGATGATGCGGGCGCGCGACGGCCAGTCGCCGCACATCGATAAGGTGATCAAGAACTATATCCAACCTATCTTCGTTCGGGTCAGCGAACTCATGCGCAAAGGAATTGCCGAAGGCGAATTTCGTCCGGTAAACCCCGTGCACTTCGTGCCTTCGATGGTTGCGATAATTGTTTTCTATTTCAGCAGCGCCCCCATGATGCAGAAGATTGTCGGGTTTAATCCCCTGACGCCGGAGCGGATCGCCGAGCGGCGCGCCGCCGTGCTCGACTTCATTTCCGCTGCGCTTTTTCGTCGAGAACACGGCCGTCAGGAAAGCAGCCGCCCAGAACGCCACGCCACGCAAGGAGCACGCCTATGAGCGCGCGTAACCGTTTCATGATCCTTCTCGGAATCATCTTCGCGATTGCCGCGACCTACTATTATTTTTCCACTGACCACTCGCGAGATCTGGTGCTGATCGGCACGGTCGACGCAAACCAGGTGATCGTGAGCGCGCAGGTCGAAGGCCGCATACAGAAGTTGCTAGTGGATGAGGGCACTCCGGTCAAGGCCGGCGATTTGATCGCCGTGCTCGATCCTTCTGAGTTACAGGCGCAAGATGCAGCGGCCACGGCAACGATCTCCAGCCTGCAGCATAAAGTTGCGGAGATGCAGCACACAGAAAAGTCCACCTCCGGCTCGACTTCGAGCGACGTGGCTAACGCGCAGGCCAAGCTGTCATCGGCTAAGGCGCAGTTGCTGCAGGCCCAGGCCGCGCTGGAACGCACCGAAAGTGACAGCCGGCGCACCATCGAACTGGCCAAGGTGGGCGTGGCCTCCGATCAGGATCGAGTGCAGGCCGAGACCAATTTGCAGGCGGCCCAGGCAACGATGCAGGCGCAGCAGGATCTGGTGAAGGCTGCCGAAGCGGATCTGAATTCCGCCATCGCACGAACCTATCAGGCGAATGCGGCGAAGAGCACCGTCGCATCCAGCGAGGCCGACGTCAAGAATGCGCTCGCGCTCAAGAATCAGGCTGCGGTTCGTCTTGGTTACACCAATGTTTATGCGCCAGTAAATGGAACGGTTTCAGTACGCGCGGCACGCCAGGGAGAAGTGGTCAACATCGGCGCGCCCATCGTTACCATCGTTGACTTGAGCGACACCTGGGCGCGTGCGGCCATCCCCGAAACTTACGCCGACCATATTGGATACGGCGACGTGCTGCGCGTGCGCCTGCCGGGAGGAACAGTCAGCAGCGGCAAAGTTTTCTTCAAAGCCGTGGAAGGTGATTACGCCACGCAGCGTGATGTGAGCCGGCGCAAGCGCGACATCAAAACCATCGTGCTGAAAATTCGTCTCGACAATCCCAAAGGAGCATGGGTGCCGGGCATGACGGCCGAGGTGTTGGTTTCACCGGAGCAACTCAAAGGTAGCGCGACGCAAAGCGCCGCGGCCGCGGAGCAGCCATGATGGCGGAATCAAATTCAGTTCGGCCCAACGCCGGCGCAGCAAGTCACACGACCTCCACGCTGGAGAAGCCGGTGTACGATCCCACGGCGCCGTCGGCCATCGAGGTTGACCACATCGTGAAGAAATACGGCGACTTCACTGCGGTCGACGACGTTTCTTTCAGCGTGAAGGAAGGCGAGATCTTCGGACTGCTCGGTCCGAACGGGGCAGGGAAGTCGACCCTGATTCGTATGATGACTACGCTCATTCCCATAACTTCCGGGCATGCGCGCATCGCCGGTCACGACGTGGCGAAAGAACCGAACGCGGCGCGCCGCATGATTGGCGTGATTCCGCAGGCGCTGACCAGCGACCTCGACTTGACCGTCGAAGAGAACATGAATATTTATGCCAAGCTTTATGACGTTCCGGCGAAAGAGCGCAAGAAGTCGATCGACGAATTGCTGGAGTTGGTCGACCTGACGAAATGGCGCGACGCGGCCACGAAAACGCTTTCTGGCGGTATGCGGCGACGGCTGGAAATTGCGCGTGGCCTGGTGCATCACCCACACATCTTTTTTCTGGATGAGCCGACGACTGGCCTCGATCCTGTGTCGCGCGTCGCCGTCTGGGAAATGCTGGGCAATATTAAAGAGCACCGGCAGCTAACCATCCTGATCACGACGCACTATATGGATGAAGCCGACCGCTTGTGCGATCGCATCGCCATTGTCGATCACGGCAAGTTGGTGGCTCTTGACGCGCCTAGCGCCCTCAAGGCCAGCGTGCCGGGATCGAACGTGATTGAAGCGCAGTTCGAGAATCCTCCGGCCGACTGGGAGCAGCGCCTGCACTCGCTCAACGAAGTCACTTCTGTGCAGCACGAAGGCGCCGGGATGTTTCGCGTGCTGACCGGCAACGGTTCGCGCACTACTACCGAACTGGTCGAGATGGCGGTGCAGAGCAAAGTTCCGGTCAAGTCGCTCTCGGTGCAGAACACCACGCTCGACGACGTGTTCGTGCACTACACGGGAAGACAACTGCGTGATGAGCTGCAAAAGGCATACGCGTTTGTGATGCCGCAGCGGCCAGGGCTGCAGCCGTAGAGTCGCGAGCGCCGAGTCGTGAGTTACGAGTCATGAGAGCCTCAAAGACTCGATGAAACAAGTGCGGCGGTGGGCAGACTCTTCGAAGGAGACACGAACGAACTCGGGACTCGCGACTCGGAACTCGGAACTCAAGACTGACTTATGAATCGAATGATGGCCATTGTCGAGCGCGAGATGCGCAAGTTCTTCCGCTCGCCGGCGCTGATGCTGGCGTCGATGATTTTTCCGCTGGTGCAGTTGATTATTTTGGGCAACGCCTTCGGCGGGAAAATTCACGATGCCCGGGTTGCAATTGTCGATCAGGATGGCGGTCCACAGGCCTTACGAGTTCGCGAAGCTTTCGACGCCGTCCGCGCCAACATTCGCACCTTTGTCCCGATCACCTATGACAGCGACCAGCAGGCCATGGAAGATGTGCGCAACGGCAAACTGGAAGGCGCGGTGATCATCCCGCCACAGTTTTCGCGCCGCGTGTACGAGGAGAATCATCCGCGAATCGCGCTGGTTGTCGACAACAGCGACAACTTCATGAGTTCGGCGGTCGAGTCGGAATTGACCGACCTGACCAACGCGCTCAACCAGCCCGTGGTTTCGCCGCGGATCCTGCAGCAGACGGCGCTCGATATTGTCGAACTCTATCCTTATATCGAGTACATGAAATATCTGCTGCCCGGTTCGCTGGCGCTGGCCATGTTTGTGTCGGTGATGATCGGCGGGGGCATGCTCTACATCGACGACAAGGCCCGCGGCGTGCACGAAGGTTACCTGGTCACGCCGATCACCAAGCTGGAGTTGGTTCTGGGCCTGAACCTCGCCGGTGCGATCAAGGCTGTTATGACTGGTGTGATCATCGTCATCATCGGCTCGCTGATGGCAGGGATCAGTACGATTTTTAATCCCATCACCGTGTTCGGCCTGCTGATCATGATCGTGCTGACTTCGCTGGCTTTCAACACGATGATGTTTCTGCTCATGGTGCGGATTGAAGATCCGCTGGTGCCCCGCGCGATGTTCGGCATTCTGAATACGCTACTGTTTTTTCCCAGCGGCTCGGTGTATCCCATCCAGGCGTTTCCGCCCTGGCTGCGCTTCATCGCCAAGTGCGATCCGTTCACTTATGCGGTCGACGGTTTCAAGTGCCTGCTGCTGAAGGAAACCACACTTTCCGCGGTCTGGGGCGACATGCTCTTCCTCTCTATTTTCGCTGCAGTCACGCTGGGGATCGCCATCCCGCTGTTCAAGCGAACCCTCTGAAGAATTGAGTCATTGCGTAATTTGGTAATCGGGTAATCGACCCCAGAAAAGATCCGAAAAATTAGTAGTGGGTCAGCATGAAAGTTGTGATTCCGAAGCGCGGTCTTATGGCGCCAGGAACTTGCTGCTTGCCCGGCGAACAGCAGGTTCCTCACCGGGCTTTCAGCCCGATTCGGAATGACAATACATGAGGTTTGCTCAAACTGACGCGCTACCGAAAGATTGCACAATTTTTCCAATTTCAATTGCTTTCGGGAACTTTTCAGCGGTCCGCCGTGTCCGATATGCTAGAGGGGTATGACACTTCTGGACGCTCAAGAGTACGACTCGCAAAAAGCGCGAAAACGCAACCGGCGAATCATTGCAATATGCGCCATCGTGTTGATCGTGGCCGGCATCGTCTGGTGGAATCGCTACTGGCCTGAAGAGCATATGGTGGGGAAATTCTTCGCCGCACTGCAGGCACAGGATTACAAGACTGCCTACGCCGTCTGGATGCAGGATCCTCAGTGGCAGCAGCATCCCCAGAATCATCCGGGATATCCGTTCAACGAGTTTTACCGCGACTGGGGCCCGGGTGGCGAGTGGGGGCTTGTCAAAAGCGCGAAAGTGTACGCAGCCAGCCCTTGCCCCGCAAGGCGTGGCGATAGCGGCGGCGGCAGTGGCGTGGTGGTCGATGTGATCGTGAATGATCGAACGGAACATGCGCAGGTCTGGGTGGAAAAATCGGACCACACACTCAGCTACCCGCCCTGCGAGCTGATCTTTCGCTGAGCAGATACGGGCAAACTATGCAGGCGTTTGCGCGAGCGACTCCAGCACCTTGACGAGCGTCTGATCGTCGCTGACATTCATGCAGGTCTTGGAGCGGTCGATCTGCCGCATCAGTCCGCAGAGAACTTTTCCCGGCCCGACTTCGATGAATGTTTGCACGCCCTGCGCAATCAGCAGGCGCACGCATTGTTCCCACTTCACCGATCCTGTAACTTGCCGCACGAGGGTGTCGCGAGCACGCAGATCGTCGGTCACGAGTTCGGCGTCGACGTTGCAAGCGACCGGGTAAACCGGTGGTTGTAGTTTGAGCGCGTTGAGATCGTTTGCCAGCCGATCCTGCGCGGGCTTCATCAGCGAACAGTGGAAGGGTGCGCTGACGGGCAACAGTTTGGCGCGCTTGGCGCCGCGCTCGTCTGCGAGTTTCGCCGCGCGCTCGACCGCAGCCGTATTGCCGGAGATGACGATCTGCTCCGGTGAATTGATGTTGGCCGGTGCGCAGACTTCGCCTTGCGCCGCGTCGTGGCAGACGGCGGTGACTTTCTCAAGATCCATGCCGAGGATTGCGGCCATGGTGCCCACGCCTACTGGCACGGCTTCCTGCATATATTTGCCGCGGTTGCGAACCATACGGACGGCGTCAGAAAAACTGAACGTCCCCGACGCCACGTGCGCGGAATATTCGCCGAGGCTGTGGCCAGCGACGTAACAGGGCTTGGGCATGCGCGTCTCCAGCACCCGGAGAGCTGCGATGGATGCGGTGAGAATCGCGGGCTGCGTGATTTCGGTCAGCCGAAGTTGTTCCTCAGGACCTTCAAAGCACAGAGTGGAAAGCTTGTAGCCAAGGGCGTCGTCGGCCTCTTCGAAGGTTTGCCGGGCGAGCGGATATTTCTCCGCCAGATCTTTGCCCATGCCGACGACTTGTGAGCCCTGGCCGGGGAACAGCAACGCAAAAGTGTTGTTCAAGTCTGTCATGAATTATTGAACTACTGCACGATCGTTTTGGGCGTTCCTTTCGGCTCGTCTTCGAGTACTTCGGGATCGCTTGGAGGGTAGAGATCCAGTTCGAGGTTGAGTCCAAGTTTCGATATCCGGCCTAATGTATTGCTGTCGAGCGTGAATCCGCCCTGCCCGCCATGAGACGCAAAGCCGCAGAATAATCGGATCAGGCCACATTCGGCGCGAAGGGTCTCGATCGCATCGGCCTTCGGCTCAATCATATCGAGTAACCAGTTGATGTGTTCAGCCAAAATGCAGTCACGCCCCAGAGGACTTGTGAGCTCCCAGGCCGAGTCTTTCCACACGTTCGAGAGATCGATTGAGCCGTCCGTTCGCCGAGCGCCACGCGGCTGACCTTTCGTGTGTGTGCGTGTTGGCTGCAGACCAAGGCGGTACGAGATCTCCTGATGGGTGAGGCTGGTACTGAACACACTGAAAGTCGCGCGCCACCATTTCCTGTCGGGAGGTTGAATTGCGTTCATGCGGAGATTCTTCACTCACTCGAAGCAATCAATTGCTATGTGCGACTTCTGATTCGACGGAAGTCGGCTTCAGCGCCGCCAGGCCGCGCTCGATCGATCCATTAATGCCGCGCTCAGAGAATTCTGCCGCCACGCGCACCGCATTCTTGATCGCATTCGCATTCGAGGAGCCATGCGTGATGATGCACGCGCCCTTCACTCCCAGCAGCGGCGCGCCGCCGTATTCGGTGTGGTCGAGCCGCTTTTTGAAATCGGTGAATGCGCTGCGTGAGAGCAAGGCTCCCACCTGCGCCGTGATGGTCGCCTTCAGCGATTCTTTCAGCACGGTGCGCACCAGGTTGGCCACGCCCTCGGAAATCTTCAACGCCACGTTGCCTACAAATCCGTCGGCCACGATTACGTCGACTTTCCCGTTGTACAGGTCGCGGCCTTCCACGTTGCCTATAAAATTCAGGGGAAGCTGCTTGAGCAGTTGAAAGGATTCGAGCGTGAGGGCGTTGCCTTTGCTTTCTTCTTCGCCGATGGAGAGCAAACCGACGCGCGGACCCGTCTTGCCTGGCCGCTTGCCATGCATGTCTCCGACTGTGTTGCCAAACATGGCCCGAAAATAGACGTCGCCCATGACTGCGAACTGTTCGAGATTCTGCGGAGTGCAATCGACGTTTGCGCCGACGTCGAGCAGCATGGCAGGATTGCCGGGAGCGGTGGGGAAAACCGCGGCCAGCGCGGGACGATCCACGCCGGGAACCGCGCCCAGCACGACTTTCGCCGTGGCCATGGCCGCCCCGGTATTGCCCGCGGTCACGAAGCCCGCAGCTTGGCCTTCGCGGACCATGCGCAGGCCGACGCGCATGGAGGAATCGCGCTTGGCGCGAATCGCATCCACCTTGTCTTCCATGGTGATGAATTCGCTGGCGCGGACGATCTGAATGGGCAGACGCGCGGCCGCAGGATGGCGGTCTAATTCCATCTTGACCACTTCTTCCGGACCGACCAGCAGCACCCGCAGGCCGTATTGACGCGCCGCCAGTATGGCGCCCTCAATCTCAGGCTTGGGAGCGCGGTCCGATCCCATCGCATCCAGCGCGATGACGCTAGGCATGGTGTCTTAAGCTAGCCCGCTTCTTTGACGTCGAGGACTTCGCGTCCCTTATAGTAGCCGCACTTGGAGCAAGCGCGGTGCGGCATCTTTTTCTCATGACAGTTAGGGCACTCGGAAAGGCTGTGCGCCTTGAGTGAGTCGTGAGCACGCCGGGTTGAAGTGCGTTTCTGGGAGTGTCGCCGTTTCGGATTAGGCATGGTCTTGAATTCCTTTTGAAAGAAGCTGTCAGCTCTCAGCTGTCAGCTGTCAGTTTGAATCGAACTTGCAATGGCTGAAAGCTGAGAGCTGACAGCGGTTTTCAGTGTTCCAGCTTGCTGCGGATCTCCTGCAGCGCGGTCCACCGCGGATCGACCACCGCGGTCGTGCAGGAACACTGTTCCTCGTTCAAATTCTTGCCGCAGTGCACGCACAGGCCTCTGCAGTCCTCGCGGCAGGTCACTTTCAGGGGCAACGCCAGCAGCACTTGCTCGCGCAAAACATCTTCGAGCAGAATTCCATCGCCCTGATAATAGCCGATCTCGGCTTCTGCGTCGGTGACCGAAAGCTCGTCGCGGCCGGCGTCAGCGCCGAGCGGACGGTAGAGCAATTCAAACTCGCGCGCTACTTCTTGCGGCACCGGTTCGAGGCAGCGGGCGCATTGCAACTCGATCCCTGCCGACAACTGCCCGCGCAGTCGGATGTCTTGAATAACCTCATGCTTGCCGTGATGCTCTTCAACCAGTTCGGCGCGCCCACTGGCCTTGAGCGGCGTGTGTTGCCGGGCTTCGCCACCCAGGTCGATGACACCGGGCTGAAACACCTCCTCGAAATCCAGAGGATGGCGTTCCAATTCATGGATGTCCAGGAACATTGCGAAACCTCCGCGTCAACGTCGCCAACCCAGTCCGGTTAACTTACATTGTTAACCCCAAGGCCCGCGGAAGCACGCCAAGAGGCGTAAGTACCGCAAGGAGCAAGACTTAGGATAAAAGGGAAGGCATAGATGTGTCAAGAAAGGCGCCATTCCTGTGTCATTGGATTGTGCTAGACTTTCCCTAGGAGATCCCTATGGCCACGCTCTATGTGGAAAATGTTCCCGACGAAATATATAAAGCCCTTCGTAAGCGAGCCCGGGCCAATCGCAAGTCGATTGCGGCCGAGGTTATTGCCCTGTTGCAGCAGAACGTGTCCACCGAAGAAGAACTGAAGCGGCGGCGCAAGGCTTTCGAGGGTTTGGCCCGGCTTCGCGCGATGCAACCGCTCAGCCCAGGACCATTTCCCTCAGCTGAAGAAATGATCCGTGAGGACCGTGAACGGTGACGACTGTCGTGGTCGACGCCAGCGTCGCGGTGAAGTGGTGCTTGCCGTCACGGCGTGAAGAGCTGGTCGCAGAAGCTGAGGAACTGCTGGCTTCCTCTCGACGCGATGAGGTCCGATTTCTGGTGCCCGACCTATTCTGGGTGGAACTGGCAAACGCTCTCTGGAAGGCGGTCCGCAGGGCGGAGATGTCATCGGACAATGCCGCATCGGCGATGTCTTTTATGCGCGATTTGGGCATTGCGACGCTTCCTTCGTTGGATTTGGTGCCGCAAGCCCTGGACTTGGCAATCAGCCACAGTCGCACCGTGTACGACAGCCTATACGTTGCCCTGGCGATACAATCCGACAGCGAACTCATCACCGCCGACGAACGTCTAGCCAATGCGCTCGCCGCCCGCTTGCCGGTGAAATGGCTAGGTGCATTCTAGGACGCTGGAAAATCTAATCCCCCAAGCGCAGCGCCTCAATCGTCTGGGTCGGAGCTTCCTCGAAGATCAGCCTCTTTTCAATGTCGATGGCGCTTTTCGCGAGATGGTGGGGGATATACCACGTCACGGCCACAACGGGCACGAGACCGAGTAGCCGCAGCGGTTCCCTGAGCGCTGAGGATTCGAACTCCGGCGTCGAGACGGAATAGAGAAGAAATCCGAAACAGCAGGACAGCAGGGTCACGAAGGAGTGCTGCTTGAACACCGGCAGCGTGCAAGTGAACGGAATCTTGCGAAAACGAATCAGCACGATGTTCGTTAACAGCACGGCCCACAGCACGACGAGCAGAGTGTGAAGAGTAGCGACCTTCCAGCCTTCGAGGTACGCGTAAACGGGAAGTGAGATGGCCAGAAGCCAGGGCAGCACGAAGATCAGAATCACTCTCCGCGCCAGGCTCTCGCACTCTTGCCGGTCGGGATCGACCATCAACTGGAATATCCAGTTGGAGCGCAACTCGGCGGGAAGCTCGAAGACGATGCGCAATCCGACTATCACCAGGAAACTAAGAATGAACGGTACCGAGAGGGCATCGGGCGTGAGCGCAGCCTGGCGCAGAGATTTCGCATCCGCGAAAGCATCTAACAGAGCCTGAGATGCGAGGACCAATGCGAGTCCGCCGACCGCGGTCAGAACCAGGCGATGGGTCTCGCTGCGGAGCAAGGTCTTCGTGACAAATCGGAAGCCAGCCTTTTGGAACCGAGTGCGCAGCGCCAGCCGATCGAGCAGAATGCCGACGCGAAATCCTTGAGGGTTGCGAGGCCTGGCCGACGTGTCGGCGATTTCTGCGATGCGCACGAAGTGGCGCCGGTACGCGACCACATAAGTGCAGAGCGCAACCAATGCCACAGTCGCGAGTGCGGGCAGGGCGAGCCGGGATAAGTCTGTGAGCACGGGACCGGAGCGTGCGCGCAGCGACTGGCAAAGACCCAGAAACCAGCAGGAAGGAATCAGAGCGATCCATCGGGGCGCCGGCGCGCGCCGCAGCAGTTGCGGGACCGCGAAGCTCGTGCACAGCAGCGCGACGAGGCAAACTACCACCATGCCGCGCATGTAGGCCGAGATTCGCCGAAACGTCCGCGTGGGCAGAACCGCCATCAGCAGACCGATCATTGAGAACACGGCAAAGAACGCGAAAACGCTCGCCAGCAGAACACCGATGCCGTGAACCGCCGCAAACTTTACGAAAAAGAGAAACTTGCTTTGACTGGCCGCGACGACCACGGGGAACAGAATGCACGAAACCGCGTTCACGTCGACTGCGACCAGGCCTACAAGAAACAACACGGCAACGAGATTCTCGAAGAAGATGGCTCGCGTGGAAATCGGAAGCGGGACCAGATTCATGTAGTCGCGGCGGTCGGGGAAAATGGCGTCCCACCGCCAGACGGCGACGGCGCCCGTCACGGTCATGGAAAGAACGATGAAGAAGTATTCATCGGGAAGCGCGACCAGCAACGGATCGACGTTGGTCTGTCCGCGCAGCCATTGCAGGAAGGTTCCATACTTGTTCAGCAGCAGGAGCGATACGAACCCTCCTGGCATAGCGAGCAGAGTGAGTACGAGGCCGACGCCGAGATCGAGGCCTTCGCTATCGGAATCGCCGCCACCGCGGAAGATGCGGGCGGCGAAGAGTTGTACCATCCGCCAAAATGGACGCTGGCGGTGGTCGTCCCACAGGCGAAAGACCGCGTCGATGGCGTCGCTAATCATGCGGAAATCATGCTGAAATTATGCCGCCCTGGTTTTCATAACCGTGACGATGTCGCGCGCCACGCTCATCGTATCCACATCGTCGACCAGATGAAGAAACGTATTCTCCAGCGACTGCCCGAGGATTTGGCCGATGTTCGCGACGGAATCCTGGGCGATCACCACGCCTTTGCGCAGGATCAGCACGTCGGAACACACTTTTTCGACGACCTCCAGCACGTGCGAGCAATAGAACACGAGCTTGCCTTGCTGGCCGAGAGCCTGCACCAGATTCTTGAAGATCAGCGCCGAAGTCACATCGAGGCCGGAAAGCGGCTCATCGAAAATAAAAATCTCTGGATCGTCCATGATCGCGGCGATGAGCAGGATCCGCTGCCGCATGCCTTTGGAATACGAGCCAATGCTGGCGTGCCGGCTGGGATGCAGTGAAAACAATTCCAGCAGGGAATCGATCTTCTTCTCAAGATCGAAGCGCCCCATCCCGCGCAGGGTTCCGATTAATTCCAGATATTCCCAGCCAGTCAAATACGGATAGAGATGTGGTTCCTCCGGAACATAGCCGAGGAGTTTGCGGTAGGCCGTCAAATCGTCTTGAATGTTCTGGCCGTCGAACTGGACCACGCCGCGCGTCGGCTGCAGCAATCCTGTGAGCATTTTCACCGTCGTGCTTTTGCCGGAACCGTTTGGGCCGAGGCAGCCCAGAACCTGCCCGGGTCGCAGAGTAAACGACAGGTCCTGCACCGCCGGCAATGACGCGTAGCGCTTGGTCAGATGCAGGGCTTCGAGCATGGACCACCTCGCGAGACGAAGTCTTCGGGCAGCGCGAAGACCGAAGAAGGAACCCCGGTGATGTTTGGTTAGACACCAGTGGCTCGGCGGGAGTTCCGTTGGGCGGGTAGAAAATTCCGTTATTTTCCTGCCGGCATGTTCAGGCCGAGGGCCTTTATGGTCAGCTCATCCGGTGTGGTCTTACCGTCTTTCTTCGTGACCACGCCGAAGTTGCCGTCGTAGTCCCACATGGCCCAGCCGATGTTGTGGCGCTCCAGCGCGATGCGCACATCTTTGATCCAGGCATTGCGGTCCTGCGGTTCGGAGAAATCCCGGAATACGCCGAACTCATTGCAGATCAGCGGCACGCCGCGTTGCTTGCCCCAGTCGGCCGCCTGATTGATGTCCGCTTCAACCCGCGACGCGTCCCAGTGATCCTGTCCGTAGCGGATCACCTGATAGCGATCACGCGCCTCCGGCAGAAGCGTCGCCACCTGCGCGGCATTCTCCGGCGATGACGGGTAGTGTAGACCCTTCAGCCGGTGCCAGTAATACGCTCCCCAGGTCGCGCCCTGATGGGTGAAGATGTGCGGCTCGTAGAAATGAAAAACGTAAATGATGTTGGTGTCGGCGAGCGGCTCAAGGAAAACCATGTCGTCATCGTCGTCCCACCGCGCACCGGTCGCAATGATCGTGTTCTTCGGCGCGCCCCGCCGAATCGCTGCGGCCAGCTTGGTTTCCACGCCGTACCAACGGTAGGCGTCGCGCATCTCGGGCTCGTTCAGAATTTCGAAGAAGATCCGGTCCGGGTCCCATGAGGATGATGCGTAGCGTTGCGCCACTACAGTCCAGAAATCGGCGAAGCGTTCGACGAATTCATCTTCTTTCGCCAGGCGCGCCTTGAAGTCGGAGTCGGGATGCATGTCGATCTCAACCGCGAGGCCCGCATCCAGAATCATTTTCACTGCGGCGTCGAGATAGCCGAAATATTCCGCGCCGCCATCGTGATGGCGAGCCGCGTCCATCATGGGCTGCGGGTTTATGCTGAGACGCACGTGATCGAACCCGGCCGACTTGATCAACGACATGTCCGCGGGTGTTTCCCCGCTCTGCAGATGTTCTTTGGAATATCCCGCGGGGCTGTAGACCTGCGCGAACCATCCACTCAGATTGATGCCGTGACGGATGTGGGCGAGTCGAGCGGCGGGGACCGAAGACCTTGTTGCGGTCTGAGCCTGCGACATCGAACCGAAAACCAAACATAAAGAAACAGCGATCGACCCGCGGATCATGCGATGACTCCTATTTAGCATTGTCATCCTGAGCGAAGCGAAGGACCTGTGCAATTGACGGCGAGTACATCGGTCCTTCGCTTCGCTCAGGATGACAGCGATCATTCGTGATGCGAAAGCCAGGAGACGACATCACGAGTTGAGAATCGGCAGCGCGCGAATTCTTTTCTTCGTCGCCGCATAAATCGCATTGCACAGGGCTGGAGCGAGCGGCGGCACCGATGGTTCGCCGATTCCGGTCGGAACCTCCACACTCGGCACGGAGTAGACTTCGACGGTGGGCGTTTCATCGAGGCGCAATGGCGCGTAGTCGTCAAAGTTGCCCTGCACTACGCGGCCTTTCTCAATCGTGATTTTGGCGCGCAGCGCGTTGGCCAGGCCGTAGACGATTCCGCCCTGAATCTGTTGTTCCAGAATGCCGGGGTTGACGACCTGACCGCAGTCGACCACGGCCACCACGCGATGCACGCGGGGCTGGGCGTTATCGCTCTCCATGGTGATCTCGACCACCTCGGCCATGTACGACGCGAAGCAGCCGAAGCAGGCGATCCCGCGATAGTGGCCGGCAGGCAGCGGTTTGTCCCATCCCGCTTTCTCAGCGGCCAGTTGCAGCACGCCGCGCATGCGAGGCGTTTTCCATGTGGTCGTGAAGTACGGCAACTCCTGATCTTTCGCCAGCAGATGCAGCCGATACTGCAGCGGATCTTTTCCCGCCGCGACTGCGAGTTCGTCGATGAAACTCTCGAGGGCAAACGCCGCCTGCAGCGCATAGACCGACCGCATCCAGCCCAGTGGCACGGGAGTTTCTGTCACGACGGATTCGATCGTGTAGTTGGGAATTCCGTAGACCGGTCCGGCTTCGTCCGGCAGGTCGGGATCGACTCCGCCGGGAACCGGCTGCCCTTTCTGTCCGCTAATCGAGGGCGCGATGATGCGATGCGTCAGCGCGGCAGGGAATCCCGATCCATCGAGCGTGGCCGAGAGCTGATGCAGGCTGGCCGGACGATAGGTAGAAAATCGCATGTCGTCTTCGCGCGTCCAGATCACTTTCACCGGAGCGTTGATCGCCTTCGACACCAGCGCAGCCTCGACCGCATAGTCGTGTTCGAGGCGCCGGCCAAAGCCTCCGCCCATGAGCGTGACGTTGACCTTTACTTGATCGGGATCGAGACCGACGGCCTGTGCCACCGAGTCGCGGCAATCCTGCGGAACCTGCGTGGGCGCCCACAACTCGCACTTCGTGCCTTGATAGTGCGCGGTGCAATTTCCCGGCTCCATGGGTGCATGGGCCATGAAGGGCAATTCATATTCGGCTGAGATGCGCCGTCCGGGAGTTTTCGTGGCGTCGCCGGCCGAGTACAAGCTCGCTGCTTTTTTTGATGCACCCTGCTTCAGCGACTCCCTGACGGCCGCGGTGTTCAGATCTTTGTTCGGGCCCTCATCCCAGGTGACGTTCAGCACGCGGCGGCCTTCCATCGCCCCCCACACGCTGTCAGCGACCACCGCGACGGCCGCGTCGCCGATCTTGCCCACGTAGCTCACGCCGGAAATCTTCTTTGATTCCTTGTCGTCGAAGCTCGAGACTTTCCCTCCGATCACGGGGCAGCGCGAGAGCAGAGCAAATTTCATTCCAGGCATGCGAAAGTCGATGCCGAACACTGCTTCGCCTTTCACCTTGGAGGGCGAATCGACGCGCGCTAATCGTTGCCCAACGATCTTGTAATCTTTGTTCTGCTTGAGCGGGACGTCGGTTGGAATCGGTAAAGTCGCGGCCTTGCCCACGAGTTCTCCGTAGCTCGAACTCCGGTTGGTTGCGGCGTGCTTGATTCGACTATTCTCGGCTGTACACGAAGACCGCGGAACGCCCCAGGTCAACGCTGCGGCCGAGATCAGCATCTCGCGCGCGGCGGCGCCGGCCTTGCGCATCGGATCCCAGGTGGTGCGGATACTCGCGCTGCCCCCCGTGGTCTGATCGCCGTAGAGCGTGCTGGCTCCGGCCTGCTCGATTTCAATCTGCTTCCAGTCGGCCTCCAGTTCCTCGGCCAGGATCATGGGCAGCGCGGTGCGCACGCCCTGTCCCATCTCGGAGCGCGCGACCACGATGGTGACTTTGTTGTCGGGCGTAATGCGCAGATAGGCGTTGGGCGAAAAGAATTCCGCCTGTGACGCGCCTCGATGCGGGAGGTAAAAACCGACGACCAGGCCGGCGCCGGCCGCGACACCGACGGCCACAAACTCACGGCGGGAAAGCGGGCTCATCGCGCACCTCCGTTCGCGGCGGCACGATGAATCGCTCTCCGAATTCGCTCATACGTTCCGCAGCGGCAGAGGTTGCCGTTCATCGCTTTAGTGATTTCTTCGTCGGTCGGATTTGGCGTTTTGGCGAGCAGCGCCGCGGCCGACATGATCTGTCCCGTCTGGCAGTAGCCGCATTGCGGAACTTCTTCCGCAATCCAGGCCTGCTGGAGCACATGCAGTCCGCTTGCGCCCAGGCCCTCAATGGTCGTGACGTTTTTGCCCGCGACTTGCGAAACCGGGGTCGAGCAGGAGCGAATCGGATTGCCCTCAACGTGCACCGTGCAGGCGCCGCACAATCCCGCCCCGCATCCGAATTTTGTTCCCGTTAATTCGAGGGTATCGCGCAGAACCCAGAGTAGAGGCGTCTCCGGAGAGACGCTGACTTTTTTTTCACTGCCGTTGATGCGGAGTGTGATGTCTGCCATGGAGGTCCGGTGGTGAAGTTTGAAAGCTGGACAACAAAGCTGGACAACATGGTACTCAACCTGCGAGGAAAGGGGAATGGCAGAAGCGAATGTAAGAAAGTATGCGGCGAAGAAGAGCCGAGTGAACGCACTCCCGGCGCTTACTTCAGCTCAGCCAATTTCTGCGTGATGAGCTGAGCTACTTCGGGTCCCGGATTCTCTTTCTTGATCTGCTCGTAAAGCCGCTTGGCGTCGAGGGGCTGGTTGGAATTCTGGTAGAGTTCGGCCAACTGCAATTCCGCCGTCATTTTGCTCACTGAAACCGTCGGCTTGTTGATCAGCTCCTGATCGAGTGCGACGGCATCTTTCACGCGGTTGGTCTGGCCATACAGCGAGGCCAATGCCGACTTGGCCACGGACGCGACCTCGCGATTGCCGGAGGAAATGACTTGCTTGAAATCGCGTTCGGCGGCGGCATTATCCTGCAAATTCGTCGCGGTCACTCCCAGAAAATAGTGAGCCATGTCGGCGGTGTGGGTGTGCGGATACTTGTCGACAATCGCCTGAAACTTCTTTTGAGCAGCCAGGGCACGGTCTTTGGCGGAAGTGAAGGTCGGGAAATCAGGTTGCTCGGGCGCGCCTACCGGACGCAGTTGCATCTCCATGGTGCGCACGGCCTGGGCGAGTTCGAGGCTGGCCTTTTCGTCCTGCGTGTTCAGGTAATACCATCCACCGATCGCGGCGGCCAGAATTACGACGACGGCGACGGTGGAGTAGATGACAGTCGACCGGTGCTCGACCGTCCAGTGTGCCGTTTTCTCGGCGGCGTCAATGGTGACACGGCTGAAAGCATCCTGCTTCAGTTGACGGCGGGTTTCTGCGCGCACGGACTTCCCTTCTGATGAGTACGGTGGGCTGGTTGAATTATTAAGACAAACTAGCAGTTTAACAGGGGGAAAAGGGCGCGTCAAAAGTTGGAGAGATCACGACAGTGGCTGCCCCACCTGTCGCGGTTTTCGACAGGTGGGTACGACGGATCTCGACTCCGTTGTCATTCCTCCCATCCAAGCTGCTGCGCTTTCTGTTACGTGTCCGGGCGTGGCTTCGTATCGGTGAATGAGGAGCGGCGGGCCGAGTTTTCCGTTCGGAAAATCTACTGGTACCATCAGCTCGAATTCCCACCTGTCGAAAACC
>Ga0307476_10000023_pt1 | contig 176565 bp, 162 predicted proteins | sample atmos_gasesECM2C_2_FD_203314 | JGI IMG/M metagenome (GOLD analysis project Ga0307476, IMG submission 203314) | Hardwood forest soil microbial communities from Morgan-Monroe State Forest, Indiana, United States - atmos_gasesECM2C_05 | ecosystem: Environmental > Terrestrial > Soil > Temperate... | reverse complement strand
TTCATGTACATCAAGAGGTGTTTGAGACATGGCGCAGGTTGATTCGGCGAAAAAGATTTGGGTTACGTTGGGTGGGTTGCCTTTGACTATTTCGTTGGAGTGGCCGTTTCATCGGTCGACTTCGGGAGCGGATTTCTGGGTGTTGCATGGGAACATCCGGCTGGAGAATACGGATGGGCTGCATGCGCCGGTGGCGGTGAATTTGTCGGCTACGGTGCGCGAGGTGGTGGCTTCGCTGGAGCCCGGGGATGTGGAGGCTCCGGTGATTAATGCTTTGCGGAAGGAAGTGGATCATCGGCAAATTGAGTTTGTGAAGTCGGGGAAGCTGAAGCCGGTGGCGTTTTCGAGTCGGCATTATGACTTCAAGCGGGGGAAGTGGGTGTTTGGGAAGGCTACGGATGAGGTGATTGCTACTTTTTTGGAGCGGAAGGTTTATTGGGGGACGAAGCTGAAATCCCCACTTCTCGCAAAGGACGCGAGAAATGGGGCACCCGCGGTTGATGCTGCGCAGGCGGGGAATCGGGTTTGGATTGGGGATCCTACCGACGCGCAGTATCTGGAGACTACGCCGGGGCATTTGCTGGAAATTGCGGGACGGCTCGCGGGTGATGAACTGGTGCGCTTGGATGGGGAGTGGGTTTCGGCTACTGACGGGCTCATGGGGGAAGCGGAGAAATTTGAAAGTTCGATGCGGACAGCGGTGGAAGAGTTGGAGAGGAAGCATGCGTTCGAGCGCGGGTAGGGAACCTTTTCGCCACTAATTTGCGCGGACAAACGCGGATAAAACATTCCCTCACAACGCGGTTGCAGAGCGAATGCATCCAAGGGGAGTTCAGTATTAGGTTTCATCAAATGGCGAGGACGTCAAAGGCTTTACTACGGAGGGCACAGGGTAGATCCTGCTTTTTGCTTGTGGTGATCTGTGCTCTGGCTTGCGGAACTGGTTGGGCCCAGGGGAATGAACCGGGGCAGAATCCGGCGCAGACTTCTGGACAAACGCCGGAGAAACAACTTCCTGATTCGCCGGGGGAGAGTAAGAAGAAAGCGCAGAGTGGAAATCCGGTGGAATTTGTCACGCACAAGACCAAGCACCAGCTACTGCGGGCGCGGGACTGGGAGTCGGGATGGATCGCGGGAGAGTATGTCGGGAGGAACCGGACGCTGGTCACTCCTACGCGAGAGGAACGGGAAGTGATTTATCTGCGAGAGACACTGGTTACTCCGGAGGCTTACCTGAAGCGGATGTTTGCGGCGGCGATTGACCAGGCGCGCGGGACGCCTTATCAGTGGGACGATGGATGGGCAGGGTATGCGGAGCGGTTTGCTTCGCGAGAGGGACAATTTATCGCGGCGAACAGCCTGGCGGCTTTAGGCAATGCGGAACTGGGATATGAGGTGCGCTATGACCAGTGCAAATGCAGTGGGTTGTGGCGGCGGACGCGACATGCGTTTATCAGGAATCTAGTGACTTACGATCGCAGCGAGGAACATTTGCGGCCGCAGTTTGCGTTGTACGGGGGAGCATTTGCCGGCGGGATGATTTCGACAACCTGGAAGCCGGGGTCGCACAATGTGTTTGCCGAAGGGGGACAGGCTGCGGTAGAGCAGATTGGGTGGGGGACGCTGCTGAATTTCTTTACGGAGTTTTCGCGGGAGATTAACCGGAAGCAGGGAGTGAAGTAGGAGCTAGTACCTAGTGGCGAGTCGTGGGATCGCCCGGTCGAGCCGTGGTAGTGGCGGCGGGAAGCAGGTTCCTCACTTTGTTCGGAATGACAAAGTCTGGAAGATCGCGGGGATTTAATTTACTGAAGCAGGGTGCCTCCATTGGTGGTGCCGTTGGGTTCTTCTTCCGGGGCTAAGACTACCGCGGCGGCTACTCGGTCGCCGGGTTCCATGTTTAGGAGGCGGACGCCTTGGGCGTTGCGGCCGGATTCGCGGATGGTTTTGGAATCCATGCGGATGATTTTGCCGTACTGGCTGATTAACATTACCTGGGAATTTTCGTCTACTAGAGCGATGGCTACTACTTTGCCTACTCGCTCTGTTGTCTTGATATTGATTACGCCTTTGCCGGCCCGGTTGGTTAGGCGGTATTCGTCGGCGGGGGTGCGCTTGCCGTAGCCGTTTTCGGTGACCGAGAGGATCAGGGTGCCTTTTTGAGTCAGGTCTAGCGTCTCCCCCGGCGGGATTTCGCTTTCGGCTTTTGCCTCGCCTTGGCTCGCTTCGCTCGCTGGACGGCCGAGGGCGGCCGTCTCCACATGGGACGTAGTTGTTCCTACCTGGTTCTTCTCTGTTCCTTCGGTGTCTGGTTTTGGGGTTACTGTCATGCCTACTACGTAGTCGCGCTCTTCCAGGTTGATGCCGTTTACACCGTAGGCGGCTCGGCCCATGGGGCGGACGTGATTTTCGTCGAAGCGGATGGCTGCGCCTTCGTGGGAGGCGATGAAAACGATTTGGTTGCCGTTGGTGATGCGGGCGGCTACTAGTTCGTCTCCTTCTTCGATGTTGATGGCGTTGATGCCGTTGGAGCGGACGTGCATGAATTCGCGAAGCTCGGATTTTTTTACCAGGCCGTTGCGGGTGGCGAAGAAAATGTATTTATTTTCTTCTTCGAGATTGCGGACGGCGAGCATAGTGCGGACGGTCTCTCCGGGTTGGAGTCCGATCAGGTTGCCGATGTGCTTGCCGCGGCCGGCGGCGCTTACGTCGGGAATTTCGTAGACCTTGAGCCAGTAGACTCGGCCCTTGTTGGTGAAAATCATGATGTAGGCGTGGGTGGAGGCGATGAAGAGATGCTCGACGAAATCTTCTTCGCGGGTCTTCATGCCGGTGCGGCCGGTGCCTCCGCGGCGCTGCATGCGGTAGGTAGAGATGGGCGTGCGCTTCATGTAGCCGGAGTGGCTGAAGGTTACGGCTACCTGCTCGTCGGCTATTAGATCTTCGAGGACGATTTCTGCGGCTTCGTCTTCGATGCGGGTGCGGCGCGCGTCTCCGTAGAGTTCTTTTACTTCTTCCAGTTCCTTGATGATGACTTTGCGGAGCTTGCTTTCGGAGGCGAGGATGGATTCGTAGTCTTCGATGCGCTCGCGCGTTTCTTTCAGTTCGTTGGAGATTTCGTCGATCGAGAGCTTGGTGAGCCGGTGCAACTGCAATTCCAGGATGGCTTCGGCCTGGCGCGAGGTGAAGGGCTTTTCGGGAGCCAGCTTGGGAGCGCGGCCGGTGGTGTTGATGTCGATCTTCTTGCCGCCGAAGTAGGCGACTAGATTTTCGCGGGCGTCGGCGCGGTTGGCGCTGGCGCGGATTATGGTGATTACGTTGTCGAGGTGATCGAGCGCGTTTAGATAGCCCTCTAGGATGTGCTCGCGATCTCGTGCTTTTTGCAACAGGAAGGCGGTGCGGCGGCGGACTACTTCGACGCGGTGATTGATGAAGTGCTTGATGGCCTGAATCAGTCCCATTTCGCGGGGCTGGTTGTTCACCACCGCTAGCAGGATCATGGAGAAGCCTTCCTGCATGGCGGTGTGTTTGTAGAGCTGGTTGAGGACGATTTGGGGCTCGGCTCCGCGCTTTAGTTCGACTACGATGCGCATGCCGTCACGATCGCTTTCGTCGCGGATGTCGGAGATGTCTTCGATGTCTTTGTCGTTGACTAATTGCGCGATGCGTTCGACGAGACGCGCTTTGTTTACCTGATAGGGAATTTCGGTGACGATGATGGCCTGGCGATCTTTGCTGATGTTTTCGATGGCGGCTTTGGCGCGCATCATGAAACGGCCGCGGCCGGTGCGATAGGCTTCGAAGACTCCGGCGCGTCCATGAATTACGCCGGCGGTGGGGAAGTCTGGGCCTTGAACAAATTTCAGGATTTCGGCTAGCTGGGCGTTGGGGTCGTTGATGAGCGTGATGGTGGCGTCGACGATTTCGGTCAGGTTGTGCGGCGGAATCTTCGTGGCCATGCCTACGGCGATTCCGTCGGAGCCGTTGATTAAAAGGTTCGGAATTCTTGTGGGGAGAACGTCGGGCTCGACTTCGCTGCCGTCGTAGTTGGGGCGGAAATCTACGGTCTCTTTATCTAGATCTTCCAAGAGCGCCGTTGCTACTTGCGCTAGTTTGGCTTCGGTGTAGCGATCGGCTGCTGGTGGGTCTCCGTCTACGGAACCGAAATTTCCTTGTCCGAAGATTAATGGGTAGCGCATGCTCCAGGTTTGCGCTAAGCGGACTAACGCGTCGTAGACGGCTAGATTTCCGTGGGGATGGTACTTGCCCATTACGTCGCCGACGATGCGGGCGCATTTGCGGGTGGCGCGGTTGGGCTGGAGTCCCATCTGCTGCATGGTGTAGAGAATGCGGCGATGGACGGGCTTGAGTCCGTCGCGGACATCGGGCAGAGCGCGGCCGATGATTACCGACATCGAATAGTCGAGATACGATTTGCGCATCTCGTCTTCAATGTTGACGGGCTGGATGTGCAGGGCGCCGGGGCTGCCTTCGCCGCCGCCGGGAGGCGGGGTCAGGGGGAGTTCGGGATCTTGATCGTCAGGCATGGGTTTAGCTTGAATCGCCTATCTTGAGAATCGTCCTAAACAACTGTATCTACAGGCATTTAGTTGTGTTTTGGCTAGGAACATTCTACCACGATAGCGACGCTCGTCGCGAGCCCTGGGGAAGGTCCAAATATAACTTTGTGCTGACGTGGTTCATAGTTCGTTATCATGTCGCCTTTGAGGCTGAAACGTGAATAGAGCCGCGCTGCTATTGATCGTCTGTCTGGCAGTGACCTGCCCTAGAGCCCGTACCCAGGGCAATTCGCCTGGACCAACCACGCCTGAAGCGCAAGTCCGACTTGGCAACGAATATTTGGACAAGAAGGACTATTCCTCAGCGATGATTTGGTTTCGCAAGGCTGGAGAGAAAAACAACGCGGCTGCTCAAAACAATATTGGCTGGCTTTACGAGAGTGGGTTTGGAGTGAAACAGGATTATGCGGAAGCGCTGAACTGGTTCTCCAAGTCGGCGAATCAAGGCAACGCTGACGCGCAAAATAATATCGGCTGGCTTTACGAAAATGGATGGGGAGTGTTGCAGGATTATTCAGAAGCAATGACTTTTTATCGTAAGGCGGCGGATCAGGGAAACAGTCGAGCCGAGGCGAACATCGGGGGCCTCTATGACAAGGGGCTTGGAGTGAAGCAAGATTATGTGGAGGCAATGGTTTGGTACCGCAAAGCCGCGGATCAAGGAGACACAAACGCTCAGGTGAATGAGGGATGGCTTTACCAGCACGGTTGGGGCGTAAAGCAAGACTACGCAGAAGCGCTCAGTTTGTATCTGGGCGCAGCCAATAAGAAGAACCCATACGCAGAGAACGATATTGGCACGCTTTACGAGGCAGGGCTCGGTGTGAAACAGGATTATGCAGAGGCCATGGCCTGGTATTACCGAGCTGCAACTCAGGGCCATGCAAAAGCACAGGGGAATATCGGAAGGCTGTACGACAACGGCCGGGGAGTTGAGCAGGATTACGCTAAAGCTGCGGACTGGTACCGGAAGGCAGCGGACCAGGGAAACGCCGACGCCGAGGCCAATCTCGGCATGCTCTACCTAAACGGCCATGGCGTTAAACAAGACTACACCGAAGCGATGAACTGGTTCCGCAAAGCAGAAGAACAAGGTAACCCTGACGCGCAGAACGATATCGGCTGGATTTATCAAAATGGGCTGGGAGTTCCGCAGGACAAGAGCGAAGCAATCAAGTGGTACCGCAAGGCGGCAGGCCAGGGAAACGCTCGGGCCGCGGCTAATCTAGATAATCTGTCCCCGGGAACGGTTTTGCGTGGAACAATCACCGCGGTATGCGGCCAGAAAACGGCTGACTGTATCACGCCGCCGCGCGCTGTTTTCGCTCCAGACCCTGAATTCTCGAAGGAGGCCCGCGACGCGAAATATCAGGGAACGTGCGTACTTATGGTGACGGTTGGTACCGACGGCCTGGTCACAAACATTCGAGTGGTAAAAAGCCTCGGCAAAGGCCTGGATGAAAAGGCAGTGGAGGCGGTTCAGAAATGGAAGTTCGAGCCTGGTATGAAAGACGGCCAACCGGTCGCGGCTGTAATCGCGATTGAAGTAGATTTTCATTTGAAATAGCCGGCGAAGTCGAGCTGCGCTCGACTGGAGAGCCGAGGGCGGTTGTCCCCACACAATCAGCTATGGTCTTGTGATCACTTCGTTCGGAGACGAGGGGAGGACGAACTTTACGTTGCGCGCGGCGTTGGCTGCGAGGGTTTGGGATACGTTCAAAGTGGAGAGAGCGATTTTCTTGTTCCAGTATCCGTCGGTGTAGTAGTCGCCGCGGGCGTAGAGGATGCCGTCGGCGATGGTGTAGTCGCGGACTTCTTCGCTGTGTCCGTCGCGGAAGAGCAGGAGCGCGGGGGGCAGGTCGTGCGGGAGGGATGCGGCGGCGATCGTGGGCGGTTGTGGCGTGACGTTCGATGTGGCGCGCGGAGCAGAATGACTGCGCGTTGATTTAGAAGGCTGGGGTTGCTCCGATAGAGCGCGGTCGGGCACGAGAGTCAGCGGCAGGGCTTCACCATTGGAGGGAGTGCTGTTGACGCGGACGTAGCGGCCGTTCTGGAGTTCAATCACCAGTGGCTGGGCGGAGGCGAACTCACGGCTGTTGTCCTCATCTATTCGGCCCAAGTTCGCGGGACCGGCGAAGGCTCGCGCGGCTTGTAAGAGGATTGCCGGCGGTTGCGAGGCTACTGGGTAGCCGGTGGAATAGATGTCATCGGGATTGAAGGAATCGTCGAAGAACGGGAACGGCAAGGACGTGTAGGGAAAGGATCGGTGGAATCTGGATGCGTTAGCGGTTCGCCCGAAAGCAAAACTTCCGGCGGGGACATTGAAATGCGGGATTGCTGGATGCGGAGTTGCGGCGTGCGCTGCTCTTTGGGCTGCGGCGTATGGGGCTAGAGCTAACAGGGATGTGCTGATCGCTAGGACGATGCTGCGACCGATATTTCCTGCTTGCGTTATTTTGTTGGCGGCAGTTGGCGGACAGGAGTCTCCGCCCCACACGAGTTGTGCCGACGCCGTGATTTCCTGTATGCGCATTTCAGTTTGCCTGGGACGACGGCAGGTCGAAGGGTACGCCGTGGTCGTCGTTTTGTTTTTGGGTCGCTGCGAGATCGAGATCGGCTAGCGCAATTCTGCGCGGGTGGCCCGGCGTGAGGTCGTAGAGTGTTTGATTGACTATGGCGTAGTTTCCGATCTCGAGTTGATGACCGTCTTTGAAGACCAGGACGGTGGGATCCTGGGGCGGTTCGGGGCTGGGATTAAATCCAGCCGGGGGTGTGTCTTCCGCTTGCGTTTGCGCGGCGCCTGGTTCGTCTGGCGATTCGTAGCCTGGGGGGATGTAGGAGTAGGGTCCGGCGCCGCGGCGGTCGAACACGGTGGGGCCACCTTGATAGTTGGGGTCATTGTCGTCGGAGGCGCCGTTGTCGAGGACGTCCGCATTGTAGGGCATTGGAACCGCGTACACATATGGGTAGTGGTAATAAGGCAGAGGGTTGGCTGTCGTGTGCTGAGGACGGCCGTTGTTGCCGTGCGAGTTGGCGGTGGAGGTCGGAGTCCTGGTCGAGAAGGTGACGCCGGAGTTGGTTGAGACGTGGGCGGTGGAGGTGGATGTCGTGCTGACGGAGTGGCCGGAGGAGGCCGCAGTGCTATTTTGAGCCGGGCTGCTGGAAGCGAGAAGAAGCATCCCGAAAAGAGCTAGCGAAGCCGGAATCAGAGGCCGCACGAGAATATGATACTCCAGCGGACGGGTCATGGCGCTACCTCGACTTATTACAGCTTAGATCGCATGGACCTTGGGGTTGATGCGGGGAGATTGTAGAGAATTGTGATGGGCGATCCAAAAGGTCAAAGGCTTAAACACAGGGGGACACGGGGGGTTCACAGAGGAAAAGCCTTGGCTCTGATCAGGGAGCGGTTTGGGGGATCAGGACGGCGCGGCGGCGTTTCTTGAACTGGGCTACGCACCAGGCTACGCCTGCGGCGAGAGCGCTGTAGGGAATGGGGCCCAGGTTGCCGCTGGTGAAGAGTCGGACCGGGATGTAGGTCAGCAGGGAGCCCCAGAGGAAAGTTTCGCGTTCGAAGAAGTAGCCGATGAGAGATCCCGCAACGATGTAACAGAGCCGGAGTATGGCCTGGGCAGCGAATTCACCAGGGAGGCCGAGAGTGCGGAGGGCGTGAGCGGCCGCGGGGGCGTATTCGAGGCGGGCGAAGACCGGCAGGGCGGCTGCCAGGATTGCCACGGGAAAGAAAAGCCGGGCAGAAATGCCCTGGGCAAAAGGATTGAAGTAGTTGCGAACGCCGCGCCAGTGGACTTTGTCGGAGAGGGCGTAGCTGTCTTCGCCGGGAACGGGTCGGTAACCGCCCACGGAAAGCTGATAAGCGCTGTAGCGCTGGTGTTCGCTTTGAACATCTTTGAGGATGCGGTCGACGTCGGTGGGAGGCGCGACGGGGCATCCCATGGTCTGAGCGCGGGCGTCGTGGATGCGCTTCAGCTTTGCGGGATCGTCGATCTGGGGACACTCCTGCAGCACCCAATACGGTGGATTGTCGAGGATGTTCTTCAGTTTCATATTGCGGGTGGTGAGAACGCGGTCGTCAGTGAAGCGGGTGTGGAAGTGGATTACGCAACTGCCGGTGAAAGCTTGTCTGCCCTCGACGGTGAGGGCCAGCTCGTGGATCGCCACTTCACAGCGTGAGCGCTCGGCAGGGTTCAGGTAGTGGCGCGTGAGGTTTTTGCCGTAGTTGCTGATTAGATAGGTGCAGACTGGGCTGTAGTTCATGGCGGCCAGTTTTTCGTCGTAGGGCGCGAAATAACGTGCTTGCGCTTCGGTGAGAGAGGTTTCGGGCACGTTTTTGATCTCGTAGCTAATGGGAACGTGCGGTGCGCTCTGGCGCAGATTGGGCAGCGCAGTGAGTAGGATCTTGCCAGTCACGTAGAGGAAGACTGCTAGATCGACATCGGCTGGGAATCGCATGGATATTTCTCTGCGGGGAGTTCGCTAAGAGCTTAGCAACGATTTTGGGTTGAAGATGTGTTACGGAAGTGTCTGGGCGGCTAGCAGGCAGGCGCCTCGCTGCGCTTGGCTGGAAGGCCGAGGCGGCCGTCCCCACATGAACACGAGCACACCCCCACATGAGCATACCCCACATCCCCATAGAATCATCCGCGGGGGACTTGGGTTAGGGCCTGGAGGTTCCAGAGGATGTAGGCGGCGAGGAGTCCCCAGACGGTGGCGGTGACTAAGGGGCGCGCTGGCGTTTCCATCAGGTCGGCCAGGACGCCGGAGACGAAGATCAGGATGAAGGGGATGGAGGCCAGGAGGAATCCTGCGCCGGCTACGTGGGGGTGGGCCATGCCTAATGCGATGAAGAGGAGGGCGATCAGGCCGGGAGCGGTGTTGCCGAAATAGCGGGTGCGGCGCCATAGGATGTACGTTGTGATCGCCACTGGGAGAAGCAGGGCGAGGGCGGGACAGGCGCGGAGGATTTCGCGCGTGACTTGAATGTAGACGCCGCGGACGGTGAAGCTGCGCCAGGTCGCTCCCCAGAAGGAGGCGTGCCGCATGCTTTCGGAAAAGGCCTGGAGATGGAAGAAATATGTGGCGAAGAGCAAGATGAGCGCCAGGAGGGACGCGGCAATCCAGATGGTGAGGGCTGCGCCGCGGCGGATGGGCGCCAGATAGAGCATGAAGGCCAGGGCCAAGGGCACTACGATGATCATGGAGAACTGGGATCCTACGGCGATGGCTAGAGAGACGCCTAGTAAAACGATGCGACGCCAGTTCCAGAGGACTACTTCGCGGGGGGCGTAGAGGGTGTGGGCTACGGCGATGGCGGTGAAGATTGCGCCGAAGGATCCCCAGGCCGCTAAGATTTCGGGTTCGGTGTGCCAGACTGCGCTGGCCTGGATCATGGATGGGGAAAAGCAGTAGAGGGTTAAGGCGAGGAATCCTCCCGTGTTGCCGCAGAGGCGGCGGGCTACATACCAGAGAGACGCGCCGAGAAAGAGTCCGCAGGCCAGGAAAGGTAGGCGCGGGAGCCAGCGCCAGGTGGAGGAAGATGGAGGATCGAGCAGGCGCTGGGGCGATGACAACAAGGGCGCGGCGGTTACCAGTGAGAGAAGCGGAGAGTGTTCGGTGTCGAAGCCTTCGGATTGGGCGAGTTCGCGAGGAACGGCGACGGAAATGTCGGGGAAAGGGACACCGGCGATGCCGGCGCCGTGAAGTTGAAACCATCCTGCGGCGATGCGGGCTTGCTCGGGGGCGCCGGGGGAGGCGGATGCGCTCAATTCGGAATGGACCAGCCAGGATGCCTGCGCCAGGAAGGCCAGGAGCAGGAGACCGGCCAGAAACTGCGGGCGTCCGAAGCGTTCGCGGGTGAAAAATCGGGTCATGAGGCAGGACAAGTGTTTTACCATGACCGAGGCTGTTTAGGAGAAACTTCTAGTCGGGGAAAAAGAAGAGAGTCGTGCTGCAGGAATGAACAGCAGGTTCCTCACCGGGCCTTCGGCCCGATTCGGAATGACAAGGGTTGGGGCGGGTTGGATGGATGAGAGGACGGAAATTTCGAGTAAACCGACTGGTCCTGCGCCGGAGTTTGCGGCGGCGGTGCAGCCATCGTATGTGTGGACAGTGTTTTTTGACGGCGACGGATTGAGGCCGGGGTGGGGGCTGGCGTTTTATGTGGCGATGTTTTATGTGCTGGAGTCACTGGCCGGCCGGTGGGCTGGGTCGGTGGATCTGGGCGCGAGTGGGTTGTGGTCGATGATGCTGGAGGAGTTTGGAGTCTTCGTGGCGGCGGCGGTTCCGGCGGTGGTGCTGGCGAGAGTTGAGGATCGGCCGTGGGGAGCTTACGGGTTGCCGGGGCGGCGAGCGTTCGGGAAATTGTTTTGGGTGGGTGCGGTGTGGGGATTCGCTAGCATCACGCTGCTGCTGGGAACGATGTATGGGCTGCGAGTGTTTGAGGTGGGGCATTTGGCGATCCACGGCATGCGCAGCGTAAAGTTCGCGGCGTTCTGGGGGGTGTACTTTTTGCTGGTGGGATTGTTTGAGGACTTTCATTTTCGTGGTTATTTGCAGTTCACGCTTACACGAGGGATTGGTTTCTGGCCGGCGGCGCTTTTGCTCTCGGGGTATTTCGGTTGGAGCCACCGCTTGAATGAAGGTGAGCGGTGGACGGGTTTGCTGGCGGCGGCGGTTATTGGTTTGTTCTTTTGCCTGACGTTGCGGCGGACGGGGAGCTTATGGTTCGCGGTGGGATTTCATGCGGCGTGGGATTGGGGAGAGACATTTGTTTATTCGGTGCCGGACAGTGGGACGGTGTTTCCGGGGCACCTGATGAAGACTTCGTTACACGGGCCGGACTGGCTTACCGGGGGAGTGGTTGGACCGGAGGGCAGCTTGCTTTGCTTTGTGGTGATTGGGGTGGTGTGGGTGGTGTTTGCGAGGAGGTATCGGGAAGCGAAGTATGGGGCAGAGAAAGACAAACCTTTACCACAGAGGACACAGGGGATCACAGGGTAGATCTGCTTTGCTGGAATCCTCAGGCGGTGCAGACGATCGAGAGTAATTCTCCATGAGCATGAAATCTCTTTTAATCATTGCTTTGTTATCGCTTACAGGCGGAGCGATGTTCGGCCAGATGGAAACCCGGCCGCGGGTTCGGGATCTGGGGGTGCAAGTTGGAGTGTTGCCTCCGGGACCGCTGAATGCCATTACTGATGTTGCCGGGGTCAAGGTTGGACAGACTACGCTGATTCGCGGCGAGAACATTCGCACCGGAGTGACCGCGGTGCTGCCGCACGGCGGCAATCTTTATAAAGAGAGGGTTCCGGGCGCGATTTTCTTGGGCAATGCGTATGGAAAACTGGCGGGTTCGACGCAGGTGAACGAAATGGGCGAAATCGAGACGCCTATTTTGCTGACCGCTACGGACTCGGTACCCAGGGTGACGGATGCTGTGGTCACCTACGTTTTCAGCCTCAAAGGAAATGAAAATGTGCTGTCGGTGAATCCAGTGGTGGGCGAGACGAATGACGGGTGGCTGAGCGACATTCGCTCGCGTCCCATCGCGCCTGAAGATGTGTTTGCCGCAATCAACAGTGCAAGTGCGGGCCCGGTGGAGGAAGGCGTAGTGGGTGCGGGGACAGGCACCGTCGCTTTTGGATTCAAAGGAGGAATTGGAACTTCATCGCGGCGGCTTCCGGCCTCGCTTGGTGGCTACACTGTGGGAGTGCTGGTGCAGACAAATTTCGGCGGGAACCTGATTGTTGCGGGTGTGCCGATTGGCAATGAGTTGGGACAGTTTTATCCGAAGATTTCCTCCGACGGAAACAAAGCTCCGGGCAGCGGAGCAAGGCCGGAAACGGTCGACGGCTCATGCATGATTGTAGTGGCGACCGATGCTCCACTGGACCACCGCAACCTGAGCCGGCTTGCGGCGCGCGCGATGATGGGCCTGGCGCGGACGGGATCGAGCGGCAGCAACGGTAGCGGAGATTATGTGATTGCGTTTTCGAGCTCGCCGGAGGTGCGAATCGTCGCTGGTGATGGCGTATATCGACCGAAGGAGTTATTGGGCAATGAGAGTATGTCTCCTTTGTTTGAAGCAGTGATTGAGGCGACGGAAGAAGCGATCTATAACTCGATGTTCAGGGCGCACGACGTGTCTGGGAACGGGCACACGGTTAAGGCTTTGCCGCTGCAGGAAACTATCGATCTTTTGAGGAAGCACAATGCCATTCCGGCGAAGTAGAGCAAGAACTCTTCCGTGTGCGGTTGAGTCTGGGACGGCTCGCTGCGCTCGCTGCACCCTTCGGCTTCGCTCGGGGCAGGCTCGCGAATGCGCCCGTCCGCACGTGTTTTCCTTATTTGGAAACTCTTCTTGAGAAACTTGCTGAATTACTTTCTCCTAATCTTCGCCTCGGCTTATACTGCTCTTCATGGATTCGGAAACAGATCTGCTTACACTGCTGCGGAGGTATTGGGGGTATAGCACGTTTCGTCCGCTGCAGGAGCGGATTGTGGGCAGTCTGTTAGCTGGGCACGATGCTTGTGTCGTAATGCCGACGGGCGGCGGAAAATCGCTGTGCTATCAGTTGCCGGCGGTGGTTTCCGGAGGGACGGCGGTGGTGATTTCTCCGCTGATTGCTCTGATGCAAGATCAGGCGGCACAACTGGCGCAGATGGGGATTCCGGCGGCGGTTTTGAATAGCACTTTGAGTGAAGCCGAGCAGGCTAAGGTGATGAGCCGGGCGCGGGACGGGGCTTTCCGGCTGCTTTATGTTTCTCCGGAACGTGTCGCGCGCGGCGATACGGTCGGATGGTTGCAGAATGTGCCGATTGCTTTTTTTGCGATTGATGAGGCGCATTGCATATCCGAATGGGGGCATGAGTTTCGTCCGGAATACCGGCAGTTGAACAAGTTGCGCACGAAATTTCCCGATCGTCCTATTGCGGCTTTTACGGCGAGCGCTACGCGGCATGTGCGCCATGACATTCTGGCGCAACTGCAGTTGCGCGATCCCGATAAATATATTGCCAGCTTTTACCGGCCGAACCTGCGGTATCTGGTACGGGAGTGTGAAGGGCTGGAGCAGATGGAACTGCTGGTTCGCGCGCTGCGCAGCTATGCCGGGAGCAATGTGATTGTTTACTCTCCGACGATTAACCGCGTGGAGGAAACGGTGGATTTTCTGGGCGATCACGACATTGCTGCGGTGGGATATCACGGCAAGATGGGGTCCGACGAGCGGAGGCGGAATCAGGAACGGTGGATGTCGGACGAAGTGCGGGTGCTGGTGGGGACGATTGCTTTTGGGTTGGGGATCAATAAGGCGGCGGTGCGGGCGGTGATTCATCTGTCGCTGCCGAAGTCGATTGAGCAGTATTACCAGGAGGCGGGGCGGGCGGGACGCGATGGCGGGAGTGCGGATTGCGTTTTGTTGTGGCAGAAGAGAGATGCGGGGCTGCTGGGATTTTTCGCTAATCAGATTACAGATGCGGTGGAACGCACTCGGGCTTGGGATCGGTACCGGGTTATTCGGGAGTTTGTGGAGTCGAGGCGGTGCCGGCATCGACAAATTTGCGGACATTTTGGAGAGGTCGGGAAGTGGGAGACTTGTGGAGCTTGTGACGTGTGCGGGAGCGTGGCGGAGTGGATGACAGCGCCGGCTTTGGCGGTGAGTTATGCGGGGAAGGAATCGCGATTGCAGGTTGGGTCGGCCGGGGCTGAAGCTTCCAGCGCGGACGCGGAACTGCGGGAATATTTGCGGGAGTGGCGGCGGGCTACGGCGAAAGAACAGGGCGTTCCTGCGTTCGTGGTGTTGCATGACACGACGCTGGAGGAGATTTGCCGGCGTAGGCCGTCATCGATTGCCGATCTGTTGAGCATTACTGGAATTGGCGAGCGGAAAGCTGAGGTGTACGGCAAGGGGATACTGGCTGCTCTGGAGCGTTACCGCGACGGGGCTCGGGCGTCCGCAGCTATTTCTTCCGAGAAGATGACTGCGCCTGCTTTTGAGACCATGCGTCTGCTGACAGCTGGGCACAGTTTCGAGGACATTGCGAAGATCCGCGGGCGGCAGGTGGCGACTGTGGTGAACGCTGTGGCGAATCTGGTGGAACGGGGAGATTTGGAGTTTCAGGCGGGTTGGATTGATCGGAACAAGCAGGCAGTGATCGAGGCGGCTTGCGGGAAACTTGGGATCAACGGGTTAAGGCCTTTGAAGGACGCTTTGCCTCCGGAGATTACCTATGACGAGATTCGGCTGGTGGTGGCGAGGGTGCGGCGGGAGCTGAAAGTGAGTAAGAGCGCCGTTCCCGCGTAATTCTCCCGGGGCGAGGGTTGGTGCCGAGACGGCCGTCCCCACATTGCGCTTACTGGACAGCGGAGTCTGCTGTCCCCGCATTCACGGCGTGGAGATTACTTAGTGACGGCATAGTGCAGCTTGACCACGCCGTCTGTGAATTTCGTGCAGGAGATCAGTTTTAGGGGTACGGTGCGGCGGCTGGGCGCGATCAATGGAATGCCTTCGCCTATAAACTTGGGAATCACGTGAATCATGAACTCGTCGATCTCCTCTTCGTCGAGAAATGACGCAATGATGCCGGCGCCACCCATCATCCAGATGTCCTTGCCTTTTTTCTTGCGCAGGCGGGTGGTAAACGCCTTGACTGTTTCCCTCACGAATTCCACGCCCGGCGGTGTCGCCGAGTGCGGCTGGCTGCGAGTGAAGACGTAGTTCTTAACCTTTGTGTCGAAGGCCGATCCGGCTATGCCTTTCTTTTGAAAGTCGAGCGCCATGTCGCATGTCTTCCTGCCCCACAGGATGGTGTCGATCGATTTATAAAACGCACCCATGCCGTAGTTACCCTTCGGAGTTGGACCGTCGAGCCAGTCGACGGAGCCGTCAGACCGGGCAATAAAGCCGTCGGCACTGGTGGCGATGTGGACGATGATTTTTCGCTTGCGGGCCATAGCGCGGCAGCGACTAATCCTAGAACAGAAGTCCTCAGATTTCCACCAACCCACCGCACTTTTAGCGAGTGAGAACTTGCTCGGCTGCGTTGGTGCCGGAGCGGATGCAGTCGGGGACTCCGATGCCGCGGTAGCCATTGCCCGCGAGGGCTAGTTTCGGCAGTTGCTGGCGGAGGCGCTCGATACGGTCGAGGCGTTCGAGGTGTCCTACGCAGTACTGGGCCATGGCAGACTTCCATTTATAGACGCGGGCGAAGAGAGGCTCGGCGCGGAGGCTGAGGATCTGCTGCAATTCGTTGCGGACTACGGCGATGATGGCGTCGTCGGAGAGTTGCCAGATGTTTTCCGCGTTCGATCCGGCGAAGAAGCAACGCAAAAGGGCTCGGTCGTCGGGAGCGCGGTGGGGGAACTTGTTGTGGACGAATGTGGCGGCCAGCAAGCGCCTCTGTTCGCTGCGCGGGACGAGGAAGCCGAAGCCGGGGGGCAGTGATTTGCGCACCTGGCGATCGTAACCGAGTCCGATGGTGATGGAAGAGCTGTAATCGATGGCGGCCAGTTCGGCGGAGAGTTCGGGGCTGCAGAGGGAGAGAATCTTCGCGGCGGCATGGGTAGGCACGGCGAGGATCACGGCGTCAAAGTGATCGGACTTGAGTCCGGCCGAGATGGTCCAGCCGCCGGCTTCCGGCTCAATCGACTGCACGGGGGCGTTGGTTAGCAGGGAGGACGGGTTCAGGCGCGGGACGAGGGTTTCGACGAGTTGCTGCATGCCATTCTTTAGGGAAGTGAAAAGCGGCGGGGCGGGTTGGTTTGCGGGGCGCGGAGTTTTTTTTCTGGCTGCAAGCATGGCGCGGCCGAGGCTGCCGTGGGTGCGCTCCATTTCGGCGAAGCGGGGGAGGACAGCACGTACGCTGAGGTTGGCGGCTTCGCCGCCGTATACGCCGGAGAGGAGCGGATCGGCAAGGCGATCGACCATTTCCTTGCCGTAGTGGCGCTCGACTAAGGACGCTACACTTTCGTCGGCTTGGGCGGCGCGCGGGGGATGGAAAAGTTCCTGCGCCATGCGGAGCTTAGTGGTCCAGGAGAAGAGCGGCGAGAGTCCCGTGGGCAGGATTTTCGTTGGAACCATGAACATCAGACCGTCGGGCATTGGGATGAGGCGGCCGCTCACGAGAATGTAGGTTTTGCGGCCGGCGTCGTTCGAGCCGATCAGCTGATTCTCGATGCCGAGCGTGCGGCAAAGATCGGCGGCCCAGGGCTTTTCGGTGATGAAGGAGTCGGGTCCGGCTTCGACGATGCAGCGCTGGATTTGCTCGGTGCGCAGGACCCCGCCGAGATTGGGAGATGATTCGTAGAGGGTGTATTCGACTGCGCCGGCGCGGCGGTGGTCTTCGAGGGTGAAGGCGGCGGTGAGTCCGGAGATGCCGCCGCCGATGATGGCGACGCGAATCATGCGAACCGGCTTCCGGCTTCCGGCTTTCGGCTTCCGGAAGGCGGATTCGTGGGCGAATATTCCTGGACCAGCCGGGCGAGGTTTTTCACGTTTTCTACCGGGGTTTCGGGCAGGATGCCGTGGCCTAGATTGAAGATGTGGCCGGGGCGTCCGGCGGCGAGTCGAAGAATGTGTTCGGCGCGAGACTTCAATTCCTTCCAGTCTGCGAAAAGAAGGATGGGATCCAGATTGCCTTGTACGGCGCAGCGATGTTCGAGATCGCTCCAGCCCTGGTCGAGGGGGATTCGCCAGTCGAGACCGATGACTTCGGCTCCGGTTTGATTCATCGCGGGAAGCAGGGTGGCGCTGTCGGTGCCAAAATAAATTACCGGCGCGCCGGTAATTTGCAGGCGCTTGACTAAGGCTGTCGCGTGCGGCAGGACGTGGCGGCGGTAATCTTCGACGCTTAGGCAGCCGACCCAACTGTCGAAGATCTGGACGACGTCGGCTCCGGCATGTACCTGGGCAACGGAGTACTCGGCGGTGACATCCACTAGCTTGCGCATTAGCGCATCCCAGTCAACCGGGGAGTTGTACATCATCTTTTTTGTGTGCAGGTAATGGCGGGAGCCGCCGCCTTCGATCATGTAGCTCGCGAGGGTGAAGGGGGCTCCGCAGAATCCGATGACGGGAAGACGTCCAGCGAAATGTTTTGCTACCAGGCTTACGGCTTCGGAAACATAGCCTAGATCGGCGGCTCGGTCGGTGCGTAGTTGAGCTATGTCTTCGGTAGTGCGAACTGGTTTCTCGATGACTGGGCCTTCTCCGGCGGCGAAGTGGAACGGCAGGTCCATGACTTCGAAAGGGAGGAGGAGGTCGGCGAAGATGATGGCGGCATCGACTCCGAGAATTTCAGCGGCGGTGATGGTGACTTCGGCGGCTAGCGCGGGCTTTTTACAGATTTCGAGCAGGGAGTGTTGCTTGCGAACGGCGCGGTACTCGGGCATGTAGCGTCCGGCCTGGCGCATGAACCAGACGGGAGTGCGTTCTACGGGCTGGGACTTGCAGGCGCGAACGAAGATAGAATCGGGGGCGGACATGAACGGATTACTGTAGCATTTCTGGAGATGGAACAAAGAAAACACAAGGCCTTCGACACAGAGGGCACAGGGGAACACAGGGTAGAACGGTTTGTGACTGAGATCGTGCTGGAAAAGCGGTAAGGCGATGGCTTCGACTACGAGAGATCGAGCGGGTGCGGGTTTGGTGGCGACGGTTTTCGCGGCTGGCGCGCTGCTGCTTTCGGCAGGAGTGTGGCTTGGGGCTTCCGATCAGAAAACAGGGACGGCGTCGGCGCCTACCTTCTATAAGGATGTGGTTCCGATCCTGCAGAATAAGTGCCAGAGTTGCCACCGGAGCGGGGAGGCTGCACCGATGGCGCTGGTGAGCTATGAGGAGACGCGGCCCTGGGCGGCGAAAATTGCGGCTGCGGTTGAGATGAAGATGATGCCGCCCTGGTTTGCCGATCCGCGGTATGGACGTTTCTCGAATGATCCGTCGTTGAGTGCCGAGGAGATTGCTACGATCTCGGCGTGGCAAAAAGCGGGAGCGCCTGCGGGAGATTTGCGCGAGGCGCCTGCTCCGCGGACCTGGAGTGAAGGGTGGAATATTCCGCAGCCGGATTTGGTGGTGAAGATGCCGAAGCCGGTGCAGATTCCGGCGAGCGGCGAGGTGGAATATACGTACGAGATTGCGGCTACGCATTTTACCGAGGACAAATGGGTGCAGATGGTTGAGGTGCGGCCTTCGAGCGTGGCACATGTGCACCACGCGGTGGTGTACATCCGGCCTCCGGACTCGACGTGGTTGCGGCATGCGCCGGTGGGCGAGCCTTTCACCGCTTCGATGCTGACTGATCCGGAGGAACGACGGCAGGCGCACGAAACCACGAGCGATCTGTTGCTGGTGTATGCGCCGGGGAGTGCGCCGGACCGGTGGGGGGACGGGATGGCGAAATTCGTTCCGGCGGGATCGGATCTGGTGTTCCAGATGCATTACACGACGAATGGAGAGGCGGCGAGCGATGAGACCAGCGTGGGGTTGGTGTTCGCGAAGAGCACGCCGAAGCAGAGGGTGATCACACTGCAGTTGAATAATCATGCGTTGATGATTCCGCCGGGGGCCGACGATTTTCGAGTGGAAGTGCAGGGGACGCTGCCGAATGATGCGACCTTGCTGAGTCTTTTTCCGCATATGCATCTGCGCGGAAAGCGATTTGAATATGACATTGTGCACGACGACGGAAGCGTGGAGACTTTGCTGCGGGTAAATTATCACTTTCACTGGCAGTTGAGTTACAAGCTGGCGGAGCCGCGGGAATTGAAGGCGGGGACTCGGCTGCGGGCGGTGGCTTGGTATGACAATTCGAGGAACAATCCGCATAATCCTGATCCGGAGAAGATGGTGACTTGGGGCGACCAGACTTCGCAGGAAATGATGGTGGGATTTTTTGATGTGGCGGTGCCGGCGGGCGTGGACAAGTGGAAGTATTTTGTTCGGAGTGGTGAGGCGGGGAGTCAGCATTGATCGGCTGGCTTCGCTCGCTGAACAGCCGAGGCGGCTGCCCCCACATGGGTTTGCTTGCCCCGCTTGCCGCTTCGGCTGGTATTTGTAAGACTGAGTTGGGCTCATCTACTTGATCGCGAATCCGATTTCTCTCGTCGAGGAAGAAAAGCAAGAGCGGCACGGGTCCAGAGTTGCTTACTGGGCGCTGGCTGTAGTGTTTCTCGCGGTCTATATGGGATCGATGTTCACGCCTGGGTTGCTGGATGACGCCGACAGCACGCACGCGGAGGCGGCGCGCGAGATGGTGGTGACGGGAGACTACGTCACGTTGCATGTAAACGGGATCCGGTATTTGGAGAAGCCGCCGTTGCCCTATTGGCTGGTGGCGATCAGCTATAAGGTTTTGGGAGTGAATGAATTCAGCACGCGACTGCCGATGGTGCTGGCCGTGATGCTGCTGGGAGTGCTGGGGTTTTGCTGGGGGCGGCGCGCGTTTGGGGAGCGAACTGGGATTTATGCAGGATTGTTTGTCTACACCTGCGCAGGCGTGTACTTGTTCACGCGGATTTTCATCCCGGATGTGTTGCTGAGCCTGCTGATTGCGGCAGCGATGTATTTCTTTCTGACGGCTCTGGAACCGGAAGCTTCGGCGTGGCGATGGTACGCGGGATACGCGATGATGGCGTTGGGCGTGCTGACGAAGGGGCTGGTCGCGCTGGTGTTTCCGTGCGGGGCGGCATTCTTCTTTCTGCTCGTGACGGGAGAATGGCGGCGCTGGCGGGAGTTCCGGCTGATTTCAGGGTTGTTGTTATTTCTGGCGATCGCTGCACCGTGGCATATTCTGGCGGGGTTGCGGAATCCTGGGACCGCGGAGCATCGCGGGTTCTTCTGGTTTTATTTTGTGAATGAACATTTCCTCAGGTTTCTGGGGAAGCGGTATCCGCGAGATTACAGCAAGCTTCCTGCGGCGCTTTATTGGACGCTGCATCTGGTGTGGTTGTTCCCGTGGAGTCTGTATCTGCCGGCGGCGGTGAAGACTGCCGCAGCCACCTGGCGAGGGCAACGCAGCGATTTTGCTGCGCGAACGCGGCTGCTGTGCTGGATATGGGCGGGAGTGGTGCTGATATTTTTTGCGCTGTCGACCAACCAGGAGTACTACACGTTTCCCGCGTACTTGCCGCTTCTGCTGTTGCTGGCCGACGGTGTGGCGCAGTGCGAGCGGGCGGAATGTAACGGCGGAGTGCGTGCGGGTTGGCTGACGACCTCGGCGGGTTTGTTGGCGGTGATTGGAGTTGCGGCCAGCGCAATATTGCTGGTGGGGTTGTGGAGGTCGCGGAACCTGCCGTTCGAGCCGGACATTGGACGGTTGCTGAGCGAGCAGGATACGGAGGCCTACACGCTTTCGACGTCGCACATGCTGGATTTGAGCTATGCGTCGTTTGCGGCACTGCGGCTTCCGGCCGGGCTGGCGGCGGTGGTGCTGTTACTGGCTCCGTTGCTGTCGTTCATTTTGCGAGTATTCCGACGGCATTATTCTGCGACCTGGGTGCTGGGCGCGGGATTGGCCGTGTTTCTGGTGGCGGCGCATATTGCACTGGGGCGATTTGGTCCTTATCTTTCGTCGAAGGAGTTGGCGCAGGAAATCGCTTCGCGAGCTCGGTCGGAAGATCAGGTGATGATTTATGGTGATCAGGCGTTTGGTTCCTCCTTGCTGTTTTACCTACGACGGCCGATTGATCTGGTAGAGGGACGCACAACTTCGATGTGGTTCGGTTCGAATTTTGCAGATGCTCCTAAGATTTACTTGAGCGATGCGGATTTGCAGCGGGATTGGGTTGGGAGCGGGCGGGTTTTTCTGTTTGTGCCTCCGCAGCAAAAGGCAAGAGTAGACGGGCTTTTGCCGACGAAGTTTGTTATTGCGGAACTTTCGGGGAAGTACGTGTACAGCAACCGACCGTGAAATGGCTATTCAAACATTTCCTATTGAGGCGACAATCGAATGAAAGGCAAGCTAGCGTTGGTTGTGATGATTGTGGTTGTGGTGGTTTGCGGAATCGGCATAGCCGGCGCTAAAGCGCAGTCGATCTCAGCTCCGGCGGGAAACGCGGCTGGCCCGAAGAAGGCTGAGGAGCAGTACAAGAACATTCAGGTGCTCAAGGGCATTCCGGCGGATCAGTTGATTCCCGCGATGCAGTTCATCGCAACGTCATTAGGCGTGGGGTGCGAGTTTTGCCACGTGGAGGGCGCGTTCGATAAGGACGACAAGAAGCCGAAGGTAACCGCGCGGAAAATGATGACGATGATGTTTGCCATCAACAAGGACAACTTCGAAGGACATCGCGAAGTGACGTGCTATTCCTGCCACCGGGGCAGCACGGATCCGGTGGGTACGCCTTTGGTGATGATGGACGAGCCGAAGGGGGTGGGCGAAACGAAGGAGGCCGAGGGAAAGAGTGAAGGCGTGGAAGCGAGCGGGCCGCCAGCTGATCAGTTGTTCGATAAGTATCTGCAGGAGGTGGGGGGAGCGGCGGCGATCGAGAAAATCTCGAGCCGGGCGATGAAGGGGACAATCAGCTTCGGGGATAGGAACGTTCCGATCGACATTTTCTCGAAGGATCCGGACAAGCGGGTATCGTTCACGCACACGCCTGAGGGCGACAGCGTGACCGCCTTCGACGGGCACGAAGGCTGGTTGGGGATTCCGGGGCATGCCGTGCGAGAGATGCACGGACCCGATATCGATGCGGCGGCGATGGATGCGGACCTTCATTTTGCAGCGCACTTGAAGACGATGTTCAGCGAGGTAAAGGTGCGAGGCACTGAGAAGGTTGGCGATCGCGACGCATACCTGGTGATTGGGCAGCGCGATGGCAAGACGCCGCTGCAGTTGTATTTTGACGTGCGGTCGGGGTTGCTGGTGCGTTTGGTTCGGTATGGAGAGACGCCGTTGGGACGAATGCCGACTCAGATCGACTATGCGGACTACCGGGATGCGGGCGGGGTGAAGATTCCGTTCCGGTGGACGCTGGCGCGGCCGGGCGGGCGGTTTACGATTCAGGTGAGCGAGGTGAAGGAGAACGTTCCGGTGGACGATGCTAAATTCGCCAGGCCGGCCGCGCCTCCGGAAGGGCAGAAGGGTCCGGCGAAGTGAATAGGGAAGCGAGCCAAACACGCGAGTAATGCGTCGCAAAAAAACGCGACGCTTCGCGCGGCTCGCCCAGATCCCTCGCTGCGCAAAGAACGCTTGCTCGGGATGACAACAAGATTGCATAACAAATCCTGATAGGAACGATAAATAGTTTCGATTTCCGTGAAGCGGCGGCAGACGATAGAGTGAGCGCGTGCCGGGTTGTGTTTGAATCGCCGACTCTTCATGGGGAAATGACTGTTTTGAGAACAAACTCATGACCAAGGTTGAGGCAGTCATCCAGAACTCCAAGCTTGAGGCGGTGAAGAGCGCGTTGCAGGAGATTGGCGTCGAGGGTATGACGGTGATCGAAGTGCGTGGGCACGGGCGACAGAAGGGCCACACCGAGGTTTATCGGGGCCGCGAGTATAGCGTGGACCTTATCCCGAAGACGAAGCTGGAACTGGTCCTGGCGGATGCGATGGTGGAGAAGGCGGTGCAGGCGATATTGGTGGCGGCGCGCACGGGCAAGATCGGCGATGGAAAGATTTTTCTGACGCGCGTGGATGATGCGATTCGCATCCGCAATGAGGAGCGGGGCGAGGGCGCTTTGTAACACGGAACTTGCGCGAGGATCACGGCAGACGGGAAACGAAGGACATTCTTAGCGGGACGCGACCGGACGGCATCTTATATAGCAGCGTGTCACCAGCCCTCTCCTAAACGACATGCAGCAGCGGCGAGCTCGATCCAAGATCGTGGATTCATTGACATATGGTCATGACGGCGGCGTCTTCACTGATCAGTGAACTGCGGGGTTCTCTGGCCGAGGAGTCGGCGCGGATCGCGCGCGACTTCGCGGCGACGGGAGACGGGCGTGCCGCGGTTGCCGAGCGGACGCGGCTCATCGAAGACATTCTCAAGCGGCTGTGGCTCGATCTGGTGTCGGCTGACGACACCGGCCCGCGGGACTTTACACTGGTCGCGACCGGTGGATTCGGGCGGGGCTGGCTGTTTCCTTTTTCTGACATCGATCTTCTCTTCTTATATGCCGACCGCCGGGGCGAGGAAGCTCACAAGGAAGCGATCCGGCGATTCTCGCAGGAGTTGTGGGATCTGAAGCTTAAGCTGAGTCCCGCATCGCGGACGCTGGCGGAATGCGACCGCTTCGACGCGAACAATACTGAATTCACCATTTCTCTTCTCGATTGCCGTTATCTGGCGGGCGACCGGGAGCTTTTCGGGCGGTTGCACGACAAAGTGATTCCGAAGCTGGTGATGCGGGAAGCGAAACCTTTGTTGCAGGGACTAGCGGAGGTGACGCGGGAGCGGCATGGCAAGTTTGGGCAGACGGTGTTTCATCTGGAACCGAACGTGAAAGAGACTCCGGGCGGGTTGCGGGATTACAACGTGGCGTGCTGGCTGGCGCTGGTGTCCGCTATGGGCAAGCTGGGCGACTGGCCGCACTCGAGTTCGCTGCGGGCGCCGGTGCGGAAACAGCTGGATGCGGCCCTGGAATTCCTGATGGCGACGCGGTGTTTTCTGCATTTCCGGCATGGGCGCGACGACAACGCATTGAGCTGGGAGGCGCAGGACGAAGCCGCGGCGCGAAAGATCGGGGCTTCCGATGCGGCGGAGTTGACGGCCGCGGATTGGATGCGGATTTACTTCGGGCATGCCCGCGCGGTGCAACGCACGGTGACGCAATTGCAAGAGGAGATTCCGGAAGCATGGTCTTCTTTGCGGAGGCAATTTCAAGGGTGGCGGTCGCGGCCGACGAGTCCTGATTTTTCTGTGGTGGATGGCCTGATTTTTCTGCAGCAGTCTTCTTCGCTGCGGGATCCTGAGATGCTGCTGCGGCTGTTCCACTTTATGGCGCACCACGGTTTGAAATTGAGCGCGACTACGGAGCACAAGATCGAGCAGGAGCTGCCGGCGCTGGCGGTGACTCCGCCGCGCGGGGCGGAGCTTTGGCTTTACCTGCAGGAAACGCTGCTGCAGCCGCATGCCGCGGAGGCGCTGCGGGCCATGCATTCGTTGCGCCTGCTTACTTTGCTCTTGCCAGAACTGAAGCCCATTGATTCTCTAGTGGTGCGGGATTTTTATCATCGTTTCACGGTGGACGAGCATTCGATTCTCGCGATCGAGAGTTTGCACCGGTTGAAGGAATCAAAATCCGAGTGGGACCGGCGGTATGCGGAGTTGCTGGGAGAGCTGGAAGATCCGGAACTGCTTTATCTCGCACTGTTGCTACATGACACCGGGAAAGGAGTGCCGGGCGGCAATCATGTAGAGGCTAGCCTGGAGATTGCCGGGCGGTGCCTGGACCGGCTGGACGTAGATGCCGAAGAACGCGCGATGGTGCTGTTTCTGATCGGGAGCCATCTGGAAATGTCGGCGCAACTGCGGCGCGACATCTTTAATCCAGAAACAGTGGCGGCGTTCGCGGACAAGGTGGGCACGCCGGAACGGCTAAAAATGCTTTGCCTGCTGACCTATGCGGACATCAAGGCGGTGAATCCGGAGGCGCTTACGCCGTGGAAGGCGGAGAACGTTTGGCAGCTGTACATTGGCGCGGCAAACTATTTGAACCGCAGCGCGGATCAGCGGGTGCACGACGCGAACGGAGAAAAATTGGCGCGCCTGCGGAGTTTGGCTCCGGTGATGAGCGCGAAGTTTAGGGAATTTGTGGAGGGATTTCCGCAGAGATATTTGCGGGTGCACTCGGCCGAGGAAGTGATGCGGCACATGGAGATGGCGGAGGAGTTTGGCCACGATCCGGTGCAGGTGGAGTTAAAGCGCGGCCGGCATTGGTACGAGCTGACATTGGTCACGAAGGACCGGGCTTCGCTGTTTGCGACTTTGACCGGAGTGCTGGCAGCCTGGGGAATGAACATCGTGAAGGCGCATGCTTTTTCGAACCAGGCGGGGACCGTGGTGGATACGCTTTACTTCACGGACCGCTTTCGCACGCTGGAATTGAACATGTCCGAGTGGGAGCGGTTCAAGCAGAGTGTGGCTGCGGTTTTGGCGGGAGCGGCGGACCTCGACAAGATGCTGCGCGATCGGCAGCGGAGCGAGAAGAGCGCACAAGTAAAAGTTGTGGTGGAGACGCGGATCGATTTTGACGATGAATGCTCCTCGACGAGTACTCTGCTGCAGGTGATCGCGCAAGACCGGCCGCGCTTGCTGCATCGCATCAGTTCCTGCCTTTCGCATTTGAAGTGCAATATTGAAATTGCGTTGATCGATACTGAGGGACAAATGGCGATTGACACCTTTTATCTGACTTCCGACGGGAAGAAGCTGACGGGGGAGCTGCAGAAAAAGGTCGAGAAGGCGCTAGTCAGCGAGTTGAAGAGTCTGGAACTCGGAGGATGATTCGAAGCGCTGCTACCAGTCTTGGCTTTGGGAGCGGTCAGAGCCGGCGTCGTTGTTCCATTCACGGTCGGAGCCTTCATCCTCATCGCGAGTCTGATGGCGTTTGCGATAGCAGACGACGAGTAGGCCAATGCTCATGAAAGTTGGGGGCGCGATCAGGATCAGGATGCCGCTCTTCAAGGCCTGAATCATACGAGAGCCCGAAGCGGCGGCCTGGGTATAGCAGAGCGCGCAACTCTGGGCAAAGGCCGGCATTGGCGCCAGCAGGACGATCAGTCCCACCAGCGCAACACTTCCAATCGCAATCAGCCCCGAGCGCTTCATGGTCGGCTTCATTTACTTTGCCCACGGCACGCCGTCGGTCAGGCGGAAGCTGTCGGTCCATCCATACTGCATGGCCAGCAGCACAAAAACGATGAAGATTCCGAAAAACCACTTTAAGCCGCGGTTCTCGGACAAGTCCATGAAGAACAAGAGCGCCAGCGCCGCCTCGATGATGGCCACGGACAGCATGCGAACAAACATTTGCGACGCGCTGATGTCCTGATAGGCGATGACGAACTGCAGGGCCGCCAGGGCCAGGATGCAGGCCCAGACGATCAGGTCTTTAGTCATTCCACCACTCTTATGGGTTTCGGCGGTAGTCATAGAGATTCGCTCCTGCCTTTTTCGTCTCAGTGCGACAGATTCAAAAGATAAACCAGCGGCACTACGAACATCCAAACCAGATCCACGAAGTGCCAGTAGAGTCCGGTAATTTCTATGTCGTCGGCGTTGTAGCGTCCGGCCTGGTAGCGCAGCCCCACAGCGATGAGCGCGACCACGCCACCGGTTACGTGCAGCAGGTGCAAGCCAGTGATGCTGAAAAACATGGAACTGAACAGAGGAGTGCCCCAGGGGTTATGGAATAGCGTCGCGCCTTCTGCGATAAGCCCCATCCATTCTTTAAGGTGAAGCACGGCAAACATGATTCCGCAAGCAACGGTGATCATGGTCCAGCGGAAAGCTTTCGCTTTGTCCCCCATGGCCGCATGGCGCACCGCGAAGAGCATGGTCAAGCTGCTGGTGAGAAGAATCAGCGTCATTACGGCCACGTTGGTGATGCTGTGAAAAGGCCTAGGCCAATCGGGAGTGGCGTTGCGGGTGAATCCGTAGGCGAAGAGGCAACCGGCAAAGGTCGCGGTGTCTGCGATGATGAACAGCCACATCGCCATTTTCTTGGCGGGGACCGAGAATGTGGGCGCGGTCATTATCTCCGTCGCGCCTGTTCGCGACACCTGCCCGTGAATTGAAAGATCGGCTTGACTCACGTTGCCTCCTACCTTTGACTGGGTTAGAGCTTCATCCAAAGCAGCAAAAGCAGATACAGCCACAGCACACCCATGAAATGCCAATAACGCGAAGTGGCGTCCAGAGTGCTCCTTCGCAGGACGGATCGATTCAGTTTCCAGATGACTCGTACCAGACCACCGAGCCCGCCGGAGACGTGCAGCGCGTGAGCAACCGTCAGCACGTAGAAGAAGGAGTAGCTCACGTTGCTGGCGAGCCCGAATCCCTGGGATCGGAGTTGCATCCAGGCAAGGGTTTGCCCGGCGACAAAGAGCAAGCCGAGGAACAAGGTTATGTACAGCCACTGCGCTGGATTTTCCTGGCCTTTGTTCCTGGTTCTGTCGCCGTTCATGAAGGCCGCAATGCGACGGCGGGCCAGTTCCAATGTGACACTGCTGGCGATGATCACCAGAGTGTTGAGGTAAAGAACCGGGGGCAACGTGAAGTGCCGCCAATCCTGCGCAGCGCCCTGACGAACAATCATGGCGCTGGTGAAGGCGGCAAAGCTCATGGTGATGGCCGCCAGACCTACCCAGATGCCGGTACTGGCGGGAGGAGGAGAAGAGTTCTTGACCTGGCGCAAGTCTCCGTCAGAGGGAACGAGGTTCCGCCAACCCCCATTGCCCGAGCCCTGGCTCGGTAAACGGTCGAGATCAATTTTCGGCGGTTCGTGGACCGTAGTCGCCATACTGCTACTCTCCTGCGGGAACTGACTGCCCTGCTCGAGAATTATTTTTCTTCGTCCGCGCTATGAACGTTCTCCGTCGAGGTCTGCATGATGTAGTCCTTGCTGGCACCTTCGACGCTGTACTGATAAGGATCGTGATAAACCACGGGCATCTTGTCGCCAAAGTTGTTGTGGGGCGGCGGCGTGGCGGTGCTCCATTCGAGCGAAGTGCCTTCCCATGGATTGTCGTTCGGAGGAATCTCGCCCTTGAACCGGCTGTGGATCAGGTTATAGAGGAAAACCAACTGAGCAGCGCCGGTGAACAGAGCCGCGAAAGTGATGAACTTATGGACGGGGATCAGTGGGATCAGGTAATCGTCGGTGAAAGCCTGGTAGCGGCGCACGTTGCCGGCGATGCCGAGGTAGTGGAACGGCATGAAGATGCAATAGGCGCCGATGAAGCTCATTACGAAGTGGACCTTTCCCAAGGTCTCGTTCATCATGCGGCCGGCCATCTTGGGGAACCAGAAGTAGGTTCCGGCAAAGATGCCGAACATGGCGGCGACTCCCATGACCAGGTGGAAGTGGCCGACTACGAAATAGGTGGCGTGCAACATGATGTCGATGGAAGGCTGGGCCAGGAAGAATCCGCTGACGCCGCCGCTGATGAACATCGAGATGAAACCCAGCGCGAACAGCGACGCTGCGTTGATTCGCAATTTAGAGCCGTACAGACTTCCGAGCCAGATCAGCACCACGATGGTGGATGGAATGGTGATCACCAGCGTGGGAAACGAGAAAGCCAGGGAGGAGACAGGATTCATCCCGCTGACGAACATGTGGTGCCCGTAGACCATGTAGCTGAGGACGACCAGGGCTCCCATGGAATAAATGAGAACTCTATGGCTGAGCATCGGCTTGCGCATGTTGGTAATCAGAATGTGCGAAACGATGCCCATACCGGGGACGATTGCGATGTAGACCTCGGGATGCCCGAAGAACCAGAACAGGTGCTGCCACAACAGAGTCGATCCGCCGGAGTGCGGCAACACCTGGTCATTAATCACCAGGTTTGAGGCCACAAAGAAACTGGTTCCGGCGACGTGATCGAGAATAAGGAGGATGGTCGCGGGCATCAGTACCGCGAACGCCGCCAAGCCCATGATTGAGGTAAGGAACCAGGCCCAGGCAGTCAGTGGGAGGCGCAACAGCGACATCCCTTTACAGCGCATGTCGAGGGTGGTGGTGATGAAGTTCAAAGAACCCAGCAACTGGCCGATGCAGAAAAGACAAATCGAAGTCGCCCAGAGGATTACGCCCCAACCCTCGCCGGGACCGCCAGCGGAACCAATCGCGCTCAGTGGAGCGTACTGCGTCCAGCCACCGAGCGTCGGGCCATCACTGACAAAAAACGAGGCAACGATGGGCAAGAAGGCGGCGAACGTTACCCAGAACGACATCATGTTGAAATGGGGGAAGGGCATGTCTTCGGCGCCGGTCTGGATCGGCAGAAAGAAATTGCCGAAAGCGGCGAACGGGGCGGTGGTAAGAACAAAGAAGACCATGATCGTGCCGTGCATGGTCATCAGCTGGAGGTAGTATTCGGGCGTCATTACGTCCCCGGGCGCTCCGGCCTTGGAGAGCAGGTGCAATCCGGGAATGGCCCAGCTGCCGAATCCGAGATGGAGACGCATAAGCCAGGAAAGAAACATTCCGACCAGGGCGGCGACTAAGGCCAGCGAGTAATACTGCTTGCCGATGACCTTATGATCAGTACTGAAGACGTGCTTCCGAATGAAGCTGGTGGGAGCGTGGTGTACCGCCGGTGCGGACATGTCGTGCATTGTGCTCACCTCGAACGAGATGTGTTGTCCAGATGCTTCGGGGACTAAAGCCCGTATTTATCGTGACGCTTGACGCGGCCCATTCGGCTTCGCTTACGGCAAGCCGCTGAAGCGCCGCTCTTCCACGTTACAGCACGCATTTCTACGTTATCGTATGCATTTCTACTGCAGCGCTGCCTGCTGTTTAATCCAGGCATCGTAATCTTCCTGAGACTTCACTTCGAGATACGCCTTCATGTTGTAATGCCCGAGGCCACACAGCTGGGTGCAGACGATTTCGTACTTGCCGATCTTGGTTGCCGTGAAATGAACGGCGACGTCCAAGCCGGGGACGAAATCCTGCTGGACACGCAATTCCGGAACGTAGAAGGAGTGCCCGACGTCCTTGGAATGCATGAGCAGGTGAATCTCGCGGTTCACGGGAATCGCCATCTCCGCAGCTACGATATCGTCTTTGGAGTCCTGGTCGTTTGTAGTATCGAGACCGAAGAAGTTTGCGTTGGCCTCACTGATCTTGTCGGCGTGCAGCGGGCCGAACTTTCCGTCCGGGCCAGGGTAGCGGAAATAAAATGCGAACTGTCCGGCCTGCACTTGGATTGGCAGCGCATTTGCCGCCGGAGGCGTGAAGTAGACGCTGGCCCATGCCTTTACGCCGAATACACCCAAGGCCAAGCACTCGGTGCCTACCAACAGGAAGGCGGCGATTACCAGTCCCGCCGCGCCGCCGGGGAAATTCCTAACCTTATCGCCGGGCCTGTGAGTGGAGAACTTCCAGATGAAGAAGGCCAGGAGGAGCTGAGAAGCCAGGAACGAAACACCTGCTTCCAGCATGGTATCCGAGTACTGCTCATCGATCAGATGGCCGTGGGTGGAGATGTCCTGTGGCATGGGCCACATGTGCATCACGATGGGAATCGCCGAAGCAATTGCGATCACAACGATGATCACCGCGAATATCTTCGCCATATCGTCCCGCCTTTGGCCGGGAATCCCCCGGCCCTATTTCGAAAGCAGCTATCGGTACGCCAAGTTCGCTATTAACGAGACTGCTAGTACTGGTTTGCTACTTCGCCTTAAAAGTGAAATCGGCAGTTGCCGCTGCGCCCGCAGCTACGGTCACTTTTTGCGTTTGGGTGCCGGCGGCTTCCTGCCACGCGGTCACGGTGTAGCTTCCGGGAGGCACGTTGTTGATGGTGTAAGCGCCGTTGGCGTCGGTGGTGGCGTAGGGCCCTTTGACTACCGCGAACCAACCGTGCATCCAGGGATGGATGTTGCACTTTACTTCGATCATCTCCGGGGCCTTCCAGCTCTTCTCAACCGGCGGTGCTCCCGGCGGCTGAGACTGATTCCACGGGATGTTGCCGGTCATGGGATTGGGGTTGGGGTGAATGTTGTGAGCTGTGGCATCGCTGGTCGTGACCTTGAAGGTCTGACCCACATCCATCGCCAACACATGTGGCGTGTACATGCAGTTCTTTTGATCAAATACTGGGACGGCAGTGGATGCCGTTGCGTTGCCGCTGTAGCCTTCCGAGAGGTAGAGAACCACATTCTCCATTCCTCCGTTGGCGCCGACCACATAAGTTTCCAATTTACCGGGATCGGTGGCGTGGGCTTTGGAGCAGTAAGGGTCTTTCGACATGTCGATGCCCTTCATGTGCGGAGCGGGGCCGTCGAGTTTGACGGTTCCGGTAATCTTGCCTTCACCCGCCGCGTTGACCTTCTGACCCAAAATCAGAGCCGCACAGCAGACCAGAACTAGAGCCGATAGTACAGAAAGCGATTTGTATCGATTCATAAAAGTCTCCTTAAGGCGAAATCTACTTATTGACGAAAAAGGGGCTAATCTACGCCGATTGTGTTGAAGCCTCCGCACAGCGCGAGTTGCCCTGGCATCGGCACGCAAATAGATGGTCGCAGAACGGTTTCTGCTGGCTGGTCTTGAGGACTTGCCCCCGACGCCACGTACTGCCTGAACTTAGGAAGACTTGACCTGCGACGAATGCATTTCACTGCAGACCTCGCTTTGGCGGAACGGGCGGAATCATAGACCAACTTCGGAGCTAAATGCCGAAATAGTTCAAGAATGAACAAATTGTCATCTTCAAGAAAGGTTGGCATCATGTTTGGAGAAGACGCAACACGGTTTTTCACGTATCGCAATTGTGCGCGCTCTTGTCGCAAACGCGCCGGCAAGCTGAGTTTGGCTTCTGACATATCCCGATAGAGATCCGCAACTCAGCGCTTTGCCAAGTGCTGAGTTGCGATGCTGGTGAGCCCCGATTCTCTATTGCTGAGCCACCGGGGCATTGGGATCAACCGGCTTCAGACCGAGCCCTTTTGCGATTTCCTTTTCCTTGCTCTTCTGAGCCATAAACGTTCGCAGATAGAACACCAGGTCCCAGGCCTCATCGGGCTTGATGTTATCCGCAAACGACGGCATCGGAGTGCCGTCCAGACCGGTCATGAAGATCCGGTAAATGTCCTGATCGGTGTCGCCGCATTTTGGGCGAGTTCCATCGGTGAAGTTAAAAGGTGCGATGGGACGACCGAGATCATCCTGCAAGGTGGAAGCAGATGGCCCGTTGGCCATACCCTGGACGCCGTGACACTTCCAGCACTGCACGCGGGCGAACACGTCGCGGCCGGCCTTGATGCGCTCGGCAGTGACTTCGGGCTCGGGAGGAATGGTGATCGGAGTTCCCGGTTTTTCATTTGCCCAGCGCGGAGAGAAGTGCTTCACCCAAGCCACGAGGTCGGTGCGCTCCTGCTTGCTTAGAGCGTTCCATTGCGGCATGTTCGTCCGGTCAAAACCCCGAGTGATGGCGTCGTAAAGATCCTGATCGGTGGGCAAGGTTCCGGTGGGAGTGGAGCGGCACTTGAAGATGCCCAACTGGAAGTCGCGTGGCTGTTGGTACATGGGGGGCTGCATGTAAGGGGCGTTTTCGCCGTTTCCATCTCCCAGCGGGCCATGGCAGCCGACGCAGTACCGGCGGTAGGGCAGAGCGGCATCCTTGGCGTGACCGGTAAGGTTTCCGACGTGGCTTTCCGCACCCAGCCGCGTTCCTATGTCGTATGTCGAGAGCTGCGCCGAAGAGGCCGCCGGAAGCGCCAGGAGAACAGCTGAACTAAACAAGAGAGTCCACTTCTGCAATGTCGTCCGCATGTCTATCCCTCTCTAGAAGTCGAAGTCAAGTCCCATCAGAATTTCGCCGGTGTTGATGTTGGTAAGCACCCCGGGGGTAAGACTTGGTCCCGTACCGTCCTGGTGCAACCAGTTGTACTCGTTGTGCCAGGCTAGACCGGCGCGGCTGGTCATGAACGGGTTGTAGCGGAAGCCGATGGTGTAGGTAGAGATGTTGCCCAGGTTGGAAGGACAAGCAACACCGCCGCAGATGTTTCCGTTGGCTTGTTGCGACATCCGTTCCGCCTCATACCGCCCGATGAAGATCAGCTGTGGACTGTAGATGTAGTGGCCCTCAGCGGTGACTCCGTTCCAACTGGGCGCCTGCGAACCCGCAGCAAGAGTTGTTCCCGGTACATTGTTGACAGGGCAGCCGTTGGGAATCGGAGTGGTGCAGGTTGTGCCTCCATTGCCGTCGGTGGCTTCGGCATTGCCATAACCCTGACCGAACCACACGTTATCGGAGCCATGCTGGGTCACCACGGTAAGACCGACATGCGGGCCGAAGTAGAATTGCCCCACGAAGCCTTCGCGGCTGAAGCCCTTGTTGCCAATTCCGGAACCGAGAATGGGAATCCCGCCACCCGAAGTCAGATAGTAAGTTGACGCTTCTCCGACCATGGCGTAGAACCCGAGCCGTTGTACGCCCAGCTTGCCCGTGTCGAAAGCCTGGCTCGCGGCAACGAACCCGGTGTAGGCGTTGGCGGTGGTAGTCAGGCCCACGTTTCCATCACTCGAGCTCACGAGGGCGGCGGAAACTCGTGTCCGATCGTCCACCGAGTGCCCCATGTACTCCATGCCGAGCTGGTTGTCGCCGATCTGCCCAAAGATGTTCCCGTCACCTTGCGGCATGAAGTGATAGGTCTGATAAATACCGCCGTTTCCGGTCAGCGTGAGGATGCGCTTTTCAGAAAGAAGATTGTCGAGTTCGAAGCGACCTAGCTTGAAATTGAGCCAGGGACTGTGAGCGATGTTATCGAAGCGCACAAAGACCTGCTCAAAGTGAAAAGCGCCCGTAGAATCGGAAGACGGAAGCAGATAGAACGAGATGTTCTTTTCCAGCGTTCCGCCGGTATGGAAGTCGAGGCCGCTTAAGTCAAAACCGGAGCTCGTGATGCGCTGGATGGCCTGACCTCCGTCGAGTGCTCCGCCCGTATACGTGTCAACCTGGACCTTGCCGGTGCTCACCCGGTGCCAGATCGGCGTGATGCGGAAGACCACAGGCCAGTACGAAGGGTTCTGCCAGATCGGGGCGTCGCGGTCATTCATGAGCTGATAGCCGTTGTCTTTGAACTTTTGTCCAAAGTAGTTGAGCATCGGCCAGGATTCGTGGCAGGCCGAGCAGCGCAGCCCATACTTTCTGGCGAAAGCGGGCAGAGCGTTCGCAGGCTCACCGCAAGTAAGGACCACCGATGCCAGAACAAGAGCTAGAGAAAACAACGAGGTCGCAGAGTGGAACACTTTGCGAAGATGGAAACGACTCAAAACTTGCATGGCCGGACTCCTCAGCAAAGATCGGATCAAAGTCTGCTTTGTTGAAAATCAAACTCCCACAAAACGCCGATGGACTCGCAATTTAAGGCAAAGGATGCAAACCCCCCGCATCCGGTTGCGGTAAAATTTCTCGGACAACGGTATTACCACCGTACCGGAGCGAAATCCTACTACGGCGGAAAGAAAAAGTTCAAGAATTTTTTACATTTTTTTTACAAGGTCAATTTACCAAATTCCAGAAATCCGGCGTGGAAGTGGAACCCGCAGGAGGCGAGTTGACAGTTTTGGGCCCAGAGTACGAGACTCTGGGAAGTCTGGGAACGGAGGTTTGAGTGGACTGCAGGATGGTTGTTCGAAGCGCGGAGCGGGCTGCCGGTACGGCGAACGGATCGGCCGGGGATCCTCGTATCGGCGAGTCTGGCGGCGCACGGCGCGACGGGTCCGCCGCGGCCGGAGCGGGTTTCTCCGCCGGAGTGCTTGGCTTGTTCCTGCTGTTTTCCGTGGCAGCCCTTCCGCTGGCAGGACGGGAAAAAAGTAAGCTGTCCTACGGCGAAGGTCTCATCGTTAATGTCCCCTTGCCGGCGAGCGAAGTAGAGCAGGTGGTTGAAGACGTGGCGCAAAACGGAGTAATCCGGGGAACCAAAGAATACAACAAGGACGAGTTCGTCAGCGGGGCGAAAGCCGCGACTACGTCGCATGTATTTCCGGTTTGGACGGAGGGAGGAAAGGTCTTCTACAAAGTTCGCGAGCAAGCGCTCGACCCGCGCAATTTCAAAGATAGCAGCGACTCCGGAACCCTGGTGGTGCGTTATGTCGTGCAACCTCAAGGTGATAAGAACGCGGTCTTGCGGATTGACGCGCTTTTTAAAGAAGATTACCGCCATGTCGTGCATCAATCGGACGGGTCGGTTGAGACCGCCGAGTACAACGACATCCGGGAGCACGTCGAAGCCATTGAGTTGATGAAGAAGCAGAACGTCGAGGCCGACCAGCAGCGGCAGGAGCGACTGGCGAAAAAGCAGAAGCTCGCCAGGGAAGCGGAGGGAGGGGCGTGGCCGATGCCGGAAGCCGATCCGCCTGAGTCCACATCAAAGCCGGTCGCTCGGGCTACCGGGCGTCAAGAAGATGCCGGCCCAGCTTCTGCAGCTACGCAGTCTGCGGGCCAAGGGCAGTTGTCGAGTCAGGCCTTGCCGAGTCAGACCTCGCCGAGTCAGATCTTGTCCAGTCAGAGCGTTCCAGCGCAGATGTTATCGGGGCAGAGCCTGGACCAGCGCGTTAAGGACCTTCGCAAGCAGGTCGAGCGGCTGGTGAAGGCCCCGGGCGCGCCGCTCAAATCGGCGCCTTTCCACACCGCGAGCACGCTGCAATCTTTACCCCCTCGAACGGAAGTCTTGATTCTGATTTCCACGCCGTATTGGTACGGCATCGAGACACATGAGGGCCAGCACGGATGGATTATGCGCGACGAGTTGGAGCAGCCATGAAGGGTCGTGCAGCGGTGGGGATCGGCCGGGTTTTCTCACCAGGGTTTCTTGGAGCTGCTGTTGTTTTTGTCTCTTGCTTCGCGCAGTGGAGCCACGCGCAAGACAACGGATTCGAACGGGCTTTCCCGCAGTCGAAGGCCATGGTGGAAAAAGCTCTGCGAGAGATGCAGCCTGCCACAGCTGGACGCCTTCCGGTGCTGGACGGGTTCGCATCTTCCGATCATTCGCTCGACCACTATCAGCGTGGTTACTACCAGGCGAAATTCCAGGTCACGGCGGCGCCTTCCGGGGGATCGACGGTGCGGGTGAGCGTGCAGGTTACGGCCTGGTACGCCGACCCGACGGCCGGGCACTCCGGATATCAGGTGTTGGCCTCGAATGGCCGGCTGGAAGCGGACCTGCTGGATCAACTGGCGGATCAACTCGCTGGCAAAGGACAGCAATTTGGCGCCAATGCTCCGGCGAGCGCTGCACGGCAGCCGTTTCCGTCGGAGAGAGCGGCCTCGGGACGAGCTGCCTCGGATCGATCTTTATCAGGTCAGACTCCATCAGGTCAGACTTCGCCCGGGCAGACTCCACCGGCCGCGCCATCTCCTTCGGAGCCCTCTGCTTCCGAGCAATCTCCTTCGAGTCCGACGGGGAAGATGCCAGATTCGGCGGAACCGACGATCTCGGCGCCGGCGCCCAGACTTCCGGAAGTCGGCGGCGGAATTTCTTCGGCTTTGGCGCAGACCCTATCTGAGCAGGAGAAGGCTGGTCCTCAGGCCGGGCAGAAGAAGCTTGGCGAGGACGACCCTGGGTTGAGGGCCGAGGCGGCGAGCCTGGAAGAAATTCTTAAGAATCAGACTCATCCCAAGAATCTGGTCGCAGTGAAGAAGTCCGGGACTCCCGTGGTGGCGACCGCGAGTTTAACTGCCAAGACTTTGTTCCTGGCCAGCGCACACGATGAGTTTGAGATGCTGGATTTCAATCGCGATTGGGTTCACGTGCGAATTTCTGGACTATCGCGAGGATGGATCTGGCGCAATAACCTGGAAATGCCGGACAGCGTTCCTGATGGAGATGCGCCTGCGAGTGCAGCGGCGGGTCCGGTGGCGGCTGAGCTGTTTCGTGTGACCCGGGAAGAGACGGCGCCTTTCCCGGGCGATTGGGCGCCGCTGCGGGGAAAAAGCGTAAGAATCGTTTCGGTTGAGAAAATCGACGAAAAGAAGGATGCGGGCGCTCAACTCAGACTGGAGTTCGCCAAGTCGGTGCTCGACAAGGACTATGCGGACCTGGCGCAAAAGGCGCAGGAGCTTTCCGGGATTGTCGTGATCTTCGATGCCGCGGACGGAGGGATGATTGCCGCGACATTCCCCACGCTTCAGCAATGGAAGGCGGGTAAATTGTCGGACGCTGCCCTGTGGCATCAGTGCTTTTTTGATCCGCCGGAGACCTTCAGTGAATCTGGGGCTGCGGCGAGCCAGTAAGGGATAGCCGAGTTCTGGCGGCTTTGTGTGGGCCGTTTCCGGAGTTTCAACTTGACTTTCGAAAGCTATCGGAGTACCCATACAGTTCTTGAGTATGTGGGCGTTCTCTGGGGCTGCCCTGGGCTCGGCTCGGAGCATTTTGTCCGAGTGTAAGTGAAGCGGTACGGCAACCACGCCACTAAATTGTCCATGAGCACGATGACCCAACCACTGGTTTTGTTTCGCAAGCAAGCAACGTCCCTGGCGCGCGACTATGCCGAACTGATGAAGTTGCGCGTAACCAGTTTGATCGTGATGACGGCGTGGTGTGGCTACTATTTCGGCGCGCAGAAGGCCGGCGTTTCTTCGCTCTCGTGGGGGCTCCTCCACGCGCTGCTGGGAATCGGGCTGGTCTCGGGCGGAACTGCGGCGCTCAATGAAGTGATGGAACACGAAGTAGACGGGCAGATGAGGCGGACCGCACAGCGTCCGCTGCCGGCGGGACGCATGAGTCTTGCTCACGCCACCGTGGCTGGCCTGCTGGCCACATTAGGCGGATCAATCTATCTGGCCGTGTTTGCGAATCCGCTGACCGGGCTGCTGACCTTGCTCACCTCGGTGGTTTATCTTGCAGCTTACACGCCGTTGAAACGAATCTCGCCCATCTGCACCTTCGTGGGCGCTTTTCCCGGAGCTATGCCGGGAGTTTTGGGTTGGACGGCGGCGCGAGGCCGGCTGGAGTGGGGCACGTTGATATTGTTTGCCATCCTTTTTGTGTGGCAGTTTCCGCATTTCTTTTCCATCGCGTGGCTCTACCGCGAGGATTATGCGCAAGGCGGAATTCGCATGCTGCCGGTGGTGGAGGAGGATGGTCGATCGACGGCGCGGCGCATCGTTGCCTATTCGCTGATCTTGATTCCCCTGAGCGTTTTGCCCAGTGTTTTCGGGATGGCGGGGAAGATCTATCTGGTGGGAGCGGTGCTGCTTGGTGTCGCACTTTTCTATTTCGGCGCTCGCCTGGCGTTTCTCAAACTACCCATTAACACCCCGCGATCCAAAATGCTGGCTCGTCATGTGTTGCAGGCTACGGTCATCTACCTTCCGCTGCTGTTTGTCCTGATGATGGGCAATTCCTCGCGGCCCTGAGATCGTCTCGAGTTTCGAGAGAGAGACGAGGATGTACCCGCGCAGCCTCTTCCGGACATTTCCCCAGAGTTATTGTTGCGATCTTTGCAAATGATAATTCTCGACTGCAATCTACTTCAGGCAAGTGAGTAAGGGTAAGAAAGACGAGCGAGAAGTTTTAGGATGGGCCCAATTACTGGATTTGGCTGCCGACCTGCGAGAACACATTGCCGGCGTTCGCCCCGATCAGCCGGACTGTGCTTGCCACAATGACGAGGACGACAGCGAGCATGACGGCATACTCGGCGACGTCCTGTCCTTCGTCATTTGACCAGAGCTTGGTTAGAAGATTGCGCATATTGTTCCCGAATCAAACGGCTCCTGATGTCGCTGAGGCGCCAGTTAGCGGCTGTATGGCAGAGATGAAAAGATTCATCCCCCAGCCTTCCTTTTCCTGCGAAAAAGCCTGCAGGCCAACCTGATATTCGCTTCGCCCATCCAGCAACTTGGTCCACACCACTGTGAATTCCATGCGGCGCTGGCGATAAAAAATGGTTAGCGTGTCGAGCACCTTCAGTTGGTGGCGAATCGACCCCAGCCGCGCCCCGTTTGCTGTCAGATCGAGGGTGTGCGCCAGGATTTCAAAGGATTGGCCGGCCGAGTCTGTTCCTCGAACTCGCACCGGAAGTACCGCCTGAATGCGATCTTGCCGACGGCGGTTTGTTTTGACATTCGTTGCCTGCATATGTGGCCTGAACACAGTGTGCGACAAACCTGAAGAGATGGGAATAGCTCCGACGAGTGAGGCACGAAGGTAACCAACCGCGTTTTTCCGAGGTTTCCCGGGAGCGACTCTCACGAGGCCCTGGTGAATACTTCTGCTCGCATTTCCAGAGCGGGAAGAACCTGAGAAATAAGCCAAATCCCAGTTCCGTGGCGACCCATCCCTTGGCGTAAACTCAGAGCAGAGTGTTCGGCATCCAAATAGACATGCGGCGCATACAAGTGGGAAGTTGGATTGGAGTTGGTCTGTTGGGTTGGAGCCTGACGATGGTCTGCCAGAGTCCACCCCATGGACCGGATTCCGTGCGATCGTCGAACTCAGGACAGAATGCCTCCCTGCCAGCCGAGCAGATAGCCAAGAAACTTCAGGAGAGGAATGCCCAGCGGGCCGCGGCGCTGGTTCAGTTCAACGGAACCCGGGTTTACCGCCTTCAATATCGCGGATTCCCAAGTGATCGGGACGCCGAGATGGTGGTCAAAATGACCTACCATGCTCCCAATACTAAAGAATTTACCGTGGTCTCCCAGAGCGGCTCCAAGTTCGTGATCGACCGTGTATTCAAGAAACTGCTGGAGGGCGAGCAGGAGGCCGCAAACGACGAAAACCGCCGGAATACTGCGCTGAGCACCGAGAACTACGATTTTACGCCCGCTGGTTACGAAACCACGCCCGAGGGCGCGCAGTACGTTCTCAACTTGCTGCCCAAGACGAAGAACAAGTTTCTCTATCGCGGGAAAATCTGGGTTGACGCGAAAGACTTTGCTGTCGTGCGGATCGAAGGAGAACCGGCCAAGAACCCTTCGTTTTGGATCAAGAAGACAGAAGTGAAGCACAGATATGTGAAGGTAAATGACTTTTGGCTTCCGGCGGAGAACCGTACGGAGAGCGTGATCCGGCTGGGAGGCAAGGCTACGCTTTCCATTGAGTACAAGGACTACAACATCACAAAAGCTGCGCCACTGCGGGGCAGTGAGACCGCACACGAAGACTCGAAGTGACCCTCGGCCCGGCTTACGTCTGAACACCACGGAAATGTATAGTGTGAATTGCCGTCCTGGGCTACGGGCGTCGGTCCGACCCCTGCGGACAATACAACGTGATCGCACTGATCCTATATTTCGTTTTGGCTGTGGCGCTGATCGGCACATTGAGTTCGGCCGTGTTTCTTGGCCTGGCGCTCCTGGGAGTAATCCGGTTTCGCGCGGATGCGCGGAAGCAATTCAGCTCGATTCCTGACGATGCGGGGCTGCCTCCGGTCTCGGTGCTGAAGCCGGTGCACGGGCTGGAAGCGCAGCTCAAGGAGAATATCGAGAGCTTTTTCCGACAGGACTATCCCGATTACGAAATTCTGTTTGCGGCGGATGAAGCCGACGATGCGGCTCTCGAGGTGGTGCGCGAAGTTTGCGCCAGGTATCCGCACATACGAAGCCGTGTGCTGATAACCGGCACGCCGTGGCCTAATCCGGTGGTCTACGCATTTCACTGCATGGCAGAGGTTGCGGCGCACGACATTCTGGTTACTACCGACAGTGATGTAGAAGTTGATCCACGATATTTGCGAGAAATCGTACCGCCATTGTTGGATCCGCAAGTGGGCATGGTCACGTGCGTGTATCGCGGCAAGAATGCGGCGGGTTTTTTTTCAGGACTCACGGCCATTGGCATGTCTGTAGAGATGACGGCCGGAGTGCTAGTGGCGAATCTGCTCGAGGGAATGAAGTTCGGGCTGGGGCCAACGACCGTGGTGCGCAAGGATTCTCTGGCGAGCATTGGCGGTTACACCGCCTTGCGGGATTACATTGCCTACGATTTCGCCATCGGCAACCTGATGGCAAAGGCCGGTTACCGTGTCGTGCTCTCGGGACACATCATCGATCACATCGTGAATCAAGCATCGTTCCAGCGCATGTGGCAAAACCAGCTTCGCTGGGCGCAAACCACGCGCTATTCGCGGCCTAAAGGGCATTTCGGAAGTGGACTCATCTTCGCCATCCCCTACGGGATTCTTGGCTTATTTGCGGCTGGATTATTGGGGCATTGGGGAATCGGTGCGCTGCTGCTCGGCGCGGCTGTGCTGAACCGGTTGGCCGAGGCGTGGCTGGTGGGCTGGATGGTTGTGCGTGATCCGCAGATACGGCGCGCGCCCTGGCTCTATCCGCTGCGCGACTTGCTTGGGTTTGTGGTCTGGTTCGCCAGCTATCTGAAGCTGCGTTATGTTTGGCGGGACAGCCGGTTTGAGTTAAAGGGAACGCGAATCGCGCTGCGGCAGACTTCTTCGGATAGTCGATAGACTCTTCTTAAGTCGACGTTAGAGAACTACCCTTATTGCAATTTCCATGCGGAGGTTATTTTGCGCGTTTTAGTTACCGGAGCAGCCGGCTTTATAGGCAGTCACATGGTCGACCGCCTGCTCTCTGCAGGCAACAGCGTCGTAGGGTTCGATAACATGTCGACTGGACAGACGCGGTTTCTGGAAAGCGCGAGGGCTCATCCGCAGTTTAGTTTCCACCAGGCTGACTTGCTCGACCGGACTAGTCTGACTCAGGCGATGGAGGGCGCGGAACTTGTGGTTCATTTCGCCGCCAATGCCGACGTGCGCTTCGGCACCGAACATCCCCGCAAGGATCTGGATCAAAACACGATCGCAACCTGGAATGTGCTCGAAGCCATGCGCGAAAAAGACTGCAAGCGAATTGTTTTCTCCTCAACTGGATCGGTTTATGGAGAGCCGGAAATTTTCCCCACTCCTGAGATATGTCCCTTTCCCATCCAGACCTCGCTTTATGGAGCTTCCAAGCTGGCTGCGGAAGGCCTGATTCAAGCTTACTGCGAAGGCTTCGGACTGCAAGGCTACATTTTTCGCTTCGTATCGATCCTAGGAGAGCGCTACTCGCACGGGCACGTGTTCGATTTCTACCAGCAGCTTGCCGAGCACCCGGAGCATCTTCATGTGCTGGGCAATGGGCATCAGCGGAAGTCGTATTTGTACGTGCAGGATTGCATCGACGCGATTCTTACCGCTATCGAGCGCGCGCAGGCCAAAGTGAACATCTTTAATCTCGGGACGGACGAGTATTGCGAGGTGAACGACTCCATCGGCTGGATTTGTGAGCATCTCGGTCTGCATCCCAAGCTTACGTATGCGGGCGGTGAACGCGGCTGGGTTGGCGACAGTCCCTTTATTCTGCTCGACTGCTCTCGCATCCGCGCGCTAGGCTGGCAGCCTCGATTGACAATTAAGGAAGCATTATTGGCCACGATCAAATACGTGAGCACAGACACGGCGCGGGTGAAGGCGGGATTCTAACCCGGCTTACGATTACGGTTGGAGTTGCGTATACTGGCGCCGCTATTCCTGCGCAACATGAGGTACATCTCTATGAATCGGTCGAGCATGAATCGGTCGTGCGTGAATTCGAACAGTGGGAGACGTCTTGAGCTTTTCGTTCTGTTGTTCGCTTCCCTTCTGAGTATTCTTGCCGCGGACACCGCGGCTCCGCTGCCAAGGCCTCCGGTAGCGAAGAAGGTGCCAAAGACAACTCAAGTGAATGGCCGCAGGCTGGTGGACAACTATTTCTGGCTGCGCGACAAGAAAAATCCGGAAGTGAAAGCTATCTTGAGGCCGAGAACGCCTATACAGATGCGGTGATGAAACCCACCGAAGCGTTTCAAAAGCGACTGTATGACGAAATGCTGGGCCGCATCAAGGAAACCGATGTGGACGTCCCATACAAGAAAGGTAACTATTTTTATTATTCGCGTACCGAAGCCGGCAAGCAGTACCAGATTCGCTGCCGAAAGAAAGGCAGCCTGGACGCGCCGGAAGAAGTGGTGCTCGATGTCAATGAGTTGGCGAAGGGGCAGACCTTCATGACTCTGGGCGCTTTCGCCGTGAGCAGTGACGGCAATCTGCTCGCCTATTCAACCGACAACACCGGCTTTCGACAATACGTGCTCGGGGTGAAGGATCTGCGCACCGGGAAAGTGTTCTCGGACCACGCTGAGAAGGTAGGGTCGGTGGTCTGGGCGAACGACAACAAGACCCTCTTCTACACGGTGGAGGATGACACCAAGCGCCAATTCCGCTTGTACCGGCACCTGGTTGGCGCGACAGGCCCTGACGACCTGGTTTATGAGGAAAAGGACGAGCGGTTCGATGTTGAGGCTGGAAAGACTCTCAGCGAGGCATACATCTTTTTGATTTCCGGCAGCCACACTACTACGGAAGTCCGATACATTTCTGCCGACCAGCCGATGTCAGACTGGAAGATCATGGAGCCGCGCAAGCAGGATGTCGAATACTATCCCGACCACAACGGAGATTTCTTTTACATCCGGGTGAATGACAGAGGACGAAACTTTCGTCTGGTGAAGGCTCCCGTCAACGATCCTCGCAGCCAGAATTGGCAGGAAGTGGTTGGTCACCGAGCCAGCATCATGCTGGATGACATCACTTTCTTCAAGAACTATTACGTCCGGTACGAACGCGAGAACGGATTACCGCAGATAAGCGTGACCGATTTGAAGAGCGGCCAATCGAGGCGAATTGAGTTTCCGGAGCCAGCTTACGATGTCTCCGAATACATAAACCGGGAGTACGACACGGCCAAGTTCCGCTACATCTACCAATCGGCGATTACGCCGGAATCGATTTTCGAGTATGACATGGGAAACGCGACGTCTGTTTTGCTGAAGCAGAAGGAGGTACCGGGCGGATATGACCGCACGCGCTATCAGGTGGAGCAAATCTATGCCACCGCAGCAGACGGCGTGAAAATCCCCATCTCAGTGGTCCATTTGAAGGGCACTAAGCTGGATGGCAGGGGGCCGCTGTATCTGTACGGCTATGGTTCGTACGGCATTTCGAGCGATCTCGACTTCGATTCCGATCTCTTCAGCATGGTCGATCGTGGCGTAGTCGCCGCAGTGGCGCACATTCGCGGTGGCGGCGAGATGGGGAAAGCGTGGCACGACGACGGACGCATGATGCACAAGAAGAATACTTTCACCGACTTTGTCGCCTGCGCCGAACACCTGGTAGCGCAGGGATATGGCTCGAAGGATAGGCTGGTCATCGAAGGCGAAAGCGCAGGCGGACTTCTCATGGGCGCGGTTCTCAACTTGCGTCCTGATTTATTCAAGGCTGCGCTGGTTGGGGTTCCGTTTGTCGACGTAATAAATACGATGCTCGACGAGTCGCTGCCGCTCACCGTCACCGAATTCGAAGAATGGGGGAACCCAAAAGAGAAGCCCGCCTTTGACTACATGATTACCTATTCTCCTTATGACAATATCGAGGCCAAGGCTTATCCCAACATGCTGGTAAAGACCTCGTTCAACGACAGCCAAGTGATGTACTGGGAGCCAGCCAAGTACGTGGCCAAGATGCGCGCTTTGAGGACGGACCACAATGTGCTCATCCTGAAAGCAAATCTAAGTCCTGCCGGACATGGGGGCGCCTCGGGGCGCTACGATCGGTTGAAGGAGTCCGCGTTTGACTATGCGTTCCTTCTGACGCAGATGGGGATTACGCAGTAACGAGTCGTGTGCCTCAGTCGGCGCCGTCGCGCCACGGGAGGCCCTTAAGGGTTCGGCGTGCGGGATGAGAACCAGCTATACTTTTTCCGCTATGAATGTACGCTCGAACCTACGCTTTCGTTATTATTCGGCGCTGTTTGGCGCCGTTGCATCGGTGCTGATTTGTGCCTCCCTTTTCGCGCAGGAGCGACCGGTTGCTCCGTCTCACGCCGCGGCGGTGCTTGATTCCATGCCGCATGCCAAGAAGATCGATCAGGTTGCGATCTCGCCCGACGGAACTCAAGTCGCTTTTATCGCCGCTGGACAACTCGCGGTAGTTCCTGCCAGTGGCGGCCCTGCTCGGGCGATCGCGCTGGAAGGGAGCCTCTCGATCCGCGAGGTAGCTTGGTCTGCGGATAGCAAGCTCTTAGCAATTATTGCTGATCTTCCCGGTGATGTTCCCGCTGCTCAGGTCTGGACCGCGGCCGCCGACGCGAGCGCTCCGGTAAAGCATGCCGAGCTGAAAGGTTATGTCGAGACTCCGCGTTTCTCTCCCGATGGTTCGAAGCTTGCCATCCTTTTTATTGAGGGCATGCCCCGCGTCGCGGGACCGCTGCAGCCCATGACACCGCTTGCAGGTGTCGTCGACCAGAAGATTTACGAGCAACGCATCGCAACCATCGACTTGCGCACCAACCGTCTGGCGCAGGTCACGCCCGCGGACGTGTATGTCTATGAGTATGACTGGACCCCTGACGGACAGGGCTGGGCGGCCACTGCCGCGCACGGTTCCGGCGACAACAACTGGTGGATTGCTCGTCTGTATCTGGTGAACGCACAGACCGGCAAGATGCGCGAGATTTACAAGCCGAAGCTGCAAATTGGGGATCCGCACGTCTCTCCCGACGGAAAGAATGTGGCATTTATTGAAGGATTGATGAGCGACGCCGGCCTTACCGGCGGAGAAATTCTCGTCGTCCCGATCACCGGAGGTGCGATGCGCGATCTGACTCCCAACAGCACGACATCTCCCTCTGCACTCGCGTGGACGTCTCCCGATCTCATCTTCTTCGCCCAAAATGTGGACGGCAACTCAAGCTTCGCTGCCGCGAGGTCCGGCGGAAGTAAAGGTCCGACATTTTGGACCGGCGAGGAACTTGTGTCCACGACCAGCGACGCCTGGGTTCCGGGCGGTTCGTTCTCCCGCGACGGATCAGTCACCGCGATCGTCCGTCAATCGGCGAGTGCGCCGCCGGAGGTTTGGGCGGGCCCGATTGGCAAGTGGAAGCAACTCACTAATCTGAACGCTGGACTCAAACCGGCATGGGGCGAGATGAAGAACGTGCATTGGATGAATGGTTCAACTCACGTGCAAGGTTGGCTAACGCTGCCTAAGGATTTTGCCTCTGGCAAAACCTATCCTCTGGTGGTGAATGTGCATGGCGGACCATCGTGGGCCTGCACCTCACACTGGGACGAGAGTACCGCGGGTCCGCAATCGGCGATGGGTTACTTTGTTCTCTGCCCTAACCCGCGCGGCAGCTACGGACAAGGAGAAGCGTTCACACAAGGCAATGTTAAGGACTTCGGCGGCGGTGACTTCCGCGACATCATGGCAGGCGTGGATGCAATTTCTAAACAGTATCCGATCGACAACAAACGCATCGGCATTCGCGGACACAGCTACGGCGGATATATGACGATGTGGGCGGAAACCCAGACGCGGCGGTTCGCCGCCGCAGTCGCGGGCGCAGGCCTCTCAGACTGGCTGAGCTACTACGGTCTCAACGATATCGACGAATGGATGATTCCTTTCTTCGGCGCGTCGATTTATGAAGATCCCGCCGTGTATGCCAAGAGCGATCCTATGCACTTCATCACGGCGGTGAAAACGCCGACGCTGATCCTGGTGGGTGATCGGGACGGCGAAGTGCCGATGGAGCAATCAGTCGAATGGTGGCACGCCCTCGAAACTTTGCGGGTGCCAACAAAGCTCGTGGTTTATCCGGACGAAGGACACATGTTCATCAAATCCGCCGATGCTCGCGACTATAACCTGCGCACGCTCGAGTGGTTTGAAGAATGGTTCGCGAAGGCACAGTGAAATCAATTGCTTCGCTCGCGCGCTGAACCACGCCGGAGCAGCCGAGCTGTGACTCGACTTTAAAGTCCGGAAGTCTGGAAGCGCAGAACTGACAAGGCCAGCCGGTATTGATATCCGGCCTGCGCATTGCCGATGTCGGCTTGCGTCTGCTGCAGCTGAGCCTGGCTGAGTTCTACGATTGAACTGAGACCCAGCTTGTATCGTGTCTGGGCAAGATCGAGTGCCTGGTTTGCCTGCGCCAACAACTGCTCACTCACGTTCACCCGGTCGAATGCGGTGTTTGCCGCCAGCCAGCTGGTTCGCACATCGCGCGAGATCCGATTGCGAAGATCCATGAGACGTTGCCGGGTGGCCTGGGCGCGCAAGTCCGCTTCGCGCGACCTCGCGGAATAAAGGGATCCATTGAAGATCGGAATCTCGATGTTCACTCCCGCGGCGGCGTAAGGCCCATACACGCGATCATCCCGGACCGGAGAATCTCCAATCGCGCCCAGGGCACTGATCGTCGGATAGTACTGGTCATGCTCTGCTTTATGGATCTTCTCGGCAGATTCCGACTGAAATTCCAGCGAAAGGATCTCGGGACGCTTGGCAAAAGCCTCGATGATCAGTGGATCCACGTCGGCAGGCGGCGGCGCGATCTGGTCCGTGTCGTTCACCAACTCAAATGACTCGAGCGTGGCATATCCCAGAATCGCCGAGAGGGCCGCCATGGAAGCCTTGTCATTGTTCAGCGCGTCCAGGTAAAGGAGCTTGGCCTGCGCCAGATTCACGTTAGCAAAACTCAAGTCCAGGTCTGACTTCAGTTTGCTCTTCGTGAGAGCAGAAACCTGGTCCGACAATAACTGCCGCGAGGCCACAGTTTGCTCCGCTACATGCAGCACAGCGTGGGTTTGCAGAGCGTTGTAAAACGCCTGATCGACGGCCAGCAGAACGTCCTCTTTAGTTGCTACCGCACTCTGTTCGTCGGCTTTCGCTTGAAGCCGTGCACCAGCAACCAGGTTCGTGGTGTGACCAAAATCGGTGATGAGCTGGCTCACCTCGGCTCCGCCGGCGGCTCGCGTGTAGATGATCGGATTGTTCAATGCCCCGGCAGTAATGCGGCTGTTGTTTTGCGCATCAACCGCCGTCACGTTTCCGTAGGCTTGCGGCCACAGATTTGAGCGAACTTCTCGCGTTACCTGTTCGGAAGCCAGTGCGCTGAGTCGTGCTACAGAGATCGCTGGATTGCTTTTCAGCGCGATGGCTTCGGCGTCTTTCAGCGAAAGCCGCACCGTCCCCGACGAGGATTGCGCCTGCCCCGGCATGGTTTGCGGGTCTGAAGACAAAGTCACGGTGCGCGAGGGTGCGTCGATTGAATTTGGTAAGACAACTGTTGATTGAGCGCAACCTAGCGTTGACAGCGCAAGCCCGCCCAGCAAAAGACCCATGTTCCGTTTCATGCCGACTTTTCCTCCTGCTGGTTTTCTTCCTTGCCGTGAATAATTAGATAAAACGCCGGAACCAGAAACACCGTGACCACAACCGAAACCGCCAGGCCTCCGATCACGGCCCGGGCCAGGGGAGCGTATTGCTCGCTGCCCGTTTCAATTCCAAGTGCCATCGGCAGCATGCCTAGCAGAGTAGCCAGCGAAGTCATCAAGATGGGCCGAAGCCGAATCTTGCACGCCCGCACCAGAGCTTCCTGCAGCGAATAGTCCTCCTGCCGCAACTGGCGGGCAAATTCAACGATCAGGATGCTGTTGGAAACTACGATCCCCGTCATCATGATCACGCCCATGAGCGACATAATGTTGAAAGTGCTGCCGGTCAGCCACAGGGTTAGGACAACTCCTGCCAATCCCGGAGGAATCGCCATCAGGATGATCACCGGATCGACAAACGATTTGAATTGAGACATCAAGATCAGGTAGACCAGCACGATCGAGAGCAACAGGCCGATGGAAAAGCGTTTGAAAGACTCCTGCATTCCGACCACGGAGCCGAGCACACTGACCCGCATGTTTTCCGGCAACTGCACGTGACTGACGATATCGTTGACTTCGCTGTTCACGCCGCCTAACGCCTCCGTCGACGGCATGACATAGACGTCGATGACGCGCTGGAGTTGGTAATGGTCTACTTCGGTCGGAGTGTTGATCGGCTTTATGTCACCAACCGATTGCAGCGGCGTGTAATTTGCGCTGTTGGCGGCACGCAGCGGGATTTGCTTGAAATCCTCCAGGCTCATGTTCTGGATCTGCTTATCGAAGTACTGCACCGTCAACATGTAGTTGTTGCCGGTCTTGGGGTCGATCCAGTAGCTGGGTTCGATCACGCCGTTGGAGGTAAGCGCCGTAATGACGTTGTCCATTACCTGCTTCGGTGAAAGTCCAATCAGGCTGGCCTTTTCCCGGTCAATGTTGAGCTCCAGTCCGGGGTACAGCAAATCCTGGGGAATCAGCACGCTGCTCACGTTTTTGCGGGTTCTGATCTGTCGGGCAATGTCGGTTGCGATTTGGAAAGCGCGGTCCAAGTCGTTGCCCTTGATCTGAACGTCGATCGGGGCCGGCAAACCCAGGTTGATCACGGCATCGACCAGGCCGCCTGCCTGGAAGTATGTGTTGAGTTCCGGCAGATCCTCAGAGAGCTTGCGCCGGACGCGCCGCATATATTCATAGCTCCCGATCGAATGCTCTTCCTTCAGGCTCACTTGGACGAACGCAGTGTCGGTGGAAGAGTTGCTGGTGTAGATGGCGGATAAGTCAGGCGTAATCCCAATGTTCGAAACAATCATGCCGAGATCATTAGGCGCGATGACCTGGCGAATATCCTGCTCGACGCGCGCTATGTACTGATTGCTGACCTCAAGTCGTGAGCCGCTCGGCGCCTTGACATTGATGACGAATTGCCCGGGATCGGTGCGGGGAAAATACGCGGTCCCGACGAACGGGAAAACTACAGCCAGGAGCACTGCGATGCCAACGAGAATAACAGCCACGGTCCTGCCCGGGCGTACCAGGGCCCGAGTCACCCAGCGCTCATAAAGCTCCAGGAGCGCACGGAAACGCTCGTTGAATCGGGCTAGAAACCTTTTGAAGAAGGACCGTTGCGCAGGCTTGTCTTCCCCCTTGTGCTCTTCTTCTCCAACGTCCTCCAAGTGGATAAAGTTCGCGCAATAGAGCGGGACGACAGTCATGGCGAAGACATAGGAAGCGAAGATGGATATAACTACGCCCAGGGCGAGATCGATGAAAAGGTATCGGCTGACGCCGTAGAAAAAAGTTACCGGGAAAAACACAATGGAAGTGGTAGATGTCGCAGCCAGGACCGCCAGCGAGACTTCCATCCCTCCCTTCTCGGCCGCGACGGCTGACGGCTCACCAATTTCCATGTAGCGGAAGATATTTTCCAGCACCACGACCGAGTCGTCGATCAGACGGGAAAACGCGAGCGCCAAGCCGCTCAGCAGCATCACATTGATCGATCCGCCCATGGCATTCATGATCAAAAGGCAGACGAGGGCAGAGAGGGGTATGGAGAGGAGTACGGCAAAAGTGGCTCGCGCACTTCCCAGGAAGACGAGAATCATGATCGCAGTCAGCAGCAGACCGATTCCGCCTTCCTTCAATACATTCTGGATGGCGCTTTTGACAAAGATGGATTGATCAAAGACGACTGCCGTCTTAAGCGATTTTGGAATGTCGACCAGATTCTTAATCGCCGCCTTGATCCCGCTCACAATCGTGATGGTGTTGCTGTCGCCGCCTTGCTTGAGTACTGGAATGTAGACGGACTGCTGTCCGTCGATGCGGACGATGTTAGTTTGAATCGTTCCCGAGTCCTTGGCTTCGCCGACGTCGGCAACCATCACTGAGGCTTTGCCCACGGTCTTCAGCGGAATGCGATTGATCTCCTCGGCGTCGGGCAACTGGGCGTTGGCGTAGATGTTGTAATCCTTCGGACCGATGCGGACGTCTCCGGCGGGAAGAATCAGGTTCGAATCATTCACTGCGTGCACCACATCCATCAAGCTGAGCTGGTGCGCCTCCAGCTTGAGCGGATCCACGTAGACCATGATCTGGCGATAGCGGCCGCCAAAGGGCTGCGGTACTGAGGCGCCGGGAACGTTGGCAATCTGATTACGAACCTGAAATTGCGCCAGGTCCTTGAGCCGAGTTTCATTCAGGCCTTCCCCCTTCAGCGTGACCAGACAAACCGGGAGGCTTGAGGCATCGAACTGCAGCACTACCGGGGGCAAAGTTCCCTGCGGCAGGCGCCGCAGATCCGCCATGGCAAGATTCGCGATATTACTGAGTGCTGCGTTCGCGTCAGTGCCGGGCTTGAAATAAATCTTGATCAGGCTGACGCCGGTCAGAGAGCGCGACTCGATGTGGTCGATGTTGCTTCCGAGCGTAAAGAATCGCTCGAACGTATCCGTAATGTCGGCTTCGATTTGCTGAGGCGGCATTCCGGAATAGAACGTCGCGACCACCACCACCGGAATCTTGATCTGCGGAAAAAGATCCACCGGCATTCGAACCACGTTGGTGATGCCTACCACCGCGACCACCAGACAAAGCATAATGATGAAGAACGGATATCGAATCGCAAACCGTGGCATCAGGGAGCCTCCGGCGAATCCACGTTCTCGCTGACCACTTTCGGTCGCACCTTGTCTCCCGGACGAACTCCCCCGCCGTTTCCGATCACCACGCGATCACCCTCCATCAAGCCGCTCAACACCTGCACCCGGTCGCTGGTCTCCTCTCCCAGGCTGACCTTGCGTTCCTCGATACGTCCTTGCGCGTCCACTCTAAACACGCTGGCTGCGCTGCTTCCTCTTTGGATCGCCTGCACGGGCACGTTCAGCGCGCTCTTTACCTCCTGCAACACCAGCTTCACCTCCGCGTACATGCCTTCCTTCAGAGTTCCTTGCGGATTCTTCACATCAATCTCAGTGTGCATGGTTCGGGTTTCTTCGTTCAGCGAGTCTGCAAAGCGCGCGACTTCCCCGTCGAAGTCCCGGTTCAGAGCTGAAACGTGAACACTCACCACAGTGCCCAGGCGCAGTTGCGGAACCGCGGATTCAGGCACCGGCACTACCAGTCGCAGCTTCGACCACTCCGCCAATTGCACCACCGGCATGGATTGGGTTTCAGAAGTGGTTCCAGCCTGAATCAGCGAACCGGTATCGGCGTAACGCTTGGTCACGACGCCCGCAAACGGCGCCGTGATATGTGAATATGCCTCCATTGCGTTCAGCCGCTCCAGAACGGCTTCCGCCGAAGACAGCTGATTCTGGGCTTCTGCAAGCGCTGCTCGGGAGCTGTCAACTTGTGCTTGTGTTTCTTGATCCTTAGCCAGAGAATCGTCCAATTCCTGCTCCGCGATCAGGCCGGGCCTGGCTTCCGACGCCTGTTTCAAGCGGGTATATGCAGCGTGATATGCGCGATAGGCCGACTGGCTGCGTTCGATTTCGCTCTGCGCGCGTCGGATTGCGTCCTGGCTGCGCCGAATATCTGCTTTTGCTCCCGTTACTTCCGCGTTCAGTTCAGGCACTTCCAGGATCGCCAGAACTTGACCCTCCTTCACCTGATCGCCCACATCCACGTAGATTACGCGGATATATCCGGCGACCTTGGCGTGAACATCGATCTGCTGGAAAGCTCGAAACTCTCCCGAGAGCTTGACCGAATTCACCAGCGGACCGCGTTCCACCAGAGCAACCGCCACGGTGCGAAGGGAGTCGTCGCCGGTCTGCTTGGCGGCAAGCCGGTGGCTTAAGATTGCCCACCCTGTCGCCGCGACCGCCAGCACTCCCACGGCAATGCCGATGTGTTTACGCTGCATAGTTGTTTTCTTTCCTGAGTTTTCCGAATTTCAAAGGTTCGTCCCGAATGTTTCTTCCGACCTGAACGTCGCCCTTGGGGCCTAGACAACCAACTGCAAAGCGTAAAGATTGAGGTCGGATGATCGACTGCTAGATGATCGACAGCTAATTGATGGTGAAAAAAGGTCGAGGGTTGCGCCTCACCAACCCTAAAACGTTTAGCGTACACCTCTCGTGTATCCGATTCGAACTCAGTCCGGCCAGCGCGCAAGAACCCTGCGCCACTGAAATCCTAGTCAGGGAACAAGCTAGAGTTCAAGAACATCAAGAACAGAAAGATGTGCGGAATTGTCTTCAGCAGGAAGGAGGTGGCCGGTTGTAAAGACTCTCGTCAAGAAGCAGAACGCCTAGAGGCGGTCCCGCAGGGGCAACGTGCGGATAGAATGTTGGAGGCCGCAGAGCGCTGAGCACTGACGTTGGAGGTATCCATCCTACGGCGTCGCGGTCCAAATGTTGCCGCATCGCTTGCGCCGCTCCCGACCGGACGGTGGCGCCGTGAGGGATCGTGACGTGGAAGGTGCGAGTGGCAAGCGTGACCACGAGCGCAAGCATCAGAACGCCCACCAACGCTTGGCGCCAGGTCAACTCCCAACCCGGCAGAAACGCTGTTTTTTCCCTCTTTGTCATTGGTCCCACGGTCCAAAACAATTATACCTTCCAGAAAATCAATGGACCAAGTTACCAACGGCGAGGCGGCGCGCCCCGCGCTTGTTCTTAAACCTCAGGCCGCAGGTTGGGACGCAGAGTGAGTGAGCCATCGTCGTTCAGTTTCTGGTGACAAGCCCAGCGCACCGGATAGCGCATACCTTTTACCTCGATCTCCGCTCTGAGTCTCAATCCCTTCCACTTAGTCCCTTGCGGCAGCACAAACTGCGCCGGCCGGAGCTTTCCGGGCAGCGGATATCCGGCATCCAGGCAGCCAGTCCTAAGCGCCTTTCCGTCCTCGCTCTCCACCGTCACTCGCAACACGCCCGGAACGCCCGCGATGCCGTCGTTGACGAAGCCAATGATCAGCCCAAGGTAGCCCCCGTCCTCATAGCTCCAGATCATTGACGGCCTGACAAGATAACCAATTCGTCGATTGATCCGGTCAAACCACGTTGGAGATGCCTGGTAGTAGCTCAGCAGATTCTTTGCGCTGATCTGGTGGAAGTTCCAAAGGGACCAGTAATTCACACCCACATCCATCACGTGAGCGATCATGTTGTCGGCGGGCGATATCCCTTCCTGCGCGGCGGCCGCATCGGGAGGTTTGCCTGGAATCCCCTGTTCGAGCACCGCTGCGATCCAGGGCGGACGGTTACTGAGAGCTTCAATCTGCTCATTCTCGATGAAAATGGTGTCGCTCCGAATCCAGTTGTTGCTGCGAACCGTGCGGTCCAGCAGTTCTGAATTTCCAACCCGGCTGTAGTCAGGCTGGGTGTTGGTCATCAAAGGGGTCTTCGTAAAGTGCTCTAACTGAACATCCAGCATTTTGATCCAGGTGCGCTCGGCAGTCTGGTAATCGGGGAAAGGATTATTGCTGAACGGCCAGGTGTGGCCTTCACCCCAGAACCCATACATGAACGTGTCGATGAATTCGATGGCAGGACTCCCGTTGAATTCCGCTGCCAGCAGCCCAACCAGCTCGCCAAATGCCTGCTGGAAAAAAGGATGGTCAAACCGGGGCTGATAACGCGAATACGGGTTGCGCAAGTATCTCTCCGCCGACGCGCTGCTTTCCTTCTCGCTACGGACCAGGTCAACGGTCGGCACTTTGTCGAGAACGAAATCCGGCAGTGCAGGTTGATGAGTATAGTCTGGTGCGCTCATCTGAACTCGCAGTCCGATGCGCTTGTTATTTTTCTTAGCCAAATCAAAAACCAGCTTCAAGTAATCAGGCATCTCCAGGCGTCCGGGTCGCGGCTGGACTTCCCGCCACGTCGGTCGTATGTAAAGCTGCTGTCCCAGCGGGAATCGAACCAGATCCTCAATGGCTTGGGGGATGTTGTCCGACTTGATTTCCTCTGTGCCCATATCGGCCGTGATGTAGGTGATCAGTCCCTTCCCATAATTCGGCACGACTTCTTCCGATGGAGTCGTGGTCATAACCACGTCATCCGTGGGAATGGAGGCATCGGGCGGGTACTGGGCGAACGGACCCTGATTCAGGCGGTCGGTCACCGTTGGGCCAGAACCAAAGTCGTATTTTCCCCAGTTGTGAGACGGGACGAATCCTCGCGCTTCGCCTGTTCCGAGTTCAGCCGCTACTGCCAACGCGACACCACTTTTTAGAAAGGCTCTGCGCTGCATCGAAGTTGTCTCCTCCCACCACACGATTGGCGTTCTACCAACTCCTCAGATCGGCCTCGGAACATTCTTCAACAATCTGCTTTTGCGACAGTCGAATGTCGCCGCACATCAGGGGATTATGCCAGATCAGAAGAGAAGATGAGCTATTAGACGGTGTGTTTGTGCAGGTGAGAGATCAGTGGATCACGACCGTCGGCTGATTTCCCGTGCCCCAGGCCTGGGCCGGCAGCGTTATCGTGGCAGATAAGGCTCCGCCCGTGGATGTTCCAGCGGAGACATTGATGGCGAAGCTCACAGTAGCTGGCGCGGCCGCGATTTGGGCGCAAGCGGTCGAGCAATTCGTGGTGATACCAAGATAGTATTCACCCGCCGCGAGACTAGTGGATCCTTGAGTCCATGGCAGGGTTTGGAAAGCGTCCGAAGCCGCGAAGGTAGTACCCGGAGTAGGTCCAATGTCTACCAGGAGTTTCCCCGAGGTGTTGAAAATGCCGATGTCATAATCATTTGCCGTATTGTCCACGGCCATTACTTCGTAGGTGATCTGTGTCGTTGTAACCGCGTAGGGCAAAAGGAAGCCCCAGAGGTTGTTTACGTTGGCGGTCACACTCTGAGACGTTCCGGTACTCGCCCCGCCCGTCACAAAGAACTGAAATGTTGGGCTGCTTGGTGTCGCGGAAATGGTGATCGACCCCGGGCCATTCGCAATCTTGATGTTCTGGCCTGCGGTGAGTGTGCTGAGCACCGGAGCAGCACCCGTACTCCCGATGACGATTTGTCCGTCGGCGGGAGCAGCAGTCGAAGTCACACTTGTGGGACTCGAGAAATAGGCGATCCCATCCGCCGTCCCCGCGATATTGCTGGAGAGAGTGACGGTACCGCCCAACGCGACGGTTCCTCCGCCCGACAATCCGGATCCCGCCAGCACCTTGATGGAAGAATCTGCCAGCATGCTGTTGGTTACGCCGGCGGTGGGAATACTGATGGTGCCGGTCTTGCTGATCGGTCCTCCCGTTAGACCCGCGCCCGTGCTGATGCTGGTCACCGTTCCGCCTGAACTAGGAGACGCGTTAGTCAGCGTGACCGTACCGCCTAACGCCACGGTTCCGCCGCCCGACAATCCTGATCCAGCCTGCACCGTGATGGAGGGGGTCGCCAGCATGCTGTTGGTTACGCCGGCGGCGGGGATGCTGATGGTGCCAGTCTTGCTGATTGGTCCTCCCGTCAGACCCGCGCCCGTGGCGATGCTGGTCACAGTCCCGCCCGAACTAGGAGAAGCATTTGTCAGCGTCACCGTACCGCCCAAGGCCACAGCTCCGCCTCCCGACAATCCGGATCCAGCTTTCACAGTGATGGAGGAATCTGCCAGCATGCTGTTGGTTACGCCGGCGGCAGGGATACTGATCGTGCCGGTCTTGCTGATCGGTCCTCCCGTCAGACCAGCGCCCGTGCTGATGCTGGTCACCGTCCCTCCCGAACTAGGAGAAGCGTTGGTGAGCGTGACCGTACCGCCCAGCGCTACGGTTCCTCCCCCCGACAATCCGGATCCCGCCACGACTTTGATGGAGGAATCTGCCAGCATGCTGTTGGTTACGCCGGCGGCAGGAATACTGATGGTGCCCGCCTTGGTGATCGGTCCGCCCGTCAAGCCTGCTCCAGTGCTGATGCTAGTGACGGTCCCGGCCACGGGGAAGGTCTGCCCCGGCGCAAAGGTGAGGATCCCGTTCTTAGCGATGGAGAGCCCGGTTTCGGTGATATCCCCGCTCACGCCGTACAGCAAGTTGAGGGATGCTCCGGTGTTCGTAGAATCATTTCCCGTGGGCTCAGCCTGCCATTGAAAGATGTAATCAATCGATCTCAACAAAGTCGTGTTGTACGACGCCGCCTCAAGGTCCAGGGGGTTAGAGTTGAATCCTTGTGTGGTGGTGGCTGCCGCGGTGGGAGGAAAAACAGCTCCTGCCTGAGCCGTCAGAGAACCTCGGATGATGGAGGTCCCTGACACATCGAGCTTGGCGGCGGGTTTGGTGTTGCCGATCCCGACGCTGCCGGCCGATTCGAAGATGGCCGAATTCTCGATGTTGCAGGCTGTCGTGAACTTGGATATCTGATTGGCGGTGCCGGTCCCATCACTGGTTATGGATGCACAGGTTGTCGCGGGCGCCAGAACCAAAGGGGCAAAACCAGTACTCTTATTAAGTGCTTGTAAGACAGGTTGCGATGTCACGGGGGCCGGTTGCGCCGATGATAAAGATGACGACAAAGATAAAGATGAGGATTGGCTGTCTGCCAGAACGAACGCCGAAGCTGGCTTGCCTCCCAACATGTCTGTGTCTGCGGCCTTCAACGCATAAGCCACGCTCAATAGCAGAATCCGCGGCTGCTCCGCCTGTCCGTCGGGCCGGACGCCCAACCAGCGTGCGTCGCCAGTGGAGAAAACCTCCTGCGGCAGACCTACCTCATTACTCGCTCCCAGCAGCACGCTATAGCGACCGGCTGAGTCCAGTTGTGCAGTCTGGCTTTCTTGCCACACGGCCGTCTGGTCATTCTCGCCCGCGTACAGCGAAAACGTGATCCCAATTCCCCCGCTGAGCGGCTTTCCGGTCTCATCACGCACAGCTCCCCGGATGCGAATCAGCCGGGGCACAGTCGCTGTCGAAGCGGACGGGAGCGAAGTCTGATCCCCCTGCGCCAATGCCAACGCACATAACAGCAGGTACGCCGTAACGGTGTATATTAAGACGCGACTAAACCCCACGACCACCTCCTCCCAGAAAGGTCAGCGCTTACAGGAACTACTTCTTAATGCCTCTTCTTACAACTCTCCAGGTGGCTTAGCCGAACGAGCTAGACTCTCTGGATGGGTAGTCTGAAGGCTGCCTAACCAAATGGAGAATTGACGACTGTCCGGACTTGAGCTTAGATGTCGATCGGGATGCCGGACTCTGTACTGGGCCGACATCCCGAATCCTGCTGGGATTATCAGCCGAACTAAGGAACGGGAATATGACGACTGGCAAGACGGTTATCTTTACGATGTGCATAACGGGCCTTTTGTCTCTAGCTTCTGCTCAAAGCGCAACGCCGCCGCGCATAAGTGCCTCCGATGCAAAGAACCACACCGGCGAGACGGCAACCGTGTGCGGCAAGGTTGTAGATACTAAGATCTCCAAATACGCACTCGCAGGCCGCGGAAAGCCGGTAAACCTCGATCTCGATCAACCGGAACCGCATCCGGTGTTCTTCTTCGTGACATTCGGATCCCAGGGTGGGGCGAACCCCGAGGAAGCGCAAGCCGCCTACCAGGGGAAGAGCGTGTGCGCAACCGGCAAGATCGCGGTGGTGGGTGCCGTGCCTTACATGATGGCGGTCGATCGCGCCCAGATCAAAGTTCAGGTGGAAGCCAAATAGCGAAACGAATCAGGTGCTGATCCACAGTGGCGACGCTGGAGGAGGTTGCGTCGCCACTGTGGCATGAAACCACAACCTCACCTTTTCTCCGCATCGTTCTTGTCTGCTTCCTTCAAGGGCACCAATGCGGCGCTCTGCTTCTTGGCCGCGATCGTGGCAGACAGTTCCTGCAAAACGGTCTCCCGCAATTTCGCGTATCCGATGGCGCCGCTCATGAAATGACCATTGATGAAGAAGCTCGGTGTGCCCTGTATTCCGAGCCGCTGGGCCTCCTGGGCATCCTTCTTCACCGTAGCGATTTGCTCCCCGGCATCAAGGCATTGGTCGAAACGGGTGCCGTCGAGGTTCAGCGCGCGCGCCTCCTGCTTCATGTCGGATACGTGGAGTTTCTTGGTCTCAAACAACGAATCATGAAACTCCCAGAATTTACCTTGTACGCCGGCGCAACGCGCACCTTCGGCCGCTCTGGCAGCAAGTGGATGCATGGGCAGAGGAAAGTCTTTGTACGCTAATGACACCTGGTCGCCAAATTGTTCGCGCAGCTTGGCGAGATCCGCGTTCACTTTTTGGCAATAAGGGCACTCATAGTCCGCGAATTCAATGATCTGGACTGGAGCCTTCTCAGAACCGAGCCTCGGAGAATCCCCAGCCTCGACCTTGGCGCTGGGTTGGTTCAGCTCAACGACCACGCCGTATTCCCCTCGAAGTTCGGCGATGTATGCATCCCGCGCTTTCTTCATACGCAACTGGCGAACGGTATTGATGATGTTGCTCCGCGCCGACTCATAGGATTCGTCGGTCTGCACGCCTTCGTAGTAGAAGCGGAGCTGATCTTCCGTCGGTTCCTGCACGTTAACGGAAATATGGCGCTTGAATAATTCATCAAGGGTTACAGATTCCTTCTTGGCCTGCATTTCCAATAGCTGGTCATCAATGAATTGCTCGAGGGCATCCCTCTCGGCAATGTAATATTTGTATTGGGCCTGCAGTAGTTTGCCTGCTTCCTTTTCCTCCAACTCCCTTGCGGTCACTTTTCGGCCGGCAATCTCGGCTACAACGCTGGAGCCATCTTGCCCAACGGCAAACATGGAAAAACCGCCCAGAGCCATTCCCAGTCCAAGTGCGATAAAAGCTTGCTTGCTAAACATAGATATTCCTCTCTTCGGGATTCTCGCCACTTCTCGGTTCAGGAGGAGGATAAACTTGAAGCCCGGACGCCGGGCATAACCTGGCGTCCGGGATGTTTCGATTTGGCCGGCCGAAAACTTCCTCCACGGAAGTTTCAGCTTGCCTCACCGCCGTTCAACTTCGGAAGACTAAAAGTCTTGGTCTTCCGGAGTGCAAGTGCAGGTACCGCGGCCGCTGCCCAGAGTGATCGAGAAAGAACACAGTTCCTCGAGCACGTTTTTCTCCGTAGCCGAGAGGTTGGAATCGGCCAGCGCAGTTTCCGTAGTAGCAAACGCCGGCGTCTCCCCAACTGTTCCCGCCCTCTGGATGTGGGTGGCCCATCCCCGTAGTCCGGGAGCCAGGGTGTTGTTCGTCGGATCGCCAGGGTTGGTCGAAGACGAGACAACCTTGATAACGCCACGAGTGTTCACCTTGTGGGTCAAGCTGTTGGCCAACAGTTCTGTGTTCACGTTTTCCGACAGTAGACCGTCTGGTGTTACTTCGCAGCTGCAGCACTCCTGGAACTCCTGGCTGTCATCGAATACATAGATGGAGGCCCAAAGATTTCCGTTCGGGATTCCCTCTGACGACGTAGTCGACTTGTCGCCGTCGTTGATGAGCCGCAAGGTCGCAGCCGGAGCGCCACCGGTGTTCGCGTTCGAGTAGTAGGTGACAAAATAGACGCTGTTGTCCCCTTGAGCCAAGGCATTTCCAGAAGCAATCCCCAGCATCAAAGAGATAGCCAGCACAGAAAACAGCACAGATCCAGCTCTCTTCATTTTGTAAGTCCTCCGTATCTTTCTTTTGTGGCGCGGCGGCTGGGGGGAGGACCAGCTATTGGCGCGCTTGCGGAACTCTAACCGTTGGTAAATTCTTTACAACTACCCACGTGGCTTAGTCGGAAACACTAGGTCTCGCAGCTAATGCTTATGGCGTAGTTCCTCGACCCGGCACATACAGTAGAAATAATTCGCCACTCACTCAACTGCTGAAGAGTGCGGGACGCAGAGAACAACTCTTCGGCTTCGGTCATCGCACGGCGGCTTATCGTCATTGCGGCGGTTGAGCTTGCTCGCGTAGCTGCCGAGTCCTTTCTTTCATCATTTGCTCCAGCGCTTCCGGCAGTATCGGATCCTTCGGAGTCACTACGCTTTCGCCGTCCGGTGTCTTGGTCGAAACCGCAGCCGTCGGATCCTCTTCGGGAGGTGTCCAGGACAATGAGTCGCTGGCAGGAGCCCAAAGCAAAGGATCGCCGATTGTCTTTGGTTGTTCAGGAGCAGAACTTCCCTGATTGCTCGCGGATTGCGATGAGAGACTGGCCGGCTGGTCTGCCTTTACCAAAACCACCCGCATCAACTGATCTGGGGCATTGGGTGATGCCAGGATCACATAGTTGAAGCCCGATCCGTTCAGCAGATTCGCCAACACGTGCCCGATTGTGTCCGGACCTTCCCGCACAACAATGCGGTCTGCGGCACTCCCCGCAGGAAAGTCGATAACTGTCCCGGTCTGAGCACTAATAGCCCGCAAGACTTGGGCCAGACTTGTATTCGAGGCTATGACCGTCAACTTGCCCTTCGTGTATGTGACGATGGGTCGATTAGGAGCGGACGGCACGAGGGCTTTATTGCTATCCAAAGACGTCTGGTGCGTGGTCTGACAGCCTCTACCCAGCGCCAGTGCGCTGCAGCCAACGGCCGACTCCTGCGTATGCCCGGCGGCCGCTAACCACCAAAGGAGCGCAGCAACGATGCTGAATAGTCGCCAAGATCTAGTCAATGCGTTGTTCTTTCTATATCACGTGCCAAGCTTCAGCTAATTGAGAACGCACTACGCATGGAAGGCTAAGCAGCCGCTTGGTTTGGTGCAATAGCGCCCATGTGCTAGTCATTTTGGCTAGTTCTCAAATATCCGGCTCACTATGATGCAAATCCGAGGTCCAACTTGGCGAGATGCGCGGCCCGCTATTGATGTCGGTCGGCACTGGCCGCCCGGACTCATTCGCTGGATCTGAATTTCCGGCCATCCTTATTCCAAGGATGATCTAGTTCGTTTGTGTTAGTTCCTTGGCGGGACAACCTGATTTTCCAAGCTCTTAGACGAAATGGTGACAATTGGGCCTCATCAATCGCTTGACAATACGCGCCTTCAATGGGAAGCTTACTTGCCCTCTCTTGTTGGCGGCCTTTCGTGCGGTCCTCCCCTTTGCCGCTAACAGCTTGATCCGTCTCGATGACTTAACGTCTGGGTGATGTTTGCAAACCCGCGGTGCTATTCACTGCTTCGCGCACTGGCAGGCAACTCTGGATGTCGTCTAAGGATTTGTGCAGTCTACTAAGGAAGAACCTGCTCGTGGACTACGAATCGAGCATGGCGGGTATTCATCGAGATCATGAGGAGTGAGCCGTGACAATGGCAGTATCAGAACCTGGGTTCCTAATCCTGGACTCCAAGTTGAATCCGATAGCTTGCAATCAGCAGGTGATCAGCATTCTTACGTATCCTAACTTGGCGGACCAGGTTAAGCGTGTGGGAGTGTTTCTCTCGGATAAGGTCCGCGTCGGTCTGGTCAATCGCCAGTCGAAAGACTCGCTGGAATTTGTGAAAGAATTCAGGTCTGGCAAACGTCGCTACAATTGTCGCAGCTTCCACCTGGACTCCCCCGACAAAGGCACCTTGTTAGTGCTCGTTCTGGAGCGGTATGCGTCCCGCACAGCATCTTTGTCGCAGCTGTCACAGGAGTTTGATTTAACAGTCCGCGAACAGGAGACCGTACAATTATTGCTACAGGGCCTCACCAGCAAGGAGATCGCGGTCCGGATGAACATCAGCCCAAACACCGTAAAGGCTTTCCTCCGCTTGGTAATGGTGAAAATGGGTGTCTCTACACGTTCAGGGATCGTGGGCAGGATCGTTGGGCCCGTGTAGCGGTGTGGACGGAAGCCGAAGAAGTTAGTCGTGGTGAACTAGTCCATTTGAGGACTTTACTTAAGATTGCACTCACGTAAGATCGCGTTCGCAATGCGATCCTACGACGTAGAGCGGAGAAGAGACCCTCGGTTTCCCCAGGTACTTGAGATTGAGGTCAATCCAGTCCCTCCGTTTGATTCCCCCGAAGGCGCAACAAAACCAATCCTCGGGCGAGCTCAGAATGTGAGTAAAGGCGGTCTCTGCTTCTTGAGTCAGCGGCCCGTATCACAATCCTCCCTCTTACGCTGCGAAATGCGCGCCGTCGATGTGCCTGTCCCGATCCCTACTCTCTTGCTTGTCCGTTGGACGAAGAAGTCGAACGTGCGAGGGAAGAATTATCTTTCGGGCATGCAATTTTTGCTTTGAGGGACGCGGTTAATCGGCAACCGGATTAACCCAATTGGCTAGTCCTTCAGGCTAGTTTGAACTTGCTACTGCCTTTGATCTAACCATCATCGGCAGTTACAGGAAATGTAGCTAGGTATTAAAGTCTACGTCCGTTGAGCGTAGCCGATCCATCCTCCTCCGGATTGGGGCCAATGTATCAGGCGACGGAGTATGGAACTCGCAAGCCAAAGAGAAACTCGGCGCGGCGTTAGAGCGGCCATACCCCTGGTCTTGCTGCTTTTACTCGCCATCGCTGCGTCCGGATGCGGCGGTAGTTCGTTGCCGGGCGCGGGGCGTGCAGCTTCGCCCAAAACTCTAACCTCAATCTCACTTTCTCCCGCAGCCCCAGCCATTGCGCTGGGTGAAACTAAGCAACTTACTGCCACGGGGATTTTCAGTGATGGCAGTAAGCAGGACATGACAAAAACGGTTGCCTGGGCCAGTGCAAAGCCTTCCCTCGCAAGTATCAGCGATTCGGGACTGGCGTTGGGCAAACTGGTTGGAAGCGTCGAGCTTACGGCAACTTCGGCATCGGTTACGGCGTCGGATACTCTTACTGTTGGGCCAGCCGTCGTGGTGTCGATCGCTGTGAGCCCTGAGAGTTCCTCGATTCCGCGGGGAATGACTCAGCAGCTCAGTGCGGTTGCTACCTTCAGCGACGGCAGCCAGAAAAACATTACAGACTCCGCGACTTGGTCCGTTGCCCCTGCTGGGATTGCAAGCGCAAGCGCCTCGGGTGTTATCACGGGCAAAGAGGCGGGTTCCGCCAGGGTCACGGCTGACTTGGCTTCCGTCAAAGGAAGGGGCACACTGATCGTCTCACCCGCCGCCCTCGTTTCGATCGCGGTGAGTCCTCAGAGTCCCTCGCTTCCGAAGGGCAAGGCTCAACAGCTCGAGGCAGTCGCTACCTATAGCGATGGCAGCCAGAACACCATCACCGGCTCGGCGACTTGGTCAGTTGTCCCAGCCGAAATCGCGACCGTCAGCAGCGCCGGATTAGTCACGGGCGAGGTGGTCGGTTCTGCCACGATCACCGCTAGTTCAGCTTCTGTTCATGGAAGTGATCCGTTGATAGTCACCCCCGCCGTCCTCGTTTCGATCGCAGTGGCGCCGGCAAATTCGTCGATCATGCTGGGAACGACAGAGCAACTCACCGCGACGGGCATCTTCAGCGACGGCAGTACTCAGAATTTTACGGATTCGACGGTCTGGTCTTCTGCGAATTCATCCAAGGTAGCTATTAGTTCTGCCGGAACGGCGACCGCGGTGTCCGTCGGTTCCACTACTATTTCCGCATCTGCAGATGGCGTGAGCGGGTCGACAGTGCTCACAGTCGAGCCGCAGTTACTGCTCACTTACTTCAGCCAGGCCAATAACTCTGCCACAAATCTGGATGCCACGGTATACGTCACTAATGTCGGAATGACAAACAATTCCCTCTGTGCAATGGTCTATGTCTTTGACACGCAGCAAGAGATGACCGAGTGCTGCGCATGTTCGGCTTCGACGGATGACCTTCGGACCCTGTCGATAAAACATGATTTGACGAATCACCCGGCCACTGGAGTCGCGCCGGCAGCTGGCGTGATCGAGATTGTATCCGCCGATGTCAGCAACCAAGGCTGCAACGCAAGCAGTTCTTCTCCCGCAGGAGAACTGTCGGCATGGTCAACTCACATACAGGTTACAAATGCAAGTACGTTTGCTCTCACAGAGGCCCCATTTGAGGTTGTGCCCCTGACTCCAGCCCACGCGTCGCGACTTCAGAGCCAATGTGGATTTCTAATGGCCGAAAGTAACGGTATCTGCACTTGCGGCGCCGGCGATTAATGGATCAACAGAGTTAAGGAAATTAGTACGTGAATAGGTACGTCTAAGCTTCTGTCTCACGACGGAGTGTCCGAATGTTAGTGATTGTTATCAACCAAGGGAGTAGTTCCTTCGGGGTGGTGCTTTGGGCCGTTCGATGATGTATAAGGCGTGAGCACAGACACAACGACTTGGGGTGATGTGATGGAAACGGATCGGATCTACTCGAAGGATGCGGAGGAGGCGTGGATCGCCAAGTATAGAGCCACGCTAAAGGACATTCCAGTTCAGCAGTCACCTTCCATGAAGGCGCGTGAAGCTCTGCACCGAGCCTACAATATTGCCCTTTCGTGCATCGGCAGGATCTGGGCTGTATCGTTGGACCCGAGCCGTCGGCAAAGATCGGCTCAGTCCTCTGAATCGAAGCCCGTTTTGCAATCGCAAAGATCAACCCGAAGCACGACCCTGGCAGAATCGAACGCGAAGGTAGCCTGACGGCGGCAGGATTCAGGGCTTGGGACAGACAATCTTGCCTACGATCCCCGAGCGGGTCGAAACGCCCATCTTAACCATGACCAGCCGAATAAACGCTTTCACCGTGTTGGGGCTAATCTCCATGCGCTGGGCGATCTCTTTGCTGGTAAAGCCCTCCCGCAGAAACTGGACTGTTTCCCGCTCACGGGCGGTCAGACCATAGCGTTCAGAAATCTCTACGATCGTAGCCGACTCGTTGCTCTTCCTCTCGATTACGACGATTGTCAATTTCCCGGCCTGCCCTGAACCGTTGTTATGATTCTCTGGATGGTCGAGCGGAAACGAGCGACAAAGATACGTCCTCCTCGCCGATTGAACTTTGCCGAGACCGGACGGTGATTGCTTTTCTACCAGATTTGAACGGACCTTCCTGGCCAACCAGCCGTGCACATCGCGAATGTTTCTTGGATGCTCGGGAAATGTGAGTATCTGAAGCACCTCAGGATTGGAAGCGAGAACCTTCGACGAGGCGTCCACCACGATCACACCCGGCCGGGCCGGAGCAGTATGCAATAAATTTCCCATGTTCAGACGATGGCGCCATCGCGCCGCTGTACGTGTAGGGGGGCATATTAGTGGTCTCGTTGTCTCCAAGCAAGGGGCAACACAGGGCATTTCGGGGCATTAGAGGACATTAGGCCAGTCCCGAGTCCGCTCACCTGCCTCGGTGCCGACGTCAAGTGGCCAACGGAGCTCCTCAGTAGCGGACTCCCAGCTCGGCGCTCGGCGACCGTTCCTGATTCCGCTATGAGAGCATCACCAGCGCAAAGGGTCAGATAACCAAAACATGGCGGAGAGGGAGGGATTCGAACCCTCGGTACAGGTATTAGCCCGTACAACGGTTTAGCAAACCGCCGCATTCGGCCACTCTGCCACCTCTCCGGCGTGCGGTTTTTCAATAGCTTAACACAGCTCTTGGGATGGGCTGGGAAAGAGGTGCGGGCGTGCGTTCCTCTCGGCAGTTTGCTTCTCGTCCGCTTGTTGGCCCTCGTGGGAGTTGGACGGTGGGGTTCGGCCTGTTCGTGTTTCGTAACAGGATTAAGTTTGTGTTAGTGCGAATCCAAATTGGTGAAAAACTCCTAGCAACTGAGGGGGAGGATGGATCCGAACAGCTGCCCGCGCTGCGGCGGTACCGGATACGTTGCCAGGCCCGTGGATATTAAAGGTGAATCCGAGGGCGTGGCATTTATCCGCTTGAAGTGTCCAACCTGCGCCGGCAGCGGACGGAAAAAATCTGCGTCCCCCACGACCGCGGGCTGACCGCACGGCCTGTGGTGCTTGCGAAAACGTACGAGCCCGGGCGCCATGCTCCCGCCGTGATGTGGCGATCCGGGCCGCACGTTCCTTGATTTGGCTTCGCCGGGCCTTAGGTCAAAATCTTTACCACAGGGGACACCCTTCGGCTCCGCTCAGGGCAGGCTCCGGAACACAGGGTAATGCAGGATTGCCCCGTGCTCCTGCGGGTAGGTCAGGCGATGCCGGCGGTTTTGTTGCGGACCCGACGCCGACCGGGCGCGGCAGTTTCGATCCGGTTGCGTCCTGCAGCTTTTGCGCGGTAGAGAGCCTTGTCGGCGGCCTGAATGACGTCTTCTGCGGACTGATTCTCCTGCTTGGAAGTTGCGACTCCGATGCTTGCCGTAACCGAGAGTTCCGCCGACGGCGTGGCGCGAGCCAATTGCCGGATGGCGTGTCCCGTCTGAGCTCGGCCGCGCGCACGTTGGTTGCGGCGGTCGGGACCTCGCGCTTCCTGGCGACGGTCGGGGCCTCGCAGGCGAAGCGTACTGGCTTCGATGTCGGCTCGGAGCTTTTCCAGATGCTCAAGAACTTCGGCGGTGGTCTTGCCGGGAAAGAGAATGGCAAATTCTTCTCCGCCGCAACGGTAAGCTTGTCCTCCGCCCGATACCCTTGCGAGTCGTGAAGCTATCAGGCGCAATACTTGGTCTCCGGTGTCGTGGCCGTAGGTGTCATTGCAGCGCTTGAAGTGATCGATGTCGACCATCGCGATGGAGTACGGCGGCTGAAGTCGAAGCAAGGCATCGTGGAAGGCGCGCCGGGAAGGCAGTGTCGTCAGTTCGTCGTGATAAGCGAGCATGTAGGAGGTCTCGACGATGGCGCCTGCCAGGAGGAAAGCCGCGACCGCGAAGTAAGCGGTGGGGATTCGCCCCATGCCTCCAAAATAGAGTGCGAGGAACGAAGCCGCCAGGGCCCAGAGGAGTCCGCTCTCTACCGGCTTGTGGAACAGCAGAAAGCGCGTGAGCAACAATACCGCCGCGGCGGCGAAGGCCAGCAGCGTGGCGAACGGCAGTGGAGCCGGCAGCAGCGGATGGTGCAGAGCGCGCACCGCGGCTGAGGACTCAGGCCGGCAAAGCACGCCCACAATAACGGATTGAACGAATAGAAACAGGCTTGGCAACGCAACGCTCGAGAAAGAGAATCCTCTTTCTTTGCGAAGCGAAAGCAGAACAAAGTTGAGAGGCAAAAGCAGGCCAACGGCAGAGAGGGCCATTCTTCCCGGTGCGCCGGCTGCAACGTGTCCTGAAATGACAGAAGAAGAGAAATAGGAGATCGCCTCCTGGGACAGAAACAGGACCAGCAGCGCGAAGAAGATGCGGCTCGAATGGAATCGCCAGGCCAGCAGCAGGCCCGCGATCGTCGCGGTGTAGAAGGCGTAGTTGAGGATGGTGGCGCTGGGCGCGACCAGTCCGGTGTGCAGCAGAACTGCAACCGCAACCAGACAAATGCCGGGCGTGAGCAGGGACTTCATCGGAATTTAGTCCCGGCGATAATGGGAAGTGTCCTTAGGCCCGCAGAGGTTCTGCGGATTACGTCTCTTATTATCTCTGGACGTGCGGATGGGAGTAATTGACCGGGCGGGTTCGGCGGGAGCGTGTTTCATCCTGAGGCAGTGGAGTCCCGGGGAAGTCGAAGCCTCTCAATGAAGGATCTGTGCACGTTGCCGGCGGCGAGGCGCTGCCGGCGAGTGCAGAGGTCCCTTCGACAAGCTCGGGGCAAGCTCTTCGGCCCGCAAAGGACGCGGGCCTCAGGATGACAAAGGGTGGGTGGGCTGCATGCAGCGTCAGCGTGAATCATTTGGGCAGACTTTGCAGGAATTCTTCTAATACGTGGTTGAATTTCTCTGGATCATCTACGAAGAGGGCGTGGCCGTCGCCTTCGAAGCGCTCCAACTGGAGCTTGTCGCCGAGCTTTGATTTCAGGTAGTCGGCGCTCGGTTGCGATTCGGGCTGATAAATAAAGAGCACCGGCCGATTCGTCTTCATCGCGGAGAGTCGGGTTAGGCCGGTTGAGAAATCCCTTACGGCAAACATGTCGTAGATGAGCACGACGGCGGTGTCGGCTGGAACCTGGGCGGATGCGTCTGCGACGCGCTTCAGGTAATCCTCTGGCTGCGGCTTCTTGTACATGGTGCGGACGAAGCCGTCGGCCTGTTTTTGGCGATCCTGTTGAAGCTGGTTCATCCATTGGGAGATGCCGGCGAACATCTCCGGGCTGGGCTTGTCCGCGAGAAAGCCATCCACCAGCACCAGACCGCCGATGTTATCGGTGCCGAATTGTTCGGCATACTTGACTAGCTCGCCGCACGCCATGGACCAGCCGATCAGGACCGGGTGCTTGAGACCCAGTTGATCCACGAGTTCTTTGTAGTCGCGGGAGCGGGTTTCGGGCAGGTGGCCGTACGACGGTTGGTCGCTCTCGCCTTGGGAACGCGGGTCGACGGCGATGACGTGGTAGCGCTTGGAGAACTCGTCGATTTGTTTCTGCCAGATCCACGCCGGCATGGTCCAGCCTGGGATGAAAACGAGAGGGCGGCCGGTGCCGGCTTCGAGGTAGTGGATGCGGACGCCATCGGAGGTTTTGAAAAATCCGCTCTTTGCTGTTGCCGTCTGCGCCAGGAGGCTTGGCACTGACAAGAGGCAGAGTAGGATGACGGCTAGTCGGGTTCTCATTCGCTTCTCCTTATTAATGTCTGTTTCTATCAGCTTCAAGACACCCTGGCTAGGCGTAGGCGAAGGGGCGGCTTGCGTGGCTTCTCCAGAAGTAGGCCAGGATGATCACACTTGCGACGGCGGCGTAAGCGCACCAGAGCGAGGTGAAGGCGTAGCGTTTGACCTCCATTACTACAAGGAGGATCACCAGGTTCGCTAAGCCGAAGAGGATCATTGGCCTGATCTTTGAGAAGAATAACGATCCGCAGGTTGCGATTATGTAGAGCACCGCAACCGTCTCGTTGTTGGTCGCTTGATTGATGTAGACGATGCTGTTGGCTTTGATGTAGATCTGCGTCGGGAATGCGGTGAGAGCCCACAGGATGTAGAGCGTGGTGGCTGCGCCGATCACGAGGAATGGGAGCATGCGCTGGCGGCTGTTTGCGGTGGGCTCGAACAAGAGCACGCTTAGCGGCAGCAGGAAAGGGAGCAGTCCCTGGGCATAGAGCATGAAGGCTGCGCCCATGTCGTGGGCGACTGCGGGCGAGAGAATGCCATCAAGGCCAAGCCAGACGAATCCCTCGATGAACTGATGAATGGCGAACAACAAGGGCAAGGAGGCGAAGAGCAGTTCGCGGCGGTGCTTCACTCTGGTTAGGGTGACTACGCCGACGGCGCCCAGAACGCCGCTGCCGACAAAGTTCGCTGTAGCTGAAAAGCACATGGGTCGATTTCTCTCTTGCGAGGATTACACCTGTCTTACGCGGGGATTATAGAGCTTTTCTGGCTTCGCTTGTCATCCTCAGGCAGCTGAGTCCTCGGCGAACGCTGCGGGCTTCCGACGAAGGACCTGTGCAGGTTGCGGGCGGCGCCGCTGCTGCCGGCGTCAGTGTCGCTGCAAGCAAGTACACAGATCCTTCGGCCCGCATAAACCGCGGGCCTCAGGATGACAAAGCTTTTCCGGTTAGACGTCCCGTTTAAGGACCTTGCCCCGTTTCTGCAAACACTCACCTTCGGGCGGAAGGGTTTCCGTTTCAACTGAGGTTTCTCTAACTAGAATCGCACTGTGATTAAGGCCCACTTATGCGGATTCTGATTGCGGAAGATGATGCGGCTCTGGCCGGATTTGTGCGCCAGGGGCTGCAAGGGGAGCACTATGCGGTCGACGTGGTGGAAGATGGTGAGCAGGCGCGGGCGATGGGCACTGAGTTCGATTATGACCTGGTGATCCTCGATCTGAACCTGCCGAAGCTCGATGGCGTGAGCGTGTTGCGGCATCTGCGGCTGAAGCGGCCAAGCTTGCCAGTGCTGGTGCTCACGCAGCGCAGCCGGGTGGAAGACCGGGTGCAGTGCCTGGACACGGGAGCGGACGACTATCTGCCGAAACCGTTCTCGTTCAGCGAACTATCGGCGCGCATCCGGGCCTTGCTGCGGCGCAGCCATTTGCCGTCGGAGTCTGTGCTGGTGGTAGACGATCTTCACCTGGATCGTGTGGAACACCGCGCCGAACGCGCCGGCCGACGGATCGAGCTTACCTCGAAAGAATTTTCGCTGCTGGAATACCTGATGCGAAATGCCGGACGGCAGGTCTCCCGGGCGATGATCATCGAACACGTGTGGAATCTCACTTACGACACAACAACGAACGTGGTGGATGTTTATATCAACTATCTGCGACGGAAGGTGGACGATGGGCATCCGCGGAAGCTGATTCATACGGTGCGGGGAGTGGGTTATGAATTGAGTGAGGAGGCGGGGGTGCAGGCGTGAGTTCCGGAATGATTCCTACTAAGACTTCTGGCGAAACGTATTCTCGGGGGGGTGTGGCTGCTCCTGCCAGGGCCGGGAGGCGTAGTGTGCTTGAGCAGTTGCTGCATGCCTTGAACCAGCCGTTGACCGGGTTGCAATGCTCGATGGAGGTGGCGCTGGCCAGTCCGCGCACCCCCGAGCAATACGTCCGCGGCCTGCACGAAGGACTGGCGCTCACCGAGCGCATGCGCGCATTAGTGGAGGCGATTCGGGAAGTGGCGGACGCGGAGACAGACAAGAAAGAGAAGTTGGAAACAATTGAGTTGAGGACCTTGCTGGGGGAAGTTGTGGATGACTTAGCGCCGGTGGCCGAGGTGAAGAGCGTTCGCATCAGACTCGATCGCCCGGCAACTGGTTCTCAGGCCGGAGTGGCGGGGGGCCGAAGACTGTCCACGTCGGTGTTCCGGCTTTTGGAATCGGCTCTGAGCCTGGCCAATCCGGGCAGCGAGGTGCGAATTGAGAGCGGTGGAACGCCAGTCGGGGAATGGGTTCGCATTCGGTGGCACGCGGAACGGCCGCGGTCTGGATTCTCACGACCGGAACTGGGTTTGCTGGTGGTGGAGGCGGGGTTTGAGCGGGCCGGCGCGGAATGGATCGGCGAGCGGGCGGGAAATCTGGAGACGGTGACCGTCCGGCTGCCCAAGGTTTCAGGAGATTCGAAATGAGCGCCATGACAAAGTTCCCGAGCATTCCGCCGGTCGTCTCCCCGATCATCTCCCAGGTCAATCCCCCAATCAACCCCACAGCCGCGGGCGGGGTGCTGATTGCGAGCCCGAGCAGGGCTCTCCGCGAGCAGGTTCTCGACCGTTTAGATGGCCGTTGGGGGCCGGTACAACATTCGTTGGGTGGCGCCGAGGCGCTGGCGAAACTGGAGCAAGGACACTGGCAGGTCGTATTTCTCGATCGCAGCTTGCCGGACCTGGACAGCGCGGAACTGACCGCGATTATTCAGCGGCGGTTTCCTGAAATTCAGGTAGTGTTGCTGGACTCCGATGCGGCATTGCCGCGAGACGAGGGCTGGCAGACGGAACCGGCAGATCTGGAGGGGTTCGCCTGTGATGGGGCACAAGAAAACCACAAAGAAGATGAAGCGGTTGAATATGAGACCTTGCCGGGCATGATTGGAAGGAGCATAGCGATGCAGCGCGTCTACCGGCTGGCGCAACTGGTGGCTCCGCGCTCGACCACTGTGCTCATCGTGGGGCCAACGGGGAGCGGCAAGGAGCTGGTGGCGCGGGCGCTGCACGAGTTAAGTCCGCGGTCGGCGAAACCTTTTGTGGCGGTGAACTGCGCTGCGATTCCGGAAGCACTGCTTGAATCGGAACTGTTCGGCCATGCCCGCGGGGCATTCACCGGAGCGGTACAGGCGCAGATGGGACGCATTCCCGCGGCGCATGGGGGAACGCTTTTTCTCGACGAAGTGAGCGAGTTGCCGTTCGGGATGCAGGCCAAGTTGTTGCGTTTTCTGGAACAGAAGGAAGTGCAGCGGCTGGGCACGGCCGAGGTGACGCGCGTGGATGTGAGAGTGATTGCCGCGAGTAATGTGGATCTGGCGGGGCGCGCGGGCCGCGGAGAATTTCGGGAGGATCTTTTTTATCGCCTCTCCGCGTTCCCGCTGGAGCTGCCACCGCTTACCGAACGGCGCAGCGACATTGTTCCCCTGGCGGAGCATTTTCTGGCCTGCATGGCGGCGGCGATGAGCGGTCCGTGCCCGCGTTTGAGTGCCGAGGCGGTCCGCATCCTCGAAAGCTATCCCTGGAAAGGCAATGTGCGCGAGTTGCAGCACGTGATGGAGCGGGCTTCGATACTGGTTGAGAATGGGGACACGGTTTTGAGCGAGCATCTTTACTTTCCGTTTCAGCGCTCGCTCCTGCAACCCGGAACCTGGCCCCATTCGTGCGCTGACCGGGCGAGCTGACAGCTGATGCGATAATGCAGGCTCCCTCAGGGGCTAAAGCCCGCGCTGACTTCAGAGACGTTACGTGGCGCTGAAGCGCCGCTCTTCCACGGTACTCCACGCATTTGTAGATTTTCCCGCGAAGAATTCTGAGAAGAATCTCAGCTACTTCCCCTCCTCTTGGCCATTACCGTGCAAATGTTGCCTTGCAGCCATGACATCTTTGCCCATGCCGGCAGGTTTATCGACTTCCGCGGAGATCGCTCTGGCGGCGCTTCCGGAAGCGTCGCGGGGGGAGAGCGAACAGTTTTTGCTGCAGGCATTTCACTCGTTCGCCGAAGCAGCGGATTCGCTAGAGCGCTCCTACGGAATGCTGCGCGCCGAAGTGGCGCGGCTTGGTGGCGAGTTGGAACAGAGCAACGCGGGGCTGGAAAAAAGTCTGGAAGAGAATCGCCGGATGCGCGAGCATCTGGACCGCATTCTCGAGGGGCTGCCCTGCGGAGTGCTAGTCGAGAAATCCGACGGAGCGATTTCACTGGTGAATCCCGAAGGCCGGCGCCTGCTGGGTTGGAGCGGTCTCGAATCGCTATCTTTATCGTTATCGTTGTCGTCGGTGGCCGTCGAGTTGCGCGATTTGTTGAACCGGGCGCGGTCAGAACCGGGAGAGCAGGAGCAGTGCTTTCGCGATCACGGCGGCGGCCGGGAGCGCTGGCTGGCGGTGCGGCACGCGGCAGTCGCGGAGCAGGTTTCGATCTTCATCCTGCGCGATGTGAGCGACGCCAAACGATTGCTGCAGGAAAAAGACAAGCTGCGCCGTGAGCAGGCGCTGGCGGAGATGTCAGCCATTCTGGCGCATGAGATCCGCAATCCGCTGGGCAGTCTGGAATTGTTTGCTGGACTGCTGGCCGGAGCCGAACTTTCTTCGGAGTGTCGCGAGTGGGTGGGGCATGTGCAGGCTGGACTGCGCACGCTGGCGGCGACGGTCAACAACGTTTTGCATTTTCATAGTTTGCCTGCTCCGGAACGAGCGCCTACCGACCTCGGCCAGTTGCTCGATTGGGCCGGCGGATTCCTGGTTCCCATGGCGCGACAGGCGCGGGTCGAGTTATGCCTGCACAACCGGCTGCACGGGGTGTGGTTCGCGGCCGACCGTCATCGACTGGAACAGGTGCTACTGAACCTGGCGCTCAATGCCTTTCGGGCTATGCCGGGCGGGGGCTGGGTAGAAATCACGGGTCACCGGGTTCACGACGGGGACGCAGCGACGGCGGCGATTTCGGTGAGCGACACGGGGCCGGGAGTGGGGGCGGGGAACGTGACAAAAATATTTGAGGCGGGATTCAGCACGCACTCGGGCAGTCCGGGGCTGGGACTGGCGGTGTGCCGAAAGATCGTGGAGCAGCACGGGGGCTCGCTCGCGGCCGGAAACCGGGCGGGTGCGGGAGCAAGTTTTACCTTGACGTTGCCGTTAGAAGAGGGCACAGAGGAGGAAGATTTGGTGGTGGCTCAAACCCGATAAGGAAGCGAGCCAAACGCGCGATTAATGTGTCGCAAAGAACGCGACACTTCGCGCGGCTCGCCCGGATCCTTCGCGAGACAAAAAGCGTCTCGCTCAGGATGACAATCAACGAGGTGAAAGGATGAATCGAGTTCTGGTGGTGGACGACGAAGCCGGCATGCGGGCGGCGTTAGAGGCGCACTTTCTGCGGCGCGACTGGCGCGTGGATACGGCGGCGAATGCGGGAGAGGCGCTGGAAAAATTCCGCCGGGTGTTGCATCCACTGGTGGTGACTGACATTCGCATGCCGGGGGCGGACGGTTTCAGCGTGATGCGCGAGGCGCGAGCTCTGGCGCCCCATACGGCGGTAATTTTGTTGACTGCGTTTGCCAACGTTCCGGATGCGGTGACTGCGATGAAAGGGGGAGCCTGCGATTATCTTGTGAAGCCGGTCTCGTTTGAGCAACTGGAGCAGGCGGCAGACAGGATTCTGGCACAGGCCCGGACGCAGGCGGAGGCCACCGAGGATCTCGCAGGACATGCACCGGGATGGTTGCGGGCGCTGGACCGGGCGCGCCAGGCTGCGGCGAGCGGCGCCGATGTGCTGATCGAAGCCGAGAGCGGCACAGGAAAAGAGCTAGTGGCCCGGCTGATCCATCGGCTGAGCCCACGCCGCGATCATGCATTTGTCGCAATTAATTGCTCCGCCTTTCCCGATACTCTGCTCGAAAGCGAACTGTTCGGCTATGCCCGGGGCGCCTTTACGGGAGCAACGACGGCGAAACCAGGCCGGTTCGAGCTGGCTCACCGGGGAACACTGCTGCTCGACGAGGTGGGGGAAATGCCGCTCGGCCTGCAGCCGAAGCTGCTGCGAGTGCTGCAGGAGCGGGAGTTTGACCGGCTGGGCGATACGCGAAGTGTGCACGTTGACGTGCGCGTGATCTCGACAACGAATCGAACTTTATCCGAACTGGTGCGGGAAGGAAAATTTCGCGCCGACCTGTTTTACCGGCTGAACGTGATTCCGCTGACCCTGCCCCCGTTGCGGGAGCGGCGGGAAGATGTCCGCGAACTGGCTGAACATTTTCTGCGGATGTACGGGCCGCAAGCGAGAACTCTGCGCATGTCGCCGGAATTTATCGAGCGGCTTGAGGCCCATAGCTGGCCGGGCAATGTGCGCGAACTGGCGAACTGCCTGCGCCGCGCGGTAGCTTTGAACACGGGCACGGAGATCGGCACCGAAGCGCTCGAAGGACTGGCGTGGGAAAAGTGCGAGGAGGAAGGTGAATCTCCCGGGGGACGTGGAAAGGAGGATTGTCTGCGGCCTGGAATCTCACTGGGAGATATGGAGCGCCGGCTGGTGGAGATGACACTCGAGGCCACGGGCGGAAACCGCTCGCGGGCCGCCGAATTGCTGGGCATAAGCCTGCGCACGGTGCGCAACAAGATCCGCAGCTACGGGCTGCCGAGTTGGAGCAGTTATGTCCATGATTGACACCGCAATGACGGGGGCACTCAGCCGCTTTCTCGATGTGGATGTGGCGCGGCTGAAGCTGATTGGTTCAAACCTGGCAAACATCGATACCCCTGGCTACCAGACGCGCGATCTCGACTTCCGCGCGGAACTGGAGCGGGCGAGCGTTCGGGCGGCAGGGGAAGAAGGAGGAAGCCTCGGCTACGCTTCCTACGCTGCGGTGGCGCGGCCGGTGCGGGGACTGATGGAGCGTCCCGATGGAAACAATGTGAGTGTCGAACGCGAAAGCTTATTACTGGCCGAGACGCAGATGAAATTCAACCTGGGAGTGCAACTGTTGAAGGATGAGTTTCACGGGATTTCGCTGGCGATTAATTCAGGAGGCACGTCGTCATGAATCTGTTTGGCATGCTGGAGGTGAGCGGATCGGCGCTCGGCGCAGAGCGCTGGCGGGCGGAAGTGGTGGCGGCGAATATGGCGAATGCCGAGACCACGCGCACGGCCGCGGGCGGGGCTTACCGGCGGCAATTGCTGGTTTTTCGAGCCCAGCCGATGTCGCGGTTTCCGCTGCTGCTGGCGCGGTTGCGGAAGGCGGCGCCGGATGGCGGGGTACGGGTGGAACGGGTGTTGGCCGATGCGTCGCCGATGCCAACTCGTTATGAGCCAGGACACCCTGACGCCGATGGCAGCGGGTATGTGACGTATCCAAATGTAAATCCGGTGATGGAGATGGCTGATTTGTTGAGTGCGGTGCGGGCGTATCAGCTGAATGCCGCGGCGGTGCAGGCGGCAAAAAGCATGATCCAGCAATCGCTGCAGATTCTGACGTAGGCGTGATTGGGGGCATTGTTAGGAATGCCGCGCGAGGCCGATGGGAATGCAAGCGGAAAGGGATCCTTCGACTGCGCCTGACCGTCCTTTGGACGATCATGCTCCGCTCAGGATGACAAGCGGCAAAAAGGACGAATTATGACCAGCCCGGTTTCCTCGTTGCGGATTCTTCCCTCTGAGATCGAGAGCGGCGTGGCTGAGTCCACGTCCGGATCCGGTGGCGGGTTTGCGGACACGCTGCGGGGCGCGATGGCGGAGATGGGAGAACTGAGTTCGCAGGCGGAGTCGAAGGTAGCGGGCGTGCTCACCGGCAACGGCACCGATGTGCACAGCGCGCTGATTGCGGTGGAGAAAGCCGATCTTTCTTTCCAGCTCATGATGCAGGTCCGAAATAAGATCGTTTCTGCCTACCAGGAGATTTCGCGCATGCAGTTCTGATAGTGACCATGACCGAGTCTTTCCCGCACCGCAGGCAAAGCGATGGCCGAAAACAAACCGCAATCCTTCGACGACGTGCTGCATCGTTTGGGGGAGTTCTTCAAGGGGCTGAGCCTCCAGCAGCGTTTCATGCTGGCGGGGGGCGTAGCCCTGGTGGCCGGGACGTTGTGGGTATTTGTGGCGCTGGTGGACCAGCCGAAATTCGTGACACTGTATTCCGGACTGCGGCCGGAAGAAGCGCAGGCGCTGGGCGCGCGGCTGGCGGCGAAGAACATTCCACACCAGATTTCGCCAGACGGAGGTAGCCTGCTGGTTCCGGAAGACAAGCTCGATGCCAGCCGCCTGGAGACGGCGGCCGCGGGTTTGCCGCGCAGCGCGCGCATGGGATTTGAACTGTTCGACACGCCGAACTGGGCGGGCTCGGATTTCACGGAGAAGGTGAATTACCAGCGCGCGCTCGAAGGCGAACTGGAGCGCACGCTGGCGACGCTGACGGAAGTGGAAGCGGTGCGGGTGCATCTGGTGCTGCCTCAGGAATCGCTGTTCACCGAGCAGGAACACGAAGCCAAGGCGGCGGTAATTCTGAAAACTCGCGGCGGGAGGTTGTCGGAGCAAGCGCAGCAGGCGATTCCGCAACTGGTGGCGAGCGCAGTCGACCGACTGCGCCCGGAAAACGTGACCGTGGTTGATGCCGACAGCAACACGCCGCTGGTGCATGGAAGAAACGGCGCGGGGGGGCGGGCTTTCGCTCCGGATGAAGACCTGGCGAAGACGCTGGTGCATACTTTGGAACCGGTGGTGGGAGTCGACCACGTGCGGGCCAGCGTGCATGTGGAATATGACCTGGGAACGAGCGAGGACACGCAGGAAGTCTACGATCCGAAGACCACCGCAACTCTCACTCAGGAACACGCGGAGGAAAGTTCGACGGGGGGCGCCCCGGCCGGGGTTCCGGGCACAGCCAGCAACGTCCCGGCAGCAACGGTGCCGCCGGCTGCAGCACCGACGGCTGTGGTTGCAACGAGTGCACCAGCCTTGGTGCCACCAGCGACTGCAGCGACTAACACGGCTACGGGTTACGGTCCCGGGGCGGAGCAGTCGATGTCGAAATCCGAATCCACGACTTACGCCATCAGCAAAACCCTGCACCGCAGCGTGGAACCTGCGGGACGGGTGCGGCGCATCGCCGCTGCTGTGCTGGTGGACGATGCCCTGGAGGTGACCGAACAGGCGGGCAAGCGCGTGACGACACGGCGCAAACGCACAGTGGAGGAAATGAAAGAGATTGAGCAACTGGCGAGCGCGGCGATCGGTGTGGACACGCAACGCGGCGACGTTCTGGCCGTAGAGAATCTTTCGTTCCAGGAATTGCCACTCGAAGCTCCGCCGCCGCCGGGCAAGTCGGAGCACTGGCGGCGGATGCTTGAGCCCTGGTCGTGGGCGTTGCGGTATGTGGCGCTTGGAGCGCTGTTCCTCGTGGTGTATGTCCTGATCCTGCGGCCGGTAAAGAAGCTGGCGCTGGCTGCGTTCCGGGAGCGGCCGGGAAGAATCACGCAGGCGAGTTCGCTCCCGGCCGGACCTGACTCTGCCTCCGGAGTGCTGGGACCGGCGGAGCAGGCGGGGCAGCCGCTCGGGGAGCCGCAGCCTTCAACTGATGGACAGCGCGCCAACCAGTTGAAGAAGATGCTGACCGACAAAGTGAAGGCCGAGCCGGCGGCGGCGAGTCGCTTGGTGGAATCCTGGGTGCGGGAGAATAAAGCCACATGAGCGCTCCCGTCACGGGTTTGGACAAGGCGGCCATCCTGCTGGTGCTTCTGGGAGAAAACGCGGCCAGCGATATCTACCGCAATCTTCCACAGACCGACGTCGAGAAAATTACGCGAGCGATCGCGGCTCTCGACCATATCAGTTCCGAGAGTGCCCTGGTGGTGCTCGAGGAGTTTCACCGTCTGGCCGTGGCGGGCGACTACATCACCCAGGGCGGAATGGAATACGCGAGCAAGTTACTGGTGAAGGCTTTCGGGAAGGATGGAGCGGGTGATCTGTTGCGGCAAATCTCGCAGGCGGCGGAGGTCGGCGGCGACAAGCTCGATTCGCTGCGCAAGGCCGATCCGCAACAGCTGGCGAAGTTCATTGAAGGCGAACATCCGCAAACCATCGCGCTGATTCTGGCGCATCTCGAGTCGAAACAGGCGTCGACAGTGCTGATGCGGCTGCCCAAGGAATTGCGGGCCGAGCCTATTAAGCGGCTGGCCGAGTTGCGGCAATTTTCGCCGGAGATGGCGCAGCACGTGGCGGTGGTTTTGCACAAGCGGCTGGCGGCGCTCGGCGAGCAGAGCCGGCGTGCGTATGCCGGATTGCGGGGCGTGGCCGACCTGCTGAACCGGCTGGATATGAAGACGGGGAAGGAAATCCTGGACTCGATTGAAGGGGAGGATCCGAAGCTCGCACTGTCGATCCGAAACCTGATGTTTACGTTTGAAGACCTGCTGAGCGTGCCCGAGGCCGGCATCCGCGAACTGCTGGGGCAGATGGACAAAAAGACGCTGGCGACGGCTTTGCGCGGCGCCTCGGAAGAGGTGTCGACTTACATTTTCAAATCGATGTCGTCGCGCGCCGTCGAAATGTTGAAAGAAGATATGGACGTGCTGGGACCGGTGCGGCAGCGGGACATCGGCAAAGCGCAGCTGGAGGCGGTATCGATCGCACGCAAGCTGGAAGCCGAAGGCAAGCTGACGCTGACTCCGGAGGGGGCGCAAGAAGATGAATATGTCACCTAGGCGGGCAGGGGCTCAGTCTCCGGCGCGGACCGGAGCGGCAGTTCCGCAGCCGGTAGTGGTGCAACCGGAAGTGTTGCCCTTTCCCTACAACGAGGCCGCGAGCTCGACCGACCGTCGCGACTTTCCGCAAGAAAGCGCGGGGAAAGCAGAAGGCGAAGCTCGGGCGCAGGCAGCTCAGGAAGTGGAACGCGAGGCGCGGGCGCGGGAACTGGGGCGCCAGCAGGGCGATAGCGAATCTCGGGCAAAGTTTGAGGAACGGCTGGCGGGGGAACGCTCGGCCGTGGCCAAGGCGCTCACCGATTTTGCCGGGGAGCGGGCAACCTACTATCAGAAGATCGAAGAAGAGGCGGTGCAGCTGGCGCTGAGCATCGCGCGCAAAATCCTGCATCGCGAATCTCAGGTGGACCCGCTGCTGTTGATGGGCATGGTGCGGGTGACGCTGGAGCGAATCGAGGGTGCGACCGCAGTGGTGCTGGCGGTTCATCCGCAACACGCCTCGGATTGGCGCAACTACCTGGCTACGAGTATGGGTGCGAGCGTGGGAGCGAAAGCCATGCCCGAGATCGTTGAAGATGCGGCGCTGGTGCCGGACGAATGTGAATTGCGCACTTCCATGGGAACCGCCAAGCTGGGGGTGGAAGTGCAGCTCAAAGAGATTGAGCAGGGCCTGATGGACTTGCTGGCAGCGCGGCCGCAGGAGAAGGCACAAAGAAAAGAGAAGCCATGAATCCGGAGATGATCCCGGAGGCCTTGCTGGGCGCCTACTTTGCGCTGCTGGAGCGCTGCCCGGGGTTGCGCTGGCAGGGCCGGGTGACGCAGGTGACTGGGCCGCTGATTGAGTCGGAGGGTCCATTCTGCTCGGTGGGAGAAGAATGCCAGATCATCGACTCGCGGGGACGAGTGCTGGCGGGAGAGATTGTCGGATTCCGGGATTCGACCGTGCTCTCGATGCCTTTGGAATTGCCGCGCGGCATACGGTACGGCGATCGGGTCTCGACCTGGGGAGAGCGGCCAACGATTCGCGTCGGCGACGGCCTGCTGGGGCGGGTGATTGACGGCAGCGGGCAGCCGCTCGATTCTCTCGGATCATATGGAGGATGCGGATACCGGGCGCTGGATACGGCGGCTCCGCTGCCGATGGAAAGGATCCCAATCAGTGAGCCGGTGGGCTGCGGGATTCGAGCTATTGATGGATTTCTGACTTGCGGGCGGGGACAGCGCGTGGGCATTTTCGGGGGCAGCGGCGTGGGCAAGAGCACTCTGATTGGGATGATGGCGCGAAACACGGGCGCCGATCTGACGGTGCTGGGTCTGGTGGGGGAGCGCGGCCGCGAGGTGCGCGACTTTCTCGAAAATGCTTTGGGGGAAGAAGGCTCGAAGCGGGCGTGTGTGGTGGTTTCGACTTCCGACCAATCTCCGCTGCTGCGGATTCGCGCCGCGCTGGCCGCGACTGCGGTGGCGGAATATTTCTGCGGGCAAGGCAAGCAGGTTCTGCTGGTGATCGACTCGCTCACGCGGTTGGCCATGGCGCAGCGCGAGATTGGCCTGGCGGCGGGAGAGCCGCCGACGGCGAAAGGCTATACGCCGTCCTGCTTCACCATGCTGGCGCGTTTGATCGAACGAGCGGGCCGGTTTGGCGGCGGCAGCATCACCGCGTTTTATACCGTGCTGATGGAAGGCGACGACGAGCAGGATCCTTTAGTCGATGGAGCGAGGGCGTTGCTTGACGGCCATGTAATGCTAGACCGGCGGCTGGCGGTGCGCAGTCACTATCCGCCGATTGCGGTGCTCGACAGCGTGAGCCGGCTGATGCCGGCAGTATCGTCGTCGGCGCATCTCGAAAAGGCGCAGGGGCTGCGGCGGCTGCTCGCGGCCTACTCGGCTTCCGAAGATTTGGTCCGCATTGGGGCCTACCAGAAAGGCAGTGATTCGACTTTGGACAAGGCGCTCACGCTGATGCCCGAGCTGGATCAGTTTCTGATGCAGAAACCTGGCGATGCGGCTCCGCTGTCGGAAACCATCCCGCGATTGCTGGCTTTACCGGGTTAAGAAATTGGTATTGAGAATTGGTTTTGAGGAATATGGCTTTCCACTTTCCGCTAGAGGCCGTGCTGCATTTCCGGCAAAGCATCGAGCATCAGCAAGAACTGCGGCTGCGCGCCGCCAACCAGATGGTGGCGCGGGTGGGACAACGGATGGAACAGGTGGATGCGCAGAGGCAAGAACTGCATAGCACACAGAGCTTGAAACTGAGTTCAGGGATGACCGCGGTGGAGTTGCAGTTTGAATTGCTGTGCGAAGGGGAACTGCTGCGGCGTCGGCGGGAACTGGAGCAACAGCTTGCGCGGCTCGAACAATTGCGCGAGCAGCAGCGGGAAATCTTTCAGCAAGCGCGGCGGGCGCGGGAGACGCTGAAGGCGGTGCGCGACCGGCAACTCCGGCTTCATCAAAAGCAAGCTCAGCGGCGCGAGCAGCGCAGTCTAGATGATTTGTTTTTGCTGCAACGGGAATACGGGCGGCGTGGCTAGTGTTTGCCGGGTTCGATGGCGAGACCTTGCCCAGTTGCGAGGTTCGTGAACCTATTTCTTTCTGCAGAACTTCTTCGGCAGAATTTGGATTCGCTTGAATTCACGGCGGTTGGCTTCTTTCTGAGTTTGCGAAGAGCGAACCTGAGCTCTTGGCTACCTGAGTGCAAGAATGCCAGGCGAGCTTCCGATATTGCCGGAAGCAGTGGCCGTGAATCCTATACTCGAATCCATTTCGAACGTTGTGTCCGCGCTGCCCGCGGCGACGTTTGTTGGCCAGCCAGGTTCAAGCCTGGGCGGGCCTGGTGGATTTGCGGCAACGCTAGCGGCTGCGCGCGGAATTTCGAGCGCGTCGCAGACTGTGGCGGGAGACGCAGGAACGGAGACGGTGGTGAATGGGCGAGTGCCGGCCTCGGGGAATCCTCTACTTAAGAAGTTGCTGAGTGTCCCCCTGAATTCCGGGCTGAATCCCACCTCCTTCAGTATGGTTACTGCTGAATTCATGCCTGCGCTGGCCAATGAGATTCCGCTGGGTTCGGCGCAGAGGAGCGTTGTCGAGACTAGCGTTGTCCAGACAAGCGTTGTCCAGACGAGCCTGGCGCAACCGATGCTTTCCCTGGCACTGGCAGCGGTTCCGCAGGGCGGGACTTCCGAGGATGTGACCGGAATTGTTCTGAGCGGAGTACAGACGACAGCTACGCACGATGCAGCGGCGCAGGGCACCCCCATTGGGTCTGCGACGGGCCGGAGTGCGGGGATCTTCGGTTCGATGGCAAGTGCCGACGGAGCGGGAAGCATTCTGAAGGTTCCGCCAACGCCCGGAGTTTCACTGCCTGACGTTCGCGGCCAAGCAAGCCAGCAAGAGACTTCGATGGCGAACAGCATCCAGCAGACTGCTGTTGCTAGCGCAACGGGGTGGGCTGCTTCTCCGAACGAGTTGGCGTCAGCGGAAATGGCAGTGTGGGCTGGGCGCGCGCCGACTGTCGCCGCGGCTACCGCAAACGGATTGCCGGTGTCCAGCACTCTCTCGAATGGTATGAGGGACGGTGGAGGGAGTACGTCTGTGGCTGGTGGTGCTGGATCGTGGTCGGCGGCACCGACACTTCAGGCGGATCAAGCGGTTGAGCCGACGAGGCTTGTAGCAGCGCTATTAGCGAATGCAGAAACCGAAGCCCAGCCAGAGGCAGGGGTAATACTCGCTGTGGCGGACACGCAGACCAGCGGACTAGATCCGGCAAGGGTTGCTGTGCCAGACACTGAGGTTCAGAGCGATGTGTCAGTGCAAGCGGGGACGGAGAATCCGATCTCAGCAGTTATCAATGTCAATAGCAATGGACAGATCTCGACTTTTGTTTCTACTAATTCCGCTCCTACCAAGCTAAATTCGCCGGCGACGGGGCTTTCCGGGCCGAGGGGACTGGACGCGGTTGCGGGCGCGAGCACTCGGGGAGCGGGTCAAGGTGCGGGGGCGCGGAGTTCAATTCTGAGTTCTTTGACAGAGTGTTTGTCAGCGGGATCTGACTCGGGTGATGGATCGCCGATAGGCGGCCAGACACCGTTTTCGGTTTTCTTCCCGAGCCCAGGGTCAGGTGGAACAGGATCAGGTGGCACAGGACCGGGTATGGAATCCGCGGCGGCGACTTTGCCGAAGATGATCCTGCCGGGGACAATCTCTGCCCTTCGGGACGGTCACCTGGGCGGCGCGAACGAGTCGAGTGTGACTGCGGGGACGAATGGTTTGTCGAGCGGCAACTCGTCGAGCGGTGCTTCGCAAAACTTTGCTCCGCCAAACAACAAAGATTCGTCCACCGGAACCGGGAGTGGGAGTTTGCCGACGGGACAGGCCTCGCGCCGGGACACGGATCTGAGCGCGGCGGCGAGCGTGCAGGTTGCTGCGGCGCAAAGCGGAGCAGCGCCGGGGACTGCGCCGCCAGCATCCACGGGAGTGACGTTGTCTTTGGGGCCGGTTGCGGCCGTCGCCGATCCGCTGCCGAAGGCTGGCACGCTTCCGGCGGCGGCTCCCACTAGCCCGGCAACTATGCTTCCTGCGGAAACCCCGGCTGCGGCCGCTCCTGGACCGGTGCAACTGGCGCAGATGATCAGCCGGGTAGAGCAATCGGAGATGCGGATTGGAATGAATACTTCGGCATTCGGCAGCGTCGAAGTACGCGCAGTGGTTCACGCAAGCGATGTGGGGCTGGTGATCGGAAGTGAAAAAGGAGATCTCCGAAGCGTGCTGGCGAATGATATGCCGGCAATTGCGAATACGCTGCAACAGCAAAGCCTGCGGCTGAACAGCGTTAATTTTATGCAGGGATTTGCTTTTTCAAATAATGCTTCGGGGGGCGGAGATTCCCAGCAGCATTCGTTTGTCCCGCAGCGCGGTTTTGCCAGTTCCGCATCCGAGGCTGCGGTGGAGGATTCGATCGAACCGCTGTCGGCGGGGGAGTTCGGCGGCGGGAGCGGCAGTCTCAGCATTTTGGCTTGAAGAAGAAGGAGAAAACAATATGAGCACAGGTCCGGTGGTTCCGACGCCTCCCGGGGGAGGGACGACGCCTACTTCGACGAACGGCCTGCCTAGCGGGCAGAGCCTGAACAATATGTTTCTGCAACTGCTGGTGGCGCAACTGCAGAATCAGGATCCCACGGCCCCGGTCGATCCTTCGCAGTTCGTAGGACAGCTGGCGCAGTTCAGCGAGCTGAGCGAGGTGACATCGATTTATCAGTTGCTGCAGCAAGTTGTTCCGGCAACCGGAGGGACGGGGTCGAGTGGGGGGACTTCGCCAGGCGCGGGCGGTTCGACGCGCGCTGGGGCAACTTCGGCAGTCTTAGCGGCGACCGCGCCGGCGCTGGCTGGGTCTTCTTCGCTGTCGGCTTTGCCGGCTGCGCTTTCTCCGGGTGTGCTTTCTCCCGCGGTGGCACCGTTGCCTAACTTTTCATCGCCGGCTATTTCGGCACTAACCAGCAAGATCGCCAATCAATAGCATCCTAAGGAGCGTTTCTAAATGCCTGACTTTTCTATTCCGCTGTCCGGGTTAACGGCCGAATCTACGGCACTGTCGGCCATCGCCAACAACCTTTCAAACCAGAACACCACGGGCTACAAAGATACCAGCGTGTTGTTCAGTGACTTGTTCTACCAGAGCCTGGGAACTACGGGGGCGGGAGATCCGATTCAGGTGGGAGCGGGTACGCAGGTCGGGTCGATGCCGTCGCTGTTTACTCAAGGCAGCGTCAGCGCCACGGGAGTGCCCACGGATGTGGCCATTCAGGGCACCGGTTTTTTCGCGGTGCAAAGCTCGAGTGGGGTCATTGATTACACGCGGGCGGGCGACTTTTCGGTCGATGCCAATAATTTCCTGGTAACTTCCGAAGGACAACAAGTGCTGGGCTACCCCGCGGTCAATGGGGTGGTGAACACGGGGGCGGGAATCGCGCCGCTGCAACTGGGAGCGGGGACCATCAGTCCGCCGACGGCAACCGGCAACGTGCAACTCACGCTGAATCTCAACGCCTCCGGCGGACTGGGAGACACATTTTCGACGCCGGTCACGATTTATGACTCGTTAGGCGCGAGTCATACGTTGACGGCCACTTTCACCAACACGGGGCCAAGCGCCGCGGCCGGACCTGACCTGGGGGACAGCACGTGGAGCTATAGTCTGAGTATCCCCTCAACCGACCTTAATCCGACGGTGGTGGGCGGGGTTTCAACTCCTCAAACCGGGATTCTCTCTACTGGGACTTTGACCTTCAATGGGAATGGGGTGCTGGTGGCGGATGGGGGTACGGCGGCGGCACCGACTCTGACCAACATCACTGCGATTCCGATTACGGGTTTCGCCAATGGAGCTTCGAATCAGACATTCAACTGGAATGTACTGAACGGGACTACGCCGGTGGTCTCACAGGTCGCTGCCGCGAGCACGACCACGTCGATCTCGCAGGACGGCGCGAGCAGCGGTTCGCTGGCAAATTTCAGCATCGGTTCAGACGGCACGATTACGGGCTCGTTCACCAACGGCAAAACGCAGGCGCTGGGAGAATTGGCTCTGGCTAATTTCGCCAACGTCAACGGACTTCAGCTCAACGGCAATACCGATTTCACTCCCACGCTGGCTTCGGGGCCGGCCGTGGTGGGGATTCCGGGGGCGGGAGGATTGGGAACGCTTTCCGGCGGCTCGCTGGAGTTGTCGAACGTGGACATTGCCACCGAGTTCGCCAACCTGATTGTCGCGCAGCGCGGCTTTGAAGCCGACGCCAAAGCGGTGACAACATTCGACCAGATTACGCAGGACACCATTGCGTTGAAACAGTAACTCTCGATCGGTTGTGTAGCCGTGATTGTCTCCGGCGACGAACTTCGCCGCCGGAGACTTCAGGGAGACCGATTGCTCTGGCGAGAGAATTCTAATGAGAATTCTCCTACCAAAGGCCAGAATCCCGCCGGGGGACCTTGAGTGATGAGCCAACGGCTCCGGCGAAAATTGCCTATGTGTTGACCTGCGGACAGTTGGTGAGAACGGGCAGAGTCCGCCGAACCCCTCCCCTTAGTGCTCCTTCACGGACTTTGGATTGCTTTTTTCTTCCGTGAATGTCCACGACAACCAAAGCTCAAAGCACAGCGCCATCGAGCCGGATGGGCTTGGTGTTGTCCGCGCTGGTGGTGGTAGTGCTGGCCGTGGGGGTTTGGTTTTGGAACACTCATCGGGGAGCGGAATCTGCAGTTTCGGCACCGGCCGGGAGTGGGGTGAAGGGTTCTCTGCACCTTGAGACCTTTGTTCTAAACCTGGCGGATAGCGGACAAAGGTCGTATCTGCGTGTAGGCATTGACCTAGGGCTGGGCCGGGAAATGGGCCGAGGCGAAAACGCTCCTCCCGTCGGCGAGGTGCGCGACACCATCCTCGGAGTGCTGGCCCAATCCCGAGTCGACGAACTACTGAGCGCCGCGGGGAAGGCGAAGCTGAAAGAGGACTTGCTTCACGCATTGCAGGAGCGGGTGCCGGGGCTCGAAGTTGAAGAAGTGTATTTTACCGAGTTTCTGATTCAGCGCTGAGCGAGCGAAGTTGGACGCGGAAGGATTGGCGATGACAGTGGAAGCTAGTCCCGCAGGAGAGCTGGAGAAGCCGGCTGGGCTGGCGGGCGAAGCGGTGAAGGCAGCGCTGAATCCGGAGGTCGAGGGAGCAGGTGAATGCGAGGAGGACGAACGGTGGCGGCCGGTGCTGGGACTGCCTTGCGAACTCTCGGTCGAGCTGCCGCTGCCCGGCTTCAAGATCGCGGACCTGCTGCGCGTGCGCGCGGGATCGGTGATCGCTGCCCATTGGCGCGTAGGCCAGGATGTCCCACTGCGCCTGAACGGCACGCTCATCGGGTGGAGCGAATTTGAAGTGGTGGGCGACCGTCTGGCCGTGCGCCTGACGGAACTGGCATGAAGCGAGAGCGGAACTTGTGGTCTGGGATGGAGAACGGTATGACGACAGAAATAATGCGAGGTTCGGCGAACGCATTCCGGGTGCGGCTCAGCCGGCTGTGGGCGCGCGTTTTGCGGCTCAGCCAGCATGCGCCCCGGCGTTTGCGGCTATGTGAGAGCTTGCCGCTCGGCGAACGCCGCTTCGTGGCCGTGGTCGAGTTCGATGGGGCGCGCTTTCTGGTGGGCGGGACGCCGTCGTCGCTGGTGCTGCTGTCGAGGCTGGCAGATGACGGTGGACGGAGCGAAACATGCTGATGGGATTCCCACTGGCGCGCGCTCTGGCTCCGGCGACGGTGTTTCCAAAGGTAGAAACCGTGGCAGCCTGGGTTCTGCGGCCGCGGCACGCTTCCGGTTTGAACTGGACCGGGGCGGCGGGCGGGGCCAGCGGTTCGGTGCCGTGGAACATTGTCGTAATGCTCAGCCTGCTGACGCTGCTGCCGGCGCTGCTGGTGGCGGTGACTCCATTTACGCGGCTGCTGATCGTGTTTCATTTCTTGCGGCAGGCTCTGGGAACGCAGACGGCGCCGAGCAACCAGACCTTGATCGGTCTGTCACTGGTGCTGACATATTTTCTGATGCAGCCGGTTGGGGCCTCCATTTACCAGGCGGCGGTGGTGCCGTTTCAGCAGGGGAGAGTGGACGCACTCGGAGCGATCGAGCAAGGAGCGCCGCCCTTGCGCCACTTCATGCTGAAGTATGCCCGGGAAAAAGATCTGGCGCTGTTCCTCGAACTGGCGCAGGCCCCGCGCCCGGCGCGGGCGGAAGACGTCCCCATGCGGGTGGTGGTTCCGGCCTACATCCTTTCAGAGTTGAAGACCGGATTTCAGATCGGGGTGGCGTTGTTTCTCCCTTTTCTGGTGATCGACCTGGTGGTGGCGGCCGTGACCACGTCGATCGGCATGATGCAGTTGCCGCCGGTAATCATCTCGACGCCGCTGAAGATTTTGCTGTTTGTGATGGTGGATGGCTGGAACCTGCTGGTGGGGTCCCTGATGAAAAGTTTTGCCTGAGCAAGCTTTGCGCGGTGGCTTTCAAGAGAGGAGCGTGCCATGGGATCGGACCAGATCGTAGCGCTGATGCGGCACACGATCGAGACAGCTCTGTGGATGGGGGCTCCGCTGCTGATTGCGGCGGTGGTGGTGGGACTGGTTATCAATGTGGTGCAGGTGCTGACTTCGCTCCAGGACATGACGGTCTCGACGGTACCGCGACTGGCGGCGGTGGCGGCAGCAGTGCTGCTGCTGCTGCCATGGATGGTGCGGCGAATCGGAATGTTCACGTTGCAGCTGTTTTCTGACTTCCATCCTTTTGTGCGTTGAAGGGCAGCGATTAAGTACACAGTACCGAGTGCCGAGAACCCGGTTGATCTCCGGAAGCTAAGAGTTAAGAGCTTAAGAGTTAAGAAGTAATAAGAAGTAAGAAGAATGACGGACGCGTTGAATTTCGACTGGTTGCTGGCGGCGGCGGTATTCACCGGAGCGCGAGTGTCCGGATTGATGGTGTTCTGTCCGTTTCTTGGCAGCGACGCAGTTCCGGTCCCGGTGAAGGCGGGGTTGGTCCTGCTGCTGACGGTTCTGCTGCACCCGCTGCACGGGCCCGTCGGGCTGACGCTGGGGTCATGGCAGTGGGGCGGGGTGGCGCTGGGGGAAGTGATGATCGGGCTGATGCTCGGTCTGGTGGCGAATTTTCTTTTTGAAGCGGTGCTGATGGCAGGGCAGATCTTAGGCGTGCAGATCGGGTATTCACTGGCCAACGTGTTCGATCCGCAAACTCAGGCCGACACGCCAGTGCTCTCGGAGTTTCATCAACTGGCGGCGCTGCTGATTTTCCTGCAACTCGACGTGCATCACTGGCTGCTGCGCTCGCTGGTGCGAAGTTTCGCCTACCTGCCGCCGGGCGGGGTGGTGGTGACGCTGGCCGCAGCCAGCGGCCTGCTGCATGCGGCGGGAGGAATCTTTTTGGTGGGAGTTCAGATCGCTGCACCGTCGCTGGTCGCCACACTGGTCGCCGACATGGCTCTTGGATTTCTAGGCAAAGCCTCGCCGCAGCTGCCGGTTCTGTTTATCGGTCTCGCGGTGAAGAATCTGGTGGGCCTGGGAGTGCTGCTGGCTGCGATCGCGTACTGGCCGCGGGTTTTCAATCAACAGTTTGCGCAGGGGATTCAAACCGCGGAGCGGCTGCTGCATCTGGCGCGGTAGAGGATCAATAGAGATCGGAAGAAGAGATCGAGAGCAAGATCAACTGAGCGTCCATGGCCGACCAAGCAAAGACCGAGAAAGCATCGCCACGCCGCCGGCAGAAAGCGCGCGAGCAGGGACAAGTTGCGCGCAGCCGCGATCTCACAGCAGGTCTGGGAGCGATGACGGCGGTCGTGGTTCTGGCCGCGCAGATGCCTGCCTTCGCGAGCGGATGGCGCGGCATGCTGCGCCAGCAACTGGAACTGGCGGCAACCCATCCCGACCAGTTAGTGCCGGTCTGGCGCAATGCCTGGCCAGTGTTTCGCGGGGTCGCTGTGGCCGCAAGTCTGAGCTGGGTGATCGCGACGGCGGGCGGGCTGGCCCAAGGCGGACTGGTGTTTGCACCTTCGGCGCTGGCGCCGAATTGGAAGCGCCTTGATCCGGTGAGCCATGTCGAACAGCTGTTTTCACTCGCCGCGCTAAGCCGACTGCTGAAGTCGCTGGTGCCGACCGCGGTGGTGGTTTATTTCGCCGTCGGGGTGCTGGTGCGGGACTTCCGGTTCCTGCCTGCGCTACTCCACGGCAGCCGGGGGGCGCTGGTGGCTTTCACGGTGGGGCGAATGTATGAAGTGGCGTGGAAAGGGTCGCTGGTGCTGCTGGTCTGGGCGGGAGCGGATTATTTTCTCGAGCGCCAGCGCCATGAGAACGAACTGAAGATGAGCCGACAGGACCAGAAAGATGAGTTCAAGGAAATGGAGGGAAATCCCGCAGTCAAGCGCCGCATTCGCCGGCTGCAGCGCCAGACCAGACGCCGCCGCATGCTGAAGGATGTGGAGCGGGCGGCAGTCGTGGTCACCAATCCCACAGAGTTTGCCATTGCGCTCGAGTATCGAATGGAAATGGATGCTCCAGTAGTAGTCGCCAAGGGCCGCAATCTTCTGGCGGCGCAGATCAAGGAAATCGCCCGCTGGAAGGGCATTCCGATGGTCGAGAACCCTCCACTGGCTCACGCATTGTACAGGGCGGTCGAAGTGGGCCACGCCATCCCGGCCAAGCTGTATGCGGTGGTAGCGGAAATTCTGGCAGCGATCTGGCGGGCGCAGACGCGGGCAGAAAGCCAGACGAGGGCGCGAGCGGCGGCGCAGAGAACATAAGCCATGGCTCCGAATCCCACGATCACGGTTTCCGCTCCCAGCTCGAAGTCAAAGAACTCCGTGGCCGAGTGGATCATGCCGGCGGCGGCGGTAGGACTGATCTTCGTGATGCTCGTACCGTTGCCGAGCATTCTGCTCGATGTGCTGCTCGCGACCAGTATGACGGTCAGCGTGCTGGTGCTGCTGAGCGCGATTCAGATCCTGCGCCCGGCGCAGTTCTCGGTGTTTCCCAGCTTGCTGCTGCTGCTCACCTTGTTCCGACTGTCGCTGAACCTGGCCTCCAGCCGGCGGATTCTTTTGCACGGCAACGAAGGCGCATCGGCGGCAGGGCATGTGATCGAAGCCTTCGGGCAGTTTGTAGTGGGCGGGAACTACGTAGTGGGTTTCGTGCTGTTCGTGGCCTTGATCGCGATCCAGTATCTGGTCGTTGCCCACGGGGCGGTGCGGACCGCGGAGGTAACGGCGCGCTTCACCCTCGACGCCATGCCGGGCAAGCAGATGGCGATTGACGCCGACCTGAATGCTGGATTGATCAATGAGGCTCAGGCGCGCGCCCGGCGGGAACAGGTGGCGCATGATGCCGAATTCTATGGCGCGATGGACGGGGCAGCGCGCTTCAACCAGCGAGACGCCATCGCAACCATCCTTATTACTGCCATCAATATCATTGCGGGATTTCTGATCGGAGTTTTCCAGCTCGATATTCCCTTCCGTGAGGCGCTGAAGACCTACACCGTGCTCACGGTGGGTGATGGCCTGGTCACGATGATCCCATCACTGCTGGTATCGATGGCCGGGGGCATCGTGGTCACGCGCGCGTCTTCCGATGCCACCCTCTCAGTCGATGTCGGACGGCAAGTGCTGTCGCGGCGTCGGCCTCTAGTGATTGCCGCAGGCGTGATGCTGGCGCTGGCCGCGATTCCGGGACTGCCTAAGTTTTCCTTCTTTCTGCTGGCGGCAGGCACAGGGTTTCTGGCCTGGCGCGCGCCGAAGTTCACGGAGGAACCGGCTGCAACGGCAACTGAGGCGGGAGAAAAGAAGCCGGCCAAGGACTCGGTGGAAGAGATGCTGAAGCTGGACGATTTGAGTCTGGAGGTGGGTTACGGGCTGGTGGCGCTCGTGGACAAGAATCAGGGCGGGCAGCTGCTGGCGCGGGTTCGCGCGCTGCGGCAAAACCTGGCGCAGCAACTCGGCTTCATCGTCCCGCCGGTGCATATCACCGACAACGTGCGCTTGAAGCCGAAGGAATACGCGATCGCGTTGCGCGGCGTGGAGGTGGCGCGCTGGGAATTGCATCAGGACAACCTGCTGGCAATCAGTTCGGAAGGCGCTCCGCGTCCGCTGCCCGGAGTGGCGACGAAGGAGCCGGCTTTCGGGGTGGCGGCCGTTTGGATACCAGCGGTTCTGCAAAATCAGGCGCTGGCATCGGGCTACGCAGTGGTCGACCAGACGTCGGTGCTTGCCACTCATCTCGCCGAAGTGGTGAAGCAGCACGCGCACGAACTGCTGACCCGGCAGGAAACCAAGCGGCTGCTCGACCGGCTGGCGGAAAGCCATCCCAAGCTGGTGGAAGAGCTGGTGCCGAAGATTCTGAGCCTCGGCGAAGTGCAAAAGACTCTGCAGCAGCTTTTGCGCGAGCAGGTTTCGATCCGCGACTTGTCGACGATTCTCGAGACCTTGCTCGACCTCGCACCGACGAATAAGAATCCGGTGCTGCTGGTCGAAGCGGCGCGCCAGGCGTTGGCCCGCGCTCTCGTACAACCGTTGCTGTCAGAAAGCGGCGGGTTGCGCGTGGTCACGCTCGACCGTTCGCTCGAAGACGAGCTGGGACGCGCGTTCGGCGGGCTAGTCCCGGCCGGCACCGCAAGCCTGCAACCTCCATTTGCCCGACGCATTCTCGATGGACTGCGCCGACTGGCGGGAGAGCAGGTGGCTGTGGCGAGTCCGGTGCTGCTGTGTGCAACTCCGGCGCGTTATCACCTGAAGCGGCTGCTCGAACCATTTCTCCCGAAGCTCGTCGTGCTCTCTCCCCTGGAAGTGCCCCCGGTGATCGAAGTGCAGTCGTTGGGAGTCTTGCATTGAAAACGTAGCTGAACCCGAATCTGGCGCCCGTAGCTTAGGTCCGGAACAAGGCGGGAAGTAAAGGCAGTCGAAGAACGAAAAGGGGAGCGAGAAACCGGACCATGAGCAAGAATACGGCCGAAGCCTATACCAGCTGGCAGGACAAAGAGGAGCGCGACCGCATCCTGCTCGAACAATTGCCCCAGGTGCGCTATCTGGCGCGGCGCATTCACGAGCGCCTGCCGCGGCACGTGCCGCTTGAGGATCTGGTGCACGCCGGAGTGATCGGGCTGATCGATGCGCTCAATAAGTTCGACCGCTCCAAGCACGTGCAATTCAGTTCTTATGCCAAGTTCCGCATCCGGGGCGCGATTATCGACAGCCTGCGCGAAATGGATTGGGGGCCGCGGGACTTGCGCCGCAAGGGGCGCCGGGTCGAAGAGGCGGAGCGCAAGCTGAGTCTGAATCTGAGTCGCACTCCCACAGAGGTGGAAGTGGCGGCGGAGCTGAATCTGGAGTTGCGGGAATTCCAGCAACTGCTGACCGAACTGGACGGCCTAGAAGTAGGCAGCCTTCACCTGGAGTCTCCATGGGACGGCAAGGAAGAGGACTTATGCGACTACTTGCCGAATGCGCCGGAAGACACGCCATTTTTCCGCTGCATGCGTTCGGAGATGAAAGACTTGCTGGCCCGCGCGGTGGCCGATCTGCCGGAGAAAGAGCAGCAGGTGCTAGCTCTTTATTATTTTGAAGAACTCACGATGAAGGAAGTGGGCGCCGTGCTCGGGATCGGAGAGTCACGAGTATCGCAGATCCACTCTCTGGCGGTGGTGCGCTTGCGGGGGCGGCTGGAGCAGTTGATGACCACAGCTAAGCCGGCGTCGCAGGCGGCACAAGCCGGCGGTTTCTGAAGTGGGGACCTAGGACCTATAAGAAGACTGGGAGGTGGACTTAATGCAGAACGAGCTGAGCCAGGACGAAATCGATGCCATGGTGCGGGCGGCCCGGAGTGGCGGACGTGCCGAGGGCGGCCCGGTGCGCGACCCTAAAGTCGAGCCCTGGGACGTGCAGCGAGCCGGTCAGATTGGACGGGAACAACTGCAGGCCATCACGCGGCTGCATGAGGGGTTTGCTCGGAGTCTGACGCATGCTCTGGGCGCCTATCTGCGCGTGGTTTTTGCCGCTGCCCTGGTTTCGGCCGAGCACCTGACTTACCGTGAATTTCTGGAGCGCATTCCGGAAACCACTTATCTTGCTTCCTGCAAGCTGGAGCCGATGGGAGTGACGGGCGCGGTGCAACTGGACTTGAAGGTGGCTTTTCCCATTGTCGACCTTTTGCTGGGGGGTGAGGGCAAGGTCATCGCCGCCACGCGCGAGATCACCGAGATCGAGGAACAGATTGTGGAGAGTGTGGCCCGCATCGTGTGCCGGGAACTCGCCAGGGCCTGGCAGGCGGTGAATCTGGAGGTGGGGTTTGAGAGGCGGCTGGAGACGGGCGAGGCGCAACGCCTGCTGCTGCCCAATGAAAAGATACTCTCGCTGAGTTTTGAAATCACCATGCTGGAGGTGCGGGGCGGGTTGAATCTTGCGGTTCCTGTCTCGGTTTCGCATGCGCTGCTGCGCAAGATTTCTGCCGAATCGAGCGATCGCCGTCCGCGCGGCCGCAGCGAGTGGCGGGAGCGCCTGAAGGGCCGGTTGCTGGATTGTCCTTTCTCGGCGGAACTGGCAGTCGACGGGCTGCAGGCCCCGGTGAGCGAATTGTCACAATTAGCACCGGGACAAGTGCTCGAGCTCGGCAGAAGCGCAGCCCGGTCCGCCGCGTTGCGGGTGGCAGGAGTGGAGATGCTTCGGGCGGTGCCGATCCGTTCTGGAAACTCGCGAGCGGCCCAGGTGGTAGGGCGCAGCGGGAAACGGGAAGCGGGATTCGCGGGAAGCGCGTCCTCGAAAATTGCTTCCGTGACAAACGAGGAGACGAAAACGCAATGACCGACGCCACCGCTGCTGCCCGTCAGCCCGAGCCTGCCGAGTTTCTTCAGATCTGGAGTGACAGTCTTTCTCAGGTCTTGGGGCAGATTACAGGCTCTCCGGTGTCGTGCATCGTCCGCGGAGAAGCGCCTACGGGTTTAGCTGCCGCGGACTCCGGCGATCTTTGTCTTTGGGCCGTGGTTGCATCTTCGGGAGCGCTGCGGGGGGAGATGACCGTGCGGCTGGCGGGTGCGACCGTACTGCGGCTGGCGCAGATTTTTATGAGCGAGCCGGCAACCCCGGAAGCTCTGCCGACAGCAGATCACAGGGATGCCGTGGTCGAACTGCTGCGCCAGGTCTCCGGATATGTTTCTACGGCCGCCAAGGCGCGATGGGGCGAGATCCAGTTGCTAGTCGAACTGGCGACCGCGGCTCCGTCGTGGGCGTCGGCGGCAACTTTCTCGTTGCAGGCTGGGGAAGAAGGCTCCGCTGGCATGGTGTTGGAAGTTGGCGTAAGCGCTGCGCTGGTGGCCGAGTTGAGAGAAAAGGCCGAAGCCGTGAAACCTGAGGCCACCACGGTGCAGGCTGTGTCCTCCCCCGCGGTTCCCTCGTCCGCGCCCTCGCCCGAGCTGCCGCCCGGCATCGGTACTCTGGACTTGCTGATGGATGTGCAACTGGCCATGACGATGCGCTTTGGAACCAGGAGGCTGTTGCTGCGGGAGGTACTCGACCTCAGCCCGGGTGCGGTAATCGAACTCGACCGAAAGGTTCAGGAACCGGTTGACCTGTTGCTCGACGGAAGGCTGGTTGCCCGCGGCGAGGTTGTGGTGATCGAAGGCAACTATGGTCTGCGAGTGACCGACGTTTCTCCGCTGGCAGCGGGTTAGGGCAGCATGAAGGACGGATTGAGCATTCGAGTGCGGTTGTGCAGAGCGGCCTGGGGCGCGCTTTGGGCGAGGTTGGCACCGCGGTGCGGATGCGGTGAATGCGCGCATGCTGGAAGCACGTGGCGCCGAATGCGCCGCCGGTCGCGGGGAGTGCGCTTGCGGGGAGCGCGGTACTGCCAGACTGAGTGCCTGGAGCTGGCACTCGTCGAATTTCTGGGGCGGGCGCGTCCGGTTTCCCGCCGTGCCACAATTGCGGCGCATCGCATTCCGCTAGGGTTGCTGTTGCTCTCCCGGCAGCAACTCACGGCAGCGCAACTACGCACCGCGCTGGAAACGCAACGGGCCGCTCACCGCGACGTGGGCAAGAGGAAAAGCGAAAGCGAAAAAAAGATTGGAACCTGGCTGCAGGAGCTGGGCTTCGCTACCGAACAGCAAGTCACCGCCGCTTTGGCATGTCAGTGGTCGTGCCCCGTGCTGCGCAGCGGTCCTGGAGTGCTTGGGAGCGGCCGTCTTTCCTCAATCCCGGTGCTGTTGATGGAATCTTTCCAGATGATGCCGGTCGAATTGGTGGAGGCCACGGGAACGCTGCTGATCGCCTTTAGTGAAGGTGTGGATTACACGTTGCTCTATGCGATCGAGCAGATGCTGGGATATCGCACTGAAGCATGCCTGGTGAGCCCAAGCACTTTGCAGAAGAGTCTGCAGGCACAGACGCGGCATCGCGGATCCACCGACGTGGTTTTTGACCGCGTGGGAGACATCGGCGAATGCGCTCACATCATCGGCAACTACAGCGCGAAAATGAAAGCTGAGGAAGTCCGTTTGGCGCGTTGTGGAGAGCATCTCTGGATCCGTCTGGAGCGGCTGCAGCACGAAGCGGTAAATCTGGTGTTGCGGGTTCCGGCGATCGCAAGGTCTCAGTTCCCGGTTCTCAGTTCTCAGTAACCACCTTCGCGATCCCAAGTCCCTCTCAAACGTGCCGATAACTTCTCGGTCGAGCATGATCGATCCCTTGCTCCTTGCGGCGGTGGTCCCTATTCGGCGGAAGATTTTGCCGGGAACCGCTTGTTGCCCGGCAAGATCTTCTCTCCGCCGGCTCAATCTTAGAAACCTCTTTGATTCTCTCTGACAGGTATGTCTTGTTTCCAAGCAGTTAGGCTTTTCGACTCCATCGGCGGATGGAACCTGGAGTGCTTCTCTGAGCATGGGGTGGGCACATCATGGACAGTGGCTACTATGCGGCGGCGGCCGGACTTGCGGCGCAGAGCCAGGCTCTGGAACTGGTTGCTCACAATCTCGCAAACCTCTCGACGACGGGCTATCGCGGACAGCAGACGACGTTTCGTTCTTTGTTGGCGGGCAGAGGAACAGTCAGCACAAATCCTTTGAATGTTGCCGTCAACAACTTTGGCGTATTGAGTGGCGGCCGGGTCGACCTGACGCCGGGAAGCCTGGCACCAACAGGCAATCCGCTGGATGTAGGCATCGCGGGCAGCGGATTTCTTGCAGTGCAATCGGCGCAAGGCGTCCTCTACACCCGCGACGGCAGCTTCCATTTGACGCCCACCGGGCAACTGGTCACGAGCCAGGGGAACGCGGTGTTGGGCGCGCTGGGGCCGGTGACTTTGCCCCGTGGCGCGGTCGCCATCAGTTCAGATGGAACCATATCGGTAGACGGAGTCGTGGTGGACCAATTACAGCTGGCGGAATTTCCGCCGGGAACAGCTCTGACCGCAGTCGGCAGCGCAACCTACAGCGCACCGAAAGGTTCGGCGGTGGTTGCGGCTGAGTCGTCGGTTCGACAGGGAATGCTGGAAGGCTCGAACGTGAGTCCGACGGAAGGCGTGGTGCAGCTGATCACCGTGCAACGCAACACGGAGATGCTGTCACGCGCGCTGAGCGCGCTGGACGGGCAGCTGAATCAGATTGCGGTGCAGGATCTGCCGAAAGTGTAGGGAAGCGCGCAAGCGTGGTGGACAGAGTTAATAAGGAAGCGAGCCAAACGCGCGAATTCGCATTCTCGCAAGAAAACGCGAGAATGTTCGCGCGGCTCGCCCGGATCCTTCGTCGACGAAAAGCACGTCGCCTCAGGATGACAATCAAGGGGATGACAACGTGAGGAGAGAGAAAACTTATGATGCGCGCACTGTATACCGCAGCCAGCGGCATGACTGCCCAGGAACTGAACCTGGACAATATCGCCAACAATCTGTCGAACTCGAGCACCGCGGGCTTTCGCAGCCGGCGCTTGCAGTTTGAGGATCTGATTTATCAGAACCTGATCATGCCGGGAGCGGCGGCCACGCAGCAGACCACGGTGGTGGCCGGGTTGCAGGTGGGTCTGGGCACTCGTTCGGCTGCATCGGAAGTGATTCAGCAGCAGGGCGACTTCAGCCAGACCGGCAATCCTCTGGACTTGACGATTCAAGGACAGGGATTTTTCCAGGTGCTGTTGCCGGATGGGCAGACGGCCTACACGCGGGCGGGAAGCTTTCATCTCGACGGGCAAGGCAACATGGTGACGCAGGATGGAAATCCGGTGCAACCCTCGATCACGATTCCTGCAGGAGCGACTTCGGTAACGGTGGGATCCGACGGAACCGTCAGTGTGACGCTAGCGGGGCAGACCGCGGCGCAGCAGGTGGGCACGCTGCAACTGGCGGAATTCAACAATCCCGGCGGCCTTAACAGCACGGGCAGCAACATGTTTCTCGCGACCACGGCATCGGGGGATCCGATTGTTGGGCCGCCGGGCGGCAGCGAAGGTCTGGGAAGCATTGTGCAGGGAATGCTCGAACAGTCGAACGTCAGCGTGGTGACTGAATTCGTGAACATGATCGTAGCGCAGCGTTCTTATGAAGCCAGTTCGCGGGTGGTGAACGCCGCAGATCAGATGCTGCAGACCATTAACAATCTTGGCCGGTAACTTGGGCGGGCGGGGGCAGTGAGGAGAAGGTTTCATGAAACGGCTTGTCATGGCGATGGTAAGTGGAGTGATCGTGGCCGTGTCACTGCCCTGCGCGGCCGAATCAGCGTGCAAGCGCGTGGTAGTCGAAGCCAGTATCAAAATTGGTCCAGGTGAACTAACGCTGGCGGATCTGCTGGCGCCGGGCAGTTGTCCGCAATGGTATCAGGCGGCGGCGCAGGTCAGTCTTGGTGCAGCGCCTCGGTCCGGGAGCGCGCGTGTGCTCGACGGCCGCCGAGTTCGGGTTCTGCTTGAAGGATTGGCAAACCGCCCGGGGCAGAAGGCGGAGGAAGCAGGGGCAAGGCAAATTCCAGAGCGCGTCGTAGTGCAACGTATCGGAGCAACAAAGACTTGCGCCGAGATTGCCGGATTTCTCGCCGGTGCCGCCTCTGCGGAGCAGATGGCGGGCGCTGCTCGTGGATGGCCGGAGAAGGCGGATTGTGCCGCCGCCCGAGACATCCCGAAGACCGCGAGGCTCGAGCTTGCAAAGGCCACCTGGAACACAGCATCGCAGCGCTGGGAATTCGCGTTACGCTGTTTCCGGCCTGAGGATTGCGTGCCTTTCCTGGTTTCGGTCCGCCGAGAAAAGACTTCTTCGGGGCAGGTGGTTGAGGAAGGAAACGGAGGTGTGCGTCGGGCCCCGTTCCTGACAGAGTCTTCTACTCGAGTGCTGGCGAAGGTGGGAGCTAGCGTTGAGCAACATCTGGTAAAACCCGGCCAGACGGCAATGCTTACCTGGGAGCAGGCTGGGATTCGGGTTGTGGTGCCGGTGACCTGTTTGGATGCAGGGGGATTGGGACAGTTCGTGCGGGTGCGGTTCAAAAATGCGGCGCGGACCCTATTGGCTGAAGTAGTTGGAGCGGGGACTTTGCGGGCGAGCCTGTGAAGAAGCCGGGAAACACCTGCTGCATGTTCACGAGCGTTCCAAAAAACTTCCGGAAGATGATCGTGTACCTTGCAGTCGCAGTCTTATTTTCTTCTGTGGCGGGAGCGCGGCCCAAGGACAAAACTCCAGCACAGAAACGCGACGCGCTGGCCGATTATGTACAGCGCATGTTGGGGACAGTGCCGCCGGCGGCCGCAACTACGCCGGGCAGTTTGTGGGTTGACAATGGCCGGCTAGCCAACCTGGTAGCGGACTACAAGGCTTCCCGCGTGGGCGACCTGGTGACCATCAGCATCAACCAGAATCTTTCATCCACCAGTACCGGAAATGTGGCCACGAGTCGCACCTTCTCGGCCAATTCCGGGATCAGCGCGCTCGGAAGCCTGAATACTACGAAAGTCGCAAATCTGTTCTCGCCCAACTCGACGCAAGCCCTCGCCGGCAAGGGAGCGGCGAGCTCGACCACCGCGTTAAGCACGACCCTTACCGGCCGGGTAGCGGCTTTATTGCCTAGCGGAACCCTGGTAGTCGAGGCGGAGCGGCAGATCATGATGAACGACCAGCGTGAAACGGTGATCCTGCGGGGTCTGGTTCGCCCTGGCGATCTCGATGCCACAAACACGGTGGCTTCGAACAGCGTGGGCAATCTCGAAGTTGAGGTCAAAGGCAAAGGCATCATCAGCGAAAGCACGCGTCCTCCGAACACTGTAATCAAGTGGATTCTAAGAATCGTGGGCTTCTAGGAGAGAGTTATGCGAGGGATCAGACTTCGAACGGGAGTGGGATTTCGAGCTGGACTTGGATTTCGAGCTGGATTTGGATTTCGAGCTGGATTTGGATTTCGAGCTGGATTTGGATTTGCATCGGGGTTTGCGCTCTTTGGTCTGGCAGGCACAATTCTTATCGCTGCGTCGGCCGCCGCCGAGGTGACGGACGATAAGGTGCTGATCCGCGATGTGGCCAGTGTGGAGGGGATCCGCGACAACTCACTGATTGGTTACGGATTAGTGGTGGGGTTGAGAGGCACGGGAGACAAGCAGCAAACTTATTTCACGATTCAGACTCTGGCCAGCATTCTGCAACGGATGGGGGTTGAGATTCCACCGAGCGTCGTGCAATCGACGGTGCAGGTCAAGAACGTGGCGGCGGTATTCGTGACGGCGAATTTGCCGCCGTTCGCGCGGCCGGGCATGCCTCTCGATGTGATCGTATCTTCGGCGGGAGACGCGCGCAGCCTCGAAGGCGGCTTGCTACTGCTGACGCCGCTCTATGCGGCGGATGGACAGATCTATGCAGCGGCGCAGGGCCCGCTCGTAGTCGGCGGTTATGCGGTCGGATCGGCGGCCAACGCAAAGCAGGTGAACCACCCTACTGTCGGACGCATTCCGAACGGAGGGTTGATTGAGCGCGACAGCTCGCTTGATCTCACAAAACTCCAGCATGTCTCTCTGCTGCTGAACGATGCCAGCTTTACCACGGTCGAGGAAATGGCGGCGGTGATCAACCACGAACTGGCAACGCCGGCGGCGAACGTCATCGACAGCCGGCGGGTGGAAATCGAAACTCCGGTGCCCGGCAACGCCAATCTTCCGGCGCTACTCGCCCGAATTGAAAACCTGGAAGTCCGGGTGCGCCGCAAAGCCAAGGTTGTGGTCAATGAACGTACAGGCACCGTCGTGCTCGGGGGGGACGTGCGCCTTGGCGCAGTGTCCATTCTGCATGGCACATTTTCGATTGAGGTGACTACGACGTATGCGGCATCGCAGCCGAACGCGCTCGGGAGCGGGCAGACGGTGGTGGTGCCGGAAACCAGGGTCAAGGCTTCCGATAGCCCAGCCCGCAATGTCGAGTTGAACGAAGGTGCCAGTGTGGAGGAATTGGTGACGCGCCTGCAGGCAATTGGAGCGACGGCGCGCGATGTGGTTTCCATTCTGCAGGCCATTAAAGCCGCCGGGGCTTTGGAGGCCGAATTGGAGGTAATCTGATGAGCACGATTTCTGGGTTTTCTTCCTCTGCGGTCGCAACGGGGGCAATGCTGCCATCTGGAGCGCCCGCCCTGGGAAAAGGTCCGAAAGCGGCGCGCGAATTTGAAGCACAGCTAATCGGCACGGTGTTGCAGTCGCTCGAAAAAACCTTTGCTGCGATTCCTGGGCAGGACGCCATGGCCGGCGAGGATGACTACAACTATCTTGGCACCCAGGCTTTGGCGTCGGCGGTGGCGGCGGGAGGTGGCTTTGGAATCGCCCGCTTGATAACTGAACATCTAATGGACACCAAGGCAGCGCACGAAGGGCTCAGCCCGGGAGCGCCCAAACCGGGCTCTGGCGGCTAAGGTTTCGCGTAAGTTCTGCCGATTGAGCAATATGAGCTTTCGAAGGGAGTTGATCGCAAGACCTGGCCCGGGCAAGATTAAAGTTTTCTAACCGCCCGCCGATACTTGAATTGCAAGGGGAATTCGGGGGAGGAAACAAAGTATGAGAATCGATCTGAATCCGGGAGCGCAGCTGTTTGCCGAAGTCGGCCGATCCGACCAGAATCCGTCGAGCGTTGCGGGCCAGTCTTCGGCGAGCAGTTCCGTGGGCCAGGATCAGGCGCAGCTTTCCGGCGTCTACGCGCAGATTCGTGCACTGGCGGCACAAGCGTCCGAACTTCCTGAGGGTGGCCAGGAAAAGGTGAACGCACTGCGGCAGATGGTTCTAGGCAACAGCTACCAGCCCAGCTCGGAACAGGTGGCCGAGGCGCTGTTCGCGCACATGCTGGTGCAGCCGGCGAGTTAAATGGGGGGCAGGCGAAGGAGGGACGGGAGCTATGGCGGTGGAGAGAGCCGACCTGTCCAGCGGCTTAAGTGTTGAGCAAACAGCTCCAGTTTCCGAAGCGCCGGGCGTGCAAGGCCAGACTTCGCCCGGCGGAGGGGAAGGCAAACCGCCCCGCCGTCCGCCTCCGGAAGAAGATGCTGCTGCGCCACCCGAGGAAGACCGCGACCAGCCGCCGCACCGCGTTGACAGTCTCGCTTGAGGGTTGCGAATGCCAGCAGAAATTATTCCCGCGGCTTATACCCCTCCCGCCAAGGCGTCGGAGGCAGAAGACGACTTGGTGCGGTGCCAGCTCGGGCTGATGGCTGAACTGGAGGCCTCTCTCGATGCCAGCCGAAAGGCTCTGCTGGCTCTCGATCTTGCCGGCATTGAACTGGGAACCCGCGAACAAATTGGATTACTCCGGAACCTCGAAGCAGTTCGGCAGCGAAGCAGGCTTGCCTGTCCAGCCGAACTGGAGCATGAGACAAGACGCTGCGGCCATAGAATTCTGCAGGCAGCGCTGCTGCAGTCGGCACTTCTGGCACGGGCACGAGCGAAGCTGCGTGTCGTCGCCAACATGCTCGCCGGGCAGAGCGTTACCTACGGCCCGCTGGTCGCGACAAGCACTGTGCGGCTGCGAGCCTTTGGCCGGAAGTCTGGCGGAGAGATCTGACTTATGTCGAGCCTGAATGCCAGCCTGTCGTCGGCCCTCAGCGGATTGATTGCCGAGCAAGGCGCTCTCGAGGCGACCACCAACAATGTGGCCAACGTGAATACGCCCGGCTACTCGCGGGAGCAACCCGTGCTGGTGGCGAGCGATCCAGTTGTGCTTGATCCGCTTACCTTTGGTACGGGCGTGACTCTGCAGAGTGTGGAGAGCATTCGCGATCCTATTCTAGAATCGCAAATCCAGCAGCAGACCCAGGGCCAGGGCCAGTTCAGCGCGCTGGCTTCCGCCTTGCAGCAGACTCAGGGAAACTTCACCACGAGCAGCAGCGACGTTGGGACTGAGATTTCTAATTTCTTTGACAGCATTAATCAACTCTCGACCAACCCTTCCGACGTGTCGCTGCGCCAGGGCGTGCTTACTGCGGCGGGCAACCTGGCTACCAGCTTCAACACCACGGCCAACAACTTGACCCAACAGCAGTCGAGCCTTGATCTGAGCGTGGTGCAGACGGTGGGCCAGATCAACCAACTGACCGCGCAGATCGCGCAACTCAACGGACAGATCGGCAACCTGCAAAATGTCGGAGAGAATGCTGGAACCTTCGTCGATCAACGCCAGCAGGCGATTGACCAGCTTTCGTCTCTGGTAGATGTTTCCGTCATCCCCACCGACAACACTCTTACCCTCACCACCGCCAATGGCGCTCCGCTGGTGGCGGGCCAGCAGAGTTTTCAGCTGCAAACGCAGACCAGTCCTTTGGGATTGCATGATGTGTATTCTCAAAGGAATGACATCACGAGCCAAATCACCTCCGGCCAGCTGGGTGGGACTTTGCAGGCTCGCGATCAGGAGATTCCCGCGATTCAGACCCAGCTCGACACTTTGGCCGCTGGCCTCGCCAACTCCGTGAACGCGGTGCAAGCCGGTGGGTTCGATCTTAAAGGCAACGCTGGAACTAACCTGTTCAATCCGCCGCCGGTGGGCATCACCGGTGCGGCGGCGAGTCTTTCGGTTGCAATCACCGATCCTTCGCTGATCGCCGCCAGTTCCGACGGCAGCGCGGGCAGTAATGGAAATGCGGAAGCCATGTATGCGCTCAACAGCCAGCCGGTCATCAACGGCCAGAATCCAACAGATTACTATTCCGGCATCGTCTTCAACGTGGGCAACGATGTGGCTAACGCCTCGGCGGAACAGAGCGCTTCCGCCCTCATCCTGCAGCAGTTGAACGATCAGCGTTCCTCGGTTTCGGGAGTTTCGCTCGACGAAGAAGCGGCCAACATGGTGAAGTACCAGGATGCCTACGCCGCGTCGGCGCAAGTGATCACTACCATCAATGACATGATGTATACCGTCGTCAACATGAGCACGCTTACGGGGTAGAACAGCATGCGTGTAAATCCCGATCCGTATCCCGACCTGCTCGCCGCTGTGGCAACGACGCAACAGCGGATCAACACCGACGAGGAGGAGATCGCTTCCGGCCAGAGCGTGAATGTCCCTTCCGACAATCCCGCTGCGGCTGCGGTGCTGGTGCAGGACGCCGGGCAAACCTCCCAGGCCGATCAGTTCCAGCGCAGCATCGGCAGTGTCCAGGGCGAAATGCAAAACGCAGATTCTGCACTGGACTCGGTCACTACGGCGTTGCAGCAGGCCATCACTCTGGGAGTCGAAGGCGCCAACGGTACGGTCAACAGTGCCGATCGCGCCGCCTTGACAACCCAAGTGCAAGGCATCCAGAGCCAGCTACTCAGCCTGGCAAACCTCACGTATCAAGGAAATTACGTCTTTGCCGGAACTGCGACCCAGACCGCGCCCTATGTGCTCGATCCCAGTTCGCCTTCGGGAGTGACGTACGCAGGCAACTCCGGCGTGAACAGCGTTACCCTGGGAAATGAATTTAGCCTGCAAACCAACCTGCCTGGTTCTCAGTTGTTCTCCGCTTCCGGCACCGACATGTTTCAGAGCCTTCAGAACCTCATCAACGGTCTTGAGAGCGGCACGGGGATCGGCACTGCAGTCACCGAACTCGGCAACTCTCTAAACTCGATCGATACGCAGCGGGTGTTTTACGGCAACGCGCTGAACCAGCTCAACACACAGCAAACCTACCTCAGCAGCGAGACCACGCAACTGGCGCAGCAGCAAACCACGGTTGGAGGCGCGGATCTGACGGCCGTGATCAGTAACTTGACCAGCTCCCAGGCCTCACTCCAGGCAACGCTCGAGGCAATTGGTCAGACGGCGCAGATTGATTTGTTTGATTACCTGAAATAGAAGCCAAGACTGATTCAAGACGAACCACGCTCAGAGGGTCTGGCGCGAGGCGCGAGCCCACTCGGCCGCCGACCGCACGCGGGCCCGTTGCGCTTCCAGCCGCGCCCGCTCCAGCAGCAGCTGATTGTGAATGGAAGGCAGAAGCTCGCGCAGCCGCTCCACGTTGCAGCGGTACTTCTCAAGCTCCGCGTCCATTTCCGGATCATTTCCTTTAGCTGGGATCGGTTGCGCACGCAGGTCTACGCCGGCGCGCAGCAATTCGGAAAGCAGCGCGGCGATGGGTTCCGGAGTCGCTGGCGCTGGCTGCCCGTGCCGGGCCATCATGCTGTCGAGCCAAAAGCTCAGGCGGTGGTTGGTCCCTCGCATGTTCTGCAAAAGTGACGACATCAGGCGCTCCAGTCCGCGCAGGAAGCTTCCTGTGTGGTCTCCGGCTTGGGCGGCGAGGACTCCGCAGGCAAAGGCTTAGGCGTTGCCGTGGCGCGTTCCACTTCCAGCCAGGCTTCATAAACCACTACCAGCTGGGCAATTTGCTGTTCGAGAATCCTTGCGGATTGCTTCATCTGGGCCTCGCCCAGCCCGGCCCGGACGACGTTGTAGAATCGTGCCAGATTTTTTGCCACGTCTCCGCCGCGCTCCATGTCAAGCGACCCTTGCAGTTGGGCAATCACCATGAGCGCATGATTGATGCCGCGAGTTCGGGCTTCGATGTCGCCTTTTTCGAGTGCGAGGACCGCCTGCCGCAAGTCCTCGATGGCCTGCTCGTAGAGGCAGATGACCAGCCGCACCGGGCTCGCACCGCGCACGGCCGCTTCGCGATAGGAGGATCTTGCATCCATGTTGCTAGAGTCCCGAAGTGAGAGTGGGTTGACTCGAGATCAGCGCACCCGTTGCGGAAGTGCCCGAGCCCAGTGTGCCCAGCGTCTCGGTAATCTCCTGCAGAAGGAGTGGATAAGCCTGCAGCGATGCGTTGACCGCTTCGTACTGAGAAGTCAGTGCCGCCGTCTCGGTGGACAGTTGAGTTTCGAAGTTGGTGATAGTGGTGGTAAGGTCGGCGTTTTCCGCCTGGTTTTGCGATAGATCAATGTTTAATGGGCCTGAGGTGGGATTGGCCAGGTTGGTCAAGTCGGTATTGAAATTGTTGGCGAAACCGGTTCCTGAAGAGTTCTGAAAAAAGTTCTGCACGGCTGAGGGGTTGGCGGCCACAACCTGGGCAAATGTCTGACCACGTGCGTTAAGGCCCACGGTCAGCGTGCCGTCGTCATTCATATTAATGCCCAGCGCGGCCAGATTGACCAATCCGCTGTTGCCACCGATGGCATAAGCCGCGTCCGTCAACACGCTGGACTGCAGCGAGCGCAGGGAAATATCCGATTCCAGGGGAGGCGCCGGCGTGGCGCCGGTTGGGTCCACGACGTATTGCGAATTGATGGTGCTGACGACGGTGTTGTAGGCGGAGATGAAGTTATCGACGGCGTTCGTGATCTGGTTTGCATCCGGCGCAACCGTCAGCTGCACGGGATTGCCCGGTGATTGGCTGACCAGATTGAGCGTGACCCCTTGAATCGCGCCGGTCACCGTGTTGCTGCTGCTGCTGAAAGGTACACCATCAATCGTGAGAACCGCATTCGCGCCGCCCTGCGGTGTGGCGAAGCTCAAGGTGGTGTTGCTGTTGTTGGTGATCGCCATCGCTCCGCTGCTGCCCGAGTTCTGGCTCTGCAGAGAGAGCCGCGAACCGCTGGCATCGCTCACTACGCTGGCGGTTATCCCCCAGTTGTTCGCGGTGCTCTGCGTGTTGATGTAGCTGGCCAGGGTAGTGAGGGTATCGTTGCTACCCTGGGTGATAGCAATGTCGTCGGTTGTGCCACTCACTCCTCCCACCTGCAGCTTGAGGTCGCCGCTGGTTTGTCCGCTGGACAGGATCGACGTATTAGCGCCGGTTGCGACAGGGTTGGTGTAGAGCGTGCCAGCGGTCGCCAGGCTGGTCACCACGATCTGGTGCGTTCCGGCGATGGCTGAGCTTAGGGCGGTCGCTGTTACTACTCCCGGCTGCGAGGAATTTGCCGCCTGGGCGGTGAGTGCTCCGGTGGGATCGGCAAGCGCGGCCACAGCGGTCTGCAGATTGGTAAGGTTATTCTCTTCTCCTTCGAGCAAACCGTCCTGAGTCGCGAAAGCTGTCTGCTGCCCTTGCCACACGGTCAACTGGCCGGTCTGGGCGGAAATAATCTGCTCTACTACGGAACTCACATTAATGCCCTGTCCGGAGAGGATGGTAGCGGGATTTAGGCTAACGCCCATGATCTGTTCCTCCTTCGATCCGGCTTATTCGACTGCACTTCGGCTTCACCCTCGGGACAGATGCTCCCTGAACGCTTTTTTTGTTCCCGACCAATTTCCCCAGTTGAAGCACTTCCCGAAGCGGGAAATGAAACGGCTGCGCGCACCCTTCCGTCTTCGACTTGACCTATGTCGAAGATGGGAACGTGCCTGCAAGACGTAATCTCATAGCGAGCTACTTTCTAGGATCGAAGTCGGAGGAGGCAGGCTCGAACTGCTTCCTTCCGAGCTGAACTTACTGTGACGAACCTATCTTGGACGAAACTATCTCGGACGAACTTACTGCAACAGTTTCAATACGAGCTGCTGTTGCTGGTTGGCCTGGGCCAGAGCGGAGATGCCGGTCTGTTCCAGGATCGAGTATTTGGTCAGGTTGGCCACGACCGTCGGAATGTCGGCGGCGGTAATGGTGTTTTCCGCCGACGTCAGGTTCTGCACCTGGCTATTGATGACGGCACTGGCTGCGGTCAGCCGGTTGGAAATTGCACCCAACGTGCCGCGTACGCTGGCTACGTTGGAGATAGCCGCATTGATTAGAGTCAGCGCAGTTTGGGCATCGGTTTGCGTGCTCAGGTCCGTGGTTGCCAGGTTCACGGCGCTGCCGCCGCTGCCGTTGGTAATTCCCGTCGTCTGCAGGGCGCCAATAATTACGGCAATCTGGGCTGAGCCGATGGCGGTCGAATCACTCAGAAAAATGTTGGTGGCAGAGTTGGCGGTTGTCGTCGGGTTGGTTAAGGTTCCGACGACAGTGTCGGTAGTGGTTGCGCCGACAGCCAAGTTGTCGTTGTTATTGGGGTCGGTAACGACCAGGCTGCCCGCTGCGTTGAGGTAGGCGGTGAGGCCGGCTGGATCCGTAGCGGGGTTATTGATGGCGCTGATGAGAGCGCCGACGGTCGAGCCGCCTCCGGGAGCGGTGTAGCTGAAGGTCTTGCTTCCGGCAGTGAAGCTGGTGATGAGGCCGGCAGCGAGCACAGAGGCGGTGGTCAGCCCGGTAACGTTGCCGACTAGTTGGTTGGTGTTGGGCGTGGCTGCGCCGACGGTGTTGGGCGTCGTGAAGGCGGTAGGTGCGCCTGCAACTGGAGCCCCCAGCACGGTGTCGTCCGTGGTGACAGCGAGGTCGGCCCGATTCAATGGGTCGGTAACTTGAAGCGCGCCGCCGACCAACGCGGCCTGCACCCCGAGCGTGGAGCCGTTGATTGCATTGATCAGACTCTGCACAGTTGGAGCCGTAGAACTGGCAACGCTGGTCGTACCCGTAATGGTCGCCGCGAAGCCGGTTACCGCAAGGTTGTTGTTACCAGCGGTATCGGTGACTTGCAATTGTCCACCGACCAACGCGGCGCTCAAGCCGGTGGCCGCGCCTCCGCCGACTAGCACGCCAGTGGTTGCAATCGTGCCACCGCCGGTGACGCTGGCGCCGGTGGTGATGGCAGTAATCAGCGATTGGAGGGTTACCGCACCCGTTCCTACGGTGTAGGTTGTAGTAACGCCGCCTCGGGCAATTGACAGGACTCCAGAGGCGATAAGCGCCGTGGCCGCAGTGTTAGGCCCGCCGCCGACGGTAGTCTCGACGTTCGGATTTGCCGGCCCTGCGGCCGCCGTGTAAGTGAATGTTGCCCCACCCGCCGAGACCGTGGTGGCATCGCCGACCGTCAGCGCCGTCTGCAGTGCCACGGGCGCAGTAGCTACATTATTCGCGCTATCTGCTGCGTTGAGGTTCGGCGCCGTACCACTCTGAAACACCGATTGTCCGTTATAGGTTGTGGCCGTGCCGATCTGGTTGATTTCTGACAGGATGGAGGAATATTGCGCCTGGATGGCAGTGCGTTGCTCATTGGAGACCGTGCCCGTGGCCGATTCTGTAGCCAGTGTGATGGCAGTGTTGAGCAGGTTTGTGACCTGCGCCAAAGCGCCATCGGCGAGTTGCAATTCGCCGACTCCATCGTTCGCATTCGACACGGATTGCGTCAAGGCGCTGATATTGGCTTGCAATCCGTTGGCAATCGCCAGGCCGGCGGGATCATCGGCGCCGGAATTGATGCGCGACCCTGAGGCCAGCTGCTCCAGCGTGTTGTTCAGGGAGGTGCTGGTCAGGGTGAGTTCATTTTCCGCCTGGAGGGACGGAATGTTATTCAGGATTCCGAGAGGCATTGTGTTTCTCCTTTATTTGAGTTGGTCCCGCTTACCTGGAACTCCCTCCCCAGCACTTGATCTCTGAGGAGTTCCTGTTCCACTGCGCGTGCTCGGAACCCGAATGTCTGTTTTGTCCATCGGCACTGCTGTCTTCCGCTTTAGTAACTTCTCTCGAGCCAGTGACTGTCAGGCGTAGTCCGAAAGTAACCACGGCCTTTCAGGTGCGACACAAGCCTCATTACCGGTTCGCCGATAACTACCCCTAAGAAGCTGTGTCTGCTCGCGCCGCGCGATGGCAATACAGGATGGGGAGAACATGATCCGGCTGACGCGTCTCAATAATCAGGCTTTGACCGTAAATTCCGATCTCATCAAGTTTGTGGAGCAGTTCCCGGACACGCTGATTACCCTGGTGACGGGAGAAAAGATTGTCGTGCGGGAGAGCGCCGAAGACGTGCTCGCCAGCATCATCGAATTCCGGCGCTTGGTTTTACAAGGCCTGCCCTCGGCATGGGATGGCTCTTCTTCGCACACCTTGCTGCCCAATCATCCCGAGGTCGGCAAAAGGGAGCCAGAGAAGTGACCCTCGACAAGGCCAGTCTCGGCGGGATCATTTTGGCTCTGGGGGGAGTCTTTGCCGGGCTTCTGCTCGAAGGCGGAAACCTGGGCCAGATCCTGCAACCCACTGCCGCGATGATCGTATTCGGAGGCACTCTGGGAGCGGTGATGCTCCAGTTCCCACTGGCGATTATTCTGCTCGCCTTCCGGCAATTAGGTTCGGTTTTCATCAATCCTCATCGCGATCCGCAAGCCATCATTAACCAGCTCGTGCAATTCGCGCAGAAGGCCCGACGCCATGGCATCGTCTCCCTGGATGCGGAGTTGCCCCAGATCGACGATCCCTTTCTGAGGAAATCCTTAATGTTGGCGGTAGACGGCACCGAACCCCAGGAACTGCGCAAGATGATGGAACTCGAACTCGACAACCAGGCCGAATACGAAGAGCAGGCGCCGCAGGTATTCGAATCCGCAGGCGGCTTTGCTCCCACCATCGGCATCATCGGGGCAGTGCTCGGACTGATTCAAGTGATGCAGCACCTGGACAAGATCGACGAAGTTGGAAGAGGCATCGCTGTCGCCTTCGTGGCTACAGTCTACGGAGTGGGTTCTGCCAACCTTCTTTATCTGCCTATGGCGGGGAAGATGAAACTCCGCATTCGTGATGAGCAGATCATGCGGGAAATGAAACTCGAGGGAGTGGCCTCGATTCTCGAAGGCATGAACCCACGCATGCTGGAAACAAAACTGCTTGGTTTTATGGTCGAGGAGAACCATGCTCCGGGGGCCATCGAAGAGGCTTCCGAATGAGTCGCCGTCGCAAACGGTTGAGCGGACGCTCCAACCACGAACGCTGGCTGGTCTCCTATGCTGATTTCATCACTCTTCTTTTCGCCTTTTTCGTAGTCTTGTACTCTTCCGCGCAGGTTGACCAGAAGAAGGTCGGCAAGCTTGCCATGGCCATCCAGATTGCGTTTCAGGAGATGGGAGTGTTCCCGGCTTCGACCACGCAGGTTCCACTCGACCTCAATGAGCCCATGCCTTTCAGCACGGTGCAGGCCATCCAGAATGTGTCCCACAACACCGAACTGGGACGCATTGCATCGTCCCCGGAAGAATCTCTGGCCGCGGCTTCCGATGAGACCGATCTCGCGACCTTGCAAACTGAATTGCAGGACGCTCTACACAATGAAATCCGGTCGCATAAAGTGGCATTGCACCGCGAAACCGATGGTCTGGTGGTAAGCCTGCGGGAGTTCGGTTTCTTTGATAGTGGTTCGGCAAACATCAAATCTGAATCGCTGCCGGCCCTGGATCGCATTGCTTCGATCCTGGCTATCCGCACCTGCAGGCTACGCATTGAAGGACACACCGACGACATCCCGATTCATACGGTCCAAATGCCCTCGAACTGGGAGCTTTCAGCGGCTCGGGCCACCGAACTGGTCCGTCTCCTGATCATGCGCCATCGCTTCGCGCCGCAGCGGCTTTCGGCGGCCGGCTATGCGGAGTATCACCCGATTGCAAGCAATCTCACAGTCCAGGGGCGGGCGCAGAACCGCCGCGTCGATATTGTGATCCTGGGCACGCATGGTGCGAAGTGATCTGCAATTAAAGTACGCCAGCCTGGTGCCGATGAAATCCATGGTGGGATGCGTGTCCATTCTGCGAGTGGTGTTCGAGCGTGCAATCGACTGCTTCTCCTTCACGAGTGCTCCAGTCTGCGGCGCTGCCCTCGGTTGTGACTTACGAGTTGGCCTGGTCTGGACCCTGTTGGCCGGCCGGAAAATTCATCGATCGCTGCGACGGTAGCAGCCCGAAAGGCTTCCGCGTGACCTCTGCGCCTTCGCTGCAACCGGCCCCCGACCCGACAGGCCCGCCCGAACCCGACCTGGTGCGCATCCGCGACCTGATTTACCAGGTAGCCGGAATTTTTCACCCTGACAGCAAACTCCGGTTGTTGAAGGACCGCTGCGGCCGCCGGATGAAGGAACTCAAGACGCAAACCCTGCACGAATATCTCGAGTGCCTCACTATCGGTCCCGTTAGGCAGACGGAACTCACCACTTTGCTCAATGAGATCACAATCGGAGAAACCTGCTTTTTCCGCAATCAGCAGCAACTCGATGCCCTACGCCATGTTGTGATTCCGAACATTCTTCAGATCAAATCCCAACTTCCGCAGCGCCGTCTTCGCATCTGGAGCGCCGGCTGCTCCACCGGGGAAGAACCCTACACAATTAGGATGTTGCTGCTGGACGAAGCCCACGCCCTGCTCCAAGACTGGTCCGTTGAGCTTTTCGCCACGGATCTCAACGAGCGTTCCCTGGCGCATGCCAAAGCGGCCGTCTACGGCAACTACAGCACCCGCAACCTCACACCAGCATGCCGGAGCAAGTACTTTCTTCCGTATGGCGATCAACTCCAGGTCCATCCCACAGCTCGCTCCAACATCAGCTTCAGCCGGCTCAATCTGTCGGACGACGCACGCGTGACCTTCATGAAGAGCATGGACGTCATCTTCTGCTGCAATGTGCTGATCTACTTCGATCTGGCTTCCAAGCGACGCGTCATTCAGCATTTCTTCAACACTCTTCTCCCGCACGGATATTTGTTTCTGGGCCGTTCGGAATCTCTATACGGGGTCAGTGAAGATTTCCGGCTCGTCCACTTGCCCGGAGCAACTGCATATGTCAAAGGGGAACGTTCCCCAGGTGGAGGTAAAACGATATGACAACCGCGCCAGTAGGCAGGCAAATCCTGTTGCAGCGGCTCGACGGACTGCGCCAGATCCCAACCATTCCGGCGGTTCTCGCTCCGTTGCTGAAGTACCTGCAGCAGCCGGTCGAGCAGCTCGACGTGCAAAAAGTTACAGATCTGCTGGCGCAGGACAAGTCTCTCGCCGCGCAATGCCTGCAGATGGCAAACTCTCCGCTTTTTGGACGATGGCAGAAAGTGGAAACGTTACGCGCCGCAGTGGTCAGTCTGGGATTCCGGCATGTCAGCGACATTGCCATGTCGTGCGGTGTTCTAAACATGCTGCCCGGAGACAAAACCAGCCTGGATCCAGTCGTATTCTGGGAGCACTCTCTGGGATGCGCTCTGGTATGCCGCCACCTGGCGCGCCAGATCAAACTAGTTGATCCGGGGAAAGCATACCTTGCAGGTCTTCTTCATGACCTGGGAATCATCGTCAATCTTTGGGTTTTGCCTGAGGAATTCCGCAAGGCCTACGAAACAGCCACGGCCGAAGGCGTTCCCCTGCACGAGGCCGAGCAACGAACTCTGGGGTTCACGCACTCTGAGAGTGGACGCCTGCTCGCCGAACAGTGGGGGCTTGCTCCCGATCTGATCGAGGTCGTGACCCATCATCATTCACCGGAGAAATCCTCTCAGCATGCGGCCTTAGTGGCCCTGGTCCATGTCGCTGACCTGCTCTGCCGCATGAGCGACCTCAACTATGGCTATGTCGAAGTGCGGCAAGTGAACCTGTTCGAGGATGCCGGCTTCGCCCTTCTCGTCCAAGGCTCGACCTCGGTGAAGGATTTCGATTGGGCCCGCCTCACCTTCGAGCTGGATTCCTACATGGACGAAGTCCACAGCCTGGTCCGGGCCATCTACCGCGCATGAACGGCGAACCTAACGAGTCGCGAATCAAGGTGCTCATTGTGGACGACAGCGCGTTCATGCGCGTGGCACTTTCCCGCATCATCGCTCACGACGCAGATTTCTCTGTGGTTGGAACTGCAACCTGCGGCACCGAGGCCCTGCAAAAAATTGTGAACCTCGATCCCGACGTCATTACCCTCGATGTGGAGATGCCCGGCCTTAACGGGCTCGAGACCCTCCGCCGCATCATGGCAGAGTTTCCACGTCCCGTCATTATGGTGAGCTCGGTCACACTGGAAAGCGCAGAAATCACTTTCAATGCACTTGCCGCAGGAGCCTTTGACTATGTTCCCAAGGAACTCTCTTCCACCTCGCTGGATATTCTTCACATCGGCGAAGATCTAATCGCCAAGATCAAGGCGGCTGCAGAGTCGAGGCGCTCGCAGCATCGTCTCGACCTCCTGCGGAAGCCTCCCCGTGCGGCAGACCCGCGAGCGAGAGCGATGTCGCACTCCGCTCCGGCGATTATTGCGCTCGGGGTCTCGACCGGAGGCCCTAAAGCGCTGCAGGAAATGCTCCCGACTCTTCCTGCTGACCTTGCAGTTCCAATCCTGATTGTCCAGCACATGCCGGCTGGTTTCACCGCTTCTTTTGCCACGAGGCTGAACAATCTTTGCGCGCTTTCTGTGTGCGAAGCTTCCCAGGGAGAAGTAATCCAGCCGGGAGCGGTTTACGTTGCTCCTACGGGATTTCAGATGACTGTGGGCCGGCCGAGTAACTCGCGAACGATCATTTGCCTTTCCATCAAGCCGGAAAATCAGATGCACATTCCGTCTGTCGATATCACCATGCAGTCGGTCGCCTCTGCGTTTCATTCCCAGGCGATGGGCATCATCCTGACCGGTATGGGAGCGGACGGCGCAGAGGGAATGAAAGCTATTCATCGTGAAGGCGGTCTCACAGTGGGCCAGGATGAGGCGAGTTGTGCGGTCTACGGCATGCCTCGCGTTTGCGCGGAGATGGGGATCCTCGACCGGGTTGTGCCTTTGTCCCAGATTTCTCACGAGATTCTGCAGGCCACGCGCTACCGCAAGGCACGCGCGATTTAGCGCGCTCTCCGGAATCAGCCGGTTTGTTCAACACCTGGCGCACACGTCTCAACAGCATAGGGATCGAAAAAGGCTTGGCCAGGTAGTGCTTGTCGCAGGCGGATGATCCGCACCAGGCGAGTTGTTCCGCATAGCCGCTCATTAGCAGAACCCGGGCGTGGGGGTAGAAATCTTCAAGTTCGACCGCCAGTTCGCGGCCGCTCATTCCGGGCATAACGATATCGGCAAGCAGCAGATCAACCGGCCAGGAGCAATGGCGACAAGCCGCTAATGCTTCACTCGCGGTTGCCGCGATGACCAGTCTGTATCCCGCCGACTCGAGGATCTCAGCAGTTGCATTCCGCACGAACGCTTCGTCTTCTACCAGCAGAATGGTCTCTGGCCCGCTCCACTCGTTGGCCTCGGCGAACGCAGCGCCCGTTATGGTTTCTCTAATCGCCGGTTCACTCCCGTGGTTCTCACCCGCTGCTCCCGTACAAGAATTCAAACCTTCACTCCTGGATCGTTCTCCATCCAGCACATCAATTGCCATCGTTGGTTCTGAAAGCAATGCGAACGCAAATGAAAGATGATCGGCCACTTAGCACTGCAAAACGCATCACGCGAGCGGCTGACACTCGGCACCGTCATTGCCTGTTTTGGGAAACGCGAGCGTGACGGGTTCCGATCCGGGAGATCGTTCGGCAGATAACACCGCAAGACTGGCTCAAGCGGACTCTGGCGCTGTTCGTTATTTTGGAGCGGTAAGGATAGTTCCGTTTGGATCTAGCAAAAGCTTGTGTGTCCCCATTGGTGCAGACAGCCGGAACGAAGACTCCGGCCCGTCGGCAAAAACCCGCCCCACCAGCACCGCAGCCTTGCCCGGGACCACCGCATAAATGGGAACACTGGTCACCAGGTCTTCCGGCGCGTCCTTTTGCAGGATCACCCCGCTTACGACCATAGTGTTTGCCTTCGGGGCGAATTTGACACCGTGCAACTCGAGCTTGGGCAGAGAAGTGCCATTCACCCAGCCGTCCAGGAACCAGTCGAGCGAAGCCTTGCCTTCGTATCGCAACGCAGGGGGTAAATCCTCAGCAAAAACGTTTAGCAGTTCCCGCGTGGTGATGGCTTTCCCTTCGTACCGCTCCCGGATTTTGCGCAGAGACCGCACAAAGGGCTCTTCTACAATCCTGCCGCTCGGATCTTTTCTCCCAACGTTCCCGCCGGCGTCCTGCAACATCGACCGCAGCATGTGGAACAGCCACGTCCCCCTTCCGTAGCTGATGGCTTCGTATCCCTCCGGAAAGTGAGACGAAAGTAGGCGGCTTCCCAAGGTCACCGGTCCCGCATCTTTGGGAGAGTTGCCGTCTTGGTTCTTGTCCGCCAAGTCCTGTCGATATTTCTCCATAACCAGGTGGAAGCCAGCCGGGTTTTTCTCTTGCAACATCATCAGTGAGCAATAGTTTGCCAAGCCCTCCGAAAACCACTGATCACGGTAGGTAGCCCACGTGATCAGGTCTCCCCACCACTGATGCGCGGCCTCGTGCGCGGGGACCTGTTGGGCAACTAATGCGCCGGCATCATTCATGTGGAGACGCGCACGCTCCTCTTGATCGAGGAAAGCATAGGAGGATAGAAAAATCAGCCCCGGCCAACCCTGGCTTTCTCGTCCCGGCATCTGAGTCAAAGCCAATTGACTGTAGGGGAATGGGCCGAGTCGCTCGGCATAGTAGCGAATAGCCCGAGCTGTAAGCTCCGCCACGGCCGTCGCATTCCGCGCGGGCGAAGGCGAGGGCGACGGCGGACTAATCGACGGTCTAGGCATTTGAGGCCGCAAAGTGGGTATTGGATCCACCTGCAAGGTTGGCGGCGGAGAGTTGGGGAAGTCTCGTTCCACACCGCCCGTAGCGTAGGTCTCCACTGTGATATTTCCGGCTTGGGCCGCGGCTCGAATGTATTGGCCAAGGTCGAATCCGGCTACCGGAATCGGCCGCTCCGAAACCCAGTGCGACACTTGCTCGTCCCCAGCGTTTTGCGGCGCGGTTTGTGAAGGCCTGGTCGAAAGCGCGGACGGCGGCGCTGGTTTGCCTGTCGCCAGAAGCGTCCAACCCGGCGGATAGTGGAAGGTGAGATCGAAATCGGCCATGGCCATTCCCCGATTGGGATACCAGGTGCCACGCTCCCCCACGTAGAGCAGGCCCTTACCCGCCTCAGCCAACACTTCCCCGCCGTAGACGAAGCGGAGACTCATCTGTTGCCCTTTCCGAGCCGGCTCGGGCAAAATCACCGCGACCAAATCGTTGCCGCTGCGGGCCAACCGTGTGCCTTCCACCGCAGGGTTATGGATGAATTCCACGGCTTTTCCATCTACCTCGACCGTCTGGATCTGCAAAAAACGAGAAAGTTCAAACACGAGAAAGCGCGATCCGCCGCGCACCACGTCGAGCTGCATCTTCACCTCTCCATCCAGTTGTTTGGGCGGTTTCACCCACGCATCAATGACGTAGCGTCGCACTCGAATCGGACCTGCCCGAGAGTCCGTTTCTGCCGGCAGCGTCAGAGGGATTTCTTTCTGGGCCACGTGGCTCCGTCTCGAATCCTGGGTCGAGAACGAGGTCCAAACGTTGTAATAGACGTTTCCGTCATTGCCCGTTTTGCTTTGTCCCGCCTCAACCTGTTCACCGGCCGTCGAATCGAAAATGATGTCGAAGACGCCGAGTTTGTTCCCTTGCAACCGGGCGTGCAGCATGCGATCGTCGGGGTCAGCGGCGCGTATGGCGGTTGACCCAGTCCCCCCGGTGACCGGCAGCATCTCGCTGAAACTGGCGAGCAACCTCATAGCATCGGACTGCGCCAGGTTCCGGGCGGCCTCGTCCCAGTGGGCGACGAACGCTTCCGCATCCTCCGGTGCCCTGAGACCCGGCTGCAACTCTGCGGCAGTATTGTCATTGAAGCGGAAATAGGCGCTCGAAAAGCGCTCCTCCAGAATGGCCATTCCCGTAAACAGGCTCATCGATCTTCGTTCTACATCGTTTGCCGGGGCCAACAGCACTTCTCCATCGCCCTCAAAGAATGCTCCGGTAATCCTGCCCACCACGTCCTTCGTAAAGGCGATGGAGCCATCGTCGAGAGTGATATGGATCCCCGCCCGATCCAGCGCGGCTCCGCGCACTTTGAATACCCGGCTAGGATCCAGACTGACGCTACTGAGCTGGAGGTAGAGGGACTCCGCCGGTCCGGGCTGTCGCGCGTGTGCCTGACTCGCTTGGGCCGGAGCGCCTGTCGCCGGATCTGTCCGTGACGGATCCGCCTGGGCAGGCCATGCCGGCGGGAAGACCAAGGCTGCAAGGCTTACGGCCAGCATCATGCCCACTCTGCATCGTGTCGGTGGTACTTTCGTTACGTGGGTGTGTGCACTCACTGTTGCTAGAATGCGCTTCAATGCGGCTTCGTGTCACTACTCTGTTAGCTATGATGCTTGTGCTCGCTTCCGCGGCGGCATCGGCTGACACGATCCATTTGAAAAATGGCCGCACCATTCTCGCCGACCATGTCCGTGAAAACGGCAACCGCTATGAATACGATATCGGCGATGACAGCTATGCGATTCCCAAAAGTGCGGTAGACCGGGTCGAAACCGGCGGGATGCCCGCCTCCGCATCATCATCATTGGGCGCTACCAAGACCGCCGGCGATCTTCCCGTCTTCATCCCGGTTGACAGTCTGGCCAACGAAGGCGACCTTCCCAAGACAATTGTTAGGGAGGGCAAGGTTGACCCTGACGCTCTTGCGAAACTCGAAGGCAAAGGGAATGCCGAGTTGAGCGCCACGGCTGACTTCATTGCCGGCAAGTTTGAATTCGAACACGGCAACATCGAGCAAGCCCGCCGCTATTTCGACAGCGCCCTGCACTTCCAGCCGGAGAACTCGACTGTCCTTATCTATTATGCCGCCCTGCTGGTGCGCACCGGGAACCCGTCGCAAGCGCTGACCTATGCCCAGCGCGCCGTCAGGGCCGCGCCCGAGTCACCCGATGCCTACACCGTGCTCGGTTACGCGCAACAGGCCTGCGACCGCACCAAAGACGCCGTGGCCTCATGGAAGCATTCCCTCGATCTGCGTCCCGATCCGGCCGTGCAGCAGTATCTGGCAAAAGCGCAGCGCGAACAGAATGTCGAGACCGATTTCGCCCAGCGGGAGAGCAGCCACTTCGTTCTGCACTACGAAGGCAAGCAGACTTCCGAAGCATTTCGCGGACAAATCCTGACCGCGCTCGAATCGGACTACGACGATCTGTCCCGTGATCTGGGCACGCCGCCGCGCGACAACATTCTGGTAACGCTCTACACCGAACAAGCGTTCTTTGATGTCACCCGTGCTCCATCGTGGTCGGGAGCCCTCAATGATGGAAAGCTCCGCATCCCCATCAGCGGCCTCAGCGCCATGACGCCTGAATTAGCACGGGTTTTGAAACACGAATTGGCCCACTCGTTCATCAACCAGCTATCCGGCGGCCGTTGCCCACCCTGGCTACACGAGGGCATCGCCCAGCTTCTTGAACCAAAGTCGCTGGGCAGCGATGGACGTCAATTGGCGCAGCTGTTCAAGTCACAGCGCAATATCCCTCTAAATCTACTGGAAGGCAGCTTTCTGAACTTCTCAGGAAGCCAAGCCTACCTGGCGTACTCGGAATCTCTGGCCACGGTCTCCTATATCAACGATTCTTACGGCATGGGCGACATCCAGCGAATTCTGCAACTTCTCAGTCAGGGCAGTTCCACCGAAGCTGCGCTGCGTGCGACCATCCACTCCGACTACGGCGCTCTCGAATCTGAGGTTGGCAAGTACCTCAGCGACAAGTACGGCGACTAACCATACCCATCGCGGGTAGCCAGTTTGACCCATTGCCCGCCGTCCCCTCTTGTGCTAGCTTCGGCTCTTGGTCTAGCGTCGAATGTGTGCTCTATTCCAGTCCCGTACGCCCGAACCTCCACCAGCCCTGGAGCCCGTGGCCGGCGAATTTCCCAAGATGGAGGGCGCCGAGATCGCTGCCACCACCTACGGGCAACGAGTCGCCGGAGATTTCTATGACTCCCTGCGAGTGAGCCCCGATCGAGTTTTGTTCGGACTGCTCGATGTTGCCGGGCGTCGCCAGAGCAATCAGCAAATTCTGTCGGCTGCACAACAGATCTTTCGCACTCTCGGAGCCGAACTCTTTGGGCCGCCTGACATCAACGAATCCGAAGCCATGACCACACTCTGTCTCCGGCTCAACCGCGGCATTATGGAAGCCGCGGCGGGCGTGCACTCCTGCCCCGCATTCCTCGGTTGCTACCACGAGAGATTTGGCACTCTCTGCTATACCAACGCAGGGCATACTCCGGGACTCCTCCGTGACCACACCGGCATTGTCGAACTCGCGTCCACAGGCCTGCCCCTTGGCCTTTTCTCCCACGCCACGGCGGAAGCGCCGACCGTAGCTCTGGAGAAAGGCGCGGTTCTTCTGCTGGTTTCGCGCGGGGTGGTGGAAGGCAAGTGCAGAGATGCCAAGGTGGACGACCTGGAATTCGGTTTGGAACGAGTTAAGGAGCGCCAGCTGGCCAATCCTTCTCGTAGCGCTCAGGCGCTGAGCGCGTCCATTTTGAATGCAGTCGGGGAGTTCACGTGTGAACCCCTGGTTCCAGACGACATGACCGCCCTCGTCTTTGTGCGGACCCCCTAGCCCGCACACTCCCTGCAACCTGCCAAACGCGCCGACGCATCGAATCGTTTCTAGGAGAACGCCAGCCCAGTCGACCTGGGCCGGGCCAAAAGTAGTAAAATACTGCGAGACCTTCGCCCGCAGGCCAGGCGGCGGCCCACCGGAAATCCTATGAAAAGAGTCGCCCTGATACTTGCTGGCATGGCATGCCTACCCGCGCTCGCTGCGGGTCAGGTGGTTGAAGAAATTGTTACGCGCGTGAACAGCCAGATCATTACCCGCTCGGAGTTCCTGCGCAGCAAAGATCAGCTCAGGGATGACGTAAAGCAGCAAGATGCGGCCAATGCCGACAAGCTCTATGCCGAGCGCGAAAAGGACGTCCTGCGCGATCTCGTCGACCAACAGCTCCTGCTGGAAAAGGGCAAGGACCTCAGCATCACCGGCGACACCGAGCTGATCAAGCGCCTCGACCAGATGCGCAAGGATATGAAGCTGGAGACCATGGAAGAGCTGGAAAAAGCCGCCACCTCCCAGGGCATCTCTTACGAAGACTTCAAGCAGAACATGCGGAACCAGATCATCACGCAAAAGGTGATCGGCGAAGAAGTCGGCTCTCACTTGAGCATCACCAAAGAGGAAGAGCAGCAGTTCTACGACGAACACAAGAATGAGATGGAACAGCCGGAGTCGATAAAGCTCAGTGAGATCCTCATCGCTCCCAAGAAGACGGCTGTCGATACGCCTGCTGCGAGTAAACCGGTCCTGAACGGTGCCGCGGATGCCCCGGCCGCGGGCGCGGATAGTCCCAAGCCTCAGGATGCCGCGTCCAGCGAAGCCGCTAAACAGGCTGCGGATGCTGCAGCTCTGGCGACGGCCGAAGCCAAGGCTGCGGATGTGCTCAAACAGATTCGTGCCGGAGCCAGTTTTGAAGACGCGGCGAAGAAGTACTCCGACGGCCCCTCGGCAGCGCAGGGCGGCGATCTTGGCGTGTTCAAGCGCGGCGCTCTCGCCAAGGAGCTTGAAGACAGAACCTTCGCCATGAAGGCAGGCGAAGTGTCCGACGTGATTCGCACCAAGCAGGGGTACGTCATCTTGAAAGTCACCAGCCACCAAGTGGCCGGCATTCCGCCGATGAAAGAGGTCGAGCCCAAACTCCAGGACGCCTTGTACTACCAAAAGTTGCAGCCCGCGCTGCGCGCCTACCTCACGAAATTGCGCGAAGAGGCCTACATCGACTACAAGGAAGGTTACGTTGATACCGGCGCTAGTCCGAACCAGACCAAGCCGGTTGAAACCGCTACCGCCAAAACGGCCGACAGCAAGAAGCTGAAGAAGAAAAAGAAGCTAGGGATTCTTTAGTCGTACCGCCAAGTTTTCCAGTTCTGCCGTAAAGGAGTTCCACCCCACTTTCCTCCGCCTTTGCGCCTTCTGATTTACACTGATGAAGAGAATGAAAGAGTTCTACATCAGCGACTGCACTCGCCACGAAAACAAGATCATCACCTCCAACTTTGTCGTGGTCAGCAAGCAGATCAAACCCAAGAAGTCCGGTGAGCCGTATCTCGCCCTCACCCTCGGCGACCGCAGCGGGCAGCTCGAAGCCAAGATGTGGGACAACGTGGAAGAGGTGCTCAATGCCTTCGAGCAGGACGACTTCCTCAAGATCAAAGGCCTGGTGAATAAGTACAAGAATCGCTTCCAGCTCACCATCCACAAGCTGCGCCGGCTGGGCGAATCGGAAATCGAATTCTCGGACTATCTTCCCAAGACCACGAGAAATATTGACGAGCTCTGGCAAACCCTGACCGACTTCGTCGTGTCTTTTCAGAATCCTCATCTCAAGTTGCTTGTGCAGGCATTCATGTCCGACCCTGAAATCGCGGTAGCTTACCGCAATGCTCCCGCTGCCAAGACCCTGCACCACGCCTATATCGGTGGTCTGCTTGACCATGTGGTCTCGCTATTTCGCTCTTGCGACCTGGTCTGCAGAAACTATCCTCACGTCAATCGCGATTTGCTTTTGACCGGCGTGTTTCTTCATGACATCGGCAAAATTCACGAACTGGCTTACAATCGCTCGTTTTCCTACACCACGCGCGGCCAGCTTCTCGGCCACATGGTCATTGAACTCGAGATGCTGCAGGCGAAACTTGCGCTGGTCCCGGACTTCCCTCCCGAACTTAAGACTCTGCTCGAACACCTCATCATCAGCCACCATGGCGAGTATGAATTTGGCTCACCCAAGCTGCCCATGTTCCCGGAAGCGCTCCTGCTGCATTACATGGACGACCTGGACTCCAAAATGGAGGCCATGCGCGCCCACTTTGAGCGCGAGGCCGACCTGGAGAGCCCCTGGAGCAGCTACAACGCGTCGCTAGGACGCCCCTTGCTGAACAGCGCCAAGTTTCTTGCTCCGAAGACCGCCCCTCCTGCTCCTGATGACTCTTCTTCTTTTGAAGCTGAGGGCGAACTGGAGCGCGCTAGTGAATCCCGTGAAGGAACCCCGACCCTGCCCGGACTTAAGCCATAACTTTCGCTTCGAGGAGTACGCCGCCGGACCATGCTCGACTTCAGCCGATTCGAACTCCTCACCTTTGATTGCTACGGGACCCTCATCAACTGGGAGGAGGGAATTCTGCGCTGCCTGCACCGCATCCTGGCGGCCCACGGCAAGGACACGGACGATGCCGCCATACTGCAGCTCTACGGAGATTTCGAAGCCCGCGCCGAACAGGGGGAGTATCGCCGATACCGCGAGGTTCTTCAGTCGGTCGTGCGGCAGTTCGGAAGGCAATTCGGATTCGCACCCACCGATCAGGAAGTTAATTCGCTGCCTGAGTCGCTGAAGGAATGGAAACCCTGGCCCGACACCGTGGCCGCGCTTCGCCAACTCCAGAGCCGCTTTCGACTGGCTATTATTTCTAACGTAGACGACGATCTCTTCGCCGCCACACGTCCTCAGCTTGGAGCGGAATTTGGTCAGATCATCACAGCCCAGCAGGCAGGAGCCTACAAGCCGTCATTGAAGATTTTCGAACTCGCGTTGAGCCGTGTCGGTGTTCCCGCCCACCGCATCCTGCACGTTGGCCAGAGCGTCTACCATGACGTAATCCCCGCACAGTTGCTGGGACTGGCCACGGTGTGGGTCAACCGTCCATCGGCGCGGACTGGAGTGGGCGCCGTCAAGGCGGTGGAAGGCCGGCCGGACTTGCAGGTCTCCAGCCTTGCCGAGCTTGCGGCTGCTTGCGCTCAGCCGTGATCCTAGAAGTTGGCTGGAATCTTCACAACTCTCCGCTGGATCGCCCACATCACCAATTCGGCCTTGTTGTGGATGCCCAGCTTCCGCATCAGATTGAACTTATGCGCGTCCACGGTCTTGCTGCTCAACCCTAGAACCGTGGCGGCCGAGCGCACCGTTTTTCCCTCCGCCAGCAGTTTCAGTACTTCCCGCTCGCGCGATGTGAGAGCTCGTCCCGTGGGAAGCAGCGTTTCGGCGGGGCGCTGCAGGTCACGTCGGGAGTATGCTTCCGGGTCGTTCGCCCGATCACCGCCCAGCGAATTACGCACCATCTCCACCAGCTCTTCGGCGGAAGTCTGTCGCACTGCACAGCCATCCGTGGCAGTTCGCAGGCCTTCAAACGGGGATGTGGCTCGATCCTGCAGGCTCAATAACACTATTTTGGTTTGGGGAGATTCCCGGGTGACAAGCAGCTCTGCCTCGGCTGCAGGCAGCCCAAACGTTTCGGTGTCGGCGACCAGCACATCCGGGCGGAACTCAAAAACTTTGCGCAGGCACTCCGCCGCGTTGCCCGCTTCGCTGACCACTTCAATGTCCGGCTCGTCCTCCAATAGACGGCGCACACCTTGCCGCAACAGGACATGGTCGTGCGCGAGCAGACAGCGAATCTTCTTGCTGGAAAAAATCACGTCTGAATCTGTGCGTGGGGGCACACAGTTCTCCTTTGTTTGGCCAGAGAATTTGCAAAATGACGCGGACGAATCCGGCAGAACTCAAACTACGCAAGAATACGAACGTTCGCTATTGTAGCAATCATTTCCGCTCCTGCGCCTATGAAAATGAGCCAGGGGAGTGCCTTTTCTTGCCACCCACGCAAAAAAATGCCGCTCCTTTCTCCATTCGCAAACTCCAGAGCGACGCGGCATCAGGTAAAATCGAGCACTTATGCTGCGCTACTTCACTGCCGGAGAATCTCACGGCGAAGCTCTGGTCGCTTTCCTCTCGGGCCTGCCCGCGGGACTTAAAGTGAACCAGGCCTTTCTCGACCGTGAACTCTGGCGCCGGCAGCAGGGCTATGGCCGCGGCGGCCGCATGAAGATTGAGCGCGACACCGCTCACATCCTCTCCGGCGTCCGCCATGGCATGACGATTGGTTCACCCATTTCCGTCCAACTCGAGAACCGGGACTGGAAAAACTGGCAGGAGTCCCTGCCCGTCGCCGAAGGCGACCCTGCCCGCCACAAGCGGGTAGCATCTCCCCGCCCCGGCCATGCCGATCTGGCTGGCGCGCTGAAATACAACTTTCCCGAGGCCCGCTATGTGCTCGAGCGTGCCTCTGCCCGTGAATCAGCTGCGCGCGTCGCCATCGGCGCCCTGGCCAAGACTTTCCTCCGCGAACTCGGCATCGACGTTCTCAGCCACGTCGTTGCCGTCGGCAGCGCCGTCCTGCAGAAAGAAGTTCCGTGGGAGCAGATTCAGATTCTTTGCGATCAGGAAGAAATCTTGCTGAACTGCGCCGACAAGGAAGCGGAGCAGCAGATGAAGGATGAAGTCGACAAAGTTCTCAAGACCGGTGATTCGGTGGGAGGAGTCTTTGAGGTGGTTGCTCACAACGTCCCGCCCGGTCTCGGCACTTACGCGCAATGGGACGAGCGTCTCGACGCTCTGCTTGCCGGTGCCGTCATGTCGCTCCAAGCGGTGAAGGCGGTCGAGATCGGCTCCGGCGTTACGGCCGCCGCGTCTCCGGGCTCTGCCGTGCACGATGAAATCGGCTACGGAGCGCCGTCGAATTTTAGTGGCTTTACTCGCATTCGCAACAACGCCGGCGGAATCGAAGGCGGCGTTTCGAATGGCGAAGAGGTCCGCGTGCGCGGCTATCTGAAGCCCATCTCCACCTTGCGCCGCCCGCTGCAATCGGTCGATTTCTCCAGCCGCCAACCTGTGAGCGCGGCCTATGAGCGCTCCGACGTATGTGTGGTGCCGGCTGCCGGTGTCGCAGGCGAGGCCATGGTCGCGCTTACTCTGGCCCGCTGCGCTCTCGAAAAATTCGGCGGTGATTCCATGGGAGAAACCTTGCGCAATTTCCAGGGTTACTGCTTACAACTGAAGAACTATTGATTCAACTGAAATGATTTATCCCATCGTCAAGTTCGGGAATCCCGTCCTCGAGAAGCCGGGCGAGAAGGTCACGGTTTTCGACGAAGAATTGAAGAAGCTGGTCGAGGATATGTTCGAGTCGATGTATGCTGCCCGCGGTGTGGGCCTGGCTGCCCCGCAGATCGGCATCTCGCGCCGCATCGCCGTCGTTGACGTCACTTTCAAAGAGGATCCCGATGCCAAACTCGTCCTCATCAATCCGGAGATCATCCATAAAGAAGGCCGTCACGCGCAAAGCGAAGGGTGTCTCAGCATCCCCGACTTCCGTGAGAATGTGACGCGCGCCCAGGTGGCAACGATCCGCGCTCAGGATTTAACTGGGAAGGTTTTCGAAAAGACTGCCGACGACCTGCTCGCCCGCGCCTTCCAGCACGAAACCGATCACCTGAACGGCAAGCTCTATATCAGCCACATCAGCGCTCTCAAGCGCGACTTGATCAAACGCAAAATTCGCAAGCTGGTCAAGGCGGGAGAATGGTAGAAGAAATTTGTAATTGGGTAATTTTGCAATTTGGTAAGTTGTTGCGAACGTGATCACTCGGCGCGATTCTCAATCACCCGATTACAAAATTACCCAATTACCAAATGCCCTCATCCCTCAATCTCGTCTTCTGCGGCACGCCGCAGTTCGCCGTGCCCACGCTCGACCGGCTGGTGGAGGCGGGATTTCATATCAGTCTCGTGGTTACGCAGCCGGACCGTCCCAAGGGACGCGGGCTCGAACTCGTTTCCTCCCCCGTCAAGCAGCGCGCTCTGCGGTTGGAATTGCCGATCACCCAGCCCGAAAGCATCAAGAACAACGAAGCCTTCCGCGCTCAACTGACCAAGCTCAAACCAGACGCCATCATCGTCGTCGGTTACGGCCGCATCATTCCCCAATGGATGCTCAACCTTCCGCCTCTTGGCAACATTAACCTGCACGCCTCGCTCCTGCCGAAATATCGCGGAGCGGCGCCGATTCAGTGGGCGATCGCGCGGGGCGAAACCGTCACCGGTGTCACCACGATGAAAATCGACGCCGGCCTCGACACCGGTGACATTCTTCTGCAACAGGAATTCCCAATTGCTCCGAACGACACAGCAGAAACTCTAGCCCCGAAGTTGGCAGCCGCGGGAGCAGAACTCATCGTCGAAACCATCCGTGGGCTGCAGACTGGCAACATCCATCGACGCAAGCAAGATGAAGCTCAAGCCACGCTGGCGCCGATCCTCAAAAAAGAAGACGGCCTGATCGATTTCTCTTGCCCGGCGGCCGAGATTCTGAACCGCTTGCGCGGTTTTCAACCCTGGCCCGGAGCGTATTCGAAGTTTCGCGGCAAGAACCTGCAAGTGTGGAGCGCGGCCGCGTTCGATCGGGCGTTATCCCCGTCTGAGTTGAAAACGGAGGGGGATCGTCTTCTAGTTGGCTGCGGAGGCGGAACGGCAATCGAGCTACTCGAACTGCAGCTCGAAGGTAAGAAGCGGACCTCTGCTGCGGACTTCCTTCGTGGCTATCGCCTGCTGCCCGGCGAGAATCTCGGATCCTGAGGCAGCACGAATTTGTACTCCGCGCGGGCCGATTCCCTCATACTGGCCATAGTGGAAATAAAGTCTCGAAACTCGCACCGAGATGTTTCTCCGGCCCGCGCCGCCGCATTCGACATTCTGCTCCGTGTCGAGCGCGAGTCCTCTTACGCGTCCGAACTGCTCCACTCCTGGACGTACAACCGGCTCACATTGGTCGATCACTCTCTGGCAACTGAACTGGTCATGGGAGTTCTGCGCTGGCGATCACTGCTTGATTCACAAATTGCAGAGAGCTCTGCTCAACCACTCGCCAAGCTCGACCTGGAGATTCTCACAGCACTCCGACTCGCGGTGTACCAACTCCGCTGGCTCAGCCGCATTCCTGCGCGCGCCGCCATCCACGAAAGCGTTGAGCTGGTCAAGCGAGCCCGCAAACGTTCCGCCGCTCCATTCGTGAATGCGGTCTTGCGTAAGCTCGCCGCCAGTGACTCTTACGTTGAGGCCTCGCAGCACGCAATCAGCGAGGTTTCCGTCGAGTCTCTAGCTGCCAGTAGTTCCCATCCATCGTGGCTCGTCGAGCGCTGGACCCAGGCCTATGGACTCGATGTCGCGTTTCGCATCTGCCGGCACGATCAATCGATTCCGGCGACGGCAATCCGGCTTCGTAGCCCTGAAGCAGAAGCGCAGCTCCGCGCCGAAAGAATCGAACTTGCTCCCGGCGCTCTTCTCGCCTCCGCGCGACGAGTGGAGCACGGCGATATCACCAGGACTGCCGCTTTCCGAGCAGGTCTTTGCGTTATTCAGGACGAAGCCTCGCAACTCGTCGCAGCTCTTGTCGGTCACGGCGCGCGGATTCTCGACTGCTGCGCGGCCCCAGGCGGGAAGACTCTGGCCATCGCCGACGGCAATCCCAACGCTGAAGTTGCCGCGGTCGATCTCCGTCCTCACCGCGCGCGCCTACTGCAAAGACTTTTGAACGCAAGTGATCCCGCCCCCGGGGCCGGAACCCGCAAGATCCGCGTGATCACTGCCGACGCGCAGAACCTGCCCTTTTCTGCAAGATTCGACCGCATCCTTGCCGACGTGCCCTGCTCCGGCACCGGTACGCTTGCCCGCAACCCGGAGATCAAGTGGCGGCTCACGCCCGAAGACCTCGGCGATCTGCAAGCGCGGCAGCTGGCGATTCTCCGTTCGGCCATGACGCACGTTGTAGCCGGAGGCCGTCTGATTTACTCCACCTGCTCTCTCGAAAGAGAAGAAAACGAAGACGTCATCGAACGCTCGTCGGAAGGAGATTCTTCATTCCGTATCCTCGATTGCCGGGAGGAACTCGATCGGCTCCAAGGGGAGAGAGAATTAACCTGGCCGGATCTTTCTTCGCTCACTCGCGGTCCCTACCTGCGGACTCTGCCCGGCGTACAACCGAGCGATGGCTTTTTCGCAGCGATCTTGGAAAGGATCTAACCGTCCAAGCCTGATGCAAGACGCCCCGCGCCTCACCGCACCTCGAAGTTCACCACCGCCCCAGCCAGAACCTTCTGTCCCTGAGGAGGCCACTGCGTAACGATCACGCTGGCCGGCGACGGTTGCGGGGGCGCAGCAGGCACGGCCGGAGGCACACCTGGTATTTCCGCGTTTTCTTGCGGAGCCGGGGCCATGCTCACGGTGCCCAGTTTGAAGCCCGCATCCTGCAGCGTGCGGCTCGCACTACCCAGCGGCTGCCCCAAGAAACTCGGCATTACATAAGCCGGCGGATCGGCCGGGACCGTCACAAGCAGGCTGGTTCTCGGCGCTGCGACCTGGCTTGCGTTCGCCGGTGGACTCTGCGCCAGCACTTGGTCGGGGGGCGTTCCCGGCAACTGCATCTCCGCTGTCGAGGCCACTTCCAGCCCACGGCGTTGGATGTTCCATTCCGCAGCGCGCTCACTTTGTTTCGTTACATCCGGAATGACCACGCGTTGCGGCCCCAAACTCTGTGCCACACGCAACTGCCATCCCCGCCGCACCTTCGAGCCCGGAAGTGGCAACTGCGTCATGATCCGTCCCTCAGGAATCTGCGGGCTGTAGTACTGCCGCTCCACTTCGATTTGCAACCCAAGCGCGGCGACGGAGCGCTCTGCCTCTACCGGCGTCAACCCAATCACCACGGGCACCTCAACGACCTGCCCGTGAATGGCAAATCGCATCGCCGTTAGCGCCGACACCAATGCCACGGCCACCAGCACCAGCGCCACCATCGCAAACTTAAAGAAAGGCTTCATCAGACCACGGAGATAAAAGTTGGACCAATCACGAGTATGCTCCCAGACGCCAGATCGCGCCTTATCATTTCTTGGGACGTCTGATTCTCAGTGCGTTTCATCCGCGCCCGGCGATGTATCCGGCGTGTCTACTTTTTGCGCTACAGTCACGGGTACGTCCGGCGCTGGCTGGAACTGCCCCGGATCCTTCCCCGCCATGGCTGTGTTCATGAAGTTTATCCAGATCGGCAGCGCCGCGTGCGCTCCCGTCTCTTTGGCTCCGAGGGATCTCTTCTCATCAAATCCAATCCACACACCGCAAGTCATCATCGGCGAGAATCCCACAAACCAGGCGTCGGTGAAATCATTGGTGGTGCCCGTCTTTCCAGCCACCGGAAAGGGCATCTTTGCAGCCGCCACTCCGGTCCCGTGCAGCACAACCTCGCGCAACATCGAGGTCATGATTCGCGCCGTCCGCGCGCTGATCACGTCCTTCACCTCGGGATAGTCTTCCTCCAGCACCCGTCCCTCGTAGTCGGTCACCTTCGTGATGTAGCGGGGAGTGACGCGCACCCCATCGTTCGGGAACACGCTATACGCCGAGGTCTGCTCGATCAGCGTGATTTCAGCCGAGCCCAGCGCCACCGGCAGGTAGGGCGGCAACTTGGCCGTGATTCCGAAGCGTTCTGCATACTCAATCACGCTCTTGATCCCAACTTTGTTCGCCAGCTTCAGCGCCGGAATATTCCGCGATTGCGCCAGAGCCCGCCGCAACGTGATGATCCCTTCAAACTTTTCGTCATAGTTGTGTGGCGAATAAGGGCCAGATCCCGTTTCGAAGGTGACGGGCTCATCCAGAATCGTGTCGTTCGGGCTCGCGCCCCGGTCAATTACAGTCGTGTAAACATAGGGTTTGAACGACGACCCTACCTGCCGCAACGCCTGGGTCGCACGATCGAATTTCGATTCGCTGAAGTCCCGTCCCCCGACCATCGCCTTGATTCCGCCCGTGGCGTTGTCAATCGCCATCAGCGCTCCTTGCGCGCCGGAATCCTGCTCCAGACTGACGCGCGCTGCCCCGTTCGGGTTGAGCGCCAGTATTCTTACGTAGCAGATGTCTCCTGGCCGCAACAAATTCTGTATCTTGCCCTGCGTCCAGGCCATGTCCGCCTGCCCCAGAGCCGCCGCATAGCGCCCAAACTTGAGCGTCGCAATGCCGACTCCGGAGGAAGTAACCAGCGCATGGACGTATCCATTCACTTCTGGTTCGTCGTCCCAGTCGGAATGCGTGAACTTGTCGATCGTGCTTCCTTCCGCCACCACGTTCTCCAGGCTGCCCTTCCATCCATGGCGCCGCTCATAGGCCGCCAGACCGTCCAGCACCGCCTGGTTCGCGGCCCTTTGCAGATCAACATCAAGCGAGGTATAGACCTTCAATCCGCCTTCATGTACCTGGTCGGCGCCGTATTTGTTTTCCAGGTACCGTCTTATTTCCTCCACAAAATATGGCGCCAGAGAGTTGGGATCGTGTTGCAGGTGCAGAACCAACGGCGACGACCGTGCTTCCTCTGCTTGAGCCGCGGTGATCTTTCCGTCTTCAAGCATGGCATTGATCACCAGGTTCCTGCGCTTGATCGCCCGATCCGGATGGTTGATCGGCGAATAGACTTGCGGGCCCTTGGGTAGGCCGGCTAGCAGTGCGGCTTCTGCCAGCGTGAGCTTTCGCGCCGGCTTGCTGAAATAAAATTCCGACGCAGCCTCGAATCCATACACTCCGTGTCCCAGGAAAATCTGATTGGCATACAGGGCGAAGATCTGTGGCTTGGTAAATCGCCGTTCGATCTGAATCGCGAGCATTGCCTCCTGCACCTTGCGATGGAACGAACGGTCGGGCGAAAGAAACAGGTTGCGCGCCAACTGCATGGTCAGCGTCGATGCACCCTGGATCTTGCCGGCGGACTCAACATCGCGGTACGCCGCGCCTACGATGCGCCAGAAGTTGATTCCCGAATGCCGGTAGAAGTCCTTGTCTTCGATAGAGACCAGCGCGTCCCGCAGCACCGGAGCAAAATCATCGTAGCCTGCGACCACCCGCCTCTGCAGAGCAAATGATCCAATCACGCGCCCATGGTCGTCGTACAACTCTGTAATCGAACTGGGGCGGTACGCTTCCAGTGCCTCTACTTGCGGCAAATCTGTGGTGTAGACCAGCAGAAGCCCGGTCGTCGCTCCCACCAGGGCGGAGACCAGCACCAGCAGGCCAAACAACACCCGACCCACAAACTTCCGCCCGGCAATCTCCACCGGCGGAAGATCCTCATAGAGCGATTTCATGGCGAGATGGGTTCAGAATAGCAGGGCGTCAATCCCCCTGGTAGTCGCTAGCGCAAGTCGCTTGTTGGCAGGTCGCCACTCTATTTCCGCTGGCAGCGGCTAAGAATGCTACGAGGGCAAAAGAAATCGCGCGCCCCTCGGCGCGCGATGAACATTGCCGCAATACCAGGAACGACTAGCTCGTCCGGCTCTTCAGCACCTCAACTGCTTTGTGTAGCTGATCGTCCTGCGTGTTCTTGGGCTTGGCCTCCGGCTCCGCGGCGGCGGGTTCCGCGTCTTCATCCTCGGAGATCACGTTGTCGGTTTCGTCAGCCACCAGCACGTTCGGAGTCACTGCCGTTTCCTGAATCGCTTTCCCGCTGGGCGAGTAGTATTTCGCTACCGAGAGAATCAGCGCTCCACCGTCTGGCAGGTCGATCGTTTTCTGCACCGATCCATCGCCGAACGTCTTGTCGCCCACCACATCGGCGCGGGCATTCTCCAGCAGCGCGGCCGCCACGATCTCAGCTGCGCCTGCCGTCCCCTTGTTTACCAGCACGGCGACCGGAAGCGAAGTCACCGCTTTTGCCGCATCCGCATTGAATGCTTCTCGCGGGAATTTCTGCCCCTGCAGATAAGTGATCGTCCCGTGGTTCAGGAAAAGATTGGCTGTGGCAACGCCTTCGCTCTCTTCACCCTCCGACGTGTTTCGCAAATCCAGGACCAGCTTCTTCGCTCCTGATCTCTCCAGTGATTTGATCTTCGCTGCAATCTCCTGCGCCTTGCCCTTGGTCAGGGCATCCACTTTCACGTAGCCGATGCCGTCTTCCAGCATCTTGTCAGAGACTGGCGGAATGCTTACCACATCCCGGGTGATCGTCACTTTCTGCGGCTCCGCCCTGCGCGCCCGCACTACCGAAACATTCACCGTCGAACCCGGCGTCCCGCTGAGCAGGCTTCGAATCTCCGGCAAAGACATGTCCCGCGTGCTTTGGCCCTCGATCGATTCGAAGATATCCGTATCCTCAATCCCTGCCTTCTCGGCAGGAGACCCCGGGAGCACCGAAACCACATCAGCGTATCCAAAACGCTTGGAAACAGTGGCTCCGATCTCACCCTTAGACTCCGACTTGTGAGCCTTGAAGGCCTTGTAGGCCGCCGGCGTCAGGTAGCTGGAGTTCGCATCCAGCGATTCCACAAGGCCGTGCAGCGCGCCGTCGGTCACTTTGGGAATGTTCGGGTCTTCCACGTACTCACTCTGTACGCGCGACAGTACCTCGCTATAAACCTGCATCTGCCGGTAAGAGCCGTCACCCGAGGAAGCATGAACGCCACCGAAGGAACCGACTACGACAAACAACAACACCGCAAAAGACGAAACCAGAATCGCAGCTTTAATTTTCATGGACATCAGATTCTTCTTCTGGAAAGGAGTCACTTCCTGAGGAGCTATTTCTCATTATATCTGGTAGATGCTGCTTTTTGTCTGCTGGCTGCCCTGGTTCAATCCCCTTCGGTAACTTCGGCGGAATGCGGGCCTCCGAGCACTATTTAAGACGATCCAGCGCCAGTTTTGTCACCCGGCGGCTAAGCCGGTGGTTTGAAGTTCAGCGTGATCACGCTCTGCACCGATACAGCACGACCATTCATGGAATAAGGCTTGAAGCGCCATTGCTTTACGGCATCGATGGCGGCTCGCGCAAATACCAGGGATCCCTGTAGAAACTTTGCATCCTGCACTGCGCCGTCGCGTCCGATGAACACTTGCAGAACCACACTGCCTCGCTGCCCGCTGGCCTTTGCTGCGTCTGGGTAGACAGGATCAACTGGTTGAGCCAATAGTCCCAACACCGCAGACTCCGGCAGATTCACCGGTTCAATCGATGACATCGCGGCTTCGGCTGGCTTGGCGCCGCTGGCCTCCGGCGTCATCGAAGCGATCTGTGATTTCAGGCTCGATGGAATACCTGCGCTGTTTCCAGGCGAAGCCGTCTGCGACGGCGGTGCAGAACTTTGTGCCGGCGTGACTGATCGAGGCGGCGGAGTCGCTTGGACGACAGGCGCATTCGGCTGCACGGGCAAAGCGGTGGGAACCGGAGCAGGTGACGCTTCTGCCGCATTCCCTGGCACCACCCCGACGCCGCCCGAGGCCGGATCCTTAACCTGATTCTCGCCGACCGGCACCTGGCCGCTTGAGCTTTGTCCAAGCTGGCTTTGATTGGGTTGATTTTGATTAGGCTGATTTTGATCAGGTTGGTTTGGACCGGACTGGTTTTGACCGGTCTGGGTTGGATCGGTAGGGTTGCCCTCCCCAGTCGCAGCGGACGCGGCCTGCCCGCTGTTCGCCTCGGAACCCTTTTGCGGTTTCGCCGTCGGATCAACCACTGGAACCACGCGAATCTGGGAAGGATCCGTCGTCGCATCCGGAATATTCGTCGCGACCGGAAGGTTGTATTCATCACCCGACTGGCCGAAACTGTCGTGCTGTGCCACGGCCTGCGGTACCGGGGCAGGCGGCGGGTTCAGCCAACTACCTCCAGCACGTGCGGCACTGCGAGAGAAAATGCGCAGACTTTGGCGGGTGCGGGGCACCGCCACCAGAGCCGCACACGCTGCCAGAGTCCCCACCAACAGGATTTTGCCAAGTATCGGGCGCGATTCTCGTTTCGGCGGCTTGCTCTCTTCCGGTTCTCCCGATATGTATGCGAAGAGAGCAGCTTCTGGTGCTGATTCCGGCTGCGACTCTTGTTTTGGAGGTTCTTTGATTTCTGTGCCGGACGACCCCGGCGTGGCTCGGACCTGATCGGGTGTTTCCCCGTATGACAGCAATCCGCTCTTTGCCGGAGCATCTTCCACCGGGGCTGGAGCTGGTTTCGTCAGACGTGCTTGCAGTGCGGCCCATCCCGTCAGCGGCTCTTGCGGTTCGGGCTCGGGTGCCGGAGGAGCTTCCACTGCCGAGGCCATGGGCTCGAGTTCGGTGAGCGCGTCGACCTCTGCCGCTGCCGACTGCTCCATCGACTTATGTACTTCACTTTCCGTGTCGAATTGCGCGCCCGGCGCGGAACCCGGTGACTGCAGGAATTCTCCTGCCCGGAAAGGCTTCTCGGACGTCGGGGCCGTCGCCGAAGGTGCGGCAACCGCACCGGCCGATGCCGCGGCCGCCAAAGTGGCGGTTTGGAACGCTTCCCGCTGGGCCCCCGGCCCGCTGCCCGGTTGCTGCTTCGCTCGAAGCAACTCGCACGCCGTGCTCATCGTGTCGCGGACCTGCTCGGTGCGAATTGGTTTTACCAGAACTGAATTGGCCCCCGCCTGCAACGCTTCCGGCAGCCTGGCATTATCGCTGACAATCGCCAGAGTCAGCGGGCGCTGCGCCGCTTTCAATTCGCGCGCCGTCTTCAGCAGGAACCCCGCCTCGGGCTGATCGTCCCAATCTGTGATTACGATCTGGAAAACTTGGGTCGTAACCTTCTCTACTGCATCCACAGCGCTCTTGCAGTACTCTCCCTCGATCCCGAGATCGGCGAGCACTTGCCAGATGGGCTGAACCATCTCCTCATTGGACGAAAACAGGAGGCAGCGTAAGGGCATACTATTCCAGCCTAAGCAGGCGCAGTAACCTGGGCAAGTTACCGAGGTGGCCGATTCCGCTGGACTCAATTTGCCAACGGACATGTCCTCTGGTCACCACTCCCGCGCCGCGCGCGAGCGCGGTTTAGAATGCTCAGTCCTCGAGGGCTCGCGCGTTGTCGCGGTCTGGGGGCGAATTGATCATGAACTTACGCGAACACAACTACTGGCTTACCACCGCCCAGATACCCAGCACGGATGCCGCCCGCCCTCTACCCGGCCGGGTGGAAGTCGCCATAATTGGTGCAGGCTTTACCGGCCTGTCCGCCGCCCGCACTCTCTCCAAGCGCGGCGGCTCAGTCGCCGTGCTCGAATCAGAAACCATCGGCTGGGGTGCCAGCTCACGGAATGGCGGGATGGTGCTCACGGGAATGAAGTTGGGCGTGAATCAACTCATCTCCATGTACGGACACGACCTCACCCGCCGCATGTACGCCGCATCCCTTGAGACCATCGATTGCGTCGAGCAGATCATCCGCGAAGAAGCCATTGACTGCGATTTCTCCCGAAGCGGCCATCTTGAGGTCGCCTGCAAGCAGAAGCATTTCGACGATTACGCACGTCAAGTGGACGTGATTGCGCGTGAGTTCAATCATGAACTTCGTGTAGTGCAGAGAGATGAACTGAACACTGAAATCGGATCGAACATTTATTACGGTGGCATGGTCGATGAAGTCAGCGCCGGACTGAATCCCGCCCGCTATGTCGCGGGCCTCGGCCGCGCCGCGATCAAAGCTGGCGCGGAAATCTTCGAACACGCGAGGGTCGAAGGCCTGCAGCGTGAATCCCTTCAGGGCGAAGCCGGCTGGAAGATCACAACTTCGCGGGGCCCGCTATGGGCGCGGGAAGTCTTCGTCGGCACCAGCGGCTATACCGGCAAAGCGACTCCAGCTCTGCAAAAGAGAATCATTCCCATCGGCTCGTTCATCATCACAACCGAAGTCCTGCCGGAAGCGTTGGCGCACGAACTCAGCCCGCGTAACCGCATGATCTACGACTCGAAGAATTATCTTTATTACTATCGGCTCACGCCCGACCGCCGCATGCTGTTCGGAGGCCGCGCCGCATTCTTCCCAGAGAACGACCAGACTGTCCGCCGCAGCGCCGAAATCCTCCGCCGCGGCATGATCGACGTCTATCCCCAACTGCGTGATGCCAAAATCGAATACGTCTGGGGAGGCACGCTCGATTTCGCCTTCGACATCATGCCCCACGCTGGCCAGCTCGACGGCATGTACTACGCCGTCGGCTACGCCGGACACGGCGTTGCCATGGCAACGTATCAAGGGCAGAAGATGGCGGAGTTGATAGCGGGAGATAAGCCGGAGAATCCCTTCGTCGGCATCAAATTTCCCGGCGCACCGCTGGGCATGTACAACGGAAAGCCGTGGTTCCTGCCCTTCGCGGGAGCGTGGTACAAGTTTCTGGATTGGGTGAGCTGACGTTTAATCGCAACTATCGATTTGCTCTAGTCTTCGTCAGCAAATACACCACCGGCCCCAACAGCATTGCGACCGCGCCGCCGATTAACGCGAACCGGTCGCTGCCCAGCAGCGCCACCAGCGCCATCACCACCGGCGCAGCCACCACGTAGAAAAGTCCCATCCGTCCGCCGGGAATCAGAAACGCGCGAGGCATCTCCGGCCGCGTGCGCCGCAGCTTCCACGCCGACAGCACAGTCAGCACCGTCGTGGCCGAGCGTAGCCAGATATACACCGAGATGAGTTGGCCCAGACTCTGCCAGGCAAGCAGTGCATAGATCACCGCCGAGACCACGATCGCCAGCCACGGCGTTCCATACCGCGAATGCTTGCGCGCGAGCGCCGCCGGAAGGTAGCCATCCTCGGCCATGGCGAAAGGCATACGCGTCGTGGTGAGGACGGTGCTGTTCAGCAGCGCGACGTTGCCGACCATCGCCGCCAGCGTCATCCATGTGCCCAGCCAAGGTCCGCCGATCAGTCTCGCCGCATCCGAGAAAAACCCGGTATGCCACTCTTCCCAATGGCCCGCCGAAACCAGCCCCGCCAGCGTGGGCAGAAAGTAGGCCGCAATCGAAAGCGGCACTACCAGCGCCAGCGCCCGCGGATAGGCCCGTTGCGGGTTCTCCACTTCCTCCGCCACGGTCGAAAGTTGCTCGTACCCCGAATACAGCCACAGCCCGAGCGCCAATCCCACGCCGAAAATTTTGAACGTTGGCTGGTGCGGCGGGATCCACGGGACAAACGGATTGTGATGCCAGTGGATGAAGCCCATCACGATCATGGTCATCACTGGCAAGAAGATGAAGATTTCAAGCGCCGTCGCAACCTGCCCGACCATCTGAATGCCACGCACGTTGATCCACGTAATTACGGCAATCAGCGCCACGGAAACCACGTAATGCTTCCAGCCCATGACCCCGGGAAAGTAGTACACCAGGTAATCGGTGAATAGAACCGCATACGCTCCGCCCAATAAGAACGATGCCGACCAATTCCACCATCCTGCGAGGAATCCCCAGAAGTCACCGAAAGCGGCGCGAGTCCAGCGGTAGAAGCCGCCTTCGACCGGCATGGCGGTGGTCAGCTCTGCCGACACCAGCGAAACCGGAATGCACCAGAAAAACGGAAGCACCAGCAGGTAGATCAGCGTCATCCCCGGGCCCGAGGTGGTGACCATGTCCTCGAGTCCGAAGGGCCCCCCTGTCGTATAGGAAAACATCACGAAGACGAGATAGAAGAGCCCGGCCTTGCGGAGAGCCGAAGATTGGTTGTGAGCGTTCAAGTTGTTGTGATCAAGAACAGGGTGCCCCATTTCTCGCGTCCTTTGCGAGAAGTGGGGATTTTGGTCTATCGGTCCGCGAAACTCCTAAGCTGCCAATGTCCCCGTCAGCGCGCCTTCCAGTTCCAGCAGTTTGCGTTTCACGTCAAGGCCGCCTCCGTAGCCGCAGAGCGTGCCATCGGAGGCAATCACGCGATGGCAAGGGACGACAATCGCGATGGGATTGCGATTGTTAGCCATCCCCACGGCGCGAAATGCGTTCGGCTTGCCCACAGCACGGGCGATGTCGGCGTAGCTGCGCGTCTCTCCGTAGGGGATTGCAAGCAGCGCCCGCCAGCAGGCTAGCTGGAAATGCGTCCCGCGAAGATCGAGCGGGAAGGTGAACTCACGCCGCTTGCCGGCGAAATATTCTTCAAGTTCGTCCACGTAAGGCCGCATCTGGCCGGGAGAATCCTCGAACTCCAATCCCCTTTTTTCTTCCCGAAGATGGCGCGGGTTCGGACGAATCGACTGCTGTCCGGGCAACCGGGCGTCGAATTCCAGCGCAACCAATCCACGGCCGGACGCTGCCAGAAACAGCGGTCCGATCGCCGAATGCATGTTTGTAGAGTGAAGCGTTTCCATGGGGATCCAACCTCCGTGCAGTAGACAACGATATCAGACGTCCAGCCAAGGGGGCCCAGGCCTGTTTGGCGCAGTTCCGAGGGCGCCAGGAGTTGACAGAAAGCGGTTTTTGGCCCAAAGTGTGTGCGGCGTGCTTATGGCCTTACCTCCATCCCCAATGAAGAGGGGCCTCTTTATCGTGGTTCTCGTTGTGCTCGCTCCAGTCCTGCTTGCGGGAGTGGTGGTGCTGGGTGCGGGAGACTGGCGGCAGATCGGCGCTACCCCCGGCGGCGATCAGGTTCTGGTCAGTTCAGTCACGCCCCAGAAGAACGGTCTGCGCACCGCCTGGATCCGCGTCGAATACAAAGAGCCCATCAAACTGGCGCAGGGAGGTCCCTTCGTGGAACTGCGGGCGCGGGTTCGCTTCAATTGCGCGAGCGGTAGCTCCGTCCCGAGCGTGGTTGCCAACTCCGAATGGTTCTACTCGCGCGACCACGGCGGCAAGGTGGTGGTCAGCAAGAAGGCTCACCGCGATGATCAGTTCGGGCAGGTGGCGGAGGGCGACTTCGGTGAGATCGCCCGGGACTTCGTTTGCAAGCAGAAGTGAAAGAGCAGTGGCCAGTGATCAGTGTCCAGTGGTCAGCAAAGCGAATCCGAGCTTTGTTTTCGCTGGCCACTCATCACTGGCCACCGGCCACTGCCATTCAGATTTCCACAGGCAGAGCACCTCGGTAACCTCTCATCCACTTCCGCAGCGCTTCCCTTCCGTCATATGCTGATAACGAACTCGCAGATGGCAGCATGCCGCTGCGAGGTTACTCCCTCCGTTATGGATTCGGTTCATCTCTATTCGTTGGTGGTTGCCGGCGGCAGTGCCGCTGCTCTGGGCGCCTACGCACTTTTGCGGCGCAAGCCCAAGGGGCCAGCCGAACTCGAACGCGAGCGCCGCACCTGGCTCGACGGCATCGGACGGATCACCGACGGTACCGTTATCGATGTACAGGAGTTGCCGGTAAGCGACGGCCATCATGCCGCGGTGCTGCTCATTTACAAATATGACGTCGCGGGTGTGTCGTATGAGTGTTCGCAGGATGTCACCTACCTGCGCCAGTGGATTAACCTGCATTCCTGCCGGCTGGGGCTGCCCACGTCGGTGAAGTACGATCCGCACAATCCGGGGAACTCGCTTGTAGTCTCGGAGAACTGGATGGGATTGAGGCAATAAGGCAGGGATCAGGGATCGGCACTCGGTCGATCACTGACCCCTAAACCCTGGCCCCTGCTCTTCAGATCTGATAGTCATCCTGAAACAAATCCTGCGGAGAGATATTTGGCGCCGGCGTGCCTTCGTCGATCGTTGGGTCAGGCTCCGCGCCCAGAGCTTGGTGGGAGTGCTGCTGAAACTTCTCGCGTAGCTCATGCAGTTCCCCAGCCAGCTTGATAATTACGTCCGACAGCGGGTCGCGAATGTCCTTAGGGTCGGTAATGACCACGCGTTTGCCATCGCGCAGAACGATGTGTCCTGGCACGCCGACGATCGTGGAATTGGCTGGCACGCTTCGCAGCACGACTGAGCCGGCGCCTACGCGACAGTTGTCCCCGATCGTGATGTTGCCCAGCAACTTTGCCCCCGAGCCGATCGATACGTTGTTGCCCACCGTAGGATGCCGTTTGCCCTTTTCTTTGCCGGTTCCCCCCAGGGTCACACCCTGGTAGAGCGTGACATCGTTGCCGACGATAGCCGTCTCGCCGATCACAGTGCCCATGCCGTGGTCGATGAAGAGGCGTCGTCCAATCTCCGCGCCAGGGTGAATCTCAATGCCGGTGAAGAGGCGCGCCACTTGCGAAATGAATCTCGCCAGAAAGCGCATGTGATGTTGCCACAGCCAGTGGCTCAAATGATGCGCCCACACGGCGTGCAGACCGGGATACAAGACGACGACCTCGAGGTAGGAACGGGCGGCAGGGTCTGACTCGAAGACTGCAGCGACGTCCTCGCGCACCGAGCGGAAGAACATAAGGCAGTTCTCAGTTCTCAGTTCTCAGTTCTCAGTTCTCAGTTCTCAGTAAAACCCTTCGGGCGTGAGAACCGGGACTGAAAACCCTCTTTCTTCTTCATGAACGTAGCCCAGCAAGGGGAAGAGTGCAAGGGCAAGAAGCTGAGAACTGAGAACTGAGAACTGAGGTGTGTCCTAGCTGCCGGTCTGAAAGCCGCCGCTGACAGCGACAGTCATGCGGAGGTATTTATAAGGGTTCACTGGGGTGTCGTTGATGCGGACTTCGTAGTGCAGGTGCGGGCCGGTAGAACGTCCACTGGAGCCAATGTAGCCGATGGTGTCGCCGCGATGGATCTGCTGTCCGGGCGTGACCGCGAAGCCGGAAAGGTGGCCATAGCGTGTAGAGATGCCGTGGCCGTGATCCAACATGATGGCCTTGCCGTATCCGCCCAGGAAGTCGGCGAAGGTGACCGTGCCATCGGCGGGTGCGACCACCGCGTGTCCGTACGTGCTGCCAATATCAACCCCGCTGTGAAACGCGCCTTCGCCGTTGAACGGGTCGATGCGCTCGCCGAAGCTGGCGGTGACCTGGCCTTCGACCGGCCAGAGGTTGGGTGCGGAGTTCGCCCGGAACCAGTCAGCCGTGGTGGCGTTGCGAGTCATGCCCAGGCTAATGCCGACCGTCGTGGCACCGGTAAGGGCGGAAGTGCGCAGGACGCCAAGCTGATCCAGCGAAGAACTGACGTCTGCATCCTGAATTTGCTGCTGTGAGGCCGTTACCAGCGCCGGCTGCGATTTCAATCCGTAAAGAGCCGATACTTCGCTAGCAATCGAGCCCAGCGAAGCGACTTGAACATCGCGCTCCTTGGCCACTTGTTCCAGCTGGGAATAACGATCCTTAAGCTGCTCTTTCTCGGTGCGCAGTTCGTTGTAGCGCGAGACCTTGAGCAGCATGCGCGCATAGGAACTGGCGATACCGGTGAGGCTGAGGAAGCCAATGGCGGCGCCGACTACGAATACATACAGGTAATGGACCGGGATGGGGATCTTGCGCAACTGGCCATCATCCCCCCGAGCCACAAAAAGTATGTAGAAGCGCTTTCGCAAATGCCTTCCTTCTTCAGCTTTGAAATGTTCTTCCGCGTTTAGCGATCAGGAACGGAAATCCAGGCAAAAGTTCTGAGGTCGCAGAAAGCCTGTTCGAACACCTGATCTTTTCGGGCCACGCTTCCCCTCTTGGGAACGGAGACTTCTAACGTGCCCTTCTCCTGCCGGAACCGAGGACTAGCCGAAAACCTCTTGGTCCGCAATTCCTTCGGATTGCAGAACTTAAGCTTGCCCAAAGGGTACTGCACTTTGCTCGGCCAAAGGTTTCGTGAATGACTGGTAAAAGGTAACAAACTGGGTTCCCCCTGTCAACGACGCCTCAGGACAGTGAGAGTTACTTAAGACGCGGTAATCAAACGTAACCAGCACCAGGTTACCAGGGGCGGATGGGCAACAGCTGATAGTGGCCAAGGGGTCCATACGAGGTTTCCCGCGCGCGGCTTCAGAAGACCAAGCCCGGAGATCGCGGCGTGGTGCTCCCGTGCCGGGAGTCGGTTAGATCCAGGATTGCTCCGACTCGGGGATGCTCGGCAGCATCGCCGGCCGAGCCTCGCTTATAGTAGTTGCCGTGGTGATTGCCGAAAAAGCACTGATTGCTCAGGTTCGCCGCCTGGCGAGGTCGGCGAAAAATGCGGCTGTTCTGACTGGAATTGGAGATGACTGCGCCGTGCTGCGACTTCTGAGCCGAGGCAAGAAGAACGAGAGAGACACGCTGGTCACGACTGACTTCACGCTGGAGGGAATCCACTTCCGGCGGGACTGGCATTCGCCGGAGTCGATTGGCCATCGTTGTCTGGCACGAGGGCTGAGCGACATCGCGGCCATGGGCGGGGAGCCGGTCGCGGCGTTTCTTTCTCTGGCGCTGCCTCGCCACTTGCCGCAAACCTGGGTAGGCCGCTTCGCGCGCAGCTTTATCAGCCTCGCAGAGCGATACGGCGTGACCCTCGCCGGAGGCGATACTGCTGAGTCTCCCAACGGAGTTCTGGCGGACGTTGTTGTCGTGGGAAGTGCGCCAAAGGGGACGGCTGTGTTGCGGTCCGGTGCACGGCCCGGCGACCGCATTTACGTGAGCGGAGAACTGGGCGGTTCGGCGGCTGCGGTCTGGCAGATGCGCAAGAAACCCAAGCGGAAGCTCAATCCACGGGAGCATCTGCGGCATTTCTTTCCTGAGCCGCGAATCGAGCTGGGGCGCATTCTGCGTGAGAAAGGTCTGGCTTCCGCGATGATCGACACCAGCGACGGCCTCTCGACCGATCTGGCCCACATCTGTGAAATCAGTGGTGTGGGAGCTGAGCTGCAGGCTGAAAGCATCCCTCGAGCCAGAGCGGGAAAGCCTTCGCGGGAGGTCGATTTGCAATTTGCGCTGCACGGGGGGGAAGACTACGAATTGATGTTCACCGCGCCCCGCCACAAGCGAGTGCCATCGCGCATTGCCGGAGTTGCCATTACACAGATCGGGCACATCACAAGCGCGCGCGGATCGAGGATCTTCCTGATGAACCGCGACGGCGTCGGATACGAACTTAAGCCCCAAGGCTGGGAACACTTCCGCCAGTAGTGGTTACTTTAGTGACCTGTCACCATTAGTGTCTATACCCTCCAGAGAAGAACGGTACTAGAGTAGGGGCATGTCGTCCTCCCGAGTTGTCTCCTTTTGTCTTCTGCTTGTCGTGCTGGCGTTTGCTGCCGCGTCTGCTTCGTTCGCTGCGGACAAGAAGCAGCCGCCGCCGCCGCCGGCGCACCCCACCACGCCTTCGCCTGCTGTCACGGATGAGTACGTGCACAAGGAGTTTGGAGACAACTGTTCGGTGCTGGCCGGCCTTCCGCAGTTTGTCGGAGACCTCGACGGCGACGGCGTGGATGATCTTGTCATCGCTGCCCGCTGCAAGAATCCTATGGCCGACCAGGCTGAATACGGCTTTCATGTAACCGATCCCTACGACAGCTTCCTGGGTTTCGGCGACGTCAAGGTCACTTCGACCTTCGCCTCGGACTCTCCAGAGCGAAAAGGCGTCTGTCTGCTGGTGGTTCACGGCGTGGGCCCCCAGGCATGGCGTTCCGACAAACCAAAACCCAAGTTCGTCCTGATCAACCTGCCCTTCAAAACCGTCACCGTGAAAAGGCTGGCCTTGAAGAAGAGGCTCGTCCTCGGCATCTATATGGAAGAGCAGGGAGAAGGCGAAGCAACGTCTTCGGTCGTCTTCTGGGATGGCAAGAAATACCACTATCAGGTTCTCGGAGCCGATCTGGAGTAGATTCATGTGTGACGACCGCCCCTCGACCTCGCTCAGGGCAGACTGTCGACTGTCCGGCCTTTAACAATCTGCTTTTCAATAACCAATGATCCCGGCTACACCTGCTTTACCCACCCGCTATAATCCTTCCCGCCATGAATCTTGAAGAAAAACTTGCAGAACTGAAGAAGCGAAACCTGCTTGCCGAAGAAGGCGGAGGCGAGAAACGGCGCGAGCGGCAGCACAAAGAAGGCAAGATGTCGGCGCGGGAGCGCATCGAGTTCCTGCTCGACGATGGCACCTTCGAAGAGACAGACAAGCTAGTGACGCACCGCTGCAACGACTTCGGGATGGCCGAGCAAAAATTTTACGGCGATGGCTTTGTCACTGGCTGCGGCCGCATTGAAGGCCGCCTGGTTTACGTCTTCGCTCAGGATTTCACCGTGTTCGGCGGATCGCTTTCGGAGACAAACGCAGGCAAGATCGTCAAGATTATGGACCTCGCCGCCAAGATGGGCGCGCCCCTGATTGGCTTGAACGATTCCGGCGGCGCGCGCATTCAGGAGGGCGTAGCGTCGCTGGCAGGATATGCCGACATCTTTCTGCGCAACACGCTGTACAGCGGAGTAGTGCCGCAGATTTCCGCGATCATGGGCCCCTGCGCCGGCGGCGCGGTGTATTCGCCTGCCATCACCGACTTCGTCCTCATGGTCGACAAGACTTCCTACATGTTCATCACCGGACCCGACGTCATCAAGACGGTGACGCATGAAGAGGTCACCAAAGAGCAGCTCGGCGGCGCCATGACCCACAACGAAACTTCAGGCGTGGCCCACTTCCTGGCGCACGACGATGCCGAATGCCTGTCCATGGTGCGCGAGCTGTTGAGCTTCATGCCCTCGAATAATCTGGACAACCCTCCGCGCAAGCCCTGCACCGACCCAATTGACCGGGCCGATGCCGCGCTCGACAGAATCGTGCCCGCGCAGTCGAATTTGCCTTATGACATGAAAGATGTAATCCACGCCGTGGTCGACGACTCTTACTTCTTCGAGGTGCAGGAGCACTATGCGAAAAACATCGTCGTCGGGTTCGCCCGCCTCGACGGCCGTTCGGTGGGAATCGTCGCCAACCAGCCGGCCATGCTGGCGGGAACGCTCGACATCAATGCGTCGATCAAGGGAGCACGCTTCGTCCGCTTCTGCGACTGCTTCAACATTCCGCTGATCACGTTCGAAGATGTCCCGGGATTTTTGCCCGGCACCGCACAGGAGTACGGCGGCATAATCAAGCACGGTGCCAAGCTGCTCTTCGCGTTCGCCGAAGCCACGGTCCCGAAGATCACAGTAATTACGCGCAAAGCCTACGGCGGCGCCTATTGCGTGATGGCGTCAAAGCACATCCGCACCGATGTGAATTACGCGTGGCCGACGGCGGAGATTGCCGTCATGGGCCCGGAAGGCGCGGTAGATATCGTCTACAAACGCGAACTCGACGGAGCAGCAAATCCCCGAGATCGCCAGGAACTGCGCGAGAAGAAGATCGAAGAATTCCGCGACCGCTTCGCTAGCCCCTACGTCGCAGCCGACCGCGGCTTCATCGACGCCATCATCCAACCCCACGAAACCCGGAAGAAGCTGATCCAGGCTCTGGCCATGCTGGAGAACAAGCGCGACAAGAATCCGGCTAAGAAGCACGGGAATATACCGCTGTAGGAGAAACTGATAGCCTATTCGCAGATGGCTCCGGAGCAAAAGTCGCCGTTGGAGGTTCAGCCCACGGAGATCAAGGGCTCATGGGACGCGGGGTATGTTCTTGATCGACACACCGTATCGAGCACGATGATCGGGTACAACGAATTTGGGCACCCCGAGTTCGACACTCAAAGGTCACCTCTTGGCGAATTGGTCTACCGCCTTAAGTACAAAGGCGATAAGAACGCCATTGCTTCAATCGTTGAGGCTGTTGCTTCTTTCCTGCAGGGACGGGCTATCCAAGCGGACGTGATCGTCCCGATGCCGCCGTCGAAGCTGCAGCGCTCTTACCAGCCAGTAATCGAGATCGCATCGGCACTCAGCAGCGTGCTTAAGATTGCTCTCGACACGACGTCGCTCAAGAAGACTAAGACTACTCCTCAAATGAAGGATATCGGCGATTATTCAGAGCGAGTCGCAGCACTGGAAGCCGCGTTCACCGTTAGCAAGGATCTCGAAAGCAAGGGAATACTGTTGATCGACGACTTGTTTCAGTCCGGCGCAACCATGAACGTCGTAGCGAAAACTCTTAAGGAGCAAGGCCACGCGAAAGCTGTTTACGCAATCGCGATCACGCGCACTAGGAGCTAGGGGAATGACCTGTGTTTTTGTTGCTGGTTCTCGTGCTGTCTCTAGGCTCAACTCGCAAGTTAGGGAGCGACTTGAGAACATTATCAAACACAACTTCACGGTCTTGGTCGGCGACGCAAACGGCGTCGATAAGGCCGTGCAGCGATATCTTGCTCAGTGTGGCTATAGGGGAGTGGTGGTCTATTGCATGGAGGACTGCCGCAACAACGTCGGACAATGGCCCACGCGGGCGCACGTCGCGGAGTCGGGTTCAAGGCGTGATCGCCATTACTATGGCATTAAGGACTTGGCGATGGCCAAAGAATCGACCTGCGGCTTTATGTTGTGGGACGGAGAGAGCAGAGGAACGCTGACAAATGTCGTGAATCTACTAAATGCCCGCAAGAAAGTTCTGCTTTACCTTGCTCCGAAGAAGGCATTTTTCCACCTGCGTGTTTTCGAAGATCTCCACGCGGTCCTTCATGCGAACGGAATCGGTAATGTCCCTGCATTCCTGACGTCAATAGGAATCAGGGAGCCAGCGTTGCTGGATATGTAGTTTTGCCGATCCCGGTTGAGCGGTGTGCGGGCGGACCGCAGGGTGTACAAACGAAAATAAGAGTTCCGAGGTGGTGTTGGGTCCATTCGTCTCGGCCAGTAGCTCGCTTTTAGACCCTTGCTTGACCTGCTATCGCAGCTTCCCTTGCGGGGTGCCACGCGCGATCTTCGCTCGGGCTCCGGGCTTACCGCCAACCGGAAAAACCTACCCAACGCCTCGGAACTCTATCCTGCCTTCGACGTTTCTTCTTGTTCTCCTCGACCAGCGCTTTGCTATAGACCCTTGCTCGCCCTCCCTGCTCATTTTCATGAAGAGGGTGACGATACTTGAGTCCCGGACGCCACACCAACCGGAAAAACTTTAGAAGCTGTCAAAGAACGATTATGGTTTTACTCTTTCTGTTTTCAGAGTCAATAAAAACTTTGCGTTTATAACTTGCGTATTTTCAGCCGAGTGCACGCCGTCCACAGGCGAGTGACCGGAATTGGTGCAAGGGGCGGAGCAAGGTCACCAGAACGCATGCCAGACAAGGGTTTTCACAGTTCAGCATTGGGGATTATGAAGCTCCGGAGGTTCATCCTATGGCTCTGCGGTGTGTGAAAATCGCGCAGAATCCTTGCTGGACAGCGAATCTTAGGAACATCGATTTCTACCCGGGCTCACTCGACTTCGATCTTCTCGTCGACGAATTGCTTGTCGCTTTCCTCCGTTCCGGCGAGCTCGAAGGAATTTGTAATCGCTGCTTTTCCCTTGTCCACGCTGGTGATGATGTAGGAGCAGCCGAACCAGTGGGCTTCGGCGAGATCGGTCGGCGACCAGTGGGCCGGATGGTCGGGGTGCGAGTGATAGAAGCCGACAATATCTTCACCCCGCTCGCGCCCTTCGCGCTGAACGCGCACCAGTTCACGCGGATCGATGCTGTAGCGGTTCTGAGGCGAGTCCGTGCGCGTGTTACCGCAGCGGGCAGTCGAGGTCACGACGCGGGCGCCATTATCGTCCATGCGACCCAGCAGCACGCCGCAGCACTCATGCGGATAAGTTTCTTCGCCGTGCCGGCGCAAAGCTTCCTGTTCCTTACGTGCGATCTTGAGCATCGATGGATATAGTTCAAGCCGGGATCAGATTTGACCTTTCAACGAGGGGCCGCAACACTGATTTGAGCGACGTTTTTCACCCGAAAGTTTACCGAGCTTGCAATGAAACAAAGATGGTGAGCTTGCTCGTGAAGCGATAGTGCCTTGGCCTCGTCAGAGTCTTCTGAAATCGTTACATGGGGGTGCAGAGTCACCTCAGAAAACGCTGCTGCTCCATCCGGGCGTTCGTTCATCACGCCCCTGGCGTCGTCCTGATATTCGGTGACTACTATTTTATTGACGGCACAAAGGTGAAGGTAGGAAAGCATGTGACAGGCCGAGAGACTCGCCACCAGGAGATCCTCGGGATTGTACCGCGCCGGGTCACCGCGAAACGCCGGGTCAGCGGACCCTGATACAGGGGGCTTTCCGGGAGCTGTGATCGTATAGTCGCGCTTGTAGGTTGCGTAGGTCTTTGTCCCTTGACCTTGATTTCCGGTCCACGCAACCTGAATCTCATACTGGTGCTGTTTCATGATTTCTCCTTGAAATTGTTCAGGCCAGATGCAAATTACCTATGCTTCCGTCCAGAATCTCTCACTCAAATATTTTTCGCCGGAGTCGCACAGAACAGTCACGATCACGGCCTGTCGCACCTTCCCCAGTTCAAGCTGTTCGGAGATTCTCAGGCTGGCGAAGATGCCGGCTGCGGCCGAGATCCCCAGCAGAAGTCCGCATTCGCGCCCGATGCGACGGCACATGGCGTAGGCGTCTTCGGTCGCGATCTCAAGATTCTCATTCGCCAGTCGTGGATCGTAGATTTTCGGGACGATGGCACTGGCCATGTGTTTAGCGCCTTCTATGCCGTGAAAAGCTGAATCTGGTTGCAGCGAGATGCAACGGATCGAGGGATTCAGTTCCTTCAGGCGCCGCGCTGTTCCCATGAACGTGCCGCTAGTGCCGAGCATTGCCACAAAGTGAGTGATACATCCCTCGGTCTGTTGCCAGATTTCGTTGGCTGTGCCCTGGTAGTGAGCCATCCAATTGGCGTCGTTCGAGTATTGATCTGCGTAGAAATATAAATCGGGATGCCTAGCGGCGAGTTCGCGAGCCGCCCGGATGGCGCCGTCAGAACCTTCGCCGGGATCGGTGTAGACAATGTTGGCGCCATAGGCGCCGAGGATACTCTTGCGCTCGGCGGAAACATTCTGCGGCATGCACAGCGTGACAGGGAATCCCTCAGCCGCGCCCAGCATGGCATAGGCAATGCCGGTATTGCCGCTGGTAGCGTCGAGCAGAGTTTTGCCGGCAACCAACTTCCCGCTGCGGCGGCCTTCGGTGACGATATTGGCAGCGGCGCGGTCCTTCACCGAGCCGCCAGGGTTGTGCCATTCGGCCTTGCCCAAAAGTGTCACGCCGGGCAGATGAGCGGTGAGCGCATCAAAGCGCAGCAGCGGAGTATTGCCGATGCGATCGAGCAAACTCTGCCCTGGACGCGGGACGGCGGGTTCCGGTGCATCACGCGCCGGCAAAGTTTCCGCGTCCTTGGCTGAAGTCTCTCCCATATCGAACTATTCTCTCGTGACTATCGTAATATGCAGCAGAGAGCGAAACACGCTATGTAGTATGGTGTCTTTAGATGAAACAGATTGCAAGTCGATGCAGCGCTAAATAAGCTGCGCACGGTTTGCGCGGAGCCTGCATCTAACAGAAAGATTGGAAAAGTAGAAAAATGTCGAAAGCAATGGAAGCACGGACTTACGAGGAAGCGCTGGCCTGGCTGCGCGAGCACGGTTTCGATGTGCTGGAAGCGCCGGGCACTAACGGGCGCGTGTTCCTCAGAAAGTACAACGTCTCAGCCGCGATTCAGAAGACGGCCGAAGATGGCGTGAAGATTTTCGCCTATCCCGGATACCTGATCGGCAGCGAAATTTCAAAGCTGGTCAACCGCGGCTATCAGCAGTTCCTGAAGAACTCGAAGACCGAAATCCCGGCGACTGCCGACCACCTGAAGGCCCTACAATCGTTTGCGGAAGAGTTGAAAGAAGCGCTCGGACTGCCTAGCCTCTACAACGAGTCGCTGGGCACGGTGAGCGACTCCTACCATTACGATCGCCTGAAGGACGACGACAAAGCGCCGGTCGATCGGCCGAAGCGTCCGTGGGAAGTTGCCGGTAAAGCGGTTGCTGTCAAGAAGGGCCGAGCGTAAGTCTTAACAAATCCCGCCGATAGTCTTTTCATCCCGACGGAGCGCAAGCGCCCGAGGCATCCTGGTCTCTCACGCCCGCCTTTCCGAATCCCTCCCTTGAGCCAGCCCATCCCCTGACAATTGTGCGAAACTAGTGGACTTGCTGAAGCAATATCCGGAGGTCCACATGCGCAGCAGCAGCAGCTTCATCCTGCACGTTTTTTTCTACTCCTGCCTTTTGCCGATCGCGTTCCTCGCAACCAGCGATCAGGCCCGTGCCCAGGAGGACTCGGGCAGCTACGGAAACTACGCAAGAGCCGTCGAGCGTGTGCTGCACAAGCAGCAGGAAGCGTGGAACCGCCACGATCTGGAAGGCTTCATGGTGGGCTACTGGCATTCACCGGAACTGACGTTCTTCTCGGGAGGAAAGGAGAAGGATGGGTGGGAAGCCACCATGGATCGTTATCTCGCGACTTATTCCAGTCCCGGCCACGAGATGGGGAAGCTGGAATTCTCCGGCCTGCGCGTTCAAGTGCTGGGCCAGGAGGCAGCCTTTGTGCGTGGTTCGTGGAAATTGACCATGTCCGACGGCACAACTCCTCACGGACTGTTCACGCTTGTGTTCCGCAAGTTCCCCGAGGGGTGGAAGATCGTGCACGACCACACTTCTGCGGCGGAATAAGTTTCGAGCTGCTAGCTTCGTCCCATGCCCTTGTCCATGGCTTCATTGGCCAGGCGGTCGGCATCCTGATTGTGTTCGCGAAGTGCGTGTCCGATGGAAAACCATTCCAGTTGAGCAATCAATTCCTTGGCGCGGCCGTGGAGATCCTTAAGCGTCGCATTTTTCACTTTGTAGATACCTTTGATCTGGCGGACCAGCAGTTCCGAGTCGCTGATCAGCTTTAGGGCTTTAGGGCCATGCTGAACGGCGTATTCGAGGGCTGCGATCAGGCCCTGATACTCGGCAAAATTGTTGGTCCGGTGGCCGAGATACTCGCTCAGATGGGCGACCTTCTGCCCGGATTGATCCTGAATTACCACGCCATAACCGGCAGGCCCAGGGTTGCCGCGCGCGCCGCCGTCGCTGTGCGCGATGAGGTAATGCTCAGGAGGATTTTCGCGACGAGACTCCTCACGATGGGGGAAAAGAGATTTAGTTCCAGCGCTGCGGGAAGAAGGCATGCACCCGAGTTTACAACGGCGATGAGGGTTGCGAGCGAGGGCGCCCGCGCTATGCTTACCTCAACGGCCGGCGGCGAGGCGCGTGGCCAGGCGTGCAGGCAGGTTGGCGGCCAGGATCCGTTCCTGCGCAGCCTTCAGGTTGTAAGGCGCGCGATGGAAGTGGACGACTTGGGCCTCAGTATCGAACAGGGCGAAGGCAGCGCGCCAGTCTCCGTCACGCGGTTGTCCTACCGAGCCCGGATTGATCATGTAACGCGTGTTCTGCTTCAACTGCAACGAGACCGACTCGGCTTGCCCGACGGTGCGGTATTCCGGACGAAAGCCATCGGCAACGGAGCCGTTGGCGAAGAAGCCACCCTGCAGGTGGGTGTGCCCGAAGAAGGTCAGCGGCGTGGTCAGTGCGAGGAGCGGGACTAGCGCATCACCGATGGAAACGATGTAGGCATCTTCGTCGCCCGGCGAGCCGTGAACTAATTGCACGTGGGGAAAGCCTTCGAGCGAAAGCGGGCCTTGCGGCAGAGCATGCAGCCATTCGTGATGTTCTGCAGTTAACTGATCACGGGTCCAGATCGCGGCGATCGCAGCCAGGGGATTGAAATCATCCAACTCGAGCAGGCCGGTCGCGGCCTTGTCGTGATTGCCGCGAACAAAAACGTGTCCCAGCTCGCGGGAGCGCTCGATGACTTCATTGGGAGAGCCTCCGTAGCCGACGACGTCGCCCAGGTTGGCCACGAAATCGTACGGTGGAGCTGCCGCCATGCAGGCTTCCAGCGCTTCGAGGTTGGCGTGAATGTCGCTAAGCAGCAGTATCCGCAATGAGCACCAGACAAAACGGCGATTATAGACTAACGATGGTATTAGTATGTTCCCAAGGTCTTAGGCAAGAATGTGGCACCTCAGGTGAAGCATGGCACGATGGCAATTCAAGGGGGAGGCGCCTGCCTCCTTCAAGGTCTTGTTCACGTTGCTCGGCATCAATTTCCTGGGGCAGATGGTAGCTTTTTATGGTATTCCGCGGTGGTCGCGGATTCGTCCAGACGCCGCTCATTCGTACCTTGTCCGTTTCAAAGGCGGCGCCGTCTACTTCGTTCAGCCATGGTTGGGGAAATACTTCCATTATGGTTTCTGGGCACATTTTGTTCTGCTGGCATTGATATCCTTGATTTTCTGGCTCCATCGTGATGAGCTCGAACGCGTCCGTTAGGCATTCACTACCGGACACCGCGCCCAGTGCCCGTGGGCAACCTCTACCAGCGGCGGTAGCTCGCGGGCGCACTCGGGAATACGGAAGCCGCAGCGCGGCTCGAAGGCGCAGCCCCTCGGCATCGCGTCCAGCGGAGGGACCGTGCCTTCGATCGTTCCCAGAGGACGTCCTCGCTCTGTCTTCAGGTCGGGAACAGCGTGGAGCAGGCCGCGAGTATAGGGATGCGCCGGGGCCTGAAAGATCTCCTGCTTGGTTCCGAGCTCCACCATGCTGCCGGCATACATCACAGCTACGCGATCGGCCACCTGCGAGACCACGGCGAGATCATGCGAGATGAAAAGCATGGCGAGGCCGAACTTGGCGCGCAGTTCGGCGAGCAACTCAAGTATCTGCGCCTGGATGGTCACGTCGAGCGCCGTGGTAGGTTCGTCGGCGATGAGCAATTGGGGGCGGTTCACGATAGCCATAGCAATCATCACCCGCTGGCGCATGCCTCCGGAAAGCTGGTGAGGATAGTCGCGGGCACGGCGATCGGCCTCGGGGATGGCGACATCATTCATGGCCTGAACGGCAAGCTTGGCGGCTTCATTCTTCGAGCGCGTGCCGTGAGCCCGCACCGCCTCGGCGATCTGGTCTCCCACCCGCATCACGGGATTGAGAGCGGTCATCGGCTCCTGGAAGATCATGGCGATCCGCGATCCGCGCAGTTGGCGGATGTAGTCGTCGGGCAAGATGGGAAGATTGCGCGTCGTGCCGTTTTCCGAAAAGAGGATCTCGCCGGAAACACGCGCCTGGGGCGGCAGCAGGCGCATGGTGGCCAGAGAAGTAATGGACTTGCCGGAACCGGATTCGCCGACCAGGCCGAGAACTTCGCCGGATGCGATAGAGAAAGTAACGTCGCGGACGGCGGGCAAGGTTCGTGTGGGGACAGCCGCCCCGGGCGGTCCGCCCGCCCGCAGAGCGGCCGCAGAGAACTCAATGTTCAGGTGACGAACTTCCAGCAGTGGAGGCACGGTGTCATGTTAGCAGCGTTCGTCTAGGTCTCAGGTCTTAGGTACTAGGTCTTAGGCGTCAGGCCCGGAATGTTGATGCGAGAAACCCAGGCCCAACCCTGAGACCCAAGACCTGAGACCCGAACCTACTGCCCCAGAATCAACGGCAGTCCGTTCTTGCTATTTCCGATGACCACGACCTTGGAGTTAGCGCTCTTGGCCAGATTCTCCGTGGCTTCGATGCCCTTCCACTCCAGCAGCGACGGCGTGATGCCCTGCGCCACAATCTGTTGGAAGTCACGCACGCCGGCAGCTTCGATGCGCTTGCGCTGCGCCTCCTGGGTTTCCTTCTGTAAGCGGAAACTCATCGCCAGCGATTCCTGTTCAGCCTGCTGTTTAGCTTCAATGGCGGCTTTCAGCGTGGCCGGTAGTTGGATGTCGCGCAAGAGAACTTTCTCTACGATCAGACCGCGCGGAGTCAGTTGATTGCTGACCTGGTCGAAAATCTGCTTGGCCACTTCCTCGCGTTCTCCCGTGTAGAGGGCGTTAGCGGTATGCGACGCCGTCGCTTCGCGGATGGCGGAGCGGAGCGTGGGTTCGACCACGACGTTTTCATAGTCAGCGCCAATTTTCTGGAAAACGTCAGAGGCGTGGTCCGGATTCAGATGGTAAATGAGCGAGGTATCCAGACTCATCATGAGGCCTTCGCTCGAAGGTACGCTGGCAGATTCCTTCAAAGTCTGCGTCTGGATGGAAAGTTCGTTATTAGTTTTCAGCGGATTGATCAGGTGAATGCCCTCGCCCAAAGTGTCGCCGGTCTGGACCTTACCGAACAGTGTGAGCACGCCGACGCGGCCGGTGCCCACCTTAGTTACGGAACTGAACAGCAAAATGACCACTAAGAATGCGGCAATGCCAAGTCCGATCAGCCGCAGAAGGCCGCCGCTGCCCCCGCCACCGTCAATAATTCTGCCCCGAGCCGGATCAAAAATCGTCATTGTATTTTCTCCCTTGTCGTCGATTCATTTTACGGCAGGCTGACCCTCGGCGTATTTAACGTCGCCGGCCCAAGCCCGCACAGTCGTGAATCTTCCCATTCTCCTGCTGCATCTTCTATCCTTAAGACCTATGAGCAAGATTCACATCCCTACACCTCTGCGGCAGTACGTTGGCAAACAATCGACGGTGGAGGTAAAGGGCACGACGGTGGGCGATGCCATGAACGCTTTGGTGGCGAAGCATCCTGACCTGCGCCGCCATCTGTACACCGAGGAGGGCAAGCTGCGTGCCTTCGTCAACCTCTACCTGAACGACGAAGACATCCGCTACCTGCAGAAGGAAGCGACTGCGGTGAAGGAAGGTGATAACATTTCGATTGTGCCTTCCATCGCCGGAGGCACCGTCTGATTGCGGGTTTCGCAGGACTAGCAGGCCATATTCAGGGATCGTATCCGAGGGAGCAAGAGTTGAAACCTTCCGCCACAAATCGCTGTTGTATGTATCCTGCCTGTTGTTAGTTCCCAGATTCTGACGATTCCGCAACCCGCAAATTCAGATTTCCACTGAGGACTCTATGGCTACCATCACCGAGATTCCAGTAACCCTGAGCAAGGACGAAATCCTGCGCTACTCGCGCCACCTGATCATGCCCGAGGTCGGCATGGAGGGCCAGCAGAAGCTGAAGGCGGCGCGCGTGCTGTGCATCGGCACGGGAGGCCTGGGTTCGCCGCTCGCGTTGTATCTGGCGGCTGCAGGCGTGGGCACGCTCGGCCTGGTCGATTTCGATGTGGTCGATTACACCAACCTGCAGCGGCAGATCATTCACTCGACCGCCGATGTGGGGCGCAAGAAGCTGGATTCCGCTGCCGACAAGCTCACCGCGATCAATCCATTCCTGAATCTGCAGAAATTCGACACCAGGTTGAGCAGCGAGAACGCGCTCGAACTCTTCCGCGACTTCGACATCATCGCCGACGGCACTGATAATTTCCCCACGCGTTATCTTGTGAATGACGCGTGCGTGCTCACGGGGAAACCGAACGTCTACGGGTCGATTTTCCGCTTCGAAGGCCAGGCCAGCGTGTTCGCCACCAAAGATGGCCCCTGCTACCGCTGCCTTTATCCCGAGCCGCCACCGCCGGGTCTGGTTCCTTCCTGCGCGGAGGGCGGAGTGCTCGGCATTCTGCCCGGGCTGGTCGGCGTGATGCAGGCCACCGAGGTCATCAAGTTAATCCTCGGCGTGGGTGAGCCTCTTATCGGACGCCTGCTGCTGATCGATGCGCTGGGCATGAAGTTCCGTGAACTCAAGCTGCGCAAGAATCCCGAGTGCCCGGTCTGCGGTACGCATCCCACGGTCACCAAGCTGATAGACTACAACCAATTTTGCGGCATTCGCGGGGAGGAAAAACCGGTGGGAGCAGGACTTCCTGAAATTCAAGTAGAAGAGTTGAAGCGCCGTCTGGATGCGAAAGAGGACCTCTTCGTCCTCGATGTGCGCGAGCCCCACGAATATCAGATCTGCAACATCGGCGGACATCTCATCCCGCTGAACGACCTGCCCAACCGCGTAAATGAACTGGATTCCAGCCGCGAGATCGTTGTCCACTGCAAGATGGGCGGACGCAGCGCCAAGGCCGTAGCCTTCCTGCAGCAATCCGGGTTCACAAAGGTGCACAACCTGGCGGGCGGCATCACGGCGTGGTCGGAGCGAGTCGATCCAAAAGTGCCGAAGTACTGAAAAGCAGTTCACTCGCAGACTCCGCAGAGACGTTTCTACGTCTCTCTCGCCACGCCCTGGCCTGCCCGAGGCGGCAAGAAATAAATTCTCCTCTCGCCTAGTTGCTCTGCACGGATGCGCTCGGGGCGCGCCGCCAGACGTGAAGCGGTTGACATTTGCTCGCCGCAGCGGATAATACCCATGTTCGCGCTCCCGGGTTTCCCCCTAACATTCGAAGATTTCTGTGGCCGGAGGACCGCCGTGAAAAAGTCTCTGTCTCTGTGGCTTGCAATGCTGTCTCTATGCTGTTCCTCAGCCGCGCAGACAGCAGCGCCCCAAACTCCAGCCGCTTCGACGGCTCAACAGCCCGCGCCGCCGGTCGTCCAGGAGCAGACGACGAAGACGGACTTCACTTCGAAGAAAGGATTCGTGCTCGAGGACGAAACGCCCGTAAGGCTACGACTGAATCGAACCATATCTTCCGCTGACGCGCACCTGGGCGACACCGTGGATTTCGAGACCTTGGATGACATAACCGTGAACGGAACACTCGTCATTCCAAAAGGAGGACTGGCCTTCGCGACGGTTACTGAAGCTCAAGCCAAGAGGAGGATGGCTCGTGGTGGAAAGCTCGACATGAACATCGACTACGTGAAGCTGGTTAGTGGGGAGAGAGCCGCGCTGCGAGCGGTCAAGGATGTCAAAGGCGGCGGTCATACTGGTGTCATGGTGGGCGGCATGGTCGCGACTGCTATTGTGTTCTTTCCTGCAGCGCCGTTCTTCCTCTTTATGCACGGCAAAGACATCAGCATACCGAAGGGGACGGAGATCACCGCTTACGTAAATGGAGACGTGAACCTGGACATCGCGAAGTTTCAGTCGGACGCTCCGGCCAATCCCCCAGCGCAAGGAGCGCCGGCGAGTAGCTCCGCCGAAAACCTAAACTGGGCGTCCGCGAAGCTACAACTCGAGTCCGATCCGCCGGGCGCTGACATCGAAGTCGACGGCAGTTTCGTCGGCAACACGCCTTCTGATGTGCAGGTTAGCGAAGGAGATCACACTGTGACGGTGAACAAAACAGGGTTCAAGGCCTGGGAGCGGAAGTTGAAGGTTACTGCCGGGAGCAGCGTGCACCTAAGCGCCGAACTGGAGAAGGCGGCGAATCCCTAAGGATTCGCATGCTACCCAAGATCGTTGCCGAACTTGTTACTGAGGGAATTGCACCCGCGCACCCTCGATGGTACTATCCACCGTTCGGGGAAAGGAGCCTCCCATGAAACGATTTGCCGTGGTGGTTCTCTTCTTATCAGTCGTCGCCGTCCCGTCGTTTGCTAAAACCCACAAGGACGAGTATTCAGTTTCCTGCACCGTGTTGTGGGCGGCCGTCAAGGATGCCCTGCGCAACTCGGGGAAGTACGGGATCATAGGGATCGACAACACCGAGATGACCGCCTCGTTCAACATCGGCGGGACGCTCACCGGCAAGCGCGTCAACTCTGTGCTGCTGAATGCGAAAGGGGACACTTGCGAGATGCAGGTGCAGACCGCCTACAGCGGGTTCACGAACAACGACGCGGGCGATTTCAAGAAGCGCGTGGATGAGTCCCTAGCCAAGCAGCAGGCTGTCCCGCCTGCACCTCCCGCAAAGCCAGAAAATCCCAGTAAGTGATCTGCCTTCCGTGCTGCGCGCCTCGTGTGAGCAGGCACTTGCATTTCCCCCCAAACCCGGCATAATAGCGGCTCTCCTTCCCCTGGGAGGTTCCATGCCATCACTAGGTCGCGCCCTGTATTCCGCAGTAGTGTCTCTTGTCCGGTCGCTAGCATCCATCGCGATCCTTTCCTGGCTGGCGCTGCCTGGATTGTTGCCCGCGGCGGCGCAGAACTCCACGCCCGGGCCCAACTCCGATCCAACCTATCAGGCTCTGCGCAGCCTCACGCTGGGAGGCGAATCGGTTAGCGTCAGCGATCTTGATCTCAAGCGTGATGCGGGCACCTTCCACCTGCGCTCAGGTACGGTCTGCTTCGTCACGCCCGTGCAAGGCAGAGTGACGGGAGCGGTCTTTGTGGGTGACGGCAACTTCGTGATCACACCTCCGGCGTCTGAGATGGGCATGCTGAAGCTGTTGACCAAAGAGAACGAATTCAGCGAAAACTTCAGCCACCTGGTACTGCGCTTCACTGACTCGACCTATGACGAGATCAAGAAAGCCGGCACTGCGGCCACGGGAGGCTGTGAGAATGGCCTGCTCAAGGACAGCCAGAACGCGATGCGCCACGGCCAATTGCTGAAGTACAACCTGGACGCCCGCATCCTGCAGGATGTGCTCAGCCCCGAACCGGGCCGGCTGTTCGTGGCCTTCGTCCACGGCAAGCGCTACAACGACAAAGAGCTTTTCGTGATTGATCCGCAGGGAGCCCGTTATGCCATGGAGGAAGAAGTCGGGTTAATGACCTACGACGAGAATAAGTATGGTCTGTGGTCTGCATTCCCGCTTTCAGGCGGGCACAGAAGAGGCGCCGGCGGCCATATTCACATTGAACATCAGCTGCTCGATACCACGATCGAGAAAAATGCCAACCTGACAGGGAAGGCAACGACCACGTTTGTGGTGCGAGTCAATGGTGCGCGGGTGATCCCATTCGATTTGTTTCCTAACTTGCGCGTGCAGAGCGTCACCGCCGCGGACGGGCGAGGGCTGTCTTTCATTCAGGAAGACAAACATGATGATGCGGACTTTTCAGTGATCCTTCCTAAGCCGCTTGCCGCGGGCGATAAGTTCACCATCACCACCGTCTACGGCGGGAAGGAAGCGGTGTCTGACGAAGGCGGAGGCAATTACTTCCCGATAGCGCGTGAAGACTGGTATCCCAACTCTGCGTTCGGAGATCGTGTCAGTTATGACATGACTTTCCACATTCCAAAAGGGATGAAGATTGCCGCTACCGGAGAACTGGTCAGCGAGAGCAACGAAGGCGGGCAGAACGTGACGGTGTGGAAGAGCGAAGCTCCGCAAACTGTCGCGGGATTCAACTTCGGCAGATTCAAGGTGGAAGAAGCCAAGCTGACCAAACCGGAATACCTGGTGCAGTCCTTCGCCAATGAGAATCCGCCGAGCTGGGTCGAGAGCCTGCAACATGCGACCGGCGGCGATTTACCAAACATGGGCTCCCACATGGAGACTGGTGCGGCCTTGGGAACGATGAGCACCACGGGCCTCATCAAGAAGGCGCTGGCCGAGGGCGAACTCGCCACCGAAATCTACACCGACTACTTCGGGCCATCTTCCTTCAAGCGCCTCGCGATCACACAGCAGACCGACTGCAGGTATGGGCAATCCTGGCCGGAACTAGTGTGGATTCCCATGTGCTACTTCTTCGATACCACGGTTCGCCACCAACTGGGAATGGATTTCGGCGACCGCGGATACTGGAAGGTGGTCACACCGCACGAGGTGGCGCACCAGTGGTGGGGCCACACCGTGGGATTTGATTCCTACCGCGATCAGTGGATGAGCGAGGGTTTCGCCGAAATGTCGGCGTCCATCTACCTGTACTTCATCGATAAAGACCAGAAGAAATTCATTGCCTTCTGGAACGACGAGCGCGAACTGCTGACGGAGCGCAATGCGATGGGGTTCCGAGCCATTGATGCCGGACCCGTCACCATGGGATATCGCATGGACAACTCGCGGACAGGCGGTAACTTGACGCGGTACCTCATCTATCCCAAGGGAGCTTATATCCTGCACATGATCCGCATGATGATGCACGATAACCATACCGGCGACCAGCGATTCAAGGAGATGATGCAGGATTTCGTAAAAACCTACGGTGGGAAGTCCGCCACCACCGAAGACTTCAAAGCCATAGTGGAAAAGCACATGACGCGCGAGATGGACCTGGAAGGGAACCAGAAGATGGATTGGTTCTTCAACGAATACGTCTATGGCACGCAACTGCCTACTTACAAGTTCGATTCTTCGTTCGATACTGGCGCGGATGGTGACGTTGTCCTCAACTTAAAAGTTACGCAGTCCAACGTGAAAGACGATTTCCGCATGCTGGTGCCGATTTACCTCGAACTCGCGGAAGGGGGAATGTATTCCCTGGGGCGCGCCAGACTCACCGGGAACAACTCGGTCGAGCAGAAGGTTCCGATTAAAGGCCTGAAAACCAAGCCACGAAGAGCCGTGATCAATTATTACGACGACGTCCTGGCTTCGCCCAACTAGGACGGACTTACTCCAGAAACCAAAAACAGGGAGCACGGTGTGTGTGCTCCCTGGCTGACTCCCGTATTGTGCTGCACTTACTTGCTCGAGCCTGCCTGCATCCCGTCGCTGGCTTCACCCAATTCCAAGGCAATTTTCTTGCCCTCGAAACGGAGGCCGGCCAGTGTGTTCGGGCCACTGTCATTCTTCTTGGTAACCGCGGCATCACTGGACGCGGCTGTTTGCAGTTCAACCACATGCGCAGGAACCTTGGCCACTACGTTCTTGCCCTTCAGGATGCTGACTTCAACGCTCGGGCCACTACCTTCCCACTGGACTTTGTAGTCTCCTGCATTCAGAGTTGTCCCGTTGAGGGTCACAGGGTTGCTAAGTTGCAAGTTGGCTTTCGTTCCGGCAAAGGCGCTGCAGGCTAACAACAACGCCAACCCAAGCACCAGACTCTTCGACACTGTCGCGAACTTCATGACTGCTCCTTTTTCTTCTCCGAATCTCGTCGGGGAACGGTTGGGGCGGCCCGGTTCACGACTTGCGCGAGAAAACTATTGTGTTCTGCCGCGAATCGCCTACAATGCAGCCGATGGGGTTCAGCCGATAAGCTCAGCGGGTAAGCCGCTGGGCTGGTCGCGCTGTGCAACGGGGGTTTTCTCATCTGGGCCGCCAAACCGAGTGTGAGAGAATCCCCTAACCCCTCAAGAATCTGCTTCAAAAAAGTCCCGCCAGCATCACCTCTGCGCCGGCTGCCTTCTTCCGGTACTACGAAACCGCTTCACCGAAAGTTCCAAGTTTCCGATTACACGTGTATGGACGAGTGGTGCGCACTTCCGGTAGCAAGAAAAAGAATAGTGATCTGAATGTGTTCTCAAGGGATGGAACAGCTGCAGTGTGTTCTGTCTGGCCGGAGCGGGGGAACTATCGCGGCGCTATCCTCGTATTCTCTGGCGTCGACAGGCGAGGTGTGTTGTTAAGCGGGAGTACCCGCACGATCACGGCTTAATCCGCATCTCCGTGCTGGCGCTCGACTGACCAAATGCCGGCCTGATCTTTTTCGAACGGGTAGACGTGCACCATCCAGTTAAAGATCACGGGATGGAAAGTTCCGCCCGCGGCATCGCAGGCTTCCTGCGTGGTGATCGATCCTCTTAAACCGAATTGTGGGTGCGGGTTCATGTATTCGTTCTTGTGGCCGGCGGGCGCGGCGCAGAAGTTCACGTGCTCGTGCCATTGCGCCACGCTGAGCGGAACCCGCTGGTCAAGTTCCTCTTCACTCATGCGCTTGGGCGCTGTGTACATGACGCCAATCAGTTTGTAATCATCGCCATGCTTTTCATAGAGCAGAGATGTCGGGTGTTCGGGATTGAATTGAAAGCGCGCTTCTATCGCATACTTGATGTTGGTGAAGTGGTACATCTTCTGCGGAATCTCCGGATGGAAAATCTGGAAGCCCTCGCCCAGCGCGGTGCGGTAGTCGAGGTAGTGCTCCGAGGCTTTGCGCGCCGACTCGGCCACTTCCTTGGCGCGCGCAGCGTCGCCCGGCTTCGCCGGACGCAGGGCCGTCATCTTCATGTGCGGGCCCATATCCATGTGGCCTTCCATTGAATGCAGGCTGGCGTCGCTGTCTTTGTCGGCGTCTTTATCCGAACCTTGCATGTCTTTCATCTGCATATTCGACATGTCATGACCGGACATGTCCATGCCCGGCATGTTCTGCTGAGCACCCGCGGGGGCCTTGCTTCCGGCAGGCTGCTGTTGGCTCCAGGTCAGGATAGATAACAGGAAAAGAGAAAGCAGAACGATGATTCGGTTGCGCATGGCAAGTCTCTCCAGCGTTTCAGACGAACGCTCAATTGTATTAACACTGGCGCAGCGAAGTTGTTTCTGCAAGAGGACTGTGGTTACCCGCGATTACAGAGGTAACCGCGGTTTTGGCTTTCAAATCAGCGGCGCTACTGCAGTGGCGCAGAGACGTGTTCGTGAACGGTGAGCCACTTGCCGTCCTGATTTTCGAAGACCGCGGTCCAGCGGAAGTTGCCCATCTCGACCTTGCCGGCGCTCGTCGTCATCTCCTCCTTCACCGTTGCGGTCGCCCAGACCAGATCGCCATGGGGATGGATAGCGACGTCATCGTTTAGCGTGAACTTCGCGCTCTTGTAGCCCGATAAGACGCCCTTCACCCCGGCGGAATATTCCTCCCAGCTGCCGTATTTCAGAGGGGCGATGTCGAAGAAGGTGTGCGGGCCGCTGGCATAGAACTTGGCCGCGTTAGCGGGGTCGAGCGTGGACCAGGCGTCCCAGATCTTCTGCAGATAAGCCTTGTCGGGAGCAGCCGGGGCTGCGGCCTTCTTGCCTGCCTTGGGCGACTGCGCGACGCTTGAAAGAGTGAGAGCGAGCAGGCACAGCAGAACAGCGGAAAGGCGCTTCATGGTTAGGATCCTCCCAGAGTTGATCCGAAGTTTCGGCGGCATTCTCGCACAGAGACCCGCAATCCGCAAAGCGCGCATTGACCGATTTCCACAGCGCACGCTAGAATGGTTGAGTTTGCCTGTACTCGCCGACCCGTTCTGGGGACGCTCGCCCTGGCTTCAAGCGCCGTGGCGGAAAACACAGCAAGCAGAAGAGTTCAGCAGGACGTTCAATCGAATTCCAAGGCTGCGCCCGTGTGCGCACGGGTTCGGTGGGATGCTGACTTTCACGACATTTTGACGGAGGCAAGCGTATGTACGCGGTTATCCGCGCCGGCGGCAAACAGTACCGGGTGGCGCCCGGAGACGTGATTCGAGTCGAGAAGTTGGCTACGGGCACCGATGGCCAGGTGGAGTTCCCCGAGATACTGGCTGTGTCGGGTGGAGAAGGCCAGATCGGCAAGCCGGAGGCTGGAGCGCGAGTCGTCGGCCAGTTGGTGGAAGAAGGGCGCGGCGCGAAGATTCTGGTTTTCCATTACAAGCGGAAGAAGCAGTATAAAAAGCTGCGCGGACACCGGCAGTCCTACACTGCCATCCGCATCACTGAGATCGCATTTGACGGGCAGAGCTTCAAGGCTCCGGAGTTGGCGAAGAAACAGCCCAAGGCGAAGAAGGCTGCGGCGGCGCACGAGGAAGAGCACGAAGCTGAAGTGAAAACCGTCAAGGGACACGCCAAAAAGAAGGCTGCGCCGAAGAAGAGTGCAGCTAAGAAGACATCGAAGAAGAGATAGGCTGCGAGGGCAAGATACCCTCGCGACAGCCGGCGGGACGCCGGCGCTACTTTTTGCCCGGCGCGGCTTGCCGGTGCTACTTTCCAGATTGAGAGCTGAATCATGGCACATAAAAAAGGACAAGGCACTTCACGAAACGGGCGCGACTCCAACGCGCAGCGGCTGGGATTCAAGGCATTCGGCGGGCAGATCGTGCCCGGCGGGACCATTATCGTGCGGCAGCGCGGCACGCGCGTGAAACCGGGGCTCAACGTTGGCCGCGGCAAAGACGATACTTTGTTTGCCAAGATCACGGGACGCATCAAGTTCCTGAACAAGGGCTCGATGGGCAAGTTCGTGATGGTTGAACCGATGGAAGTCGCGGAGTAGTTCGCGTACTCCGCCGGCAGTCGCGGGCGGGGGCGCCCGCGCCACACAGCCTCGCCTTCGGGATGAGGCTTTTTGTTTTGCGGGCGATCGTAGTAACCATGTTCATCGATGAGGCAAAAATTCGAGTCAAGGCGGGCGACGGCGGCAACGGCTGCATGGCCTTCCGCCGCGAGAAATATGTTCCGCGGGGCGGGCCTTCCGGCGGTGACGGCGGCAAGGGCGGAGATGTGATTATGGAATCCAGCGAGCGGCATAACACGCTCGTGCACTTCCGCTTCAATCCTGAATACAAGGCGGAGCGCGGCCGCCACGGCGAAGGTTCGAATAAGAGCGGACGCGAAGGGGAAGACATCCTTCTCAAAGTTCCGGTCGGGACGATCGTGTACGACGAGGAAACCGGCGAGAAGGTGTTCGATTTTTCGACACCGGATCAACGGATGGTGATTGCCCGCGGCGGCCGCGGTGGGCGAGGCAACGCGCGCTTCGCAACTTCGGTGCATCAGGCTCCACGGGAACATGAGGATGGACGCCCCGGCGAAGAGCACAATTACAAGTTGGAGCTGAAGTTGCTTGCGGATGTTGGCCTGGTCGGCTTTCCGAACGTCGGTAAATCCACGCTGATCTCCCGCATCTCGGCGGCACGGCCGAAAATTGCCGACTATCCTTTCACTACCCTGCAACCCAATCTCGGCGTGGTTGCCGTGGGCGATCCCAGGAGCGAAATCAGTTTTGTGGTCGCCGACATTCCGGGATTGATCGAAGGCGCACACACCGGTTCCGGCCTGGGCACGCAGTTTCTACGCCACATCGAGCGCACGCGCCTGCTGGTTCACCTCGTGGATGTGTCGGATGCGAGCGGCCGCGCTGACGTCGTGAAAGATGTGGAAGTGATCCTCGGTGAACTAGCCAGCTTCGGCGCGCATCTCGAAGAAAAACCGATGATCATGGTCGCGTCGAAAATAGACATCGCGAACAAAGACAAAGTCGCCGCGCTGAAGCGCTACTGCAAGAAGCACAAGCTGAAGCTCTACGAGATTTCAGCCGTGACCGGCAAAGGAATCGAGGAATTGAAGTACGCAATGGCCAAGGAAGTGGAGACTCTGCGCGAGCATGGGCTGCAAACGGCCGACGCCGAGCACGACCGCACTATCTGAACGTTTCCCCCATTGCCTTTATCAGCGACCCAGCACTGAAGCGGCTCAGTTATTACCGCCAGGCGCCCCAGGAGTTATCTGGTTGCCGATCACGTCCCCTGAAACGATCATTTCCACACGTCGATTCAACTTGCGCCCGGACGCTGTGCTGTTGTCGGCAATGGGATCCGCCTTTCCCATTCCCTGCGCGACAACGTTGTTCATGGAAACTCCCGAGCTCACCAGATAATCGCGTACTGCTGCGGCGCGCTTCTCGGAAAGAGTCTGATTGTATTCGTCGCTGCCGATGGAATCGGTGTAGCCCTCGATCTGGAGTTTCAAGTCGGGATAGGCAAGGACGATTCCCGAGATTCTGGCAAGACGTTCACGAGCTTCGGGCTTCAGGGTGTACTTATTGAAGTCAAATAGCACGTCAGGCATGCTAACGATCAGTCCGCGAACGGTGTCGCGCGTCTGCAAGACTTGATTCAATTGCGCCAGCAAACGGGCGCGCATTTCTTCTTTCTGGCGAATGGCATCTTGCCGCTGACGATCTGCCTCCGCGGCGGCTTGTTGAGCGGTTAAGGTTGCGGCTTCCGCTTGCTGCTGCTGGGCCTGAGCGGCTGCTTGCTGACGCTGTGCTTCGGCCTGCGCCTGTTCGGCGGCGGCGCGGCGGCGGGCGTCTTCATCGGCTTGCGCTTGAGCTTGCGCGGCTTGAGCTTGAGCGGCTTGGGCGTCAGCTTCCGCTTTGGCTTGAGCATCTTCGTGGGCGCGCCGGTCCGCTTCAATGCGCTCCTGTTCTTTGCGCCGCAGGGTCAGGACGCGCGCATCTTCGGCCATCTGTGTAGCTCCGCGGGCGGCGGTGCCGATCGGCGTGCGACCCTGTTTGCGTTGCAGATAATCTTCCGCCCGCTGCAACATGTCCTCGGCTTTGGCCAAGCTGTCGGGAGCATACTGCCGGGCTCCGGCTGCCTTCGCAATGGCAACGGCGTTGCGGGCTTCGAGCAGATCCAGGGGAACGCGGGAATCAGCCTGCGTGGCGGGCAGTTGCTCGGCGGGCACATCAATGGTGTACTGCGCACCTTCAAGAACGTCGAACTTGGCGTCAATTGGTTCTTCGAATCCTTTAGTTTCCTGACGAAGAATATTTTCCGCGACCACTTTATTGCTGGGGTGCGTGACCGAATAGTAAGGCTCCGCGGTCACGATCAAGCCGAAGGCCTGCAAATCGGTGGTGACCTCAATCTTGTCTTTGCCGTTATCTCCCGGGAGCACTTCGCCGAGGTTGACCGCGCGGCCTTCAGGAGTGACGGCCCACAACACATAGGTGAGATACTGTCCGCCGAAACTGCTGGCCGGCGGCATATGCGTGAGTTCCGCGCTGATGGCAAGACGTCCGGCCTTGCCTTCGACTTTAGCGCGCCCGTCGACCTGAGGCATCAAATCCGTTCCGCGAAAATCGACTGTCGTGGAACCGCCGCGATGACGGTAATTGACGGCCTTTGTGGTCCGGGCATAGACGTTCACGCGGAAAATCGGCATTTGATCGTTCTGCCCCGTATTCTGATTCATCTGCTGAGGCGCGGCGTCCTGGTCGGGCGAGCCGGGTTGCGCGGGGCGAGGTGTATCGGGATAGAGCGGCGCGGCGGAATTATTCTGCGCGAACATTGCTGCGGACAGGGCAATGCCCAAAACCGGAACGAAGACTATCCTCCGTGCATTCATAAGGCCATCCTGATAAGGCCCGTGTTTGATGAAGGCGGCCCGCTAGGAGGTTGCTTGCGACGGGTTGGCCGAGGTAAGACATAGTTTGAAAAGCTACGGCGTGACAGAAAGTCCGAACGAGCGCCGGCGCTTCATCTAGCCTTTTAATTTGTCGCTTTACTCTATCGGTTTGCCCAGGGTCTGCACTAGGCGCGCGGGAACTGCGAACCGTGCTGGAAGTGATATTGAAGAATCTTGGCGGCCAGGGCGGGAGGCATTTTCTCACCATTCGACGCGACTGTGCGCACGACTTCTCCCTTGCAAACCACTTCGGTGGGTGAAAGTCCGGCAATCTCCGCTGGCAGCACCAGATTGATTTCCAGGATCACATTCGGCTGCAACAGATCTTCGGCTTGAAACAGCAAACCGGACCGGCTTATGTTTTTGGTCTCGCCGTCGTGCCATTTCTCTTCGTCGAGACGGCGATACTTTAATGGCAGGTGAAGTTGAAAACGTTGTGCGCGTGACGACGGCAATTGGTGCGGACCTTGCGCAGCCTTGGCTTGAGCGGCTTGAGCGGACATGGCAACCTCCGGGGGGATCGAATCCAGCACCTCGCGAACTTTACTTTTCAGGTCGCGGAGGGTAAAGGGCTTCTGGAGCAGGCGTACACCCGCGTCCAGCGTGCCGTTGCGCCCGATCACATTTTCCGTGTAACCGGACATATAGAGCACCTTCATGTTGGGGCGAATTTCAGAAACGCGCTGTGCCAGTTCGCGGCCGTTCATGCCAGGCATGATCACGTCGGTCAGCAGCAGATGAATGGTTCCTTCGTGCGCGACGGCGATTTGCATTGCCACGGCTCCATCCGCGGCCTCGATCACGCGGTAGCCCTGCTTCTCCAGGAATTGCCGGGCCAGGTAGCGCAGGTTGGCCTCATCCTCGACCAGCAGGATGGTTTCTGTGCCGGGCTCGGCCGCAACGGAATCCGCGGGAACGACAATCTGTGCGGGACTTTCGACCGCTTCGGCCACGCGGGGTAAATAGATCTTAAAGGTCGTGCCCTTGCCCGCCTCGCTGTAAACCCAGATGTAGCCGCCACTCTGCTTCACAATTCCGTAAACCGTTGAGAGGCCCAAGCCCGTGCCCTTCGGCCCCTTCGTGGTAAAGAAAGGCTCGAAAATGTGGGACTGGGTTTCCGAATCCATGCCGGCGCCGGTATCGCTGATGGCGAGCATTACGTAGTTGCCCGGCCGCAGCGGCGCGTGAAAGCGGGCGTATTCCTCGTCAAGCGATACGTTGGAGGTTTCGATGGTCAGCTTGCCTCCAGCCGGCATGGCGTCGCGCGCGTTCACGGCAAGATTCATGATGACTTGCTCAATCTGCCCGGCATCGGCGCGCACCGCGCCCAGTTCGGCTGCCGGAACCATTACCAGATCGATGTCCTCCCCTATTACGCGCGTGAGCATCTTCAAATTTTCCGTGACCACGCCGTTGAGATCGAGAATTTTTGGGGCCAGCATTTGCTTGCGGCTGAAGGCAAGAAGTTGGCGGGTGAGCGAAGTGGCTCGTCCGGCTGCGCTGGCAATCTCCTGCGCCGGGCCGCGCAGCGCGGGTTCCGGGCCGAGGCGATCGAGCAGAAATTCCGAATAGCCGGAGATCACCATCAGCAGGTTATTGAAATCGTGAGCGATGCCGCCGGCAAGTCTTCCCACAGCTTCCATTTTTTGCGACTGCCGAAGCTGCTGTTCGAGGGCGCGGCGCTCGGTGACATCTTCGGCAAACAGCTCAAAGTTACGGCCGCTGCCTCCGTCGGAGACTGCGCGGCCGGAAACGCGAACTACGATGGCGCTGCCGTCCTTGCGCTTCCACTCGGCGATGAGCCCGTTGAAGGCAGCTGACGAGCGCAAGTAATCTGCCAGTTCAAACCACTGCAGCGTGTCGGCGTGGAGTGTTCCGAGGTGTTTTCCCGCCAGCTCCTTGGTAGAGGAGTATCCCAGCATGGCCAGCAGTGCGGGATTCTCGTCCAGCAGTTGGCCCGCGGAATCACAGCGGCAAATGCCATAGGGGGCATTGGTCACCAGCGAGCGGAAATTCATTTCGGAACGCCGCAAGCCTTCCTGTGACGCACGCAGGGCTGCATTGAACCAGCAGATCAGAGCCGCCAACACAACGAACAGGGTCAGGCGGATCATGGTCGAGCGGTATTGCGCGGGCGTGTGTTCGCCGGAAAACGAGAAGTACGCGCTGACCGTAAGAGCGAACGAAGTGGCGACCAGCCCCGGCTTCCAGCCGCCATACCACGCGCTCACCATCACGGCGACGGCGAATACAGCCAGGCGGCTTTCCGCGATGTTGGGAAGCAGGAGCACCGGGATCAGCGCCAGGGTGGTGCTGAACACCGCGACTCCGTAGCGCAGGATGGACGCCCGGGCGGGTTGAATGCGAAGTAGGGGGAGGGTTACTCGCATGTAAACCATGCTAGTCCCAAGTTCGCCAACATGCGAGATTACAGGAGTTCATTCCGGATTCCCGGAATACAGGTCTTCATAGGGCGTTAACATTAGACCGAACGGACAGCACACCCATGGACCATCGGCCAATGTCCTGAAATGTTCCTGCGACCAGTGCCGGGCTTGCCAAGCGGGCCTGCAAACGAAGACACTAGCGGCGCATGAATATTGGGCTTTTCGGTGGTACTTTCGATCCAATTCATCGCGGTCACCTCGCCTTGGCCCGGGCCGCGAGCGAGCGCTGCAACTTATCGCGCATATTCTTCGTGCCGGCAAATATACCCCCCCACAAGCAGGGCCAGCCGCTCTCGGCCTTCTCGCACCGCTATGCCATGATTGCCCTGGCTACGGCGCAGGAAAAAGACTTCGCGCCATCGTTGCTTGAGGCTCCCGAAGATATTGAGGCAGGAAGTTCAGGCAAGCAAAGGACAGGCGCGACGAAACCGAACTACACCATCGATACCATCAAGCGCCTAAAACAAACGTTCAAGAAAGCAGACCGGCTGTTCCTGCTTATCGGCATCGACGCCTTCGAGGACATCGCGAAGTGGCATCAGGCTGAGACGCTGTTTCGGGAGTGTGAGTTTGTAGTGGCGAGCCGTCCGGGGTACTCCCTGGCCGACGTGGCGAACGCCCTGCCAGAGAGCCTGCGTCCGCGGCAGGAAGTGACGCGCCCATTTCACAAGCAGGCTGCCACGGGGGATCTGGTGCTGAAGGGCGTGACCATTCATTTGCTCGACCAGGTTTACCAGCCAATTTCTTCTACTGCGATTCGCGAGGCTGTGGCTGCCGGCAAGCCTCTTGGCCGCTTCGTTGATCCTGCCGTCGCGGACTATATTAAGAAAATTGGACTGTATAAGAGTCGTTAGCCATTCAACCTCACCATCTCTCGTTTACAATTAGACCTCAGCCTGCGCTGAGCCAACGAACTGGGCCAACGGATCACGACCAACCAATTTTCTGCATGAAAAAAAGCGAATTGAAGCTACAGGTGGCAGCAGCCATTCAGGCCTGCCTCGACAAGAAGGCCGAAGAAGTTTCCATCCTGGAAATGGAAAAAGGGTCGGGAGCATTTACCGACTATTTCGTGCTATGCAGCGGCACGAACCCGCGACAAGTCCAGGCCATCGCGGATGAAGTGGAACTGCGCCTGAAAGCCGCTGGTGTGCGACCAGCCCACGTCGAAGGCTACCGGCAGGGCGAGTGGATTCTAGTCGACTACGTCGACTTCGTGGTGCATGTTTTTTCTGAGAAGGCGCGGAAGTTCTACGATCTGGAGCGACTGTGGAAGACTGCCAAGCGGTTGGAACCCTCGGAGTTGAAGCCGAAGCCGAGGTCGAAGGCGGCGCCGAAGGTAAAGACTCTGCCGCGCAAGCGCACCACCGCGCCTGTTCCTCGTCGCAAAAGAGCCTAGTCCGGCTGTCGACTATTTGCCGTGAAGATCAAAATCGCGTGGATTGGAAAGACGAAAGAGCCGGCGATTCAATCGCTGACGGACGAGTATCTGAAGAGGATTTCGCGTTACGTGCCGGTGGAAGGGCTGGCAGTGCGGGGTGAAGCTGCGCTTCTGCAAATGTGTGGGCGTGCTGTGCCGACTAAGGCGAGCAAGGCGCCGAACGCTGGAAAGTCGACTGTGGTGCTGATGGACTCGCGTGGGAAGCAGTTCTCCTCAGAAGAGTTCGCGCGATTTCTAGGCGATTATCAGGATCGCAATCCGCTGCCCCTGGTTTTTGCTGTCGGGCCCGCAGATGGATTCAGCGAAGCGGCCCGGCACGCGGCGCAACATACTATCTCACTGGGCACGATGACGTTGCCCCACGAACTGGCTCGCGTGGTTTTGCTGGAGCAAGTCTACCGGGCATTCACGATTCTGAGGGGCCACCCTTATCATTCAGGGCATTGAAGCGTTGCGTCCCACCCGTCTCACGGTTTCTTTCCCGAAGCTGCGAGAATGTTGAGGATTTCCCTGGCGAGCGCCTCAGGGTTCTGGTCCTGCATGTTGGTGAGCACGACGACGCCCTCGCGTTGATCGGGGACAATGACGAAGGCTGTGCTGGTGCCCTGCTGGCCGCCGGTGTGGCCCACGCCCGCGACGCCGTGTTCGTCGTGTTTGTCCCAATCCCAACCCAAGCCATAAGTATCTTCCGAGCCGCTTGAAGGCTTGAGCGGAGTCCACATCAAGTCGCGCGTGGCGCGACGTATCAGCTTGTCATTCAGAATGGCGACTTCGAATTTGGCCATGTCTTCGGCGGAAGACAGCCATCCGCCGCCCGGGATCTTGTAGCTGGAGTCGAGGAAATCGGCGTTGAGCACTGCGCCCGAGTCCTTTTTCTGGTAGAAGCGGGTGCGATAAGGGATGGTCGCGAAGCGGTCATCCGCCTGAGTCTGTTCCATCCGTGCGGGGATGAGGACGTTCTGGCGCATGAAGTCGAGATACTTTGCGCCCGATGCGCCTTCGATTACGCAGCCGACGAGCGTGTATCCCTGCGTCGAATAGTGGAACGACGTACCGGGCTGGGCTACGAGGGGATCATCTTTGAAAAAATTCAGGCCGGCCTGGATGGGATCGTCAAAGTGTTTAGTGTTGCCGCCTTCAAGGTCCTCCTGGTTCTCGCCGGCTTTGTAGTGTCGAATTCCTCCAAGGTGCCCGAGCACCTGGCGAGTCGAGATGGGCCACGGTTTTTGAGGGAATGCAGGGCAGTACTTTTGCACGGGCGCGTCGAGATCGAGCTTGCCGCGCTCCCAGAGCTGAAGAGCGGCCACGGCTGTTAGCGATTTGGAAATCGAGCCCAAACGGTAAAGAGTGTGCTCGCTCGCAGGCACGCTGTTCTCGAAATCAGCGAAACCGAATCCTTGCGCCCATTCGTACTCGCCGTTCTCGACCACTGCGACCGAGAGGCCGGGGATATGGGTGGAAGCCATGAACCTCGAGACGGCGGCATCGATCTGCGCCTGCTTCCCGGGAGCGAGCCGGGAGCTCTGCCCGATGCAAGGCGCGGCAACGGCGGAACAGAGCGCAACCAGAATCGTGAGATAAATCCAACCGGAGTAACGCGGGCGAGCGCATAGATTCCTACGCAGCGTCATGAAGCCTTCCTGAAGACGATTGTCTATTGTAGACCGCCGCGGAGGAAGCGGCCCGTTGGGAGGCATGGCGTGGTTTACTGCGTGACGGTTGCCTGATAACTCACGGTTTGCCAGCGTCCATTGCGGCGGACCCAGATGCGGGTGTAGCGATAGGGTCCGCTGAAGTCCTCGCCCAACTGGTGGCCTTTTACGTCAGCCCGGGCGGTGACCACGGCAGTATCCCCGTAAAGTCGAACCACCATGTCAGTGACGTTCATGGACTCATAGCGGAGCTGGCCACTGCGGCGGGCAGAAATGGTTTCCTGCTTGGTGGTGACCTGGCCGAGGGGGGTAATGGCGACATAGTCCTCAGCGAGGGTACGGAGGGAAAAGTCGGCGTCGCGGCGCAGGCTGGCTTCCTTGGCCTGACGCTCCATGTCGACGATCTGGCGAATGGTCTCTTGTTCGCCGGAATCGAAGGTTGGTTTGGGGTGAAGGGCGACGTGTTGCGCGCAAAATGCAGGTATAGCCGCGAACACGCAAAACAATAACACTAGACACTTGTTGGTCACAACGAGACCTCCGCAGTCTGCCAGCGGACAGAGATCTGCTTGCACCCGAATACGCAAGGTTGGATGCACGAGTTCCGTGGAAAAGTTCGTTCTTTTGCAACCGTGCATGAGTTGATTAAACGGGAAAGAATGCCGCTGGGTTATGGGGGAAGTGGGGACGATGTAGAAGACTGGCTTTCCTGCATTCGGTTCGCGTTTTTATCGGTTGATCAGGTTTTTGGCGGAACTTAGTTCGCCAACACTCGTATATGAACTACAAGGCGGGGGTGTTTATGAAGGGTCTCGGTTTCTGGTTTGTCCTGCTGCTTCCTGGTTTGCTGCTTGCTCAACAGGCTGCCGATACGTCGGGAGGGCATTCCGCACAGCATCCCACACAACAAGAGTTCGTTTCGGGAGGCACGATTCGTTTGCACCTGGAGGCCGGGGGCTACACGATCACTCCGGGCGACTCTGAGAAGATCGTTGTGACCTGCCGCGCCAATTCAGAAGAACAGGTTAAACGCGTCAAAGTAGAGATCAAACGGAAAGGCACAAGTGCTGACGTTTACATCTCCGAAACTCCGCACAAGAATTTCCAGGCCACCATCGAGGTTCCACGAAGTTCCAATCTTTGGGTCAGACTGTCGGCGGGGGAAGTGGTCGTGGGAGATGTGGAAGGCGATAAGGACGTTCGAGTTTTTGCGGGAAGCATTCAGATTGACGTGCCCCACCCGGAGCTGTACGGTCACCGCGATGCTTCGGTAATGACCGGCAGCATCGACGCTTCGGCATTCGATGTCTCTAAGGATGGTCTGTTCCGGTCATTCGAGCAGCATGGTCCGGGAAAGTACCGGTTGCACGCTCACGTGATAACGGGGGAGATTGACCTCCGAGGGAGCAAGTCAACGAAAAGTTAGGTAGTACCGCCGAATCGCGTGCTCGCCTAGGCTTCGGGCCGAAGGCGGCTGTTCCCACATGAGCATCGTTAGCTACACCGGATCTCACCAGCATTCTTTATCCAAACCAGCATTGTTTCAAATTATAGATGCCTCGCCGCGTTCTGTCCTTCGGGAGGCTTTCTAGTAGAATCAAGCTTCCTGCAACCATGACAGACGTACGCCGCGGTCTCATCATCGTGAATACCGGACCGGGAAAAGGGAAGACGACGGCGGCGATGGGGACAGCTTTGCGCGCGGTGGGCCAGGGGATGCGAGTGCTGATGCTGCAGTTCCTGAAGGGGTCATGGCATTACGGGGAACTGGATGCAGTGAAGGCCTTCGGGGACAAGTTCGTGATGAAGCAGATGGGGCGGGGATTTGTGAAGGTGGGTGCGGAAAAGCCTGATCCGGAAGATGTGAAGATGGTCGAGGAGGCGTGGGCCGAGGGGGAGAAGGCGATCCAGTCGGGGGAGTGGGATCTGGTGGTGCTGGATGAGATCAACTATGCGATCAGTTATGGAATGCTGGACCCGGCGAAAGTGGTGGAGAGCCTGAAGCGGAAACCGGAGATGGTGCATGTCATCTTGACGGGGAGGAACGCACACCCCACAATTATCGAGGCCGCCGACACCGTCACGGAGATGCGGCAGGTGAAGCATGCGTACGAGAAGGGCGTGATGGCGCAGCGGGGCATAGAGTATTGAGTCCCGAGTCTCGAGTCCCGAGCAAGAACGGGCTTGGGTTTGACTCGGTACTCGGAACTCGGGACTAGCAACTGACTATGGCTTGGTTCAAGCGGGAATCCGGGGAACTGAACACTTCGGGCACGAAAACGGTGCGCACCGAGGGGTTGTGGGTGAAGTGTGAGAACTGCCGGCAGATCATCTGGAAAAAAGATCTGGAAGACAATTTGAACGTATGTCCGAAGTGCGACAAGCATTTCCGCATCGACGCGCGAACCCGGCTGGCGCTGCTGCTGGATGACAACGAATACGAGACGTTCGATGGGAACCTATCGTCGACGGACCCCTTGAAGTTTGTTGATTTGAAGCCTTACTCGTCGCGTCTGAAGCAGGCGCAGCACGACACGGGGCTGCGGGATGCGGTGATCAACGCGCGCGGCAAGCTGCTGGGGCGGCCTGTGGTCGCGAGTGTGATGGAGTATGCCTTCATCGGCGGCAGCATGGGCGCGGTGGTGGGCGAGATGATCACGCGGGCAGTGGAGCGTGCGCTGGATTCGCACACGCCGCTGATTATTGTTTCGGCTTCAGGTGGCGCGCGGATGATGGAGGGCGTGGTCAGCCTGATGCAGCTGGCGAAGATTTCTGCAGCGCTGGCTCGACTGGATCAGGAAAAGGTTCCCTATGTTTCTGTGCTGACCGATCCGACCACCGGAGGCGTGACCGCGTCGTTCGCCATGCTGGGGGATTTGAACATTGCTGAACCTGGGGCG